>Ga0247727_10015267_pt1 | contig 12629 bp, 10 predicted proteins | sample WisWelCaveWW1625_FD_202498 | JGI IMG/M metagenome (GOLD analysis project Ga0247727, IMG submission 202498) | Biofilm microbial communities from Wishing Well Cave, Virginia, United States - WW16-25 | ecosystem: Environmental > Aquatic > Deep subsurface > Groundwater > Cave microbial mat | place... | reverse complement strand
GCCCCGCTTGTCGAGCAGGATGTTCTCCGGCTTGATGTCGCGATGCACGATCCCTTCGTCGTGCGCGAACTGCAGTGCCTCGCAAATCAGCGGCACGATCCGCAGCGCCTCTTCCGGCTTGCACTGCCCGCTGCGGATAAGCTCGCGCAGATTCACGCCATCGACGTACTCCATGATGAAGTAGAACAGGCCTTCATGCTGGCCGGAGTCATACACCGCGACAATGTTGGGATGATTGATCATCGCCAAGGCCCTCGCCTCGCGGGCGAATCGTTCAGCGAACGCCGGATCGCGGGCCGCGTCGGGCGGCAATATTTTCACTGCGACCAGCCGATCCAGGCCCGGTTGCCGAGCCTTGTACACCGCCCCCATGCCTCCTTGGCCGAGCAACTCGATGATTTCCAGTTGCGGAAAGTGTCGGGCCAGCTCTTCAGGCGACGGCGCGGTGAACGGGCCACGGTAGGACTCATCCGAAGCGGGACCCGAGCCGGCGGCTGCTTGCGAGTCGGACGGCGGCTGGGTTTCAATTCCGTGAATGAGCACGCACCGCGGGCACACGCCTTCCGGCGCATCCGGCGGAAGTTCCACACCACATTGCGGACAGACGCGGGTGTCGGCCATGGCCGTTCTCGTAGCTTGGCTCTCCAGAGCCGAGCGGGGTTTCTCGGCGTTGTTTGCGGCGAGTGCTCGGCTCTGGAGAGCCAAGCTACACTTATCTGACCGGAATTCCGCAAAAGGTTACAGGCTCGAAACGGTTTTTTACGGGCCGAGCGCGCGAAACAAATCGCGCAGCTCTTCATCCACATCTTTTGGGCTTGCGACCGTTTCGGCAATCTCCGCTCGAAGCAGATCGCGACAGCGGCGACGCAGCCGGTGGACGGCAACCTTCACGGACCCTTCGGTCATACCCAGCCGCTCGGCCAACTCGCGGTACGGCACGGTCGCCTTGTCACCGCCGACGTAGAGCGTCAGGTTCTCGTACAGCGCCAGCTTGCCCGCCGCGACAAACTCGGCACGCAGTCGCGCGAAAGCCTGCTCCAGCAACGTCATGGCCCAGCGGCGTTCGTAGATTTTTTCCGCGGTCAACTCGTGCGCCGGTTCCCGACCGTAGCGTGCTTCGCCGTCCTTGAAATCGAGCGACAAGTGGATCATGTCGCCACCGCGTTTCTGTGCACTCGCGCGACGCCACTCCTTGGCAAGGAAATGTTTGAGCGACGCCAGCAGGAACGAACGGAATCTGCCGCGCTCGCGGTCGGCCGCTTTCAGGAAATCCTTTTCGAGAAGCGTCGCGATGAACTCTTGCGTCAAGTCCTGCGCTTCCTCCGGCTGATATCCGCGGCGTCGCACGAAGGCGTAAAGCGGATACCAATAGGCTTCACACAAAGTCGTCAGTGCCTGTTTGGACTCCGCGGCGGTGCTCTTGCGCGCCGCTAGCACGACACTCCAGCGGGTCGTGGCAAATCGCCGCGCCGCCGGTCTGCGTGATTTTCGTTTGGACTCGTCGAGCGACATTCGAGCATTGTACGGCTCTCGGAACATGCCGCAATCGTGCGCGAGCGCAGTCGCCGCGCAAGCCTCTTTTCGCTGCGCGACCTGGACGCAAAGCCGTCCGGCCGACGAGCGGATCGCGCTGCGGCAGTGAAGCTGGCACAAGATTAAGGTCGATCAAGCTGAGCGACCACGTCGTCCACCGGCACGACGTCGCCCAGATCCGTGTCGATGTCGAGCAAGAACACTTCGTGCATCAGTTCGCAGCGCTCGCCGACCGCCTCGCGCGGCACGATGACGCGGAAGCTGTCGGTCGCGTCGCGGCACGTGGCGTAGACGCAGTGACTCGTGCTGACGCCGGTGACGACGAGCGTGTCCACGCCGAGGCCCGTCAGCATCTCGTGCAAGTTCGTGCCCTTGAACGCGGAGGCGAATCGCTTGCGAATGATCTTCTCGGTCGCGCGGCGCTCCAGTCGCGGGTCGAGTTCGAACAGGCCGCCGGCGTCGGGCGCGATTTTTAGCGCGAGCTTCTTGTCGTGCGGACTGGCGGGATGCGCCGGATCGTGATCGAACGTCGTGAAGAAGACCGGCACGCTCGCCGCGCGGGCCGCACGCAACACGCGGCACGTCGCATCGACGACCGCGTCCAGCCGGCTGCCAATTTGCTGGCGTTCGTCGAGCCAGAACCGCGCCAAGTCGATCACGACCACGGCCGGCCGGTCGCCGAATCCGACTCGGCCGCCCCAACCGCGGCGGCGGTATCGTTCGCGCAGCGCGTCGAGATGCGCGACGAGCGGCCCGCGCAGCTCATCCGGCAACCGCAGATCGTCCGAACCCGGCGCCGAAGTCGCATCGACTGTTATCATTTTCCGCCGCATTTCTCGCGGTGAGTGTCGCGGTCGCGCGATGGAACCGTTGCGGCTCAATCCCGTTCCGGTTTCGGCTCGCGGACCATCAGATCGTTGACGGCCTCCAGCGCGCTCTTGCCTTCGAACAGCACGCGGTGGATTTCCTGCGTGATCGGCATGTCGATGCCTCGTTGTTTCGCGAGGTTCGTAACGGCGCGGCAGGTCCAGACGCCTTCGGCGACGGCCTGCATGCCGGCCAGGATTTCGTCGAGCGTCTTGCCGCGTCCGAGCGCTTCGCCGACCGCGCGGTTGCGGCCGTGGCGGCTGATGCAGGTCGTGATCAAGTCGCCCATGCCGGCGAGTCCGGCAAACGTTTCGGTTTGAGCGCCGAGCGCGACGCCGAAGCGGGTGATTTCGACGAGTCCGCGCGTGAGCAGGGCCGATTTCGCGTTGTCGCCGAATCCAAGGCCATCGCAGACGCCGGCCGCGATGCCAATCACGTTCTTCAGCGCCGCGGCCAACTCGACGCCGAGCACGTCCGGGTTCGTGTACACGCGAAAACGCGGCGTCGTGAACAGCGACTGCACCTGACGCGCGAGATTCAGATCGTCGCTGGCGGCGACCACGCTGGCCGGCAGGTTTCGCGAAATCTCTTCCGCGTGACTCGGGCCGCTCAGCACCGCGACTGGGCGCGGGCCGAGCATGTCGCGAATGATCTGGCTCGGCCGTTGAAACGTGTCGTTTTCGATTCCTTTGATGATGCTGACGATGGGCCGGCCGGCCGGCACCGCCGCGCGAATGCCCGCCAGCGTCTTTCTCAAATAAACCGTCGGCACGGCCGCGACGAAGAATTCCGCGCCCGCCGCGGCCTCGGCGATCTCCGCCGTCACCGACACGGAATCCGGAATTCGCACGCCCGGCAGGAACTTGACGTTCTCGCGCTCGGCCTGCATCTGCCGAGCCTGATCCGGAAACGCACTCCAGATCGTGACGGCGTGTTCGGGCTTCGACGCCACAAGCATCGCGCAGGCCGTGCCCATCGCGCCATCGCCGAGAATCGTTACTCTCATCAATTGTCCCTCAATGATTACGAGCCGGGCGCCAGGTTGTCGCGATTATAACGGGGCCACCGTTAGTTCGCAGGCGGCCCTCACTCCGGTCCGCTCCAGAGGAAGAAGAAGCACTGCGGCTCGCCGTGGACATTTGCTTGCCGGCGATTAGTGAACTATGTTTTGCTGGCTCACAGGTAACTTTGGAGTTCCCCGAAATGAACGCCGTTCAACCTGCAGGATTCGTCGATCGCCGTACGCCACGTACCGACCGATCCAACGACCACCCGGAACGACGCCAATTCGCCGAGAGCCGCGACGGCCTCACGCCCGACGTGCGCGAACTCGCCGAGGGCATCGACGCCTTCAAGCTCGCCCGGCACCGTCGCTTCGTCACGCTCACGGAAGTGATGGAAGTGGTCAAGGGCCTGGGATATCACAAGTAGGAGTTGAGCATTGAGGATCGAGAATCGAGGATCGCGTCGATTCTCAAGGATTCTCTTCCAACTGTTCACCCTTCATCCGCGACCGTTCGTCCGACTGCGACGTCGAATTCGCTCACAGCCGGCACGAGCATGGCCGCGGTCGCGAAGCCGTAGCTGAACGTGATCGCCAGAAACGAGCCGAGCGGGTCGCCGCCGCGCATGCTGCCCGGTTCGCCTTGCAGGAAGTGCGCGATCGCCCACCACGTCAGTGACGGGCACAAGAACGAGACCCACATCAGGGCACTGGACCGATTGCGCACGGCGAGCGTGACATACATGCCGACCGCGCCGGCGCAGATGAAGACGACGAAGCTCGCCGCCTGCGACTCGAACCGGCCGCTCACCAGAATCAGAAAAATGCAAATCAGGATGCCGATGAACAGAAAGACGATCGTGCCGAGACTCGACAGCACCGCCGCGCGAGTCTGCTCGTGCGCCAGCGACGCGTGCAGGCCAAGCGTGATCGCGAACGTCGCCAGAATCGCCACGCCGGCGATCAGGTAAAACCACACCTCCCAGCCGACGAAACCCGCCGCAAGCAAGTACACGCACAACAGCAGCGGCAGCCCAAGCATCTCTTTCGTGTTGTACAGCACGCCGAAAATCTTGCCGAAGATGAATTCCTTCGGCGAAATGTCGGTGACGAGCAACAGATCGAGCGCACGCCCGTCTCGCTCGGAAGTGATCGCGGTCACGGCCTGCACGTTGACGAGGATGAGACTCGTCACGACGATCGGCACGACGGCGTAGGCGATCGTGATACGACTCACGTTCGTGCTGCCGCGCACGGCCAGATAGAAGCCCGCGCAGATCATCATGAAAACCGCGAAGTATGCCAACTTGATCACGATCGGCCGGCGGCCGTACGCGCGAGTGCGCGTCTCGCGCCAGAGCACGGGGTTGTCCCAAATCGGCCGCGACTTCATGCTGATCTTCAGCTTGCCCTCGGCCGCGAGCCGCCGTTCGATGTCTTCGGCCGCCTCGCGCGCGAACGTCGGCTTGCCGCCGTGCGGATTCCACACCCGCAGCATGCCGATGCCGATGCCGAGCAGCACGGCCGTCAAGCCAAGCATCGTTGCGATGAATGCCCATTCGACATGACCGAACGGCACCAGGCCGGCCAGCTCGGCGGTCGGCGGTTCGAGCACCGCGGCCACCGCCTCGAACGGATTCAAGATCGCTCGCCACGCCTCGCGCGGCAGGCCGAGCGGCCGCGTGCCGCCGAGCAGACCCGGCGTCTCGCCGAACCCGAACAGGCCGAACACCGCGACCAAGTACATCACGATGAACAGCAGCGTGAGGGCCAGCGTCTGAAATGTCTTGTCGCGCCAGGCCGCAATCAAAATGCCGAGCGACCCGCACGCCAACGCCGCAGCAGCCGTCACCGCGAACACGCGTGCGATCTGTTCGAGCGACGCGCCGCCCAGCAGCAGGCAAAACGCAAAGATCGGAAACGCCGCCGCGAGCAGTACGATCATCTGCAACAAGCTGCCGAACAACTTGCCCAGAATGATCTCGCTGTTCGTGAGGTCCGTCATCAGAAGCAGCTCGAACGTGCGACGATCCTTTTCCGTGGAAATCGAGCTGCCGGCGACGACCGGGGCGAAGAACAGCGCCAGTGCGAGTTGCACGACGGACAGCAACCGAAAGAGCAAGCTGCCGAACCGCGCCACGTCGCCCGCACTCTCGACTTGCTGGAACCCGACGATCGCCTGCCACGCCGTCCACATCAGCACGAACAGCCCGCCGGCGTACGCCGCGCGCGCCATGTAGTGCCGGAACCGCCGCGGCGCGGTCATCGCTTCCCGGACAAAGATCGGACCGGCGATCAACCTGTCTCTCCTAATCAATTCTTGCCGCCGCGGATCAATCGCTCACCGCATCATTCGCATTGCCGCGAGCGGACGAATGTACGCCAAACTTCGCGGCCGAACAACTTGAGAAGCTCGCGTTCGTCACGCGGCAACCTCGCGCCCCGACACTTCCATACGTTGATTGAAGCAACCTGTTCGGATCGCGCGATCGCGTCTCACATTCAACTTCAACCTGCCTGCCGCCTGTACCGTGCTCGCCGCCGCGGTTATGATGATCGGCCGCCGAACCACTTCACGAAAGAGCGATGCATGTCTCGTACACACACGCAAACGGACGCGACGGAGCAGGCGGGCGGCAAGCGCTGGGGCTGCCTGCTGTACTCGGCGTGCGTGGTCGCCGTGCTGATGACGCTTGGCGTAGTCGCTTGTTTCTTCTGGTACGGCAACGCGAAGAGCGAGCTCGAAAGCGAGATCGCGCGGATCGCCGAGCGCGGCGAGCCGCTCTGGTTCGCGGACCTCGAGCCGACGGAGCCGCCGACGCCGGAGGACGACGCCACGCCGCTGTTCCTCGCCGCGAGCGCGAAACTGAAACCGGCGGCTCAAGCGTTCTACGATCGCTTGGATGCCGAGCCGGCCACGCCGCTCGGCGTGTACGACGAGTTTTCCGCCGCACTCGACGCGAACCGGCCGGCGCTCAAACTCATGGCGGAAGCGGTCAAGCGACCGTACTTTCGGCTGCCGATCGATTATCAGACCAAACAGCCGTTCAACATTCTGCTGCCTGAGATCCAAAACTCGCGAGAGTTCGCACGGCTGTTGCGCGCTGACGTACTCCAGTCGCTCGGCGCGGGCGACCGCGATCGTGCCGTCGCCGCGGTTCACGAGTGCCTTGGTCTGTCGGAACTTTTCCGAGACGAGCCGATTATCATCACGCAGCTCGTGCGATACGCGATCGGGTCGGTTGCCGTCGAATCGCTGCAGACGGCCGTCGAACATACTGAGCTGACGCGCGATGAATTCGCGGCGCTCGACGAACTGCTCGAACAGATGGAACGCAACTGCCGCCTCCGGCCGTCGATCATCGCCGAGCGATGCGGGTCGTTTACGTCGACTCACTATTTTTCGGAGAACATCGGCCTATTCGACTCAACGAACGATTCGGGCGAGGCGGGACGCATCGCGCGACTGCTCAGCTCGCGATTCATGCAGCCACGGTTGATGTCGGAACGCGCGTACAACCTCCGCATCATGACCGAGTTTGCCGACGCCGTGGACCTCCCTGGCCAGCAGGGCATCGAGGCCGTGCGTGAACTGGACGAGCGAGTCAAGAGCGACACGTACACCAGCCACACGCTCACGCGGCTGCTCGTGCCGGCCCTCGTGCCGTATCGCAACGCGTCGCTGCGCTTCCGCCAGCGGCTGCTCAACGCGCGGCTAGCCCTGCGCATCAACCGCTATCGAGCCGAACACGGCAAGCTGCCGAGCACTCTCGCCGAAATCCTCGACGATAAGCTGGCCACGGCCGCCGACGTCTACACCGGCCAATCGCTCGTCTACGAAATGACCGCGGACGGTTTCATGCTCTACCCCGCCGCCGAGTCGCTCGCCGAGACCAAACCGCCTGCATGGAAAGACGACGATGCCAAGAAAGTGAACACGTTCAAAGCCAAGTTCCCGCAGCCGGCCAAGTCCGAAGCGAAATCCGGCCAGTCACCTTAGCAAGATCTTCCTGAAAGCTTTTTGTCGTCCCAGCCACGCCGTGAGCCGCGCGATCGTCTCTCATCACGCGCCGATAAAGACGAAGCCCGGCCTGCTGAGGCCGGGCTTCGTTTCACTTTGTGTTCGCCGCACCTGTGCAGTCGTCTATTAGTACTTCGACAGCGTGCTCGGTCCGCCGGCCGGGGCGAGGTTGCCCGGTTCGCCGCAGCGGTGCAGGTGGTCCTTGTCGATGTAGACCACTTCCTGTTTCTTCTCAGTGTAGCTCCACGGAATCGGGTAGCCCATCGTCTGCGTCTCGTCGTACCAGATCGTTGCCTTAAAGTGGCAGTGGTGCAGTTGGCACGGACCGGCGAGCGGGTAGAAGCGGCAGTCGTCCACTTGATCGACCAGTTTCTCGATGCTGAAGCGGACGTTCATGCGCTGCTTTTCGTAGATGAACGGCACGCCGTGCGGCAGCGGCCGCAGTGCGTCGTAGACCTCTTGCTCGCTCGGCGGGTCCATGCAAAAGATCGGGCCCAGCTCGCCCTTGATCGGGCCGAGGATCGGAACGCCCTTCTTCTTGTCGCGGTCGATCGCGTCCTCGATTTCGTAGCTGAGCACCGGGCTAACGGGCATCGGCCAGAAACCGATGAACTCGGCGTTGAAATAGTTCACAGCGCTGGGCACGAATGCCGTGGGCAGCGACGGATAGACGAATCCCTTCGAGTTGTTAATGTGCCGGTGCAGGCACCCGCACGTGCTCAGCCCCGCCAGCACAGCAGCCAAACCCAGCAGTCGGTTGATCCGTTTCATTTCGAGTCCTTCCCGCAGAAAGGTGGCCGAAGCGAGCGAACGGGCAAGCTGCCCGCTGCTCCGGCAGGCCAGGTTGGACCTGCCTTGCACGTCACAGTGAGAATATCGGACGAGAAGTCGGGCGGACTTTGACGATATTGCTGCTCGTAGCGAATTCTCGGTGCGCGAGTGTCGCGCTGGTCGTCGCGGTTGTAAGAATTGCAATCGCGTTCGCCGTTGCCGCGCGTGCGATTTGCGGTATCAAACGAAACGGCCCTCGGAGATCGTTCCGAGGGCCGAGAGTCGTGATCGATTTGGTTTCGCCGCTACTGTACGTCGAAGTGGCCGAAGTACGGCTGCTTAAACTTGAGATGGTAGCCGCCCAACTCGACGCCAATGTGGCACGGGTCGGCCGGCTCGGTCAGTTTCAGGCCGCCGATCAGGCAGCGCGGCGACCACCACGGCTGGTGGAACCGGTAGTACCAGCGGCCGTTCTGCCATTTCAAACTGACGCACTGCCACTCGGGCGGCGGCTGCTTTTCCGGGTGTGCGATTTTGATTGGATTGAAGCCCGCGAACGTGACCATCTTCACTTCACGCCAATCGAGCGGCGCTTCGGGGTACGGAGCGAACGGCCCGATATACGGCCACGCCCGCGCCGGATATTTCTTGGGGTATTGCACGGCAGAGTAGTTCGGATACGGTGCGTGAGCCGGCCACGCGAACGGCGGCATGAACGGCATGTCGTACTGCGGCGTGGCACCGGACGGGAAAGTGAATTCCGGTGCGATGGGGGACAGTGCCTGGCCGCTCGGCATTGCGTCGCTCGGCATTGCGTTGGGCGGCGGCGCGGATTCCTGATAGCCCGCCGCTTTCACCGAATTCCCGCCGGCGACTCTGAGTTCGTTTGCCACGCGGTTCACCGAACGATGCTTCTTCGCGGTGTCGAGGATCAGCTTCATTTGCGTCGGACTGGACACCGTGCCACGGATTGTGGCGACTCCGCCACGCACCTCAAGATCGACCGTGTAGCCGGTGCCGGGAATGGCCGACGCGATTGCCACGGCGATGTCGTTGGCCACCTTCTGGTTCGCCGCCTGCACGGAGGTCTGCGGCTCCGCGTGCTTTGAATCGCCCGCCATGACCGAACCTGTCATGAGGGCCAAGCTACCGATCACACCGAATAGCTGCTTGCCAAGTCGCATGGACGCCTCCTTTACATTCCGCGGACTGTGCCGTGAGCAAACGCCCACGGCCGGAACTGGCCGGGCATCGCTCCGTCATTTCTTATCGTATTCCTATAGCCGTTAGATGCAGAAAAGTTGGAATGGATTGCGTGTTGTTAGGCTGCGGAAGATGAGCGCGACGGGACGAGGTGCGAAAGGATTTCCGGCGAGCGCGCGGACGTTGGCGGCTTCAGCCGAAACGGCACGAGTTTGCGAGGGGCTGGCGCGCGCGTCGGTTGTTCGCAGTGCGAACCGGGCGTTTGTCGATCGAACGTTGGCTTGGTCTACTTGATCGACAGGATCTTCCAGCCACCGTCTTCATTGCGAACGGTGACTTGCTTCGCGCCGGGTTGAGCTTTCTTGCTGTCTTGCGCCTGAGGCTGATTCGGTCCGATCACGATGAGCCGCTCGTCGCGCTTTGTGGCGTTCGGGACTTTCGTGACCATGAGTTTGCCGTACGTATCGGCGAATTTCGTGAAGGCAGTTCCGTCGAGTTGCCCTTTACCGAGCCTTCCCAGGTCGGTGCTCACGACGGCTCGCTTGGAAACGAGTTTTGCGGCACCGTCTTTGTCGCCGCTGCCGAGTGCTTTAAGAAACGCGTTCACGGCGCCGTCGGGCGTGTTCGCGTCCACGTTGCCGGATTGCCCGCCGCCAAGACCGCCGCCAGGTCCACCCACGCCGCCTCCGCCTTCGCCGCCTGGACCGCCAAGTGCTCCCGCGCCACCGCCACCCGGGCCGCCAATGCCCGCACCGCCACCGCCCGGTCCACCAATGCCTGCTCCACCGCCGCCCGGTCCACCAACGCCCGGTCCGCCAATGCCGGCTCCGCCACCGCCAGCTCCGGCACCGCCAGCTCCGGCACCGCCCTGTCCTCGCATCCCACCACCCTGCTGGCCGCGCATTTGTTGCTGCTGTTGTTGTTGCTGTTGTTGTTGACCGCCCGCTGCGCCTGGCGGCCCGCCTGCGCCTCCCGGACCACCGCCCACGCCGGCCGCTCCGCCAGCGCCACCGCCTCCGCCTGGCCCAAACCCAGCCGCGCCGACTGCGCCGCCACCACCGCCGCCGGCACCGCCAACTTGGCCGAGGCCCGCCGCACCGCCACCGCCGCCGGCATTCGCCGCGCCAACAGCGCCGCCGCCACCGCCGCCCGCGTCAGCCGCGCCAACTACGCCGCCACCACCTCCACCTCCGCCACCACCTTGACCGAGGCCCGCCGCGCCGCCACCCTGACCGCCTCCCACGTCAGTCGAGTCCGTTGTCAGTCCGCCGCCGCCACCGGCGCCCGCTCCGCCGCCACCGCCTCCGGCACCTCCCGGTGCTGCGCCGCCGCCTTGCCCACCGGCTCCCGCAACTCCGCCGCCGCCCCCGCCCTGCGGCGCCGAACCTTGGCCGTTGCCGGCCGGAGCGGGCTTAGCCGCGGGTGCCGATGGTTGGGCAGGCTGATTCGCAGCGGCCGGCTGAGTTGTCGCCGCAGGTGCCGGCGCCTGAGCGGTCGCGTCAGGTTTCGGATCGGACGAACCCGACCCTCCGCATCCTGAGAACGCGATCGTGGCGAAGGACACTCCAACGGTGAATGCTGCGGCGGTGAGGCGTGACATGATTACACTCCAAACTCGTGGCATGAGACGGACAAACGTACGCGATTGCTTATAGGTTTACACACCCGGCTCGGTTCAGTCAAGAATCTCGGCCGAAATGGATTCATTTCCGTTTCTGCGGTTCGCTTGCGTTCGCGGACGCGGGTGTCTGCTCGGCCGACATCTCGCCGCGCCGCCACCAACAAAACTGCCTCGCCGGAACTGTCCGGCGAGGCAGGTGTGTTTGCCAAGTATCCAACCGCAAGTGTCCGCACGCGGTCCCGTCTACTTCAGCAGCTTTCGCAACTCTTCTTCCAACTGCGACGGGTGAACCGACCGGCTAATCACCTTGCCGTCGGCACCGACGAGGAACTGCGTCGGCAGCGCGATGATGCCGAACTCTTGAGCGACGCTCGAATCCAGCCCGCCGGTCTCGAATGCGACCGGCCACGAGATCTTGTTGCTCTGCACGAACTTCGCCACTTCGGCCTTATCGCCGTCGAGACTGACGCCGACGATCTCGAAGCCCTTGTCGTGATACCGCGCGTAAATCTCCTTGAGCCGCGGCAGATCGTTCTTCCACGGATCGCAGTTGGTCGCCCAGAAATCGACGAGCACCACCCTGCCCTGCAGCTTCTGCACGTCGATCGACCCGCGACGCAACTCCGCCGCCTTCAGTTGCAGCGGCTTGCCCACGATGTCGAGCCGCCGAATCGCACCGGTCGCACGCGGCGCCGCGGTGCTCTTCGGAAACGATTCGGCCAGCGTCTGATAATACTTCCGCGCCTGATCGTCCTTGCCCGAGAACTCCATGCCGATGCCAAGCTGCGACAACGCTTCGGGCGCGTCTTCGGCCTTCGGAAAATCGGTGACGAACTTGTCGAGCTGTTCGAGCCATTCGCGTTGCACGGCGTCGAATTCGGCGCTGGGCGATTGCATTTTTCGCGTGTAATCGGCCGACAGCCGGCGGAACGCGATGTAGGCGGCCAGGCCGGAATCGTCCTGCCCCGCACGCACCGATTCCAGTAGCCGGGTCAGCCGATTCGCCGCGTCCGGCGACGCCTCAACTTGCAGCGCGGCGACGAAACTGTCCGTGAGCTGCCGTTGCCATTCGGCGCGGTCCTGCGGCGTCTTCGACTGCTCCGCGAGTTTTTCGAGCACGTCGGCGCGCTGGAGCTGATAGCGCGCGGAGGTCACGCTGTTGGTCTTCGCCGCCTCTTCGTCGAGCTTCTGCAAGTTCGCGATCAACGTTTGCAATTCCGACGGCACGGGCGCTTCCGGCTCAACCGGCTCGATCGTCGGGGCCACGTTGGCGAACGTTGCGTTCGATCGCACGGCCACCGTGGAATTCGCCGCCGCGACGCTCGGCATCACCGTGATCTTCCATGCTTGGCCGGCGAGCACTAGTTCGCCGAATTGAATCACGTCGATCTCGTTGCCCGTCTGAATCACGACCAAGGCGTTGCGATAAACGTGAATATCGCGGCTGCCGTCCGCGGCTTCGCCGGGAATGGCCAGCGGCACGCCGCCCTCGAACCGCACCCACTGACTGTCGGCCGAAAGCTGCGTCAGGCGCTGCGTGAGCGCGGCGAACTGGTCGCGGGCCGTCGAATTCAATTGCTTGATCCGGTCATTGGCGACGACGCCCGCCA
>Ga0247727_10015266_pt1 | contig 12630 bp, 9 predicted proteins | sample WisWelCaveWW1625_FD_202498 | JGI IMG/M metagenome (GOLD analysis project Ga0247727, IMG submission 202498) | Biofilm microbial communities from Wishing Well Cave, Virginia, United States - WW16-25 | ecosystem: Environmental > Aquatic > Deep subsurface > Groundwater > Cave microbial mat | place... | reverse complement strand
TCGATGTCGGGCAGCGGCGGCAACTCGGTTCCCGCTATCCCCCTTGTCAGTTACTACTTCAACGAGACTTCACGCACCAAACGCTGGGCGATCACTTCGCGTAACTCACCTCGTTTCTTTGCCCCTGCCGCTGCCGCATCTGGCGAACCATAGTGCTTGTTATAGAGAGCGGCCGCTTTGGCTTCCAACTGATCGAGCATCGCGTAATTCGGGAGGGCAATCGCCAGCAGCACGTCCCAATCGTCCGGGCGATCCTTCAGCGGATTCTGGAAGATCTTGTAATCCACAAAAACGCCTTCCTTTTTTGCCTGCTCGAAGATCGGCTTCGCATTCTCCCGAAAGTCCTTCCAGGATGCGCCTTCCTGTCCCGGCTTAATCCGGTAGTAAATCAGTCTCCAAACCGGTCCGGCCTGGTAGTCCTGGCTCTTCGCAACCGTCGCATTGGCAGCGAGCAGCATAGCAATCAATAGCGTCCCTAACAGTGCTTTCCCCATGTTGCCTCCTAAGCTAAGAGTGTGTCTGAAAAGTCGGGCGCCACGGCTTTGCGTTATTCCCCCGCTCCGTTAGGAGCGTAATGTTTATAGATTGGCGTTACATCGCCCGAGCTATAAACATTACGCTCCTAACGGAGCTGGAGAACTTGTGTAGATGCTAATGAGACAGCTCGTGGCAGCTTTTCAGACAGGTTCTAAGAAAATAGTTTTCAGCTTTCAGTTTTTCGAATCTGCAAAGGTTACTCGCAAATTTCATACGCCTCATGTGCCATCAGTCAGTGCTGCCGGCTCCTGGCTAACACACGACGCACAACGTCCACGACGAAATCAGGCGCTTCGAAAGGAAAGTTGTGCCCGGTTCCGGCGGGCGTATGAATCAACTCGGATTTCGACGACGCGCTCAGATAACGCATGCGCGACCGCTGAAGAAAATTGAGCGCCCGCCGCAGGTCCTCGCCACCGAGGCCGAGCTGCCGTTCGACGTCCTTCGGGTCATTGTCCGCGGGAATGACGACGAAGACCGGGAGGTCGCCAAGCTCGCCATCGTAGACCAGCAGATCCGCGACGCTCCTGGGATCGAACCACTCTCGCATAATGGACGCAGAGGCCAAGTCCGTAGCCGGCCTGACGCTGCGCGCGCCCATCGCTCCTCTGACCTCTGCCAGGCTCTCGTCATAAACTCGCAGGGCTTCCTCGTTGCGTCTGGGCGCCTGGCGGTCGGGGGCAGACCAGAGGCCGAAGAGTTTCAACCAACCGGCGCGTTGTCTGCCACGCACCAAGCCGGACGGTATATCCGGCCCTCCGCCACCCGGCAGATAGATGAACACATCCGGCGGCGTGGCATCGAGCAACATGACCGCCGCCGTTTTTTCCTTGTACCGTCTGGCGTAATTCGCCGCCAGCAATCCGCCGTATGAATGGCCGATCAGAATGAAAGGCCCTTTCTCACCGGCATTGTCGAGCAGCGTCCTGAGTTCCTCCGCCTCCCGCGCCGTGCGGCGAGGGAAGGGGCCCGTATCGCTCCAGCCCGTGCCCGGCCGGTCGAAGAGGATCGAGCGGGTCTCATTGCGCAGCGCCTTGTGAAGGTGGTAGAGCCCGAGGCCCAGGGCATGGCCTCCGGGAATCCAGACCAGCGTCGGCCCGCCCTTCGCCTCGCCCTCGGCCATGATGTGCATCCGATAGCCGCCCACATCAACAAGCTTTCCCATCGGCGGATGCCCCGCTTCCGCCCTGTTGATGCGGACAATGGCGACGATGCTTCCCACCGCGAGCAGCACCGCCAGAGCGTAAATTGCATAGCCGATAAACCGCACCCGCGGATAACCCCGCCAACGCGCCGCGCGCGCGATGAGCCAGCCGAGTCCGGCAACGATCGCGGCAATGACCAGCCCGCTCCAGGAATGCGCCAGCAGCGCATAGATTGTATTCATTATCGCAACCCTTTCGCCTTAGCTTCGCGCATATCCGAGCATCTCAATGCTGACTTCGACTCCCGGTCGCGCGCCGATTATCGCCGGCGGCAACAGCGAGACGCTTGAACGGGTAATTGGCGCCTGCTGCGCGTGACCCACCGAAATGCTCGCAAGCGCCGCGAATGCGGCGGCAAACAGCCAGACGTTCGATCTCGAATTTATCTTCATTTCTCTGAGCACGGTGCGGCAGGCGTAACCAGCCGGGAGAAGAAGACGATGTCGAAGGCTTTTCCGTCACTGAGGGAGTTGGCAAAACCGAGACCGTAAAGCTCGCGCGGCTGCTGCAACCATGCGGCAACCTTGCCGGGTGCCGTGCGCAGATCCAACAGGAAGAATGGCGTGTTCAGCGTGGACAGGAGTCCTTCCACGGATCCGGATGGGGCCGGCAGGCCTTTCTCCCTGCAATTGCTGATGTCCTGGCCAAAGAGATTCCCGATCGTGACGAGCTGCGCGCCATACCACCGCTTCAGGTACATTCCCATTGGCGGAGGCAGAAGGAAGGCGTTCTGCTCAGGCGAGAGGCGAATGGAAGACAGCGCGGTGGCGACATGAAACCGGTGAGCAAAGACCAGGATCTTGCCATCGGGGCCCTGTTGCTCCTTGATCCACTGGACGTTGTCCGCCCCAGCGCGATCACTGACGGCGACGGTGCCGCTCAACGAAGCCGGCCCCGCTTTCGGCGTCCAGCCGAGCGGAACCTGCCTCAGGTATTCGTCAACCTGCCCGGCAACGACGGCGGAGCGATAGGCAAGCTGATAGGCTCGGTCCGAGCTCGCCGCCGTGTATGCGGCCTCTCGAATCTTGAACAACGAGATCATATCGGCGATCGCTGCCGTCATCTGATCCCGCAGCGGTTGCGAGAGCTGCGAGTATTGATTGGGCGCATCCGAGAAGCGATCGAGGATCAGCATCGGAAGAATGGCCTTGGTCCGGTTCCGTAGCGTGGTCGCCGCGGCGGAATCGACGCCATCCAGGTAGCGCAGCGCATCCTTCAGGGCCAGGGCTGTTTTGGAGTTGCCGTCGGAGCCGGGCAGAATGAACCCATAGAATTCGATCTTCCGGGAATGCTTCGGGTCGGCGTTGTACTCGCGCATCCACTGCACCAGGGCGGCCGACTGCGGAAGCTTATTGAAGGCAGGATGGAACCCCCGGGCGACCACGGTCTTGAGATCTCCAGGCCCGCCGAGCACATATTGATTTACCCCATAACCCTCGGTGATTCCGGATTCGATGGCGATCGCCGTGAAGCCCATCTTCTCCACCAAAAACCGGAACAGGAGGTTGCGAAACTCGAGCGGCTCGGCGCCGCCGTGCAGTCCCTCGCCGAAGGACACAACGGTGGCGTTGCCGATCATTTGGCGAAGAGGCTCCAGGTCGGCTAACCGCGCCTCGGGTCCCACTGTGGCGATCGGGCTCAGGTCCTGGCGCGCCCAGGTGAGGAACTCTCTGTCCACGGGATCGTTTCTGGCGACCGTTTGCGTGGCCGCCAAGCGTGGAAAGAATAGCAGCACGAGTACGACAACCACGAAAGTGTGCGATTGCCGGGTGAACTGCGCGGCCAGTAGAATTTCGTGCGCGCGGATTCGCATTGCGGTACCCTCCGTTGTTGCTACTTCAGAAGTTATACTTCAGCGCGAACTGGATAATCCGCGGATTGCCCGCGGCGTTTGAAATCACCCCGAACGACGGCGAAGACCGATCACCGTTCGGCGCGCCAAAGTTGGGCGTGTTGGTGAGATTGAAGAACTCCGCGCGGAAAAGCAGATTCGACTCCTTGACGATGCGGAAACTCCGCTGAATCGCGAAGTCCAGGTTGCGCTGACCGGGGGCGCGCACGATGCCCCTCCCACAACTGCCAAAGCCCGTCCCGTTGCCAATCGCCGGCGCCGTGCCAAAGGCGGCGGTGTTGAAATAGCCGTTGAGACGACTGGCGACCGATCCTGAAGCGACGGGATTCTGCCCCGTGCACTGTGCCCGACTGGAGGTACTACCGTAAATAGTTCCCGCCGTCGAATCCACCACTGTGAGCGGAATCCCTGATTGCAAAACGGTCAAGCCCGAAAATTGCCAGTTCGAGAGCAGGAACTGCACGGGACGCGGGCCACGCCGCGGAGCAGGCGGCTGGTAGACAAAGCTCAGGACGAAGCGGTGCGCGCGATCGAACTCGGACGGCCCGTACGCGCTGCGCACATTGGTCTGGTCACCGCTGATAGAGGTGACATCAAAGCCTTGGACGGTCGCGCCGGAGGTCACGTCCAGACTCTTCGACCAGGTATAACTGGCCAGGAAATCCAGCCCCTGACTCAGCCTCTTCGTTACGCTGGTCTGAAGGGAGTTGTAGTTTGAGCTGAAGTTCGTCTGAACCTGACTTGCCCCCGTGGCAAGGCCGAGCAAAGGAACTCTCTGCTGGACGTTGGCGGTGGTGGTCGTCGTTACTCCATTCACCGGATTCTGGGGCGTCGCGATGAGCGCCTGGTTGAATACGAAGGCCCCGGCCAGACGAGTTCCTTTCGAGCCGACGTAGCCCACTTCCAGCAGGAAGTCGGGCGCAAACTCATACTGGAGGTTCAGACCGTATTGCTGGAGATAGGGACTGCGAACCTCCGTGGAAATCCCAATTGGGCTGATGGTGCTGGTGGCGGTGCGCGGCACAAAAAGCGGAAAGCTCGAAGACGGCAGTCCCGGAGGATTCACAGGGTTCTGGAACGTGGCGCTCGCGTTCGCCGGGCCTCCGCGAATGTCAAACTGCGAGAAAGGCAGGTTAGCGGCCGTCTGAAGAGCCACCTGCCCGGTCAGCCGCTGATAGTAGATGCCGTAGCCCCCGCGCAGCACGAGGCCGGGCTTATCGCGCAAACGCAGCGCGAAACCCAGGCGCGGCGAGAAATCGTTGCGGTCTTTATCCCACAGCCCCGACTCCTGGCGCTGCGTTACTCCCGCAGGCAGCGGGCCATTATAGTTTTTCTCGAGCAGGATGCCGGTCAGCGTGCCCGCCGGCGGCGGCACAGCCAGGGCGAGGCTGGGGTCGAAATTGCCCAGCCGGCCGCGAATATCCCTGGGCGGGCCGAAGAATTCATACCGCAGGCCGAGATTCAACGTCAGCCGGGGTGAGACCTTGATGTCGTCCTGAATGAATCCGGCCCAGTTGCTGTAACGGTCAGCCTTTTCGAGTGAACCGGACAGCAGGATGCTCGCCAGCACATTGCTGATAATCCCCGTGCCATTTTGCGCTCCGCTCAGGCCCAGCAAAAAGTCCGGGAAGCTGGGAAAGACCAGTAATCCTCTTTGGAAAATGGATGGGTACTGAGTGCGCCCGTCGCGCTTGAATTCACCGCCCATGCGCAGACTGTGCCTGCCCGCGAAAATGGAAAACGTGTCCTGCGCGATATATGAATTGGTGGTTTCGGTCAGAAACAGGTCTGGCCCGAGACTGAAGAGTCCTGAGACCTGAATGGTCGGCATGCCCGGCAGACCGCCCGGCGAGGTGATGCCGACGTCGGAGTTCTTGATCGGTTCGGGTTGGGCCTGCTCACCACGGAAGCGGACGTATCCCACGCGCGCGACGTTGATTCGATTCGATGCGAAGGTATGCGTATCCGACAAGACCACCATAAGGTTCTTGTTGTTCTGGATCAGCCCATAGCCAGGCAGGTTGTTGCGAAAGAAGGGTGAATCCTGGGGGGCGTCCGCATAAAAGAACCTGCCCGAAAACTGGTTGCGCTCGGAAAAGACGTGATCCAGGTTTCCGGTGAACTGATCTTCGCGGTATTTGACCGGCGACGAAAAAGAGAACTGCCCCAGACCGCCCGGCAGGATGGTCTGCGGAGTCGGGATGGCAAACAGACCATTGGGGAATTTGAAATTCAGGAGCTTGAGCGCCACCGGATTGATGTTGGAGCCGTCGGCGGCAATGGCCGGTCCGACGCCTCCGAATATGTTCTGGAATTGTCCGCGTTGCCCCGCGAACAATCGCCCGATGGCGGCTGCCGACCGATCATTGGTCAGCGCCGGAACCAGCGCCGTTCGGAACCCCAGTGTGGATTGCCCGTTGCGCTGAATCGTGCGCTGATAGGCGCCAAAGAAAAAGGTTTTCTCTTTGCGAATGGGACCGCCCAGCGTGCCGCCAAACTGATTTTGCTTCAGTACCGGCCGCGGCTGACCAGCCCGGTTCAGAAAGAAATTATTGGCGTTGAGCTTGTCATTGCGGAAGAACTCCCAGAGCGTGGCGTGCAAAGCATTGGTCCCGGACTTGCTCACGATGTCCACATTGGCGCCCGCGCCCCGCCCTTTGCTGGCGTCATACAATCCGGTCTGCGCCTTGAATTCCTGAATCGTATCGGGGGCCGGAACCGCCAGCCCGGTTTGCGCGCCAAAACCGGAGGCGGAGTTTTCGGCAACATTGTTGGCGTCCACACCATTGAACTCGTAGCTATTGAAGGTGGATCGCGCGCCGTTGGCGGAAACGTTTTGTGAGTTTCTGCCGACTTCTCCGGCATTGGGGAGTTCGACGGCAGTGCCGGTCGAGAGCGCCAGGATCTGGGTGAAGTTACGGTTCGACAAGGGGAGTGAGACGATAAATTTTTCCGAGGTGGTCCGTCCCAGGGCGGTGTTCTCAGTTTGCAGTAAGGGCACACTGTCCGTGATCGTCACCTCCGCCTCGACCTTGCCAGTCTCCAGGGTGAAGTCAAGCCGGGCCACCTGCGCCACTTCCAGCTTGAGCCCGGTCCGGCTCACGGTTTGAAATCCGGCGGCTTGCGCCGTCAGCTTGTAGTTTCCGGGCGTGATAAACGGAATGCTGTAATAGCCGAGATCATTCGTCGTCGTGTTCCGCTTGATGCCTGTGTCTTCATTGACCAGGTTGATTGCGGCATTGGCGACGACCCCTTGCTTTGAATCTTTGACGATTCCCGTCACCTCCGCGGTTTGACCGAAGCTGATGGTTGAACAGCTCAGGATCACCGCGATCAGCAACATGCTCCGGTAGAGAACCTGTGTCATCTTCACTCCTTTATGGCTGTCTCTGGGACAGCGATTACGGGACGCCGAGGAATTCTCCGGCGACCCTCTTTTCAAGATCTGGCAGTTGAGATTCCAAAAGAGCGAACGCGCCGAGCAGTTCACGGGCCGCGCCCGACGGCGAAATGCGCGCGTTCGCGCTGATGGTGAAAAGCGCGGTCGTCAGCCGATCGAGCTGCTGAACGGTTTTGAGCAGCGGTGCGGAGAATTCCGGCCAGGCTGCTTCCCATCCGCTGCCGGCGGCGGTCGCGCCAGACGATTCATTGGCGATGGCGCCGAGCGCGGGTTTCACGAGCGTTGAAGTGCGCGTGATGTGCAGGCGCAAAGACGCAAGGTGATTTCGGACCATCGCTTCCAGCCTGCGCCGCGACGCATCGTTCAGACGATTTACTTCCGCGGTCGTGTAACGCTCGGCCAGCCGCCTGAGCGCCCACGCTTCAGCCAGGGCGCTCTCTGAATGGTCGAGCGCCTGCTTGGAAAACTGCTCGATCGCAGTTCGCAGGTCGTCAGGATCGGTGAACCGTTGGCTGAAATGTCTTTCGAGCAATTCCTGCGCGGGCAATCTGCCGCCGGCGTTTTCAGGACCCGGCTCCGCGGCGGTCTGTGACGGCGATGGTTGTGCAGCGGCAGACGCCCGGTTCCCGCTCGCTTCTTTGACTGTTCTGATGGTCGCTTTCACGCCGGGGATGTCGTCCAATGCGGCGAGCAGTTCCGCCTTGCGTTCGGCGGTGTTGACCAGTCCGCGCACTTCGATCTTTTCGCCGTACTGGCCGGTGGACTGGCGCACGATCTCAATCGGCTCACCCAGGTCAGCCCTCAGGCGGTGGAGGGCGTCACGCACCTCGATCTCCGCCGCGTCGAGATCAATGGCAGCGGCGGGCGCGGTTTTCACTGCCGGCGAGGGCGATGGCGCGACAGGCGTGGGGGAAGCTGACGCGACCGCCGGTTCGGCAAAGATCGCCGGATGCACGGAGGATAGGCTGACGACTTCAAAAGCCGTTTCGATGATCTCGTACTCCGCCTCTCCCGCCTCTTCGCTGACTTTCAGCGTCTGCCTGACAGGATGCCAGTCTCGCGACCTGACCATCAGCGTCGCTTCCCGCACTGCGCCGGCGCCCGTCCGTCCGGTCGCCGTCGTGCTGAGGTTCAGCGCATCCAGTGCTTCCGGCCCGTCCGCCAGCCGCGCTTTGACGACTTCCTCTTTTTTCCCCGCGAGCGATTTACGCCACTCGGCGAAGGAGACGGCTGAAAGCGGCCGCCGCCAGTCGAGGCGGTTCGCCCGGTAGATTTCGGCGAGCGTCGCGATGAGGTCGGATGATTCATCGCCTGCGATCTGCCTGAACCGCGTGTTGTTGAGATCGTTCCAGGTCTCGATTCGCGCGGTTTTAACCTCAGAAAGCCCTCCGCGTTTTCTCCTGATCTGCAACTGCTGGTGAATCACCGGCTGCGAGGCAGAGAGAATCTTCTGCGTCTGCGCTTCTGTCGCGCGCTCGAGCAATTCGGTTGCGGTGACGACCGATTCACGACCGAGGCGCAGCCAGGCCACGGCAAGGAGCAGCAGCATCAGCGATGCGACGGCGATGCGGGTTGACGAGACAGACCAGGCAAACCGTGGCCATGCGAGCCGCGCGTGCGGCAGAAATCTCGACAGCGAATCCCGCATTTGCGCCCACCACGATTTCCGTCCGGCGGTCAGCTCCAGTTGATGCAGCCGCGTGCGGAACCCGGCCTGGCGCTGCCGGGGCGGAACCAGCGGGCGCAGCACCTGATTGCGGTATTGGATGAAATCCGAGATCGTCTCCTGAATCTTTCCCAGTTCCACGCGGCACGACCAGCAGGCGCCCAGATGAGCCTTCACCGAGGCGTAGCTTTCCGCCTCCAACTCTTCATCCACGAATAACAGCAAGTCATCCTCGGAAGGATGCCGGCCCGTTTCCGCCCATCTGGTTCCCAACTGCTCAGCCATGTCCTTGCTCTTTCTTCAATTTCCGCACCGCCCGGCGCAGATACTCGTAAACGGTTTTGGTGCTGATCCCAAGCACCTCTCCGATCTCGCGGTAGCGAAACCCTTCCGCCCGCAGTTGCAGGCACTGACGTTCCTGCATGGACAGCTTTTTCATCGCCGCGTGGATGCGCGCAAACTTTTCATGCCGGAGCAGCCGCTGCTCCGGGTCAGGCGCCCGGTCGGGCAGCGCGCGAGCGATCGCGTCCCACGCCGCATCGTCGAGCGGGTCATAAAACTTCTCGTGTTTGCGCTGGTTGATCGCCAGGTTGTGAGCGACCCGGAAGAGCCAGCCCCGCGTGTTGTGGATCGTCTGCCCGGCCTGCAACGATTTGTAGAGTTGCAGGAACGTCTCCTGCACGACCTCTTCGGCCTCCGGAGGATGCCCGAAGACGATGACCAGATACTCGTAGATCGGCCCGCTCCACTGCTCAAACCCTCCTGTCACGTCCTGCTCCGGAGTCATCGCTTCGCCAATGAATCCGGGCAGATCGGCGTCCAGACGCAATGCGGCCTGCGAGTCATTGCCGATTCCTGATCTGGCGTCATCGCCCGGCATTCGCTGCTGTCCTCGGTTTTTCGGTTGTGATCGAATCGTAACGAAATGCTTACTTCATGATTATAGACAATCGGCGGGGTCTGTTTTCCTACAGGGATGGCAAAAAAATTGACTTGTCTTGAATTCTTGAATTGAAGCTAAGCACTACTGCAATAATTCTGAGGTGTAATCATTTTTTTTCATTTTCCATTTTCCATTTTAGATTTGTCATTTGACATTGATTGAGCAGCAGATCAGGCAATGTCAAATGACAAATCTAAAATGGAAAATGGAAAATGGAAAATGGATTTTACCTCAAAACTTTTGCCCATCTGCTTACTTCAGGCCGCCCCTTACTCAGGCTGGGGGCGGGGCCGTTGACTCCCGTATTCGCAATTCGGTTCTGAGCACGACGAGAGAGTCCATCGGCGTCTCGGAATTACCGTCGGACGGTTTAAGTTTACCGAGCAGCATCTTCATGACCCCCAGCAACGGTTCTGAGTGCGTGATCGGAGTTGATGTCGGGACGGGCAGCGCGCGGGCGGGCATCTTCGATCTGCGCGGAACGTTGATCGCCTCAGCCGCGCAGCCGATACAAATCTTTCGCCCGCGCGCTGACCACGTCGAGCAATCGTCACGCGACCTCTGGCGAAGCGTCTGCCGCGCCGTGCGCGAGTGCCTGGCGAAGGGAGAAGTCGAGCCGCGCCGGATTGCCGGCATCAGTTTTGACGCGACCTGTTCACTCGTCGCCCTCGATGAAGCAGACCAGCCGCTGACTGTCTCGCTCGACGGCGACCAGGAACACAACGTCATCGTCTGGATGGATCACCGGGCGATGGCCGAGGCCGACGTGATCAACCGCACCGGGCATCGGGTGCTTGATTACGTCGGCGGAAAAATCTCGCCGGAGATGCAGCCGCCGAAGCTGAAGTGGCTCAAGGAACGCCTGCCCGCGACCTGGGCGCGGGCGCGGAGGTTCTTCGACCTCGCCGACTATCTCGTCTACGAAGCCTGTCGCGAAGACGTGCGCAGCTTCTGCACCGTCGTGTGCAAGTGGACTACCTCGGACACGAAGGCGAGCACGGCAGTTGGGACCGAAGTTTCTTTGACCCGATTGGCCTTACTGACCTGTTTGCGCCGAATCGCGCGGGCGAGCGCGTGCGACCGATGGGCGCGCGCGCGGGCAGCCTGACCGCGCAGGCGGCGGGCGAACTCAGCCTGCCCGAAGGCACGACGGTCGGCGTCGGCATCATTGATGCGCACGCGGGCGGCATCGGCTCGCTCGGCATGGCTGGGGGTGCTGAGGGCTTCTCTCCGACGCAGCTCGAGCGCACGCTCGCGCTCATCGGCGGCACGTCTTCCTGCCACATGGCGACCTCGCCGGAGCCGCGCTTCGTTGAAGGCGTATGGGGGCCGTACTACGGGGCGATGATTCCCGGCTGGTGGCTGACCGAAGGCGGGCAGAGCGCGACCGGCGCGCTGCTCGATCATGTGATTGACAACCACGCATACGCGGCGCGGCTCCGGCGCGAGGCCGAGGAACAGGGCGTCACCATTTACGAGCTGCTCAACCGCCGGGTCGCGGAATTGATGGAAACAAGTGGCGCCGCGATCACGACAGACCTGCACGTGCTGCCGTACTTTCACGGCAACCGCAGCCCGCGCGCCGACGCGCATGCGCGCGGCACGGTCAGCGGTCTCGCGCTCGACTCGTCATTCGATTCTTTGGCGCGCATCTACCTGGCGACGATCCAGGCCATCGCCTACGGCACGCGGCACATCATCGAGGCCCTGAATTCGCGCGGCTACCGGATCGACCGCATCCACGCCTGCGGCGGCGGGACAAAAAATCCGCTCTGGATGCAGCAGCATGCCGACATCACGAATTGCGAAATCTACGTCGCGCACGACAGCGAGCCGGTGCTGCTCGGCGCGGCGATCCTCGCGGCGGTCGCGGCCGGCCGGCACGGGAGCATCGTGGAAGCGATGGGCGCGATGAGTCCGCGCGCGGAAGTGATCGCCCCGCGCCCGGCGGACGCGGGGTTTCACGCGCGCAAGTACGAAGTATTCAAACTAATGTACGAGCACCAGCTCGATTACAAACGGCTGATGAACGCCTCATGACTTACCTGCTCGAAGCGCGCAACGTCGGCAAGAGCTTTCCGAGCGTGGTCGCGCTCGACGGGGTGAGTCTCGGCGTGCGTGGCGGCTCGGTTCACGCCGTCGTCGGCGAGAACGGCGCGGGCAAGTCAACGCTGATGAAGATTCTGTCGGGCGTTTACCGCGCCGACGCCGGTGAGATTCTGCTCGATGGCAAGGCGGTTGAATTCGCTTCGCCGCGCGCGGCTGAACGGGCGGGCGTCGTCATCATTCACCAGGAACTGAACCTCGTTCCCGCGCTTTCGATCGCCGAGAACATCTTTCTCGGACGTGAGCCGTCGCGCTTCGGCTTCGTTGACCGGCGGAGAATGGAGCAGGACGCCGAAGCCTTGCTTGACCGGCTGGGGCATCGGCTCGACCCGCGCCGCGCCGTCGAGAGTCTCAAGGTGAGCGATCAGCAGGTGGTGGAGATCGCCAAAGCATTGTCGCTCGACGCGCGCGTGCTGATTATGGACGAGCCGACGACGGCGCTGGCGGCGGGCGATGTCGAGAGGCTGTTCGACATTATCCGCACGCTGACGGGCGCGGGCACGGCGGTCATCTACATCTCGCACAAGATGGACGAGCTGTTCCGCATCGCGGGCGAGTTCACGGTGCTGCGCGACGGCAAATTGATCGGGCATCGCGCGGCGTCCGAAACAACTCCCGGCGAGCTGGTGCGGATGATGGTCGGGCGCGAAGTCACCTATGCACGAGAGGACGGCGGCGGGCAAAGCAACGCCGAACTGCTGCGCGTTGAGAATCTCAGCTCACGGGAGATTGACGCGGCCCGTGCGAATGGACGCCGCCGGTTGTCGGACATCAGCTTCAGTCTGCATGCCGGTGAGGTGTTGGGCGTCGCGGGGCTGATGGGCGCGGGGCGCACGGAACTGCTGGAAAGCCTCTTCGGCGTTCACGGGACAAGCGGCGATCCGCGCGTCGTGATGGGCGGGCAGCCGCTTGCCACGAGCG
>Ga0247727_10015265_pt1 | contig 12630 bp, 6 predicted proteins | sample WisWelCaveWW1625_FD_202498 | JGI IMG/M metagenome (GOLD analysis project Ga0247727, IMG submission 202498) | Biofilm microbial communities from Wishing Well Cave, Virginia, United States - WW16-25 | ecosystem: Environmental > Aquatic > Deep subsurface > Groundwater > Cave microbial mat | place... | reverse complement strand
TGAAGGCGACTGACAAGCGTCGCTGTGATTCATCGCCCGACGCGTTCACCTGTTGTTTTGAAATCGCATCGAGTAACAGAAACGTCGCAACCGCGCCGATGCCGATGAGTCCGATGCCTTGAAATGAAGCGGGTACTTCGGCGGCAAATTCCAACGCCTCTGCAAGCGTGTCCAAGCCCAGGAAGATGAGCAAGCCAGCTGTCGCCGCCATGAGGAAGGTCATCGTGCGGCGACCAAGAGTCCGCAAGGCTGGGAACCAAAAGATTCCGAGGAAGACGGGGATGACGCCAACGTATAACCCGATCAATGTGAAGCCCCAGAATGTCGCGCTGTCTGGCTGTGGAGTTTCAAAGGCAACAGGAATATCCACGCCAAAGCCAACTGCGTTGGTGGTGAAGATGTTGATTCCGTACGCTTCACCATATGACCAGGGATAAGGGATATGTATGGTTGCGCGCGCGAGGCGCGGGATGCTCGTGTTTGGCGTGATGGTGAATGGCATGATTGCTTCGTTGATGACGACCTGCGCGACGGTGATTTCTTCCGGTCCGGTATTGCGGACGTGGAGTTCGATCATGTTTCGCTCGAGCTGGTAGCGCTCGATATCGAGGCTTTCAACGGGTGCAGCGGATTCGAGATCCAAGCCTCCGCCTGTGGAGAGGAAGAGAGCGATCACTCCAGCGAGGAGAATGATTGGGAGGAAAAGCAGGACGAGGGTCCGGAAAGTGAAGCGGGAGGGTTGAGTCGGTTGTTGAGTCATGGTGTCCTCTATTACGTCACTTCGAACATGCCGTTCCAGCCGAGTTCAGCGAACTCTGTCACGTGCGCATGGAACATATACATACCGGGATATTTATAGGTGAATTCGAGAATGCCGCGCTGTGCCTGCCCTTGAATGATCGTATCTGTGAATTCGGAAGGCGTGAGGCTTGTGCCGGTGGGATAGTACTGGAAAAAATTGGCGTGAAGATGGAACGAGTTGATCAAATCAAACTCGAGGATGTTCACCAGATATATCCGAATTTTTTCGCCGATCTTGATTTTGATGGGATAGTTTTGATAATGAAATGGGATCGCATTGACCGCGTAAAAATCGTTCGCGTCGTCGAAGTCCACATCGAAGCCGCTCATCACCATGACCATTTCGCGATCAACAGGCGGACGTCCTTCTTTTGGGTCAACGATGAATGTGCCGTAGAGTCCTTTGGCAATGTGACGGGCGAGGGGGAAGACGTGGCAATGATACAGATGCAGACCGAACGGATCCGCATCGAATTCATAGACGAATGTTTCGCCGGGAAGAACGTTGCCACCGGGTCCCGAGCCGGGGACGCCATCCATCGCGCCAGGGTGGAAGCCATGGAAGTGAATCGAGTGCGGATGATTACTGCCGTTGCTGAAGTGAATGCGGATTCGGTCGCCTTCGGTTGCCCTGATTGTAGGACCTGGGATGCGTCCGTTATAGACCCACGCAGGATAGATAATACCCGGAACGACTTCGATATCTTTGTCGTGCGCGACGATTTTGTATTCGCGCAGGGTCTGTCCGTTTGGCAGTGCCGAGACTTCGCCGTAATCGAAATCGGTCAAAATCTCATCGGGGTGAAACCCGTTTGCCTCGTGATCCACTTCGCCAACGATGTTGGGCACTGTTCCGTCATGGTCGCCGTGTTGCATGACAGGCGCGGCAAGGACTTTTGTGTTGCTGTCGCCCTGGTCGTGTCCGATGTGGCTGATGGCGTTCACTCCCGCCGCGCCCAATAAAGTAAGCCCGCCTGCTTTCAGAAAATCTCTTCTGGTAAATTTTGTGCTCATAGCTTCTCCAGTCAATAAGGCTAATCTAAAATTTAGGTATGCCTAAATTTTAGACGAAAAGAAGAACCGCGTCAAGGGCGAAAGACGCGGCTTTCTGATAGTGGTATTTGCGAGGTTGTAATTGGTAACTACGGATTAGAGAATTGAGAGCGCATTATTTCCTCCGCCTCAGCCACAACCTGCTTGTAACGAGCGAGATGATCACGAAGGCAATCGCGATCCACGAGAATGCGGTCTGGTCGGTGGAGATGCCGATGGCGATGAAGGCGAGTCCGAGAATGAGGAAGATGGAGGGTGAGCTTTTACGTGTCATGCTATGATTATACTTTTATTCGAGACCTCGGAAGCCTGTTTGTTGTGAAAACTGAAGTGAAAGCCTTGTAATACTTCCGAAGTCTGCGACCCTTAATATTTTCGTTTCACCATTGCAATTGGGCAGGTTTATGTCATAATATTTCAAAACTTGCAAGACGAGGTGAATGATGCGCGTTTGCATTCTTTCGGACGAAGAAATAAAAGATTTCAACCCTGCGTCCTTCATGGAAGGGTTTGACTGGGAGTTTGTCACGATGACAAACCCGGTCATGGATGTGATACGCGCACTCGACGCGCGCAAGGAATTCGACGTGTATGTTAATTTGTGCGAGGGATATGAAATGGACGATGAAGAGGAGGAGGAGGGTTATGAAGGGGTTGACGTCATCAAGGCGCTCGAGGCGCTGAATCTTCCATTCACCGGCGCAAGTTCGACCTTCTTTGACCCAACGCGCGAGGAAATGCAGGCGGCGGCAGATGTGCACGGAGTCGGGTTTGCCAAAGGTTACCAGGTAAGGTCTGTTGAAGAGGCGGATCGGCTTGTGACAAACCTGCGTTATCCAATCATGGTGAAGCACCCGCAGAGTTATGGAAGCACGGGGATGTTCAAAGAATCGCGTTGCGATTCGCCGGAACAGGTACATTCCCAGGTGTCGAGAGTCTGCGCAGAGTTCGACGCGGCGCGCATGGAGGAGTTCATCGTCGGCAGGGAGTTCAACGCGCTGGTGGTGGATAACCCCGATGACATCAACAGTCCGATTGCGTATCCTCCCACTGAATTGGTCTTTCCTCCCGGCGAGGAGTTCTGGCACACGGTCGTAAAATGGGACGTCTCGCTCCCATTCAATTTCAAACAAGTCACCGACCCGGGCTTGATTGCGCGCTTGCAGGATACCGCCATTCGCATGTATCGGGCAATAGGAGGAGTGAGCTATGGGCGTTGCGACGTCCGCATGAATGAGCGGGGAGAGTTATTCATTCTTGAGATCAACCCCAATCCCGCGATCATGCTCAAGCCTGAGGAATTTGGTCCTGCCGATTTCATGATTCTGTACGACCCGGGTGGATACGAGATATTCTTTGACCGAATTTTCCGGGTTGCCCTTGCCCGGCAAAAAATGAGAGCGGCAAAGGGATAGAAAACAGGGAATTTATGCGTGTCTGTTTATTGACGGACGAATCCATTGACGATTTCAACCCCTCACAATATTTACGCAACTATGAATGGGATTATGTAACTGTGGAGACGCCGGTTCAGAGCTTGATCCGACAGATTGCCCAAAATAATCAATATGAAGTTTATTTGAATATTTACGAAGGGCTTGATGAGGACGAAAACTCCGGGCTGAAGTTCATCGAAACCCTTGAAGATCTAAATCTTCCCTTCACGGGCGCGGGTTCGAAATTCTATAACCCAACACGGGAAGAAATGCAGGCTGTTGCTGAAAAGAATCAAATCAACTTTGCGCGCGGATTCCATGCAGGCTCGCAGGCTGACCTTTGGCAGGCAAATGAACTTTCTTTCCCGTTGATCGTAAAACATCCCAATAGTTTTGCCAGTGAGGGGCTGACCAAAGACTCGCGTGTGACCACATTGGAAGAATTGCAAACCGAATTCGAGAAAATTTCCTCGACGTACGGCTCAGCCTGTGTTGAAGAATTTATTGAGGGGCGTGAACTTTCCTGCCTTGTGCTGGAAAATGCTGACGACCAAGCCTTGCCCTTTACCTATCCTCCAGCAGAGGTGCAGTTCCCGGATGGGGAGACGTTTTTACACGAAGATGCGAAATGGTATGACTGGGGCGTTTATGTTGTCCCTCTCCATGATGATGTTCTTGCCAGGCGAATCCAGGATGTGAGCAAAAAAAATTTCGTCGCGATGGCCGGGACTGGGTATGCCAGGGTGGATATCCGCCTCAGACCGGATGGAGAAATCGTGATCCTGGAAATCAACCCCAATTGCGGAATCCTCTATTCGCTTGAAGATCGCAGTCATGCCGATTTGCCGATTTCATGGGATAAAGATGGGCATGAGGGATTTCTGGATCGGATATTCCAGTCTGCCATTGCAAGGCAAAAGATGAGGACTCTTCAAAACAAAAATCCCGCATATGATCTGTAAATCAATCACTTCCCGTGATGTCGTTGCGAGCCGCCGCTCTTGTATTTGGGCGGCGAAGCAATCCCCGCATCATTGTGGGGGATTGCTTCGGGCAAAGAACAAGAACGCCCTCGCAACGACATCGTTTTGTTAATTAGTGAGGGAACTTATATTTTTATGAATCCATAATCAATTACCTGCGGGATTTTTATTAGACCTCTTGCGAAAGTCTTTTGCCACAGAGATCACAGAGAAAAAAATAGTTTTTCTCTGTGATCTCTGTGGCTATGCACTCGCGTACTTATGCAAGAGGCCTATTGTAAAACGAAATTTTGCTTTTTCATTGACTGTAGAAATTCCAACACAGCCTTTGCTTCCTCGCCGCCGAATTCGGCATGTTCGATCAATGGGATTCCGTGAGGTCCGGGGATATTGATTGCGTTTGGATAGGTTGTTAGTGCCGCCTGAACAATTTCCAGTTTTCCGAGCATTGCCGCGGCGAACAGATCGAGACGCGCGCCGTTTTCGAGGAGATGGTTGGCGATGTCCTTCCGGCCCATGTGTGACGCGGCGCCGAGGGCGGTTTCAAAATCGCCGCCACCCCAGTCCCACGTGGCGTTGACCAGACCGGGTTCCTGCCCAAGCAATTCTTTGGTGCGGTCGAAATCCGCATGCGCGACCCTTACCAATTCTTCCACCAAATTTGATTCCAGTGCGGGTTTTGTGTCCATTATTTTCTCCTCTATAATTATTTGGTTTCTTGCAAAGTCATATCATTGCTGAAAGCGGACGTTAGAGAACGTCCGCTACACAAGATTTTTTGTGTAGTAGTGCGCTCTCTAGCGCACAATTGAAGGGAACTAATGACTGAATCTTACTTCGTCATATTTCTTATTTTGATCATCGAAAAGACTGGTTGCGATTCCTTTGAGTGTTCTATCAAAGAATGACAACAGATAATCGTTCACAATCGTTGTCACAAGTTTGCCGTTGATGGGGCCTTTGAGTCCAAGTTGAGGGGCGAGAGGGGAGAGCAGGGGAAGGTCGCTGAAATCGTAATGAGCCGCGCCATTAATGGAAATAACGCCGAACGGGTCTTTCGCATTCGGGTAAAACCGGTTGAACAATTCATTATTGCGGCTGTCCACATCGTCTACCCACCGCTGGCTGAACATGAAGAAGGATGGTTGTGCGATGCCGCTGTCAATCACTTCATACGATACGGGTCGCATGAACGGATCCATACCGAGCAGGGCAATACAACGTCGGTCTGTGCCGCAAAATTGAATTGCCGCTCCGCCTCCGGTGGAATGCCCGTAGACGCCGACCCGATTCAAATCGAGCAAATTATGAAATGGACTCGCTGCATCTTCATTTTGTGATTTCATGAAATCAAGTGTGAAACCCAAATCGCCAGCCCATTGATCGCTCAGGATGTGCGCCGCGGCTTCATATTCATCGTTCGGCGCGCCATCGGGCAGCGCACTTGGATTATTCAATGCGATGTCGCCATTTGGAAACACGGTTATCACCGCGCCGTACGTATGCTGCACTCCAATCACCACATAACCATGACTGGCGAGTTCCAATGCCTGCCCCGCGTTCTGCGCGTTGAAGCCATTCCAGCCGTGAGAAAATAAAATAACAGGATAACCAGCAGGCGATGGCGCAATCGCCGATTCTTTGTATGCCGGTAATTTGACGAGCGCCAGATGATCGAGGAAAAACGACGGCATGTCAATTTGACCGGCGATGGCGGGCGCGAAGATTTTCGCGTTCTCCATCCAGGGCGCGCGCTCATTGGACGAATCCGCTTCAGACGGGTACCAAACCTGAATCATGAACCGACGCGCTTCGTCTACCCCCGAATAGATTTCGCGCCGCGCGTCGTCTTTTAACTCGAAGATGCGGGTGCCCACATCGTGGGGTCCGCCTGGGGTGGGGATGGCAGGAACAGGCAGGAGGATGGGTATCGCTGTCGAAACGGCGAGCAGGATAAAAGCGCCGCCCTGAGCGAGTCGAAGGGTCAGGATTGAGGCGAGGGGTTTCCAATCCGTTGGCGATTGAATTTTGAACATTGAATTGGCAACGAGGAGTCCAGTCAAGGCGTATATAGGAATCATCTGCCAGCGATAGCCCTCCACTCCAAAATGAATTACCAAAAGGGCAAGCGCTACAAGCGGGAGTAAGCGAATGGCGATGGGGCGCAGGTGGGACCACAGCAAATAAATTGAGAGGAGAAGCGGGGTGACGATTTCAAGTGGGCGCATGAAGACTCCTGACGCATTTGGATGTTAGACATTTTACTGGAAAAAAACCATCCTCCTCATCCAGTTTTTTGTGCCTGTGTAACCTTTTGATAGCCAAATTGCCCGCGTGGTTTGTTGACACTCGGTATTCTGAGGATTAAAATAACCGAATAATCCAAAGTTCCATCCGAAAGCCGATGAAGTTCCATTGCTTGACCTTTGCTGATAAATACCTTACGAAAGGTGGTGGTATGGGCGAATCATTGTTGATGTTAAGAGGAGAGTGGACTGTGCAATTGCCCGCGCGACGGTCTGCGCTTACGTCAAATATGCTTGAGGAGAATAAACATGCTTAATAATCGGTTTCTTCAGCGAAGCAGGGTGTCTCGTGTACCTCTGCTTCGTTTATTTTCTATTCTTTTGATTGTCTCCATGCTGGTTTTGCCTATTGGCGCTTTTGCCGCGCCCGGTGGAAATAGCGGATTTAAGACGAGTCAACCTTCGATGCTCACACGGGTGATGTCCGGTGTGACTGTCACGCCGCTTCTGACGGTTGGTGATGTGCTTCCAAGCGGATTCCGCTTCGAATCCATCCCGGATGGGATTTCGTTGCGCACCCGTGGTCAAGGTCGAGTTGATCTCTTCGTCAACCATGAGACAAGCAAAGTTCCGTTCCCGTACAATGTGGCGAATCCACTCGCTACGAATGGCGAGAACGACTTCGATAACTCACAGGTCAGTCATTTGATTCTCAACCAGCATTCCGCCGGTGTATTGAATGGTTCATTTGCGATTGCAAGCGAATCTGGTTACCAGCGGTTCTGTGCCAATTACCTTGCCACGAGCAAAGAAGGCTTTGACCGTGATATCCTCTTCACAAATGAAGAAGGTATTGACTACGTGTTAAGGCAGGAAGCCTCTTGGCCCCCAGCCATCGGCGATCCGGCTGAGAGGCAAATCGGTTTAGTTGTTGCACTAGACGTTCAAACCGGCAAACACCACCCAATCTATGGAATGGGCAGGCACAACCACGAGAACAGTGTTCCGGTTCCGGGTTTTGATGATCTGGTGGTATTGTCAGGCGATGACACCTTTACCAACGGTGCGCTTACTGGAGTATTTCCGGTGGGTTTTGCTAGAGCGCAATCTCAGCTTTACTCTTACATCGCATCCGACACCGATAGCGTGTTGGCAGATGAAGGCGATCTGTGGGCATTCGTCTCAGATACGCCCGGTTACGACGATTATTACGATTTTGTCCCGGGTTCAGCCCAGGTCGTGACCGGTCATTTCATCCCAGTTCCAAAGAACATTGCCACGGGCCTCAACCTAGACGGGTCCGAGATCAAAGCCGCCGATGTGGGCTTTCCGTTGCCGCCCACAGACGGTAGCTGGCAACGCGACAATCGCACAACTGTCCCGACCGGGCTGGATGGTCCTCAATGGGTGCTCGAATACTGGAGCCAGACAAATAATGTATTCCGGTTTGTCCGTGTCGAGGATATTGCCTATGATAAACGGCCCGGCATGGAGAATGTTGTTTATGTTGTTGACTCGGGACGCGGAACCGCTGGCGCATCTGTGGCAGGGCGCTCGACAAATGGACGTGTCTGGAAGATGGTGCTCGATCCGAGCAACCCGACTGTTGTCACCTCCCTCACAGTTTTTGTCGAAGGCGATGATAACCCTGTCAAAACGCTTAGTGAAGTCCACCAGCCGGATAATATTGAATCAACTGCAACCGGGCTTCTCGTAACTGAAGATCCTGGTTCAAGTCAGCAATTCACACCAGCTCAACAATTGTCTGATCCCAACGCAACAACGGCGCGGCTGATGTGGGTGCCCTTTGTCGGGAGCGGGGCAGGCCCATCGCAAGCCGTGGTGAAAGTTGATCAATCTGCTGACGAGGGCGCAACAGATGTGGATACAAACCCAGCCGCCGGAAACTGGGGCGCGTGGGAATCGAGCGGCATCGTTGATGCGTCTGAGGCGTTCGGTTCTGGCTATTTCCTGATAACCATCCAGGCGGCTACGATTTGGGTAGAGAAGGCGCCGGGTGACGATAACTCCGGTCCTCTTGGCGTTCCCGATGGTCAACCCGACTTCACGTACAAACGCTCAGGCGGACAGTTGCTCCTGATCTATATACCCGGGTTGTAATTACTCTCCGGCAACGTGTAATAAGCCAGAATGTAACTGGACGCGCAACTGCGCGTCCAGTTTTTATGTGTAACTTTTTCGTCCCTGATTCAACCGCCTGGATTGTTGACACTCGGTATTCTGAGGATTAAAATAACCGAATAATCCAAAGTTCCATCCGGAAGCTGATTTAGTTCTATTGCTTGACCTTTGCTGGTAAATTCATTACGAAAGGTGGTGGTATGGGCGAATCATTGTTGATGTTAAGAGGAGAGTGGACCGCGCAATTGCCCACGCGACGGTCTGCACTTACGTCAAATATGCTTGAGGAGAATAAAAATGTTTAATAATCGGTTTCTTCAGCGAAGCAGAGTGTTTCATGTGCCTCTGCTTCGTTTGTTTTCTGTGGTGTTGATTGCTTCCCTGCTAATTCTTCCGGTAGGTGCGTTCGCCGCTCCTGCGGAGGCCCCTTCGCAATGGCCGTTAACCAACAAGGCGATTTTCTTTGCATCGGATGGTATGCGCCCTGATTTGGTGGATAAATATGCAGGCGAAGGTATCATGCCTACCTATGCAGATTTAATGGCGAATGGCGTCAAGGGCGACAATGGTTTGCTCCAGGGCTTCCCGCCCAATACCGGTGTGGGTTGGTATACACTGGCTACTGGCACGTGGCCCAGCGAACACGGTTCCACAAACAATACCTTCCATCGCACGGGTGAAGGGAATTTCAATAACCGCACCAGCTTCGCAACGACTGGCATCTTGCAGGCAGATACACTTCAGCAGGCCGCCGAGCGCGCCGGCAAGACCATGGTCTCGATGGAGTGGGTCGGTTCGCGCAACATCTCGCCCGCGCTGCAAGGGCCGGTGGTGGACTTCCGCACCTTCTTCTCCACGCGCGGGGTCCTGGACTTTCCGCTCGATTCGGTAGAGCAAGCGGGCGCGGCCGCGTTTGCTATCTCGTATACAGTTGCCTCGCTCACCCCGGCTGTGGGCTGGTCGTTTCCGCCCACCGGCGACGACGGCGTGAGCCCGCCCAAGCAAACCGTGCTTACGGTGGCGACCACATTCGCGTCTCAGAACCCAACTCGCCTCTACGACGTATACATTTATGACAGCGTCGTCAACGGCGTGTCCGCCTACGACCACGTCCTCCTGGTTCGGAGCGGTCTTGCCAAGAACGCGAGCCCGGCGAACCGCGCCGCCGAACTCGAGGAGGGCGAGTGGGCCGACATCAAGCTCATCGGCTCGGACGGACTCCTGGCCGTTGCCGGTCCACCATTAATTCCGGCAGGACGAACCGCTGGCTTTTACGTCAAGCTCATTGACCTTGCCAATGACCTAAGCTCGTTCAAGCTCTACTTCACTTCCGTCGCGAGGGCCAACGCCACCTACAACGGTTGCGCTTATGCGCCCAGCTGTGCGACGGCGTTCGGCTTCGAGGAGACCCTAAACAAGGAGTTCCCCAGCAGCACCGCCGCCGACTTCGCGCCGCTGGAGGCCGGGATCATTGACGAGGACACCTACGTCCAGCAGGGGCTGATGTGGAAGGACGCTCACTGGAAATACCTCCAATACATCCTCGGCACCGCCCCGGTGCCCACGGTCAGCGGCGGATCGCTCACCGGCCTGGGCGTGACGCCACACCTGCTGTTGATCGGCAACCCGGTCACCGACGAGTTCAGCCATCAATTCATGGGGCTCTACACGCCAACCGATATGGATGGCAACCCGAACCCATATTTTGACGATCTCACCAACGATGATATACCGGATGGGCGCCTAGATATCCGCGAAGGTTACGTCCGCTCGGCGTATGAGGAGGCGGATGGGACTCTTGCTCTCGGCCGCTCGCTCATGGGCGGTGATGCGACAGTCTTTGCGTCGTCCGATCATGGCTTTGCACCGCAATGGTATGCTGTCAATGTGAGCAAAATTCTCGTTGACCTCGGACTTCAGGAGCGCGAGCAGAGCGGGAACTGCCGTAAGGCGGCGAACGATTCCCCGCCACCCCCGCTTCCCACCCCACCAGTCCCCGGTGATACTCTTGCTAAGGAATGCCATGCAGGCGGCACGGCTCAGATATATATCAATCTCGCTGGCCGTGATCCTGCGTCCGGTAACACCCCGCAGGTTCCAGCAGCGAACTATGAGACAGTTCGCAACCAGATCATCACAGCCTTCCAGAACCTGACCGACCCGGCTAATCCGGGTAAGCAGGTTGTGGCGGCAGTCTTTAGGAAAGAAGACCTGCGAAATGTGGATGGTACAGATGCCCTGCATCCCAACCGAAGCGGTGATGTAGTCGTGGTCTTCCGCCCACCCTATCAGACTGACGCGGCTACGCCAGGCCAAACCATTGCCTTCTCACAATTCTTTGGTCAGCATGGTTATCTGCCTGATTTGGTTGACCTCGAGCACAACGTAAATATGCATGGCACTTTTGTCGCTTCTGGTCCCGGCATTCGTCATCAAGACCCGGTGGCTGGCGTCCGAGCGATTGACCTTGCTCCAACCATCGCCTTTTTGATGAACATCCCTGGTCCGCAAAACGCGAGTGGCCGCATTATGTACGACCTGACGCAGAATCCCGGCCAATACAAAGAAATCACCATTCTCGACATCAGTGACTATCACGGTCAGTTAGTGCCGCTTTCCGAAGCGGCTGATAACCTAAGTGGTGGCGGCGCAGTCAACCCCGTATTTACGATTGGAGGTTCCGCCTTCCTCAAGCCGTGGTTCGATGTCTATCGCGCAGAAGCTCCGGGTGGTTCGATCACAGTTGCGGCGGGTGACTCTGTCGGTGCGACACCTCCACAGTCCAGTTTCTTCGGCGATACACCCACTATCGAGATCATGAACATGATGGGCATTAGCGCAGATGGTTTGGGCAACCATAACTTCGACAAAGGTGAGCAGTATTTGCGCAACACGCTGATCCCGCTGGCTCAGTTCCCCTATGTCTCAGCTAATGTGGTGGACAGCAATGGTAAAACACCGGCTGAATGGTCTGCCTCGCGAGTCTTTGAGTTCGATGGAGGCAAGCTCGGCTTGATCGGGTTCTCTAATGAAGATATCCCGAGCCTGACCTTCCCCGGCGCTCTCGGGCCGTTCCATGTTGACCCGGCTCTTGCCGCTGTGAACGCTGAGGCGGCTAAACTGAAAGCGAAGCACAAAGGCAAAATAGTCATTGTGGCAATGGGTCACTTGGGCGCGACAGGTGGAACCTTGACCGCTCCAACCGGTCCCCTTATTGACCTGGCTGACGGTGTTGTAAATGTAGACGCGGTGATCGGCGATCACACCAACAGCCAGGTGCTGGCGACCCGGCCCCTCAACGGTGTTCTTGTTGTCGAGAACCTTAGCAAGGGTGCCCGTTTCACTCGCATCCGACTGGTCTTCGATACTAATACCAAGCAGGTCATTTACAAGACAGCCGATTTTCACAAACCGTGGAATGTCGGCGTTACGCCCGCCGCGGCCATCCAGACGAAGATCGATGCGCTGAACGCATTGCTCGTGCCAATCCTCAGCCCCGTGGTTGGTAATTCGACGATAACGGTCCCGCGTTCCGATTCTTGCGGTCGTGCGGACAGCCGTTTGTGCGAATCGAGGATCGGCAACGTTACCACGGACGCGATGCGAACTGCCTTTGTGGGCTTCCCGATCGACTTCGCGATTACGAACGCGGGTGGGCTTCGCGCCGATCTCACCTGCCCGACAACGGACAGCCCAACTGATTTCTGCCTGGCAGGCTTGTACCCATTCACGCCTGGACTGTTCCCAATCACTCTGGGCCAGGTGCTGACAGTACTCCCGTTCGGAAATGTCGTTGCCACTGCGCCGGTCTCTGGCGCTCAATTGAAGGCAATGTTAGAGATCGGTGTGTCAACTGCGACAAATACAGTATCCCCGTTTGGGCTTCAGGCTAACGGACGATTCCCGCAGGTCTCCGGCTTGTGCTTTACATATAGTATCAATGCATCGGCTGGCAGTCGTGTGACAGGG
>Ga0247727_10015264_pt1 | contig 12630 bp, 6 predicted proteins | sample WisWelCaveWW1625_FD_202498 | JGI IMG/M metagenome (GOLD analysis project Ga0247727, IMG submission 202498) | Biofilm microbial communities from Wishing Well Cave, Virginia, United States - WW16-25 | ecosystem: Environmental > Aquatic > Deep subsurface > Groundwater > Cave microbial mat | place... | reverse complement strand
GCCTGCCCTGCCGCAGGCCAGGGATTTTCCGTGGCCGGATGCGCGTTGTAATTCAAAAACGTCGTATCCTGAACCGCCAATACCACTTTCTCTTGAGCCGCTCGATTCCGCGTCGACTCATAGTGCGGAGCCATGAGCTTTTCCATCCCTGGCCTGCGGCAGGGCAGGCGTGTGCTTTTCATCGTCAAAAAAACGATACGCCGCTTTGGTCTTGGCGCGCGTTTGATCCCGCCCTGCGGGACGGAATATTCGCCTGCGGGCGCGCATAAAAATCACGCGCGATCATCATCAACCGCTGCACGCGCCGCTGATCACCTAGTGCCGCCGCACCAAATTCTTCTTCGGCCCAATCCCTCGGCTGGGGGCGCGCCACCGCGACGGGCGTGGCGGTCACTTCTGTGTGAACCATCTGCTTTTGACGCAGGATGGTTGCCACATCTTCCCGCAAGGGGTACACATAAATATCTTTAACCGCCACCGCATATTCATTGGCCGAATCTTGCCGGCCCCGGCCTTTGGTTTGTCCCACCTCAATCCAGTTGGCGGCACGGTAGCTCGTGCCGTGGAAGCGTTCGCGCTCCACAAAGGTTTCCACCAGCACCGGCGCGATGCCGTATCGCTCGAGCCAATCGTCGACCAGCCGCTTCATTACTAGCGACAGCGCACGCGAAGCTAAATTCTTGACCTGCACGTGCGGCACAATGAGAAAACGGCTATTATTGATCACCCGATTTAAATTCTGCCGTCGCGCCTCCTCGTCCCAGCCGATCCAACGCTCGCGCGCCTCCAAGCGCCACGCCGCAGCACTGAAGGCGAAACCGCCCACATCACCCTTGCGTTCGCTCCGAATCAAATAGCGCAACTGCGCCCCACATAAAGGCCCGGAACCCAGATAATGATAACGATCCATCAACTCATTCCACTGCCGCGAAGCTTTGCTATTCGAGTTCGTGATGACAACGATCTCCAGCGCGCCCAGTTGCGATAACGGACATTGAACGGGCGTTTCGGCGCGTCGGGGTCTGGCCTTTTTTCGCGTCGGCGTTCGTTTCGGCGGCGCGGGGCCGGCGGCGGGCAAGTTCAGCAAGCCCTCGCGATGCAATTTCAACAGCGCGAGGCGACAACTCATTTCCTTCAACTTGCCATTCGGGCTGCGCCAATCCAACGCTTCGCACACCTGCTGTGACAGCTGGCGGCGCGAGCGCGTTGGGTTGGCATCGCTCAGGCCTTGAATCTGCGCGACGACTTTCGGCGTGAAATTTTGACCAACGATCTTCACCCCGGTAATATACGAAATTTTTCCGTCTGTGTCCAGTGAAAAATTTATGGGACATGCTCACGGCCTGCGGCAGGGCAGGCATTTTGACTTTCGCTTTAAGCCCTTTAGTATTCCAATCGGTCATCGCATAAAAACAAAATCAAAATAGTTTTGCCCACAATCGTTTTGCTTTTGGTCGATCCGCCGTCTGTAGCAACATACTTGCTTTTCAAAAGGTATTTTGTTAGATTGATAAATTGCAATTTCGCAAAAAGGTTTTGATCAAGGAGAACTTGTGGCAATTTTCAAGCACCGGCTGATTTTCGGCTTCTGTCTATTTATCTCTGGCCTGACCTCAACAACTATCCTTGCCCAGAAAAAAAATATGGCCGGCCAGTTTAAAGCGGCGCCACATCTCTGGCAAAATGATTCATTGCAAACTTCGTTGCGGCCACGACTTTTTCTCAATGGCCGCTGGCAGGCCGCGTGCAAAAAGCCCCTATTCAACGGCGAAGTCGAAATCCCCGGCGCTTTTTCATTCGAGGGCGAAGTTGAATTTCAGCGCACGTTTCGCCTCGACTCGACTTTCAACAATCGCCCTTTGCGTCTGGTTATGCAGGGCGCGCATTACGCTACGCAGGTCAAAATTAACAACGAGGTGGCCGGCTCGCATCAGGGCGGCTACACGCCGTTCATTCTGGATTTAAGGCCGGAGCGGCTATTCTTCGATAAAGAGAATCTCCTGCATATCACCGTGAGCAATGTGCTCTCGCCTTTGCAAACCCTGCCGCCCAGACACCGGCCGTGGGGCTGGTTAAACGAAGGCGGCCTCTGGCGCGAAATTTATCTCGAAGCCCTGCCGGGAATTTTCATTGAAAAAAACAAACTCAGCTACAGCCTGATGCCGGGGGCGGCAGCGATCAACGTTGAAGCCGAGCTCCGCTCGCAAAAAAAATTGCTGCCCGAAGAAGCCGCTGGTGTCACCGCCGTTCTGGAAATCTGGGATGCCGTCCGCGCGCAGAAATTGGCGGCGAGCGCCCCGCTGCCATTGAGCAACAATGATCGGCTGCAACAAACGCTTACTTTAAGTTGCCAGCTCAATCAACCAGCGCTCTGGTCTCCCGCGACGCCGAATCTTTATACAATGCACCTCGTGGTGTTGCAGCAGAATAATATCATCGATGAAATTTGGGAGCACATCGGTTTTCGGAAAATCGACATCGTTGACCGGCAATTGCACGTGAACGGCGAACCGTTGGTTTTGCGCGGCGTCAACTGGATTGAGAACTATAGCCGCAACTCGGCGTTGTTGGATACAATCAGTTTATTCAAGCTTCTCGCCGAGGTGAAAAATCTCGGCGCCAACGCGATTCGCGTCGCCGGCCATCCGCCGCATTCGCTGCTGCCGGAGCTTTGTGATCGCGCCGGTATTTTTCTGCTGGAAGATTTGCCGCTGTATTATTTAACCGCCGCGCATATCCGGCAGCCGCAATTTTTTGATCTGGCGCAACTGCAGGCGCGTGAACTCATCGCGCGTGACCTGACACATCCCGCGGTGCTGGGATGGGGCGTCGCCGTGAACAGCGACATTCGCCCGCCGGAGGCAAAAAGTATAATGGACAGTCTTTGCCGCGAGTTACGGCAGTTTGGTGATCGCCCCCTCTACGCCGTCACCTCTCCCAACTGGGCCGCCGACTGGGAGCCGCTGGTTGATTTGCTCTTAACGGATTTGTTTGAAACGGAAAATCCCGATGCTGTCCGCGCCATGCTCAACAACAACGGCAAACCGATTTTGCCGATAATCGGCTTCAGCATTCGCCATGAAAAAAATACGCCGAATAACACGGTGGCCGAACAACGGCAAGCGGAAAAATTGAATGAACTATTGAAAAAATTCGATGACACTCCGAAATTTGCCGGTTATTTTATTCAATCGCTCCAGGACTGGCCGGCAGCAATGCCCTCGCTAGTTCTGGGTCCGAATGCCGGACGTGTTGCGGCTTCGGCTGAAGACACCAGTGCAACGCCGGAGAATTTCTTTATTCATCCCGCCGGCGTCATCAGCCACAACGGACAACCGCGGATGGCCTTCCAACTGGTGCAAGCATTCAATCGCGGTGATCGCCGACCGATGCTGATTCCGCCGGGCGCTGCGCAGATTTTTCCGCAGGAATATCCGATCGTCGGTCTCGCCGTTGTCCTGCTGCTGTTGTTTTATTTAAATCGTGATCGCCGCCTGCGCGCCAATCTGCAGCGCATGTTCGTGCATCCGCACGGGTTTTACGTCGACATCAATGAGAATCGCAAAATGCCGCCGTTTCTCAGCGCGCTGCTCGGGCTCGCCGAAGGCTGCATCGTTGCCGTCCTGCTCTCGGGATTTTGCTACGCCAATCGCACCAACCTCGCCTTTGATCAGTGTCTCAATTTACTCATTGCGAATCCGGTCTGGAAAGCGCGCCTCATCTGGCTGATCTGGCATCCGTCATGGTTCATCGTCACCGCTACGGCAACACTGTTTGCCGGCGGCCTGTTGACAGCGTTCGCCCTGCGCATTCTCGGCTTCTTTCTCGGCCGCAGCCTGTCGTTGATGCAGTATTTCACTTTCGTTTTCTGGACGGCGACCAATGTTCTCGTCTTAGGCATTCTCGCCCCGTTTTTTTACCGTCTGCTGCTGTATCAAAATTTTGCCGCGCCGCTTCTCTTCATCGTTGGCGCCGTTTTGCTCTGGCTCATCGCGCGCTTTTTCCGCGGCATGCGCGTCGTTTATGCGATGAGCATTCCCCGCACGCTCATTGTTTTCGGCATTCTGGTTGGCGGGTTAATCGTTTCGCTCGCGCTTTATTACCAACGCACGGAAGCGATTTTTGAATACGCGCAATATTACTGGCGATTGTTCGAGGCAGGAATGTAGTTTGTAGTGATGCCTTCAGGCATAAAAGCTTGTTGTTGCACCAATATTCAAATAACCGCCGGCGAAATTACGGTCAGCCGTTTCCCTCGCGCTACTTCCCTCTTGACTTTTCAACGAGATTTGTTTATCTTTTGTCACAATGATTTGACCGTGTTTTGAGCAAGTGTTCTGACACGGGCTGGGTATTGTTCACCCCCCAACCGATATTGACATTCCAACATCTTTGCAACAAGAGAACCAAACACGATTGGCGGGTATGAATTATCATTGACGGGCTTGAAAGCTTGCGAACATCAGGGACATTTTAGTTCTCCTCACAAAGAGACATCTGAACGAGAAAAGCCGAAGTGGAAGCAAAGCCGACAATTTTCCTCAGCTATGCAGGAGAGGATAGAGAAAAAGTCAAAGATCTTTATCGCCAATTATCTGATGCCGGGTACAAACCTTGGATGGACAAGATTGATCTCATCGTGGGACAAGAGTGGGAACCTGCGATCAAGAAAGCGATTCGTGAAGCAGATTTCTTCGTGGCATGCCTCTCGAAGCAATCTGTAAACAAGAGAGGTTTTGTCCAAAAGGAAAATAAAGAAGCATTGGATATTTGGAAGGAGAAAATGAATTATGATATTTACTTTATCCCAGTAAAGCTGGAGGAATGTGAAGTACCAGAAGAAATGAATCGCTTCCATTGGGTTGAGGTACTTGACGAAGAGTTTTTAATAAAATTTAAGAAGGCAATTGAGAAGGGCAGAGAACTCCGAACTCAAAAAGCTTTCCAGGGTGAACTACCACAACCCCCTCCAGTGTTCGAAGCAGAACCTGATAGCAAACCCGCGATAAAATCCGCGCCAGCCCTCGAGCCGATCAAAACGATTATCACTAATGGTGTAATGATTGCCCATTACAAAATAATAAAAAAACTCGGCGAAGGCGGCATGGGCGAGGTCTATTTGGCCCATGATACAAAACTGAAACGCCAAGTCGCGCTGAAGTTATTGCCACGCGAATTTATATCCAACCAAGACCTCAAAAGGCGTTTTCAACGCGAGGCTCAGGCACTTGCCCAGCTGAATCATCCCAATGTAGTCGCGGTGTACGGATTCGACGACTCAAACGATCCGCCCTACATCATTATGGAATATGTCGATGGGTCTTCCTTAAGAGAATCTATTCCTCAAGCCGGGATGCCCGTAAAACAAGCAATAAATTTTGCTATCCAAATTTGTGAAGGACTCGGCGAAGCACATCACGCCGGTATCGTACATCGCGATCTTAAACCATCCAACATTTTAATTCACAAAAACGATCGGGTGAAAATTGCTGATTTTGGTATAGCTAAACTACCAGGTGTTACTCCACTCACGGAAATAGGATTCAATCCGGGAACGCCAGGTTATAAATCACCCGAACAAGTGAAAGGCGAAAATCTTTATCCACAATCAGATATTTTTTCATTCGGGGTTGTGTTATTTGAAATGTTTACTCGACGACTTCCATTCCAGAGTGAATTTGCCATTCTTAATGAACAGACTCCAGCTTTAGCAAAATATCGACCCGAAATTCCTGCGGGAATTCAAAATATTGTTAACAAGGCTTTGAAGAAAAAACGCGAAGCCCGTTATGAAAATATTGATAAGCTACTGGAAGATTTAAGGAAACTGCCGGAGCCTCCCAAACGCCGATATCGACTTATTGCTGCTCTCGGCAGATATCGGCTCATAGCTGCTATCGCTGCGTTTGCACTGATCGCCATGGTTTTTATCCTTCCCTTTTTGCAAAATAAGAATGGGCCATCCCAGGTCACAAAAACCACTTTGTCTATTACCGCTCTTCCAGATAACGCCGCAGTGTTTTTGAATGGCAAAGCTGTTGGCGCTACACCCATTGGGGATTTACCCGTTACCGCCGGCAAGAACACCCTCCGTCTTCAAAAGCCTGGTTACTTGCCGCGTGATACGATGTTAGTTATTCCATCCAATCAAGCAACAAATCTTTTCTTCACGCTGGAAAAGATTTCCCTGTCGCCGGTACCACCCACAACTGGCGGCGTCCGAATCAATTCGAGTCCGACCGACGCCATGGTTTGGCTAAATAATAAAATTGTTGGGAAAACTCCATTTGAAGATAAAGAGCTAAAAGCCGGTCGTTATCGGCTGCAAATCAGCGCCGAGAGTTATGACGACGTTACCGATTCTATTACCGTTCGCAGCGGTCAAATCACGACGTTCGAGGCTTCGTTTACAGCTTTGGGCGGATTGCGCATTACTTCAAAACCCGAAAGCGCCGAGGTTTTTTTGAGCGGCAAAAAAGCCGGCTTAACACCTTACCAAGATTCCAAGCTGCCGGTGGGACGTTACAATCTTGTTCTGCAAAAAGAAGGTTATAAAGATTATCCCAGAGTGATCGTGGTTGAACACCGGCAAGTGAGCCAATTCAATTTCACTCTCGTTCCTCGCCTGGGGCGGTTAGAAATTCTCGTGAAACCGTTTGGGTCGATTTCTATCGATGATACGCTGCGCCGGGGAGATGCTGATTTTAAATATGCAATCGAACTCGCTGCGGGCCCACATCGAGTCGAGGCCGTACATCCCTCACTCGGCCGGTGGAAAAAAGAGGTGACCATCGAGCCGGATAAGACGCTCGTGCTGCCGCCGATTGATTTCAGAAGAAAAGCCAAGCTTACCATCACATCCGTGCCGCTCGGGGGAGAAATCTATATCGATGATGAACCGACGGGCGATTACACGCCGAAAGAGATCGAAGTTCGGATCGGTCTGCGCAAGATCGCAGTTCGGCGGCAAGGTTATATTCTTGAGGCCGGAGCCAAGACGCTCAATATCGATGAGGATATAAAAACGCCCCTGAAATTCACGTTGAGAAGCGTTCAATAACCTCGCAACGAATTTCACTGCGATAAGCGAAATTCGATGTGACGATCAAATGACGGGAGAGCAAAATGCCCATACATAACGACACTCTTTTTAAAAATCGGTCGAGATTATTGCTTCCGGCTCTATTCATGCTGCCGTTTATTCATCATTTTTGTTTCTCCGAAGCTTCTGCGCAAGGAAACTGCGGGACAATATTAGCCCAGGCAGACAAAAAATACTCCGACGGTGAGTTTGATAAGGCGATTGATTTGTTAAATGCCTGTTTGAACAAAGGCAGCGTCACAGCCGCTGATAGTGCGGCTATTATACTTTTGAGTAAAGCCTATTTCGCTAAAAACCGAAACGATCTTGCTGAAGAAAAATTGAAGCAATTATTGAAACTGGTACCAAATTGGAGGCCGAATCCGATTAATAATCCTCCTGATTTTCAGCAGTTCGCCGAAGAAGCCATGAAGGAAATCGAGAAAGAGCGGCTGGCTCAACAGGTGCAAAGGCCGAAAACGCCGGAACCAAAACCACCGCGAGGTGGTAGCAAAAAGTGGCTGTTGATCGGCGGTGGAGCAATTGCCACTGGCACGATAGTGTATTTCCTCGTCATTAAGGACGGCGGCAAAGAAGAACGACTTCCAGATCCACCAGCGCTTCCGCCGCGCCTATAAATGAACCATGAAACAATTTTGTGTATTTGGTTTTCAGTTTAACAGTCAATTTTTCGAACTAAAAATGAAACAGCAGGAGGGGATAATGTCTACATGCCCCATTCGATTCGTTACCATGCGTCACACGGCAAAATTTTTATTATTCTGCCTCGCCATCAGCACGAACATCTTAGCCCAAGAGCCGTTTTGGCAGCCGACCAATGGGCCTAACGCAGCCGACCTCCGGGCTCTTGCCATCAATGTCAGCGGGCATATTTTTGCGGCGAGCTATGGTGGTGGAATCTTTCGCTCGATGGATAATGGCAACAGTTGGATCGCCGTTAATAGCGGTTTGACGAACACTAATGTCCGTGCTCTTGCCATCAACTCCACCAGTGGGTATATTTTTGCAGGGACAGGTGGTGGCGGAATCTTTCGCTCGATGGATAATGGCGCCAGTTGGACTGCCCAAAATAACGGCTTGACGAATACCGATGTCTATGCTCTTGCCATCAACCCCAGTGGGCATATTTTTGCGGGGGCCAATCGCCAAATCTTTCGTTCGAGCGATAATGGCGCCAGTTGGACCAACGTCTTTAATGGTTTTACGAATGTCGTTGCTCTTGCCATCAACTCCAATGGGCACATTTTTGCGGGGACCAGTAACCAAGTCTTTCGCTCGAGCGATAATGGTACCAGTTGGACCAACGTCTTTAATATTGGTTTTAATTCTGTCGTTGCTCTTGCCATCAACTCCAGTGGTCATATTTTTTCGGGGACAGATGGTGGTGGAGTCTATCGCTCGACGAATAATGGCAACAATTGGACTCCCGTCAATAGCGGTTTGACGAACTTAATGGTCGTTGCTCTTGCCATCAACCCCAGCGGGTATATTTTTGCAGGGACTAATGGTGGCGGAGTCTATCGCTCGACGAATGATGGCAACAATTGGACCCCCGTGAATAGCGGGTTGACGGATTTTAAAGTCGGTGCTCTTGCCATCAACTCCAGTGGGTATATTTTTGCTGGGACCTTCGGTGGGTTTGTTTTCAAAAGTGTGCAATCAACGGCACCCAATCGCCTGCCGGTAGTAGCCGATGCCATTCCCAACCAAACGCTCACGATTGGCGGACCGTCATTCACGCGCGATTTGAATGCTGCACCTGTGGTGTTCACGGATCCTGATGGAGACGCGTTGACCTACACGACGAGCTCAAGCGCAACGAATATCGCCACAGCCAGTATTTCGGGCGCTACGCTCACGGTCGCACCGATGGCGGCCAGCAGTGCAACGATTACCGTCACGGCGAACGACGGAAGAGGCGGAACCGCTTCGACGACGTTTACCGTGACCGTAGGAAACATTAGCAACCGTCCGCCGGTTGTCGCGAATGTCATATCCAACCAACTATTGACGGTTGGCGGTGCCGCGTTCACGCGCGATCTCAATGCTTCGCCGACGGTGTTCACCGAACCCGATGGCGACCCGCTGGGCTACACAGCGAATTCAAATGCATCGAGCATTGCGACCGCAAGCATCTCCGCGAGCACACTCACGATCGCGCCGGTTGCGGTTGGAAATGCGACGATTACGGTGACAGCTAACGACAACAGAGGCGGCACGGTATCTACGACATTCACCGTGACGGTTGGAACGGCTGCGAATCGATCACCAGTGGTCGCAAACGCCATTTCTCCTGCAACCATCATCGTGGGTGGCGCACCTTTTACCCGTGATCTGAATGCTGCGCCAGTTGTCTTTACTGATCCGGATGGAGACGCTTTGACCTACACGGCGAGTTCGAGCGTTGCGAATGTTGCGACAGCAGGAATTGCGGGAAGCACACTCACAGTTTCGCCTGTTGCTGCCGGCAGTGCAACGATTACGACTACGGCGAGTGACGGCAAGGGCGGCTTGGTATCGATAAACTTCAATGTGAGTGTTCGCGCCAATCAACCGCCGGTGATCAATCACACGGCCTCTGTTCTCGTTCAGGCCGGCAGGGACATTTCCATTGTTGCGAACATCACAGATGACATCGGTGTTGCGAGCGCTTTGTTGTGGTATCGCAAAGGCGGGGATCGCAATTTTTTAAATGCGAGCATGTCAAAAAATGGTGATTTCTTCACGGGAATTATTCCAGGCGCAGACGTCACTTCCCGCGGCGTTGAATATTATATCCAGACGATAGACGTCGGACAAATTTCGACTCGCTTGCCGGCAGGCTTGGGGATTTTTCCAATTCAGGTCATTATTCCAGAGCCGGGGGTGATGAAAAGTAGTGCGCAGCCAGGCGGCAGCGCGCAAACCGCCTATCGGCTCATTTCCGTGCCATTGGATTTGGACGACAAAAATCCCCGCACTATTCTCGAAAATAATCTTGGCAGCTATAAAGACTCAAAGTGGCGTTTTTCCGAGCTTCGCGCTGATCAAACGTCTGCTGAATTTCCCAATACTGTGCCGATGAATCCTGGCAAGGCTTTCTGGCTCATCGTTCGAGACCCTGGCAAAACGATCAAAACTGGTGCAGGAAAATCCAATACCACAGCCGGAAAATTTTCCATTCCCTTGCACCCACAGTGGAATTTTATTGGCAATCCATTTCATTTCACGCTGCCATTGCAAAATCTTCGTTTAAAAAGTGGCCGCGCTATTGACATCAATTTTTATGATGGCGCTTGGAAAACGCCGGCCAGTTTCCAGCCCTTTGAAGGCTACGCGGTGTATAACGGCCCGCCATTCTCTGTTGACACGCTTTTTATTGAGCCTAATCCATCCGGATCAACTTCAAACGCTGAGGGCAAAGAGATTTTATGGTCGATTCGGATTTTGGCGCAATGTCAACAAGCGCGAGATGTCGACAATGTTGCCGCCATCGTTGCAACGGCCTCCTTGAGTTGGGATGAAGAAGATCGCGCCGAACCACCGGTCATTGGCGAGTATGTTTCAGTTTATTTTTCACATCCGGAATGGGGCATGCTCAACCAATCATATCGCGCCGATAGCCGCCCTGAACCAACCAGCGGCGAAGTGTGGCAGTTTGAAGTCATCACGAACATCCGCGACAAAGTGAATCTGAGCTTTGAAGGAATCAACAGCGTGCCGCCGGAATTTGAGGTGTGGTTGGTCGATGAAGCGCTGCAAATTTCCCAGAATTTACGGAAAGAAAACGGCTATGCGATCACCGGTTCCGGGCCGGAGCATCCAAAGCGATTGAAGCTGGTGACGGGAAAGCGTAATTTCGTCGGCGAGCAACTCGCCAAAGTTCAAGCCATTCCCGCCACCTACGAATTGTCGCAAAACTTTCCCAATCCCTTCAATCCCGCCACGACGATTCGGTATGGCCTGCCACGAGAAGAGAGAGTGACGCTGAAAATTTACAACCTGCTTGGCGAGGAAATCGCGACGCTGATTAATGATGAACTGAAAGCCGCGGGCTATCACGTCATCGTTTGGGATGGCCGCAATCAAGCCCGTCAACCCGTTGCCGGCGGCGTTTACTTTTATCATTTTCAGGCCGGAAATAACTCGGTCATTAGGAAAGCGGCGTTGGTGCGTTGAAAGTTTGTTATCGGGCTATCTACTGAGTTTCGTTTTAAAAGACTGAAATTACTTGTTGCACAGGAGCTAAGAAATGCGTGAAGAACTGTTTGAAGAGCTTTTGGAGAGTATCAAGCAAGGTGGCGCAGTTTTACGTGGTGAAATGAAGCCAAGCCGTGTTTTTGAATTTGATCAACCCGATGTACGGTCAATACGAAACCATTATGGGCTTTCACAATCAAAATTTGCTGGTATGCTTGGCATCAGTGTTTCTACTTTACGTAATTGGGAACAGGGAAGGCGAAAACCGGAAGGGGCAGCGCGTGTGTTGTTGCGTATCGCCGCAAAATATCCCGATGCGGTACTTGGCATCGTCTATCAAACTCGTATAGTCACGGTCAAGAAAAACGGAAAAACAGCTTCGCTAAAAAGAAAGATTAAGCGAAAACACAACGTGGTGGTTTAACACCGACAGAATTGTTGATGGAAGCCAACCAGCCCGATAACTTTGCGTTCGCGGTGAAAACTAAAAAAGCTCGTGAGGGAAGTGCCCTCGGGCCTTTAAATTTTTACGATCTTTGCTTGGCGCGGAAATTTTTATCCTACCTTAATAAACACCAGCGGATACACCACCCGCACGCGGCCTTCGTCAATCGCCTCAAAGCGCCAGCGTTTGATCACGGCGGCCAGCTCGTCTAAAAAAGGTTGGAGGGGAATTTCGGAGGAAAGAAACGTTACTTTGGAAACCATCCCGTCGGAGCGAATTATCACTTCGACTTCGATTTTGCCGCCGATGCGGGGATTCTGTTGCAGATACTTTTCGTAGATATATTGCAGGCGGCCAAGATTTCGATTCAACACCGCATACAGCGAAGCCGCCGAACGCGCGCCGTACGCGCCGCCGGTGCCGCCCGTCCCGCCAAAGCCGGCAAATTGGATGCGCGCCCCTTTCTTTAACGCCACGCCTTCACTCGCATCCATCGCCAGCAGATCATCGATCCCCTTGCCGTCACGGCTGGTCGCCTGTAAGGCGCCGTCCACTTCCTGGCCGCGAGGATTGTTGCCCTTGCCGACCGTGAGCGAGCGATTCATTTTCAAATTTTGTACGGCATTATCCGCGGCCTGCATGTTCAGGGACAAATCATTCACCGCCTCGCCGTTTTCCGCAACGCCGTCGAGCAAACCCAGCACGCCGATCTTATTGACATTGGTTTCCTGATCCGCGCGTTCGGCATTGACGGCGCCGTTCTGATTTTGCGCCGTGGTATTCCCGGAAACCGTTTCCTCGCTTTTGGCCGGCGCGCTGTCTTCGTCGGTCGTGCCGCCCGGAACAGTTAAAGTTCTCGATTTGCCGTTGCCGATCGGCACTTCCGGCTCTTCTTTTTCAACCG
>Ga0247727_10015263_pt1 | contig 12630 bp, 11 predicted proteins | sample WisWelCaveWW1625_FD_202498 | JGI IMG/M metagenome (GOLD analysis project Ga0247727, IMG submission 202498) | Biofilm microbial communities from Wishing Well Cave, Virginia, United States - WW16-25 | ecosystem: Environmental > Aquatic > Deep subsurface > Groundwater > Cave microbial mat | place... | reverse complement strand
AAATATTGGGCAGATCAAACTCGAAGCAGGCTGGCGCCTCCTTTTGGTTTGTATTGGTTTTGCAGGGTTTCTTTTTGTTTTATTGAGGTTGTTCTTTCGTAATTGGCATCGCGCCGCGTTCCTGTCCGCGCTATGGATGGCGCTTTTCTTTTCTTATGGGCATGTCCATATTTTGCTTACCGAAAAATTAGATGGCTTCGACTTCACACGTTGGCTGTTAGTGGCGTGGCTTGTGCTTGCCATTCTCGCGGTCGTGTGGGCGATAAGGAAGCCTCCCTCGTCTGCTCTGGCGTTGAACGTGATCGCGCTTGGGCTGGTGGTCACTTCTTTGGTGCAGATCGTGCCCGGGCTTCAGAAAAGAGGCGCTCATTCCCTCGGAGCGGAAAATGCTCCAGTGCAAGAACTGGTGCGTCCGCAGAATCCGCCTGATGTTTATTACTTCATCCTGGATTCGTACGGGCGTGACGACCTGTTGAAGCAGGCTTATGGATATGACAACAGCGGATTTATTAATGGGTTGCGCGAGCGCGGTTTCTATGTGGCGGAGTGCAGTCAGAGCAACTATATTCGCACGGAAATATCTGTGACGTCAACGTTGAACATGTCTTATTTGCAGGGACTCGACCCAGCATTCGCGCCTGAAAGCATCCGCCGGCGGGTATTATGGGATACATACAAGCACAGCGCGGCGCGTTATAACTTTGAGAGCATGGGATATAAGACGGTCGCGTTCGCAACAGGTTTTGCATGGAGTGAATTCGATGATTCGGATGTGTTCTATACGCCGACCCCATTTTCTGCGGGGATGACTGAATTCGAAGCGCTGTTCATGCGGACGACCCTGGCGCGTCACGCACAGGACCTGGGCTGGGTGGACGCGGACGGGATCATGGGGCAGAACTTCCGCGATCGCACTCTGCTTGTGTTCGATAAAATGGATGATATCGCGCGCATGACCGAGCCGACGTTTGCATACGTGCATGTGATTTCGCCGCACCCGCCGTTTGTATTCGGACCGAATGGCGAGCATACATATCCTGCCGATTTCTGGAATGAGAATCGCGAATATCCATCGGGCCCATATGCGGAAGGATACCAGAATCAATTGACGTTCCTGAACAAGAAAGTTTTGAATGCAATGGATACATTGATATCCGAGTCGGACACACCGCCCATTATTATTTTGCAGGGCGATCACGGTCCCTGGCTCCAGCCAAAGGATAAACGCTTTTGGATCTTGAACGCATATTATCTGCCGCAAAATGTGGATCAGTTGTATCCAACCATTTCGCCTGTCAATACGTTCCGTGTGATCTTCAACTCATTTTTTGGCGGCAACTATGATATGCTCGAAGACGTAACTTATTTCTCGCCTGTGCCGAAGTTGTACGATTTCTCGGAGGTGCCAAACAAGTGCAAATGAAATATACGATCCTCTTCACCGCGCCATATATGATCCCTTTTGTGGATCGCTTCAAGCCTGTGTTCGATAAATACAACATCGAGTTGATCATCCCAAATGCGCAGGAACGCATGGAAGAAGATGACCTGCTCGAATACGCCGGTCAATTCGATGGCGCGATCTGTGGGGATGACCGCTACACCGCGCGCGTGATCGAAGCCTGCGCGCCGCGCCTCAAGGTGATCTCAAAGTGGGGGACTGGGATCGATTCAATCGACGCCGAAGCCTGTTCCCGTTATGGAATCAAAATCGGACGCACCCTGAACGCGTTTACCCTGCCCGTTGCAGACACAGTGCTTGGTTATATCCTTGCCTTCGCCCGCCGCCAGCCGTGGATGGATAAGGAAATGAAAAGTGGAAAGTGGGAAAAGATTCCAGGGAAGAGTCTGAGTGAGTGCACCCTGGGCATCGTTGGCGTGGGCAACATTGGCAAAGCCGTGACTCGCCGCGCGAGGGCATTCGGCATGAAGGTGCTTGGTAATGATATCCTTGACATTGACCACGTCTTCATCGCCGAAACAGGCATCGAGATGACAAATCTACAATCCCTGCTCTCCAATTCCGATTTCGTCACTATCAACTGTGATTTAAATCCGACGAGCCATCACTTGATGAATTCAGATACTTTTGCTCTGATGAAATCAAATGCCGTGTTCATCAACTCCGCCCGCGGTCCCATTGTGGATGAGAAAGCGCTCATCGAAGCGTTGCAGACAAAACGACTCGCGGGAGCCGCGTTGGACGTATTCGAACACGAACCATTGCCGCTTGATAGTCCCTTGCTGAAAATGGACAACGTCCTGCTCGCCCCGCATAACTCCAACTCCGGCCCCGCCGCGTGGGAAAGGGTCCATTGGAATACGATCAGGAATCTGTTGGATGGGCTGGGCTTGAAATATGAAGAATAACCGCCCTGTTGGTCGAGTAGCGAGCGCTCTTTGCGAGCGTATCGAGACCAACATATTTTTAGTATACTTTTTATTACTGGTCTCGATACGCCCTTCACTTTCGTTCCGGGCTACTCGACCAGCGATGTATCAAATATGACTATTTCTCAAACAATTCTCATCACTGGCGCGGCGGGCGGGATTGGACGCGCGACTGTAAAGTTATTCGCCGAAAAAGATTGGCGGGTGATTGGTGTGGATCGCGCCGACTTCGGCGAAAATTTTCCGCAAAATGGACTCTTCATCCAGTCCGATATTTCGCGTCCAGAAGATATGCAGGCAATTTTCGAGCAGGCTCACGCTTTTACTGAGAGTCTCGAAGCGCTTGTAAATAACGCCGCGTTGCAGGTCGCCAAGCCTTTGGTGGAAACAACCGTCGAAGAATGGGATGCGGTTATGGCGTCCAATTTGCGTTCGGTGTTTTTGGGAGTCAAGTTGGCTTATCCGCTTCTTAAAGCAGGGAGTGGCGGCGCGGTGGTGAATGTCTCTTCTGTTCACGCGATTCAAACATCCGCCAACATCGCCGCGTATGCCGCATCCAAAGGCGGATTGCTTGCCCTCACGCGCGCCATGGCAATCGAGTTTGCGCCCGATAACATTCGCGTCAATGCCATCCTCCCCGGCGCAGTGGATACCCCTATGCTCCGCGCGGGACTCGGCCGCGGTCACGCGGGTCACGGTGATGTGCAGGAGAGGCTCGATAACCTTGCGCGCAAAACGGTCAGCGGCAAGGTTGGGACGCCCGAAGAGATCGCCCATGCCATTTACTTCCTCGCGGATAACGAGCAATCATCTTTTATGACAGGACAGGCGCTGGTGGTGGATGGCGGTGCGACGGCGCGATTAAGCACGGAATAAGTCTTTCCTCATCAGGTTCCCGCCGCCGTCTTTTGCGAAGCACCTTTCGGACGCCGCCTAGAGCATTTAATGTAATGAAACAAACACTAAAGCAAGTTATTCCCTCCCCTCTTTGGAATTTCGCGCGTGCCGCCAACGACGCGCTTCGTCGTCTTCCCGAACTGCCCAATGCCTATCTCCATCCCTGGCGGCGCGAGAGTATTCGCAGGTTGGCAGTGTTGAAGGATATTCACAAAGGCAAGCGCGCCTTCATCATCGGCAACGGACCTTCCCTTCGCCAAACGGATTTATCCAAACTCAAAAACGAGTTTACATTTGGAATGAACCGTATTTACCTGTTATTCCCCGAACTCGGATTTCATACCACCTACTTTGTCTCGATCAACGACTTGGTCATCGAGCAATTCAAGGATGAAATCCTTGCCCAACCTATGCCGAAATTTTTAGCATGGCGTTCGCATCATCACTTCTCACCAACTTTACAACTTGCAAACCTGCCAACCTTTCTCTACACCTCCTATACTGGACCTCGCTTCTCATCTGATGTGCGGGGCCGCGTCTGGGAAGGGGCGACAGTCACCAATGTGGCTTTGCAAATTGCGTTCCAGATGGGATTCGAGAAAGTCATCCTCATCGGTGTTGACCATAACTTTGCATCGAAAGGGGACGCGAACAAAACAGTCGTCTCGCAGGGCGATGACCCGAATCATTTTGCGCCAAATTATTTTGGCAAAGGCGCGAAATGGCAACTGCCCGATCTGGATACTTCCGAGATCGGATACACTCTTGCGCGCGAAGCCTATCACAACGCGGGGCGTGAAGTCCTTGACGCAACTGTTGGCGGCAAACTGACGATCTTTCCAAAAGTGGATTACAACTCACTATTTTAGATGTCATTGCGAGGAGGACGAAGTCCGACGAAGCAATCCCCACCTATATAAGGAGATTGCTTCGCTCGGAAGAGCGCTCGCAATGACATATCATTTTTGTATGCAACTCGTTTCAATCGTTACCCCCTCTTACAACCAGGCCCGCTATCTGGAAGCCACGATTCAATCCGTGGTTTTGCAGGATTACCCGCGCATTGAATATATTGTGATAGATGGTGGCTCATCAGATGCTTCGGTTGAGATCATAAAAAATAATGAAAACCGTTTAGCATATTGGGTTTCTGAAAAGGACAGTGGTCAAGCGGACGCCATCAACAAAGGATTGTCGCGTGCGACAGGCGAAATCCTAGCGTGGCTGAATTCGGATGATTATTATTTGCCGAATGCGATTTCTGCCGCAGTGAAAGTCTTTGAAGAGAATCCTGATGTGGTTATGGTCTATGCAGATATGCTTGCGGTGGATGAACAGGGACAGACGATCAACCTCTTGAAATATAAACAATTATCTCTGGAAGATCTGTTATCTTTTCAAATTATCGGACAACCTGCTGTCTTCTTTCGCCGCGAGGCTCTTGAAAAAGCAGGTGGTCTCGATACGACTTTCCATTTTCTGCTCGACCATCATCTTTGGATCCGCCTTGTACAACAGGGAAAAATACTACACGTTCCGCAAACATGGGCCGCGGCGCGTTATCACGCCGAAGCCAAGAACCGCGCAAAAGCCGCTGAGTTTGGGCGCGAAGCCTTCCGCATTTTGGATTGGGCGAAGAGTCAGCCTGGTTTAGCGGAATCAATTTCAGGTGTGGAGAGACGCGCCCGCGCATCCGCTCACCGCGTGGACGCGCGCTATCTGCTGGATGGGGGAAAATCTGTATCTGCATTGCGCGCCTGGTTCCGCGCGTTGTTCATCCATCCGCCAACGGCATTGGCGCGGTTGAACATTCTTGCCTCCGCGTTGTTGAACCTCAGCGGTTTGAGCGCATTGCGCCAGCTAATTTTGCAACGACGACAGCGCGAATTTTCAGGCAGAGAGTAAAAACTCCAATCTGATAAAATACACGGGCTCATGACCCAGGACCCTTTTTTTTCTTCACGGTTTGCGCGCAGTGTTGTGCTGGTTCTGCTGTTTGCCATTGCACTCACGATACGCCTTTACGACCTCACTGACCTGCCGCTTGATTTTCATCCCACACGTCAATTGCTTTCAGCGATCAAGGCGCGCGGGCTATATTATGAAACCCAGCCTGACGGCATCCCGACCTGGAAGTTGGAAACTGCCATTCGGCAGGCAAAACTCAAGGCAGACGTGGAGCCTGTGGTGTTTGAGCGCGTTGTCGCGTTCACCTATCGCTTCACGAGCGAGCAATTATGGATCGCGCGCATATACTCATCGTTATTTTGGCTCATCGGCGGGATATTTCTTTTTCTGCTTGTGCGCGATCTGGTTTCGTTTGAAGGCGCGATCTTTTCCACGGCATATTATTTATTTTTCCCATACGCGGTCATCGCCAGCAGAAGCTTCCAGCCTGACCCTTTGATGGTGATGCTTATCCTGGCTTTCTGGTGGACGTTTTCGCGGTGGAGCAACCTCACCCCTAACCCCTCTCCTGAAAGGAGAGGGGAACCGTGGAGGGTAGCGCTTCTCGCGGGACTTTTAGGCGGGCTTGCGATATTCATAAAATTTTCCGCCGCTTTTTTTGTGATCGGTGCGGCGCTTGGACTGGCGCTGTCGCGTTTTACGTTGCGCGAACTGTTACGTAATGTTCAGGTGTGGTTGATGGCATTGATCGGAATCCTGCCTGCAGGTGCGTATCTTGTGTATGGGATCTTTATCACGGGCAACCTCGGCAGTCAATTTAGCGGACGTTTTATCCCCGCGTTGCTGCTTAGCCCCATAAATTATTTGCAATGGGGGACCAAAGCCAATTTGGCAGCAGGCGGGATATTTATCATGCTGGGCTTACTTGGTTTCTTTTTAGTGAAAGATAAACGTTTACGAAGTTTCATGTTCGGGCTGTGGGGCGCTTATCTTCTATACGGACTGTTTTTTGATTATCACGTCGCAACGCATGACTATTATCATTTGCCGCTCATCCCGATTGTGGCGGTTTCGCTGAGTCCGTTGGGGGATTGGTTCTTCGCGCGTTTAACGGAGTCAACTGTCCATCGTTATCAGCGAAGCGCAGTGTACTTCATCCTGTTCTTTGGCATATTCTCTGTCGTGTGGGACGTCCGCAATCAGATGAAGGCTGTGGATTATCGTCCCGAAGCCGCGATGTGGGCAGAGATTGGTGAACAACTCGCTGATGAACGCGTCGTTGCGCTAACCCAGGATTATGGCTCGCGCCTTGAATACTGGGGCTGGAAGACTGCCGCCACCTGGCCCTATGTTGGCGACATAAATTATGCTGATATACGCGGAGGTAGTTTCTCTTTTGATGACCTCTTCAATGAATATTCCTCCAAAAGGGATTTTTTTCTTGTGACCGATTTTGATGAACTTGACCGCCAACAGGGACTCAAAGAGCGATTGTTTGAATCCTATCCCATCCATGCGCAGGGGGATGGCTATTTGATTTTCGATCTACGTAACCCAAACGGTGAGGGCAACAGTGGATCATGACGATACCCGACCTTTCCATCATCATACCAGCGTATAATGAAGAAGCCCTGATCGTAAACACTTTGGATAGTTTGCGGTCTTACCTGGCAGCGCGCTCTGAACGATATGAGATCATCGTCGTGGATGACGGGAGTCAGGACAAGACAGCCGCATCCATTCGGGATTGGCAGAAACAAACAAATGCAGATCTGCAATTGCTGATCAATCAAAAGAATATGGGAAAAGGTTTCTCCATCCGCCGCGGCGCGCTGGAGAGCCGCGGACAATACGTGATTTTTATAGACGCCGACCTACCGTATGAGTTGTATGCGATTGACGATTTTATGAAAGCGCTGAAAAGCGGTTATGATCTTGCAGTTGGCTCGCGCGTTCTGCCCGGTTCGGAGGTAAAAGGCGTGCCGTTTTATCGCTATATGGCTGGCCAGGTTTTCTCATGGATGGTGCAATTGGTTCTATTCACTGGTTTGCCAGATACACAATGTGGCTTTAAAAGTTTTAGTTCCCTTGCGGCAAAAGAAATCTTTCGCAGGACAAGTATAGATGGTTTCGGCTTCGATGTGGAAATGCTCTTCGTGGCGCGCAAATTAAAGTTTGCCATTCAGCCGGTTGCTGTCCATATGATCGAACATCGCCAGCGCAGTCGCGTCCGCCTGATAAATGATTCGCTCAGGATGTTTTCGAACCTGTTCACGGTCCGTTTGAGGGACTGGCAGGGAAAATATGATTAGGAGACCATAATATTGTCTTTCGATTACGACTCTGTCGCTGGTGATTATCAATACCGTGCTTTGCATTCGGGGCATCCGATGCAGCGGTTCTGGCACAGTGGCAAGCTCACGATGATAGACCAATTGATTCGTCCTCACTTGAAGGCAGACTCTCGCCTGCTGGAAATTGGATGCGGGGCAGGTAACTTGTTGCTTCAGGCAAGTGTCCGCGGTAGTTATCCTGTAGCACTTGACCTGGCGATGCAGGCACTGACCTTCGTCCGCTCGCGTTTGCGGGAGGCACAATCGGGTTCCGAAGCGCCGCGCGATTTTATGTGCCTCCAATCCATTGGTGAATTATTGCCGCTGGCGAGTGAAAGTTTTGATTGCGTCCTGCTCTCTGAAGTGATCGAACATCTCGAAGCGCCGCAGATTTCCATCCGCGAGGCGGCGCGCGTGCTTCGTCCCGGCGGGCGGCTTCTGATCACTACGCCCAATTATCGCAGTCTGTGGCCCGTGATGGAACGCGCAGTGGATTTGTTGAATATGGCTCCCAAGATGGCCGGCGAACAGCACATCAGCCGCTTTCATCCTGCACCGTTGCGGCGTTTGCTGGTTGACTCCAGTCTGGGCATCGAGTATTTTGGTACGATCTATAATCTAAGCCCATTCATATCATTGGTTTCTCCGAAATGGGCAAGCCGTCAGTTGAAGCGCGAACTGGAACGCCACTCTTCGTCCGGCATGATCCTTGTGGCAGTTGCTATTAAAGCTTGATCTCAAATATGACTTTGAAAAATTCCTCCGATCAACGTCTCTTGCAGGTTGCGCTAATCATCCCGTCCGCGGCTATGGTGGCAGGGCTGGGGGTCTTCGCCTACCTTGGAATCTTTTCGCGTTATGGAAGTGATGATTATTGTCTCACCGCCTTTTTTCTGAGGGGCGATTTCCTGGATATCATGACGCGCCGATATTTCGTCTCTTCAAGCCGCTATGCCAATATTCTCTTTATCGGTCTGGTTGATAACCTCTTTGGCTGGTATAACGTGGCGATCCTGCCGTCCGTGATGTTGATTCTGTTTGTGTTGGGGCTGTATCTGCTGTTGAAAGAGATAGGGCAAATTCTCGCGCTGGGGTGGAGTCGTTGGCTGGTCTTTTTCTTGGCTGTTTCAGTTTCCTATTTTTCAGTGTTGCAAATCCCCGCTTTATATGAAACTCTCTATTGGCGCGCCGGCATGACGTCTCATTTCGCGCCATTGGTATTTATCCCTTTTTTGGGCGCATTTTTACTTAAGCGAATCAGGCTTGCCGAAGAGCACCTTCCTTCTCGTTGGATTTGGGCTGTTTGTTTAATGAGCCCCATTCTCATCGGAGGCTTTTCAGAGCCCCCGACCGCGCTGATGGTTACAATATTGATTCTGGCTATCTTTGCAACATGGCGGTGGGGAGAGGAGTCGTCCCGCCGTTCCATGTTGATCATTCTATTATGGTCTTTGGCGGGCGCGTTGATCGCATTGGTCGCGCTGGCGCTGGCTCCTGCCAACTCACTCCGCTTACAGACCCCTCCTCCCGGTTTACTGGAACTCATTTCAAGGATTTTCCAATATCCGCTTGAGTTTATCTTTGATACCCTGAAGATACTCCCTACGCCCACGCTTATTTCTGTTGCCCTGCCGGCAGTGCTTTTTTACGTCCATTATGCTCACTCTTCCTATGAACTTTCCAAGGAAGCGCGCAGCCGCCTTGGGATTCTCATGTTTGTCGTACCACTGCTGGCGTATCTCCTGCTCGCCGCCAGTTTCGCGCCGAGCGCCTATGGCCAATCTTATCCGGTTGCACGGGCTCGCTTTGTCGGCAGGCTGCTGATGACCAGCGCATTAATGCTGGACGGCGCTTTGATGGGTATACTGGTCGCAAGCATAAGAATGAATTTTTTTCAATCCATTTATGTTCGCCGTTTTGGGATGCTTGCGCTTATACTCTTCGCGCTTTATCCGCTACGGACCGCCTGGCGGACTTCCATGGAAATCCCTGCATATCAACTTCGCGCCGCCGCGTGGGACGCGCGTGATTCCGAAATCCGCGCGCTCGAGGCCCAGGGTGTTCGCGATCTGGTCGTGCGATTCCTGCCAGATGAGCAGATTCAGGATTTGGGCGATCATACAGGGTTCAGGCTCAATCGCTGCGCGGCAGCCCTTTATGGAGTGAATTCGATTCTAGCCGTTCCGATGGGAGAAGAATAAAGATATGGATGAGCTTGCGTCTATTCCCATCCTCGTCACAGGCGCGCATCGCAGTGGAACCACATGGGTCGGCAAAATGCTCGCGGCAGATCCGTCCATCGCGTATATCAGCGAGCCTTTGAACGTCTGGCATCGTCCCGGTGTATTTCGCGCGCAGGTAAAATATTGGTACCAGTACATTTGCGATGAGAACGAAAGCGAATATCTGCCCGCGTTCAATGAGTTGTTGGAATTTGACTATCACCTCTGGAAGGAGATCCGCTCGATTCGTTCGCTCAAGGATTTTCTGCGGATGGGGCGCGACTTCAGGATTTTCTACTACGGTTTGGAGGAGGGACGTCGTCCGCTCGTCAAGGATCCGTTTGCGGTTTTTTCTGCCGCGTGGTTCGCAAAGAAATTGAATTTCAAAGTAGTGGTCTCAGTGCGGCATCCCCTGGCGTTTGTCAGCAGTCTCAAACGCCTCGACTGGCGCTTTGACTTTCAGGATTTATTGGATCAACCCCTTCTCATGCGCGACCACCTCGAACCGTACCGTTCGCAAATGGAATCCATCAGATCGGAGGATGTCACTGGGCAAGCCGCTTTGCTTTGGAAGATGATCTATCGCTCGGTTCACTCGTCCCTCAGCCTGAATCCCGATTTCGTGATCGTTCGCCACGAGGACCTTTCGCGCGAACCCGCGAGCGGATACCGCGACCTTTATACATCACTCGGCCTTGACTATACCCACCACGTTGAGAAAATCATTTTGAATACGAGCAGTTCCGGGAACCCAATGGAATTATCGCGCAATAAAGTCCATGATGTGCGGCTGGATAGCCGCGCGAATATGGATAACTGGAAGAAGCGTTTGACCGAAGACGAGGTCAGACGCATCCGCGAAATGACCGAAGAAGTCTCACAACGATATTACCCTGACAGCGACTGGTAACCTATCGCCAATTACCAATTACGATTTACTGATCAATAATGACCGCCTCCTCTCCTCCTCTCGTTTCCATCATCACCCCTTCGTTCAATCAAGCGCGTTACATCGACGCGACGATACGATCCGTGGTTTCACAGGATTATCCGCGCATCGAATATATGATCGTGGACGGCGGCTCAACAGACGGGAGCGTTGATATTATCAAGAGCTATGCAAAGCATCTGGAGTCGGACAGCTTGCTGTCCGATTACCAGAAGCAAGCTTCTGGACTCCAGAATCATGGTATCGCCTGGTGGGTGAGTGAAAGAGACAAGGGTCAGACCGACGCGATCAACAAGGGGTTCGCGCGCGCCAAAGGCGAAATCCTTGCGTGGATCAACTCGGATGATACCTACGAGCCTGGCGCGGTCAGCGCGGCAGTGAAGGTTTTACAGGAGCATCCCGAAGTGGGAATGGTGTATGGCGATTGCAACTTCATCAACGAATCTGGACGCGTGATCGGCAAATTCGGCGCCGCCCAAACGAGTTATCGCCTGCTTCGGCAGGGATATGCTCATATCCCGCAACAGACCATGTTCTTCCGAGCAGATTTGTGGAAGCAGGTCGGTCCTCTGGATTCGTCATTTTATTTTGCGATGGATTATGACCTGTGGACGCGTATTGCCGCGCGAACGGAAATAAAATATACGCCGCAAACGTGGGCGAACTTCAGATTACACACATCAGGCAAGACGATCATGGCTGACGACCGTTGCTGGCCTGAAATGATCCGTGTCCATTATCGCGATGGCGGTTCGTTCTTTTCGACCATCGTGGCAAAGTATTACATCCGCAAATTGATCGCGCCGATATGGAATTGGCGGCGCAGAATGATGTTACGCTAAACAATCTCCAACACTTGCACCGCACGCAAGTGCAGGTGTCTCTAATTCTCTAACTTCAATATGACCTGGCTCCTCTCCCCTCCCTCCCTCGACGACCTCATTCGCCTGCTCAGGGCATGGCGATTCTGGTCTGTCGGCGCGCTGATTGGCGCGGCGATCGGCGCGGCGGTGTTTTATATTGCCCCGCCATCATATCGTGCGCGTGCCACCGTCCTTGTGGATTTCAATCTCGAACAAGCATGGCCCCAGGAGACGGATCGCCAGCAGTTCTTTTATCTCGAACGCGAGACGCGTAAACTGGAAGAGATCGCCCGGTCTGACGCTGTGATGGAAATGATTGCAGAGGTCAACGGGAATATCACAACCCGGGAACTGCGCGATGGGAGGTTATCCCTGAGCCAACCTGCAGAAGGCGGCTGGCACTTCCATGTGGATGATGAAAACCCTGAGCGCGCCGCAGCGCTTGCTTCAGCATGGGCACAGATGTTTGTAGGACAGGTGAACATCCAAGCCTCAACTGCGGAGGGACTCAATTCATTCATCAAAGCGAATGTGACGCAAGCCGCCCAATTGCCAGTTGAACGCAGTGTATCCATAAGCGTGTATCTTTTTGTGGGCGCAATCGCGTTTCTCGCGTTCGGCTCAATTCTTGTTTTGTTTTCCCCTCACCCCAGCCCTCTCCCAGAGGGGGAGAGGGAGAAAAAGGTTGAATGAAAATCTCAGCGCTCTCTGTGATAAATCCTGAAAGTTTCACGCGCTTCCTCTGGGGCGCGGCATTGTTCACTTTGCCCGTCACAAGTTTTCGTTATTTCCCGTTTCTCGGAGAGACCACTTATGTTCGTCCTCTTGCGTTTTACCCCATCGCATTTCTTCTTCCACTTTTGCTCATTCAACTGACGCGTGGGAAAATATCCGTGCCCCGTGCTGGGGTTCTGGCTCCTCTTACAGCCTTTGTGCTTTTCGCTTTAACGGCGACCAGCCTCGGGGTCCTGCTTGACCCGCTCCCGTTGCGCGGACAGGAGTTCGTCGGCCGCGCAATCCGCGCCTGGGCGACGCTTATCATCGGCTTATCCTTTTTTATCGCGGCA
>Ga0247727_10015262_pt1 | contig 12632 bp, 12 predicted proteins | sample WisWelCaveWW1625_FD_202498 | JGI IMG/M metagenome (GOLD analysis project Ga0247727, IMG submission 202498) | Biofilm microbial communities from Wishing Well Cave, Virginia, United States - WW16-25 | ecosystem: Environmental > Aquatic > Deep subsurface > Groundwater > Cave microbial mat | place... | reverse complement strand
ATGATCGCGATGGTATTCCCGATTACGCGGTGGGAGCGCCAAGCATTCAGCGACGGGGTCATGCGTACATCTATTCAGGACGAGACGGCAGCGTGCTTCTTACAGTCTCCGGATCACAAGCCTACGACAGGTTCGGTGAATCCATTTCCGGTGCGGGCGACATGAACCGTGATGGAATTCCGGACTTGCTGGTGGGGGCGCCCTCGCACCAGTCCGGCAAGAGCGGCGTCGGACGGGCCGCAGTCGTCTCGGGGCGCGACGGTTCCTTGATCCATGAATTCATCGGCACGGAGAACAACGAACATCTGGGAACCTCGGTGGCAGGAATCGGTGACGTCAACGGAGATGGAGTCGATGACGGAGTCGTCGGGGTTCCCGGTGCGACCCGGAAAGGTGCGTCCTTCGTGTTCTCCGGATTCGACGGTTCGCTGCTGTTCACGCTCGCGAACGACATGAACAGCGTCGGATCAGCGGTGGCTTGTGCAGGAGATGCCAACGGCGACGGCACGAACGACATCCTGATCACAAGTCTCCCCGGCAATACGGTATTCCTGTTCTCGGGAGCGACGGGCTCCTTGCTGTTCATCTTCCGCCGCAGCGGACTGTTCGGAATTGCTCTCGCCGGAGCCGGCGACGTCAACGGCGACGGCTGGGCGGACGCGGTGATCGGAGCCAGCTACGACAACGGCCAGGGCTACGGCACCGGCGCCGCATACCTGTTCCTGGGGAATGATCTCTACCTCGCCGCGGAGCCGGAATCTCCATTTCCAGGGTCGACGTTGAGCTTCCACACCCGCGGAGGTGCCGCGCAGAAACCTGTCGCGCTGTTCCTGGTCGCGGTGAACGGCCGGCCGTTCGTGACCCTGATCGACGTCGGCACTCTCGATCAGGCAGGAAACTGGAGCATCGCCAAGATCGTACCGCCAGGACTCACGGGCCTCGAGCTCGAGTTTCGCTCGTTCGCACTGAACCAGTTCTCCAGGATCGCGGATAGTTCCAACGCCTCCGTGGCCTTCCGTTGACCGACAACCCCTGCGCGGATCCGACGAGTCATACCTGGTTCCTTTCGCAGCACGGTCTTTCCGTCACTCGCAACCGTGCTGCTGCGCTGCCGGTTGAATACACGTTCGCAGCCCCGCCGGAGGGCCGCGAGATCCTGACTGCGGTTGCGGGCTCGAATACCGAGACCTCGAATCCATGCTCGCCGCGATCACCGAAGACCTGCGCACCATTCTGGTTGAAGACGCACCCATCATGGAGCGATACTGTTCGCCCTCCCAGCGCGTCAGTGCAAGGCGTCGAGTCGGTGCCGGCTACGGCCCATCGACCCTGTTGAACGTCATGCCATGGACCCATGAACCAAACCAAGGACTCCCCCATGAATCTGCAAGTCAAGATCTTCGGCGCTTCCCTCAGCCTTGCATTGATGTCGGTCTGCGCGCCGACGGTGGAGGCTCAGGAAGTACTGCCGCGGCCTGAGCCTCCCTTCGGAGGCTACATCGGACGCACGGTCAAGGAATCTCTCAAGGACTTCCCGCGTGAGATCAGCGCGCCCGAAGGCGCACCGAATGTCCTTCTCATCCTCACCGATGACGTGGGCTTCGGCGCGTCGTCCGCGTTCGGGGGGCCCATCCCGACAGTTACCTTGGAGCGTCTGGCCAAGGCCGGCCTTCGGTTCAACAACTTCCACACGACGGCGCTCTGCTCCCCCACGCGGGCGGCGCTGCTCTCGGGGCGGAACCATCATTCAGCGTCCACCGGCGTCATCATGGAGCTCGGCACCGGCTTCCCGGGCTACAACTCGCTGATGCCGAAGTCTTGCGGCACGTTCGCCGAGGTTCTCAAGCAGAATGGCTGGAACACCGCATGGTACGGCAAGAACCACAACGTCCCCGACTGGCACACTAGCCAGGCCGGGCCGTTCGACCTCTGGCCGACGGGCCTGGGCTTCGAGTACTTCTATGGTTTCATCGGCGGCGACGCCAACCAATGGTCTCCGGCGATCTACAAGAACACCGAGCCCGTCGAACCGCCGCACGACGCCAAGGACTATTTCTTCGACAAAGACCTGGCGGATCAATGCATCGCGCGCATCCGCATGCTGAATTCGGTCGCGCCGGGCAAGCCCTGGCTGCAGTACTACGCGCCGGGCACGGCCCATGCGCCGCACCACGCACCCAAAGAATGGATCGCCCGATTCAAGGGCAGCTTCGACCAGGGATGGGACAAGGTGCGTGAGGAGACCTTCGCCCGGCAGAAGGCGATGGGCATCATCCCGCCGAGCACCAAGCTGACGCCCCGGCCTGCGGGCATTGCGGCCTGGGACAGCCTGACGGAAGACCAGAAAAGAGTCTTCTCCCGGATGATGGAGGTCTATGCGGCGGCGCTTGCCCACTGCGATCATCAGATGGGCCGCATCCTCGACGCCATCGAGGGAATGGGCGACCTCAAGAACACTCTCGTCGTCTACATCCAGGGAGACAACGGTGCGAGTGCCGAGGGCTCTGCGCAAGGGCTGCTCAACGAAATGTCCTTCTTCAACGGCGTGCCGGAGGACTTCAATGAGATGCTGAGGCGGATCGACGAGCTCGGAACCGACCGGACCTACAACCATTACCCCATCGGCTGGGCGCACGCGATGTGCACGCCGTTCCAATGGACCAAGCAGATCGCCTCGCATTTCGGCGGGACGCGCAACAACCTGGTCATCTCCTGGCCTGCGCGCATCAAGGATCAGGGTGGCATGCGGTCCCAGTTCCACCACGTCATCGACATCGCGCCGACGATCCTCGAAGCCTGCGGCGTGCGCTGGCCATCGGTGCTGAACGGCGTGCCGCAGAAGCCGGTCGAAGGGGTCAGCATGGTCTATGCCTTCGATGACGCCAGTGCGCCTTCAAGGCATCGCACGCAGTATTTCGAGATGCTGGGCAATCGTGGCATCTACAACGACGGCTGGGTGGCGTGCACCTCACCGCCCATCGCCCCGTGGGTTTCCTCCGCCCAGCCCATCGGAATCGACGAATACAAGTGGGAGCTCTACAACGTCGCCGAGGACTTCAGCGAGGCCGACAATCTTGCTGCGAGCAACCCCAGCAAGTTGCGTGAATTGCAGGACCTGTTCTGGATCGAAGCGGCCCGATTCGACGTGCTGCCGATCGACAACAGCCGGGTGGAGCGTATCGACGTCAGCGTCCGTCCGAGCCTCACGCGCGGACGCAGCGTGTTCACCTACTTCCCCGGTCAGACGCGCATCCCCGAGGGCAGCGCCCCGGACACCAAGAACAAGTCCTTCAAGGTTGCCGCCGACGTGGTGATTCCCGCCGCCGGCACAGCGGACGGCATGATCGCGACGCACGGCGGCCGCTTCTGCGGATGGGGTCTGTACCTCCTCGGCGGCATGCCCGTGTTCCACTACAACCTTGCGGGAGTGAAGAGGTTCAGCATCGCCGGCAAGGTGCAGCTCGCCCCCGGCGAGCACGTCATCCTGGTGGACTTCAAGTATGACGGCGGCGGAGTCGGAAAAGGCGCCACAGTGACGATCAACGTCGACGAAAAGCCGGTGGCGGAAGGCCGCGTGGAGCAATCGATACCCTTCCGGATCGCGCTCGATGAGACCCTCGACATCGGCGAAGACACCGGCACGCCGGTCAGCGAGGACTATCACCTGCCGTTCCGGTTTGGCGGCCATCTGAAACGCGTTCTCATCCGGCTGGGCGATGCCAAGCTCAGCCCGGAGGACGAGGAACAGATCCGGCGCGCCAAGGCCGCGATCGGGGTGTCGCAGTAGCCGAATCGCGGTCGCGCCCGATCAAGGGCGCCAGCAGCGCCCGCCTGCGCACCTACGACGAACTCGAGCGGCTCAAGGCGCCGCGCTCGAGCACCGCTCCCGTCGCGACTCTCTTCTGCCCATCTCGCCTGAAGAGGGGCACAAGTCTCTCGCTGACCTCATGCGGCGAGACATTTCTTGTGGCCCGCAAAAAAAGGCCGGCCCTGGGCGGCCTTTGAAGAACTCGGCTATTCTTGGATTCGGAAGCACTTCGTTTCGACTCCCTCGAGGATTGTCATGTTCAACCGAGCTGAAGCGATTTCATGCGTTCTTGGGTTCAGACCCGGCCCTGCCTTCGGCGTCTGGCTGTTCCTCGCGAGCGCAGCGTCCGCAGCGGACTGGTACGTCGACCAGAGCTACACCGGCTGCGGCCAGTCGGACGGCAGTCAGAGCAAGCCTTTCTGCACCATCACCGCGGCGCTTCAAGTCGCGGCCGCCGGCGACTCGATTCATCTCGCCCCCGGAACCTACCAGGAGAACGGCAACACTCTCGGCTTCGATTTCGACCTCCGGTTGATCGGAACCCAGGGGAGCGCGGTCACCAGGATCGACGGGGCCGGCACGCATACGGTGCTGTGGATCACCTCGGGTCCCGTGGTCGAGCTCGTGGGCCTGACGATCCAGGGCGGCAGCACTTCGGAGTATGGTGGTGCAATCTACGTCAGCGATTCCACGTTGACCCTTACGGACTGCACCGTCACGACAAGTTCCGCGAACAACCCAAGCTATGGTCGAGGCGCAGGGCTGTACTCCTACAATTCCGACCTGACCCTGGAGCGCACGGTGGTCAGCGAGAACCAGGCGGAGACCTCGGGCGGCGGCATCTACGTCCAGTCCGGCAGCCTGACGATGATCGACTGCACCGTGCACCACAACGGTTCGCGATGGGGTCCGGGCATCTTCGCGAGCACCGGCGCGGTGGTGGACATCACGAGCTCGACCATCGACGACAACTGGAGAGTCGGCTATGGCGGCGGCGGCGGACTGTCGCTGAGTGACAGCATCGCGATGCTCAGCAAGTGCGCGTTCGCCAACAACGAAGCCGATCTGGGCGGGGCGATCTACCACTTTCCGAATTGCTCGGTGACGGCCATGGACACGTCGTTCGACGGCAATACCGCAATCCTTGGCGGCGCAATCTATGCTGGATCGAGCACTCAGACGCTGCTGGAAGACTGCACGTTTCTCGGCAATATCGCCCACCCCTCCGACTCGATCACCGGTCAGGGCGGGGCGCTGTACGGCCAGGGATTCGAGGCCAGGCACACTCGCTTCGAATCGAACCGTGCGGATGGCTTCGACCAAGGTTACGGGGGATCGGGAGGCGCCGTGGCGTTGATCGGCCCCGGGACGTTCGAGCGCTGCCGGTTCCTGGACAACACGGCGGACGGATCGTCCGGCAGATCCGACGGCGGCGCGCTGGCGGTGTCGAGCGGCAAGGTGACCCTTACGGACTGCGAGCTCACCGGCAACACCGCAAGCTCGACCCTGAACGGCATCGGAGGGATCGGCGGCGGATGCTACCTGGGCAACAATGCCATCGTGTGCCTGACTCGATGCACGCTCGCCGGGAATCATGCGACCGGCAGTGGAATCGTCACGCAAGGCGGCGAGGGCGGGGGCCTGTGGATCACTGTAGGGGGTGCGCTGACCCTTGCACACGTCATCGTCGCCGCGAACGATGCGGCCAACGCCAGCGGGGTCCATGACGTGAAAGGAACCGCGACGACCGCGGGATACAACCTGATCGGCGACTCCACCGGCCTCACTCTGGTCGGCGCCGGACCCGGCGACCTGCTCGACGTCGATCCGCAGTTCGTCGATCCTTTGAACGGCGACTACTCGTTGCAGGCATCCTCGCCCTGCGTCGAGTCCGGCGATTCCGCGCTGCCGCCGGCAGGAAAGGACGTGGCCGCGAATCCTCGCGTCCTCGACGCCGACCTCGATCGCACCTTGAGGGTCGACCGCGGTGCGCGCGAATTCAATCACGTTCATCTCTCGCTCAGCGGTCAAGCGACGCCGGGTGGAATGATCACCTTGGAAACGTCGGGGACGCCGGGGCTCGCGTTATTCATGGTCGTCGGCGTCGGCACCGGCGAGCTGCTGGTGCCGCCCTTCGGATCGCTCTTCATCGACCTGTCCCAGAGCTTTCTGTTCCTGCCATGGGGCACGATTCCGAGCTGCGTGAATGTGACGCTCGATCCGTCGACACCGGCGCCCCTCACGATCTTGCTCCAGGAAGTTGCCTTCGCGCCTCCCTCCGGGAACCTCTCCAACGTGGTCGAGCTGGTCGTGGAGTGACCGCTCCTTGCAGAGACGAGGTTCTCTCCGTGAACGGCGCAAGGCGCGATCCGGTGCCGCGTGGGAGATCGTCCACCACCTGATCCGTGTGCTCGCAAGCGGCGGAGAATCCGCTGCGGCGCAACTCGTTTCCAGGTTCAAGGTCGCCCGCAAGCCGGCCCTATCGCCACTACACGCTCTGCGAGCGTAGGAAACGCGCGCCGAGGCGCTCGGCTACAACGGCCTCGGCCAGAGCTGCCGGAGACCACTCGGTTGGAGAGCAACGCCGCTCGGTCGGTGGCCAGCCAAGGTACCTTGTTCAAGGTAACGTGATGTCATGACCATGAACGCACGGTTGAAGCTCGACCAGGCGACGCTCGCCCGGTTCTGCACGAGCCACCACATCCGCCGGCTCGCGTTGTTCGGATCGGTCTTGAAGGGCATGGATCGACCTGACAGCGACGTGGACTTGCTGGTGGAGTTCGAGCCCGGGCAGGAACCGGGCCTGCTCTCCCTGGCGGACATGGAGGCGGAGCTCTCCGCACTGCTCGGAGGGCGGAACGTGGATCTGCGCACCCCAGAGGATCTCTCCCACCACTTCCGCGACGAGGTGCTCCGGACCGCGGAGGTCCAGTATGCGCGCTGAGGATCGGGTGCGCGTGCTGCACATGATTGACGCTGCAGAGTGCATCAGCCAGTTCATGGCGAGTCGACAGCGCCCAGATCTCGACCGTGACCGGATGCTGCTGTTTGCCGTAGTGCGCGCCATCGAGGTGATTGGCGAGGCGGCGGCAAGAGTCTCGGACGAGACCAACCCAGAAATCCCCTGGAGCACCATGGCGCCGCCGCGACCTCCCCACCGACCTTCGCCGCGGCCCCAGCCCCTTCTCCCGACTACACCCCTCGCGTGTTCAACCTGCCGGGCACCACGGTCAGCATCCACTGGGATTCCTTCGGGACGCCCAACGTCGAGTCCGACACCGACTACGGCGCGTTCTTCGGCTGGGGCTACGCGATGAGCGTCGATCGCTTCTTCCAGATGGAGATGGCGCGCCGGGACATGCTCGGCCTGCAGGCCGAGCTCCTCGGACAAAGCCCTCAGTTCCCTCAGCCGATCCTCGACCGCGATCCGATGGCGCGCGACCAGGAAGTGCGCCGGCTGCGCCTGCCGTTCTTCCTGCAGAACTGCCTCGACCAGATGACGGTCGACCATCCCTCGCACGTCGCGCTGCTGCAGGGATTCAGCGACGGCGTCAACCGCTACCTCGAGGAGATCCTCGGCCTCGCCTCGAGCTGGCCCGGCAACCTTAACTTCTCGAACCTTCTCGAACAGGTTCACCCGCTGTTCGAGACCTATCCCCTTTCCGGCGTCCGCCTCAAGCCCTGGTCGCCCCTCCACTGCCTGGCAGCGATCTGGCACGTGTCGGACGGCGGCAGCGTCGATGTCTCCGGCCAGGTCCGCAGCAGCTACACCTATCGCTATCTGCTCACGGGTAACGCGCTCTACGAGCCATACGTGAGCCAGCTGATCAAGGATCGCGCGGAGGCATGGGGCCTCGTAATCGGCTCCATGACCCACGAGGATGCCGTCGAGGTGCTGTTCGGCAGCAACGTGTTCGACGAGGACGGCGGCGATCGCACCTCCAACGGGCGTGCGGTGCTGCTGGGGATGCCGCAGCTCCCGGTGGTCAAGCTGCTGTTCGAGGTCGTGGTCAAGGGCGCGACCTTCTCCGCGCGCGGCGTCTCGTTCCCCGGCAGTCCCGGCTTCATGGTCGGGTTCAACGAGAACCTGGCCTGGAGCATCACCTCCGCGGGCAACGTGAACCTGGTCTACGAGCTGGCCAAAGGACAGACCCAGGGCCAGCTCGACGACTCCAAGTACCGCTTCAACGGAGCGACCCACACGATCACGGAGACCACCGAGCAGATTCCCGTGCGCTACGGAACGACCTGGACCACGGAGCCGGTGACGGTGCGCTGGGCGGACGCCGTGCACCAGGTGGACAACGACACCGTGATGGACACTCAGTCGATCGAGCTCGGCATCCCGATCGTCACCGACGCGATCCACCCCGCCGGCCTCGACCCGATTGCAAGCGCACAGTACGGCATCCTGAGCTACCGCTACTTCCACGACACGGTGCACACGCTGGTCGCCTACATCGACATGCTGCGCGCCGCCGACGTGTTCGAGCTCGACACAGCTCTCGCCGAGTACGCGAACCCGGCGTGCAGCATGGTCGCCGGCGACAAGGACGGCAACGGACCTGTTCGAGGCCATCGCGGGCAACGATCAACAAGTGAGGAGCGAGCTCGAGGACTACGTGACGCTGTCCATCGCCAACGGATATTCGCTCGCGACCACGGGAAAGCAGGCCGACGGGGGGCCGAAGATCGTCTTGGAGCTCGGTCCGGTGTCGAGCTGGAAGCCCAATTACCTCGAACGCTACCACGGCACCATGTCCGGCAACCTGAAGGTCGTCGGTGCTTGCTACATCATCGAGTACCACACCGATCTCCTCGCCTACGGCGGCCTGGACCCCACGCACAACATCGCCTCGGGCGTGCTCCACAACACCCTTCACGGAATCGGCTCCCAGATCAACAACTTCTATTCCCAGTGGGTGCACTTCCGCTGGCACGACACCACCCTCCCCTTCGGAGTCAGCCCCAACGCCTACTCCGTCTACAACACCGGCAACTCCCTCCACCCCACCAGCCCCTACTTCCACAACAACTACCTCATGTGGGAACGCGACGGCGAATTCTTCGACCTCGAGGAGACCCAGGCCAACCCGACGATCTACTTGCGAGAGTCTCCCCTGATCGATTGAGAGCTCCCCCCGTCATTCCCGCGAGCTCCCCCCGTCATTCCCGCGAAAGCTCCCCCCCGTCATTCCCGCGAAAGCGGGAATCCAGGCGGTTCACGCACCCGGAGCCTCGAGGATTCCCGCGAAACCAGAATCCCCGTTTTGTGGACCGCAAGCGCGCGCAAGGTGAACGGCATTGGACCTAGCCCCGACGGGCTGCGCCGTTCCCCCCAGGGCTTTGAGGGTTCCCGCCAGGTATCGGCCGTATCCGAAGCCGGACGGATCATGCTCCGCCGCTCGGCGAGCTGGCGCGAGCGAGGAAAAAATTCACCTTCGAGAGCACGCTCTCCGGTCGCGCGGCGGTCCAGCGGCTCACGGGTCTGGTGAGCTTGGGCTACGCTGTTCACCGGTTCTACTTGTGGCTGCCCTCTCCGGAACTGGCGATCGCGACAATCCGGCGCAGGGTTGAAACAGGAGGTCATGACGTGCCGGAGAGTATCCACCGATCACCGACGAGTTGAAATGGAAAGAAACCCGCCAGAGGATCGAGGAACGCGCAAGAATCGTCCAACACCGCAGAACGTCGAGGAGATCCTTCGCGACGGAAGTGCGATCGACCGGGCAATCGTCGCGGCCCACCGACGCGTGATCCTTCGTCACCGGCAGTTGAGAGTGCCGCTCGCAATCTGGCGCGGGGGAGAAGTGGTCGAGATTCCACCCGACAGCGTCGATCTCCCGCCGGACCCCGACCGTGTCCACGAACGCACGGACGAGCGATGAATGGAACCCTGGCACAAGTTCACTGCGCCGCAGCACCACGAGAACGCGCTGTCGGCGCTCTACCCCAAGCAAAGCGAAGGGAAGCGACTCCTCGACGCCATGCTGTTGGCGGTGCCGAGGTAATTCGATGCTCTACTTCGCCTACGGCTCCAACATGGACTGGAAGCAAATGAAGGAGCGCTGCCCATCCACGCGGTTCGTCGGTATCGCTGTGCTGTCCGATCACCGCCTGGCTTTCACGCGCAAGTCGGGAAGTCTTTGCTGCGGGGTCGCGGATGCCGTGCGAGAGGTTGGGCGAAAGCTGTGGGGTGTCGTGTACGAAGTTTCGGACCTCGACTTGGACAGTCTCGACGAGTACGAGGGCTATCGTCCGGGCCGTCAGACGAATTCGTACTGGCGGCGCGAGTGCATGGTGTTCCTCGATGGTGAGGACACGCGGCCAGTGATCAGCTTCATCTATTTCGCCGACACGCAGCCAAACCCACCCCTTCCGAACCAAGCCTACAAGAATCTCATTCTCTCTGGCGCGCGGCACTGGCACTTGCCCGATGAATACCTCGCCGAGTTGGAGCAAATCGAGGTTGCGGCATGAGCGGCGCAATTGCGGAGCACGAGGATCGTGCGTTCGAGGACTGCTTCCTGCGCCGCTTCGCGAGCGGGCTCGGACCCGACCTGCTGCGCCTCGGCAGCGCACTCTCTGCGCTCTCCCCGAATCCGAACGAGGAGAGACGACTCCTCGAAGCCACGCTCCTGGCCGTGCCGAGATGAGGAGTTCCCGATGTTGAAAAAGCTGACCGTCCAGGGATTCAAGTCTCTCGCCGACGTGAGCATCGACTTCCCGCGGCTCGCCGTGCTCTTCGGTCCAAACGCGGCCGGGAAGAGCAACCTGCTCGATGCGATCCAGGCGCTTTCTCGCATCGGGACGGTGAGGACGCTCGCCGACGCGCTCGGCGAGCCGATCCGGGGCTACCCGATCGAAACGTTCTCGTTTCCTCCGGGCGGGCTGGCGGATCTCTTGTCCGCGTCGTCTGCCCAGTTCACGCTCGGAGCGGACCTGACGCGCATAAAGGACACGTACCGGTATCGCATCAGCGTGGGGATCTCGCCGCGATCCGGCGCTCTCGGCGTGAGCGACGAGTACCTGACACTACTCGCGAGAGACGGCAGTGCAAAAGGCGTGGCGGCCGTCGAGCTGGTCGAGGGACGACTGAGGGTTCGTCGCAAGGGAGAGTCCGGCAAGCCGCGCTACGAGAACCTGCGGCAGAACTACGCAGTTGTCTCCGATCCGCGTCTCGGCCTGCCTCTCTATCCTGCGATTGAGGCGGCGCGGTCGGAACTCTCGGACTGGCGCACCTACTACCTCGATCCTCGCGTCGCCATGCGGTCCGCGCAACCGCCGTCCGACGTCCGCGACATCGGCGTGCTCGGGGGCGACATCGCGCCGTTCCTGTATCGCCTCCGGGCGGAGCACCCGAAGCACTTCGCGGCCATTGGCCGTACCCTTCGGTCGGTCGTGCCGAGCGTCGAGGAGCTGACCGTCGATCTCGACAAGCGCCGCGGCACACTCGACATCCTCGTCCGGCAAGGTGGCGTGGACTACTCCTCGCGCATCGTCTCGGAGGGCACGCTGCGCGTGCTCGCGCTCTGCGCCATCGCGGTGAATCCGTGGGGCGGCTCACTCCTGGCTTTCGAGGAGCCCGAGAACGGGGTACACCCGCGCCGGCTCGAGCTGATCGCTCAGATCCTGCTGTCCCTGGCTCTGGACCAGGGCCGCCAGGTCGTGGTCACGACCCACTCTCCGCTGTTCTGCGATGCGGTGCGGAAGGGCGCCCGCGCGCGACCGGAGGACATCGGGCTGTTCAATGTCCGGCGGGAAGGCGCCACGACGGTCGTCAAGCATTTTGAAGTTTCGGGGCCGCTGTTCAAAGACCGTGAGATTGCGGCGGCCCTGACGGCCGGCGCCGAGGACGGCCTTTTCGAGAGCCTGCTCCTGCGGGGGATGGTCGATGAGTGACCCCGTCGTCGTGGATCTGTTCGTGGAGGACCGCGCGCACGAGGAGTTCCTGAAGCCGCTCATGGTTCGGATCGCAAGGGAGGAAGGCGTCGCGGTCGCGGTACGCATCCGGTCCGCGCGAGGCGGGCACGGGCGAGCTGTCGAGGAATTCAGGCTCTATCAGATGTTGGTCGAGAGGGGCGCCAGCGCTGCGCCATCCCCGGATCTCGTGATCGTCGGCATCGACGGAAACTGCACCACGCTTGCAAAAAAGCGGGAAGAGATCCGGAGCGCCGCCAGCACGCCGTTCTCGGACCGGCTGGTCGTCGCCTGTCCCGATCCCCACGTGGAGCGGTGGTACCTCGCCGACCCGGACTCGTTCCACGCGGTCGTGGGGCACAGACCCACCCTCGGCAAGAAAAAGTGCACACGCGATCATTACAAGGACGCGCTCGCCAAGGCGGTTCGACAGGCCGGCCATCCCGCAACCTTGGGAGGAATCGAGTTTGCCAGGGAGATCGTCGAGCGCGTGGAATGGTACCGCGCCGGGAAAAACGACAAGTCCCTCAAGACGTTCATCGACGATCTCCGCGGGAGCTTGCGCAGGCTTCGCAGGCATGAGGAGCGCACGCGCTGATGAATCGCGCCTTCTGGGATTCAACCCGATGACATTCAGGTTGTCTAACAGGCGAAACCGAAATGTGCGACGAGGTGGTCATGACCTACGAACGCTCGACATGCTTCAATGGCCGCAGGAAAACCACGCGTCAGACAGTGCGTTATCTCAATTGGAGGCGGTCGGTTATTCTCCTCGCAACTCAGTGAAAGGTTGGGGACCAGTGGGCCGCCGACGTCGGTTAGTTCACAGGGTCGGGGTTTGGCGCCGAGCAAAGCGGCCCAAACCAGTGGCCCCCAATTCTGCGCAAGTTCGAGGGATTCACTG
>Ga0247727_10015261_pt1 | contig 12632 bp, 11 predicted proteins | sample WisWelCaveWW1625_FD_202498 | JGI IMG/M metagenome (GOLD analysis project Ga0247727, IMG submission 202498) | Biofilm microbial communities from Wishing Well Cave, Virginia, United States - WW16-25 | ecosystem: Environmental > Aquatic > Deep subsurface > Groundwater > Cave microbial mat | place... | reverse complement strand
GGCGCGGACTTGCGCGCCGTGCAGGAAATGCTCGGCCACGCCAATTTGACCACCACGCAAATTTATACGCACCTCGACCGCGCTTATTTAAAGGAAGTGCATCGCCAGTTTCATCCGCGCGAGAGGGCGTTTGCGGCAAGGGCGAAAACTTTGACCACCGAATGAAAAGCGGCCAACGATGCATGTCATGCTGAAAGCATCTTTTTTAATGCAAGCACTGACTTCGGCGAGCGGCTCGGCCGAGCTCGCTGAGGTCTCAGCCGAGCCGTGCTTGATATCAAAAGGATTCCTCCTGAATGACAGCATTCCAAGGGTCTTATATAGTTCCATTATTTAGGTGAGATTCAAATTATCCGAACGATTCGCTAAATTCGAATACCAAAAATAAAAAGTTTGCCCGAAATGCCAACTGCTAAATTTGCCACCGACGCCGGCATCGAAATAAAAAATTTCTACACCGCCGCCGATTTGCCCAAAGATTTTCTACCCGAGCAAAACCCCGGAGAGTTCCCTTTCACGCGCGGCATCTATGCCGATATGTATCGCAGCCGCTTGTGGACGATGCGCCAGTACAGCGGCTTCGCTTCGGCGCGGGAGACGAATGCGCGGTTCCGCTATCTGTTATCGCAGGGCCAAACCGGACTCTCGGTCGCGTTCGATCTGCCGACGCAGATGGGTTATGACTCCGATCATTTTCTCGCGGAAAGCGAAGTCGGCAAAGTCGGTGTTGCCATCAGCAGTCTCGAGGATATGGAGGTTTTGTTCGACGGCATTCGTTTGCAGGACATCACCACCTCGATGACGATCAACGCCACCGCGCCGATTTTGCTCGCGCTTTATATCGCCCTCGCAAAAAAACAGGGCGCAGATTTGCGCGAAATCAGCGGCACGGTGCAGAACGACATTTTGAAAGAGTACATCGCCCGCGCGACCTACATTTATCCGCCTGCGGGCTCGATGCGCTTGGTCACGGATTTGTTCGAGTATTGCACGCAACAGGCGCCGAAATGGAATTTCATCTCCATTAGCGGCTATCACATTCGCGAAGCCGGTTCGGACGCCGTGCAGGAAGTCGCGTTCACGTTTGCGAATGCGATTGAATACGTTCGCGCCGCCGTGCAACGCGGTTTGAATGTCGATGAGTTCGGTCAACGCCTTTCTTTCTTTTTTAACAGCCACAACAATTTTTTTGAAGAAATCGCCAAATTTCGCGCCGCGCGCAAGCTGTGGGCCAATATAATGAAAGAAAAATTTGGTGCAAAAAATCCGCGCGCGATGATGCTGCGCTTTCATTCACAAACCGCGGGCAGCACGCTCACGGCGCAGCAGCCGGACAACAACGTCGTGCGTGTGGCCCTGCAAGCGCTTGCCGCGGTTCTCGGCGGCACGCAATCGCTGCACACCAATTCGCGCGACGAAGCATTGGCATTGCCCAACGAAGACGCCGTGCGCATTGCGTTGCGGACGCAGCAGATCATCGCCAATGAAAGCGGCGTCACGGCGACCGCCGATCCGCTGGCCGGAAGTTACTTTGTCGAAAATCTCACCAACGAAATCGAAAGCCGCGCGCAGGATTATCTCGATAAAATCGAAGCGCTGGGCGGCGCGTTGCGCGCCATCGAAAGCGGCTTTTTTCAACGCGAAATCAGCCGCCGCGCGTGGGAATATCAGCAGGCCATCGAGCGCCAAGAAAAAATCATCGTCGGCGTCAACGCTTTTCAAACGCCGGAAGAAACCAACATGAAACTGCTGCGCGTCGATCCGGCGGTGCGCGCAGAGCAAGTGGCGCGTCTGCAAAATTTGCGGCAGCGCCGCGACAACGCCCGCGTCGGCGCGCTGCGCCAACAACTCGAAAATGCCGCCGGCGGCAAAGAGAATTTGATGCCGTATATCATCGCCTGCGTCGAAAACTTTGTGACGCTCGGAGAAATTTCCGATTCGCTGCGGAAAGTGTTTGGCGCATATAAACCGGAACAATGAGCAGTAAAGCGTAAAACATAAGTAAGGCGTTAATGTAAATCCCCAATGCAAATGAGCCGCAACCCAAAAGACAAAATGAGTGATGGCAAAATAATTTTATCATGTTGTCGTCTATTATTTTGTTTTTAAAAAATCTTTGTTTTTTTTGCAAACTTGCTACTTGTGCCATGAGTCGTCGTACTGAAAAGCCTTTTTGGGATCCTGATGAATTACAGGCCCAATTGCATACCGCCGTACTCGGCAAGCGCTTGATCGTTTTCAATCGCATCACCTCGACGAATGATTTTCTCAAGCGTTTGGCGCGACGCGGTGCGGAAGTTGGAACCCTCGTGTTGGCCGATCAACAAACCGCCGGACGCGGACGCTTGGGCCGTCCGTGGCAATCGCCGCCGCACGTTGGTTTGTGGCTTTCCTTTATACTGCGTCCTGAATTGTCGCTCGAATTCATCGGCGCACTGCCATTGGCGATTGCCGTTGTCGTGGCCGAAACCCTGTCTACAATTTGCGGCGAAACATTTTCAGTCAAATGGCCGAACGACATTCTCTGGCAGCAGCGCAAAATTTGCGGCATTCTCTGCGAAGCGCAAATTTCGCCGATGGCCAATTCCAACCGGCTGGATTACGTCGTCGCCGGTATCGGCATTAATGTGAATCAACAACCGCCTGATTTTCACCCCGACTGGCGCGAGCGGGCCGTTTCTTTGCGCATGATTACCGCGCAGAAGGTTGATCGCCAAAAAGTGTTTCTGGAATTGGCGCGGCGAGTTGAGCGAAATTTGTTGACGAATTTGCCGCAGCATCTTCCAATGTTATTATCGCGCTGGCGTTCGCTTTGCGCGGAATTGGGAAAACGCGTGAGCTTACGCCATGCACAAGAAAACGTGACTGGCATATTCGAGGATATCGGAGCAGGAGGAGAATTGATTTTGCGTTTGGCCGACGGGCAACGACAGGCCTTTTCAGCGGGAGAAGTGACGTTGATAAAAAAATGAGCGGCTTGCGAATTTCTCCGGCTTTGCGTATATTGTAGCAAACGAAGCCGTCTCTAAAATTGCGAGGTTATAAAATGCTGGAATTCCCTTTTCAAGAACGGATTGGCGAACCGAATGTTTTCACCAATCGTGAAAAAGATCTGGCTTACTTCGAGGCTTGGATTCGCGACATCGAAAAGAAAGCCGCGATCTCCAATGCCATTGTCAGCCATCGCAAAGTCGGCAAGACTGCCTTGCTGCAGCGCCTCTACAATCGCTTGTTCGTCCGGCAGGGCAAGGTGATTCCTTTCTATCTCGAGATTGAGGAAACCAAGCGGCCACTCGGTGAATTTTCCCGCATTTACTACGGCAGTTTTATCTCGCAGCTTTTATCTTTCAAAAAAAAACAATGGCTGGGAATCTCCTACTCGCCGCCGAAGTGGCTGGCGTTGTGCAGGGAGTTGCAGCTTGACTACGTCGCCAAAGATATTGAAGAATGGCAAAGCCTGATCGGCGCCGGCGATTCGGTGCTGTGGACGTTCACCCGCGAAGCGCCCCATCGCCTCGCCGAGATTTCCGGCGATTATTTTCTGGTGATCATCGATGAGTTCCAGCATCTGAACCGATATATTTTCGACTCGTGGCCCGGTATTCCGGAGCCGCAATTGGTGGAACTGGCCGGCAGTTATCTCGGCACGAGTGAGTCGAAGATTGCGCCCTTGCTCATCACCGGCAGCGAAGTGGGCATGCTCATGCGGCTCATTTACCGGCAGTTGCCGAAGCGTTTTGAATTTTATTTTTTGGAGAAATTTCAGGAGCAGGATTTTCTCGAGTTGGGATACAAGTTCTCCGCGCTTTACGGCATACCGGTCACCGATGATTGCCTTCTGCTGGCGCAGCGCCTGCTCGGCGGCCATCCGGCTTATTTGCGCGATATTTTTCGCTCGAAAAATCCGAACAAAGATTTGACGGCGGCGGAAGGACTTTACGACACCTACCTGTTCGAGGTGGGCAAGCCGCAGGGCCGCATTCGCGCGGGCTGGGAAGAATATCTCGACGCCGCGTTGGATCAGATCAATCAAGTGCATGCCAAAAAGATCGTGCTCTTTCTCGCCAAGCATCACGAGCGCGAATGGACGCGGCCCGAAATCAAGGAACACTGCGGCTTGACTGATTTGGACGACCGTGAGCTGGAAAAGAAACTGCAAGCCCTGGTCGTCGGCGATCTCATTGCGCAAGGCCGCTCCGCTTTTGACTATCAAGGACTTGGTGATCCAACCTTTGACAAAGTCTTCCGCTTGAAATATGAAAAAGAACTCGAGCTCACCGACTTCGAAGTGATCCGGCAAAACATGCTCGCCAAATTTGAGCAGGCCAATCGCGAGTTGCAAGCGCAGCTTGCCGTCAAAACCGGCGAGGCGAACAGGCTGCGCGGACAACTGAACCAAAAGAAAGGCGAGATCGGCGAGCTGTGGGTCAAATCGATCATTCGGCGGCATTCCGAGCGCGGGCGTTATTTCGCTCCCGGCGAATTAGGAAATAACACTGAAAAAGTCCGTCTGCCGCGTTTTCGCGACATCGAGGCGCGCACTTTCGAGGTTCCCGGCGATGAAATCAAATTCGACATTTTCTGCCGTCCGGCGCAAGCGGAAGATTGGCATCTGGCCGTGGAAGTCAAAAATCGCGAGGCCAAACCGGTGAGCATGGAAGACGTGAAAAAATTTGCCGCCGACTTGCAAGCGCTGCAGGAACATCGGAGCGACCTCAAGCTGCACGGTCTCTTTTATAGCTGCAACGGTTTTCAGGAAATCGCGGCGGCAAAATTGAACGAGCTGGGAATTTTTTATTGGGATTTTGAAACGCTGAATGTGCTATCGTGATTTTTTAATCTGCTAAACTTGGAGCCCACCTCTTATGCTGCTCGTCGCCGACATCGGCAACACCAACATCACCTTCGGATTGTATGAGCAAAACAATCTGCGCGCGCAGTGGCGGCTCACCAGCGGCGTGGCGCGCACGGATGATGAGATTTGGATTTTAATCAAAATGTTGTTGGAGTCGGAAGGATTCGCGCTCCACCAGTTAACCGGCTTTGCGGTAAGCTCGGTAGTGCCGACTTTAACGCCAGTCTTGGAGCGTGTCGGCGCGAATCGCCTGAAATTGCCGATGGTCAACGTCACCGCCGATCTCGACACCGGCATTAAAATTCTTTACGAGAACCCGTATCAAGTCGGCGCCGATCGCATTTGCAACGCCGTGGCCGGATTCGCGCGCTACGGCGGCCCGCTCGTCGTAGTTGATTTTGGCACCGCGACGACTTATGACGTGATTACGGCGAACGCGGAATATCTCGGCGGCATCATCGCGCCCGGCCCGGAAACCACCGCGGAAATTCTGCACCGCGCCGCGGCGAAATTGCCCAAAGTTGCGCTGCGTTTCCCGCCGGATTTCATCGGTCGCACCACCGAAACCAGCATCCAATCCGGCTTGATGTACGGCGGCGTTGAAATGGTGGAAGGCCTCAATCGCCGCTTCAAAAAGATTCTCGGCCCCGCCACCAAAATCATCGCGACCGGCGGACTCGCGACCGTATTGATCGAACATCTCACCACCGTCGAAGCTGTCGAACCGGCATTGACGCTCGATGGTCTGCGCCTGATCTTCGAACGCTGCGCGCCGAAGTGACATTGCTTATTGTACTCGGGGAAAACTATCACGATCGCGAAGATTTTTTTAAAGGCTAAACCATTAAAGGTAAGACAATTTAAAATGCGAATAACGAGTAAAAGAGATAAGTCAAAATAATTGAAGTCAAAATGATTAAAAGCGGTTCAATGATTTTGACTTTAATCATTTTGCCTTTTTGCTTTAAGCCTTCAATTGAAAAAAATCCTGCGGAATGACAGTGTTTCTACCCCCTAAATTTGCATGATCTTCCCGCCGACTTTGTGCTTGCACTTGTGGGGATTTTCTCGTATTATAATATTCAAAATTAAACAAAAGCAAATTGTCCCAATGCTCCTTTCCTCATGTTTCATGGGGCGGGAGGAAAATTGATGCACGAGAACGCAACCTCACCGTCAAAAGCAAGCCGGCCCTTTGCCCGGCCCGTCGTTTTAAATATCCCCGTCACCATCGCGTTGGTGCTGCTCATCATTTTCGGCAGTATCGGCGTCGTTTTAACCGTCGCTTTTTATCGCTACGAAAAGCAGGAATTGACGCAATATATTCGCAATCAATTCATTGCGCTGGCCGACGGTTTTGCTCCGCTCGTGCGCGAAGCTTATCGCAGCCGCAATTACGGTCTCGTCCAAAACACGCTCCAAACGTTCGCGCAACACGGTGAAATTTCCTTCGCGCTCGTCGTTGATGGCGATAGCCTGATCGTCGCCAGTGAGCCGCAGGTCTGGCAAAATCGCCCGTTTCACGAATTTCTGGCGGAATATCAATTGGAGCTTTTTGAAATTCCGCAACCCAATCGGTTAACCACGCATTTCAGCGCCGCGCCGGAGCAACATCTTTTTCTTTTCGACCGGCAATTTCATGATATTTCGCCGGATACAAATAATGCCAAAAATTTCGGCACGCTCCGTGGTCGCCTCTTGCTCGGTTATGACAGCCGATTTGTGGAGGCGCTCGTCGGCGAACGTCTGCGCAATGTCTTGTTGCTCGGCGGATTGATTCTGCTCATCGGCGCCGTTGCGTTTTACCTCGTCGTGCACATTTTCCTGATTCGCCCGTTGCGTTCCATGAGTCAAGTGATGCGCGAAGTAACCGAAGGCGATTTAAGCGCGCGCTGCCCGAATTTTGCCGGTCTGCCGGAAGTCGCGAATTTGATCCATCATTTTAACGACATGCTCGCCGTGCGCAAAATGGTGGAAGAAACGCTGGCGCATTCCGAAGCGCGTTTTCGCTCGGTCATCGGCGCGGCGCAGGACGCGATCATCGCCGTCGATCAACGGCAACGCCTGACGCTTTTCAATCACGCCGCCGAACGCATTTTCGGATATGGCGCCCCGGAAATTGTCGGGCATACCATCGAGCATTTATTTCCGCCTGAAGCGGCGCAGGCCTTCGCGAGCCTGATTCGCAGTGCGGTGAATACCAAAGAACAAGTTCACGAGCTGCAGGCGCAACATCAAAATGGGACGCTCTTTCCGATTGAGTTGACCGTTGCTTCAACGGGGCGAACCGCCATTGACGTAAAAGAAATCGTTTACATCGTCGTGATTCGCGACATTACCACCAAGAATCGCGCCGGTGAAGAAGTACGGAAATTGCAGGAGCAGCTTTTTCAGGCGCAGAAAATGGAAACGATCGGCACGCTCGCCGGCGGCGTTGCCCACGACTTCAACAATCTGCTCGTCGGCATTCTGGGAACGGCCTCGCTCATGAAAATGTCCGTCGGTCAAGACAGCCTGTTGCAAGAGCATATTCAGACTATCGAGCAGGCGTCGCTGCGCGCATCGGAATTGACCAAACAACTGCTCGGGTTCGCGCGCGCCGGCAAATATGAAGTGCGCGCGGTGAATTTGAATCACACGATCGAAGAGTTGCTGAAGTTGATCTCGCGCACGTTCGACAAGCGCGTCGCGGTCACCGCCAAACTCGCCAAAGATTTGTGCGCCGTCGAAGGCGATAGCAATCAATTGCAGCATTCCTTTCTCAATATTTGCCTGAATGCGCGCGATGCGATGCCGAACGGCGGCACGATCACTTTAGCCACGCGGAATCTTGATCTCGATGTCGAAACCGCGGCGCAGCACTTCAACCTCGCGCCCGGAAAATATGTTCATCTCGCGATCACCGACACCGGCGTCGGCATGGACGCCGCAACGCAGGCGCGAATTTTCGAGCCGTTTTTTTCCACCAAAGAGCGCGGCAAAGGCACCGGCCTCGGCCTCGCCATGGTTTACGGCATTGTGCGCAATCACGGCGGGCACATTTATGCCGATAGCGCGATCGGCAAAGGCACAACCTTTCATATTTATTTGCCCGCGACACAGGCCGTCGCCGCAGCGCCAAAACCCGAGCCGATGATCGAAGCGCCCTTCGGCCATGAAACCATTTTGCTGATCGATGATGAGCGCGTCATTCTCGACGTGGCGAGCAGAATTCTCAAACGGCTCGGTTACTCCGTGCTGGCAGCCCCGGATGGACATGAAGCGCTGCGGGTGTTTGCCGAGCGTCGTCACGAAATCGCGCTCGTGATTCTCGACATGGTGATGCCGAAACTCAGCGGACGCGAGGTTTTTCGTCGTCTGAAAGAAATCGATTCAACTGTTCGGGTTCTGTTGTCCTCCGGTTATAGCGCCGATGGCGAGGCGCAAGCCATTTTGAATGAAGGCGTCATCGGCTTCGTGCAGAAGCCTTATGTCATGAACGATCTCGCGCAAGCGGTCAAACGCGCGTTAAATAATAAAGTGAAGTCCGACTTGGACACGACGGCTTTTCAAGTTTTGTAAGATTTTGCTGTCCAAGTCGGACTTCGCAAGCAGTCTGGAGCGCTGAAAAAAAATTTGTGCTTGACATTCCAATCGGATTTCTTTATTTTGTGGCATGTAAAAACTTGGAAATCCGAGGAAGGTGGAAAAACGGGTATCCCTGCAAGCTGCTGAATTTCGTCGCGAGCGCGTGACCTACGGAAATGTGACGCCACTCAACACGGAGAAGGTGACAACCGATGAGGTATTAGAGGACCGGAGTCGCATAGGTGGCACAGGGATGCCACTTTTTATTTTGAGGAAGAAAGCGTTGTGATAAAAATAAAGAGTCAGGCGAGAATCAGGCTGATTCCGCGCCAGCGGTTTTTGATTTTTTTGACTCACCTCATCTGGTGTGCGTTGGCGATATCGAACGCCGGCGCGCACGATTTGAATTCAAGTTACTCCGCCATCGTTGTTACGCCCGATAGCCTGCAGGCCGTTTTCACGTTCGATCTTTCCGATTTGAATAAACATTTCCATCTCGACGCCGACGGCGATGCGAATATCGAACGCGATGAATTGCTCGCGGCGATGCCGGCGATTTATGATTATGTCGAAGCGCACACGACGGTCGCGATTAATTTTTCACCGGCAAAACTGGAGCGTCGCGCCGGCGGCTTCAATAAAGATGATTTTGGCAACGTCTTCATCAATTTTAATTTTGTCAAAAAATTGAGCGCCCTGCCGGCGGAAATTTCTCTGCAGGTCGATTTCTTTGAGAAATTCGGCGCGCCGCACAAAAATCTCGTCAAAGTCGTCGCGGGCGAGCAAACGCAACAGGCCGTCTTCTCAGAGGGGAATCAACGACAGCGCTTTACGATCGGCGGCAAAGTTTCGCTGTTCGCGCAAATCGGCGAATTCATCAAGCTCGGCGTCGAGCATATTTTTCTCGGCTACGATCACCTCATGTTTCTCTTCGCGCTGATCGTCATCGGCGGACGGCTCGGCAATTTGGTGAAAATCGTCACCGCCTTCACCGTGGCGCACAGCCTCACGTTGATACTCGCCGCGCTGGAAATTCTCAAGCTGCCGCCACAAATCATCGAAACCGGCATCGCCTTGAGCATCGCCTATGTCGCCGCGGAAAATTTCGTGATCGCGCAATCCGACCATCGTTGGATCCTCACGTTTATTTTCGGCCTCGTGCATGGCTTCGGTTTTGCCAACGTTCTGCGCGACCTTGGGCTGCCGACGACCGGGCTGGTGCCGTCGTTGCTGGCATTCAATGTCGGCGTCGAAATCGGCCAGCTCGGCATCGTGGCGATATTCTTCCCGATGACGCTCTGGATTGCCAAACAGAAATTTCAACGAACGGTGGTTTGGACTTTTTCTTTCGTGATTTTGCTGTTCGGGCTTGGCTGGTTTGTTGAGCGCGCGTTTGGCCTCGCGTTTATGCCGCTGTAGAATGTGCCGCAACATTTATGTTGCGCTTTTCTTTATTAAACCTGTTTTAAAATTGTGAGGGCTATATGCAACCCATTTCCGAAGAAATCGTCGAACGCACGTGGAAGAAACTGGCGGCTATGCCGAGCGACGACATTCCGAAGCTCCTGGAGAAAATGGAAAAAGAGCAGCCGGAAATCATGGCGTTTCTGATGGCCATTGATCATGACGTGCTCAATCAGGATGAACGCGAGCTGCTATTCTATCTCGGCATGGTGGTCTGGCAAATGATGCGGGAAGGAACGCCCCGGCCCAAACGCGTCAGCGCCGAGCGTCTGGATGAGCTGGTCGTGAGCACCGCGAAAATCGTTGAATCGTTCATGACGGAATCGGCCGGCGACTTCATGGCGGTGATGGCGCGGATGTTTAAAGACCACCATCAAATCAACGTTTTGCGCTATATTGTGGAAGCGCTGTTTGAGCTTGAGGCGGACGCCGAACACACCGCAGCGCGCGAGGAAATGAAGGGCGTGGTTTTTAAGAATCTCAAAATCGTGCTGGAAGCGTTGGATCAGTAGTCAGTGTTCAATATCCTTCACGCCCTGCCCCGCGCCCGGACTGACGATTTCGAGAGCGCCTTTGGGCAAATGCGCAATGACTTCCGCAGCGTATTTTTGCAAAAGCGATTGTGAGCGCATGAAATTGCGATACGCGCCGGCGCTGCACAGATTCACCCACGCGCGCACGGAAGTCGGAAACCAGTAGAAAAATTTTTCCGGCAAATGGCGACCGGCGAGTGCGGCGACAAATTCCCCGGCAATTTGATTTTCACTCAGCAGCACGTCGATGCGAGTCATCGGCTAAGGCGTTTTAAAAAGTTGGAAGAAAACATAAGCGCCCCCGAGCGCGGTAAGCAAAGCGGTGATATAAAACGTGAACATCCAGCGCAGCAGACTGGCATGAATATCGGAAAAGCGTTTTTCAAAGGCAGCCTGAATCTCTGAAAGTCGCTTTTCAATTTTGACTTCCAGGTCAGAGAAACCTTTGTCGACATAAGCTTTCATCTCAACGGCGTTCTTATCGGCATGAGCTCTCGTCTCAACTCGATCTTTGTCTGCCGTAGATTTTATCTCGGCGAACCGGCGCTCCATTTTGGCCTCGAGTTCCATGATGCGCCGATCCGTATAAATATTGTTGTCTTTGCCGACGCTCTCAATTTTGCTCTCCAGCGCGCTGCGCAAGACCTGTATATGATTTTCCAGCGTATTTTCAAAACCGTTGCGCTGTGCCGCGGTCACCTGATTCAGAACCGTGACCAGTTCGGCGCTGGCTTCGTCGCCTAAAACTTTATTGAGTTTTGCCGGAATGCTGATTGCAATTGCCATGTTCGCCTCTTCGGGCCGGTTAGCGTTTAGACGAGAATTAACACTATCAGTATAGAAAAAACTCCGCAGTAATGCAAGGAAAAATAACGCGGCGTGGGAAGGGTTATTTCATTCAGCGCTTTCCTCAACCCGCAAGCGTTTGACCTGACCGGCGATGAGCCAATCGAGCAAATCAAGCTGTTCAAAGGTCAGCTCGACTTCGGCGAAATGGCCGCTGTCCAACGGCGACGCCATGCGAATCGCGCCGCGCTCCGCCCAGCGCGCCGCGTCGATGAGATCGACTTCAAATTCATTCCATGCGAGACGCCGCTCGTCTTCGGCGGATTTGGCGCACATAAAATAATTGATCTGTTTGCGCAACGTGGCGCTGATCGCGAACGGTTGCACGCCCGTGGGTTCGACGCTGACGATTTTATAGCTCATGATTTATCCTGAGGCGTAAAGTCTAATGCGCATCAATTTAAATTGTGAACAAAGTTTTAGTTTTGCAAGATAACAAGACTTGCGATAAACCTCAAGCAAAAAAGATTTTGCTCTTTTTCGTTGCGGTTTCCTTTTCGCTGCAGGATTATTAACTTCGATGCCTTTTCGTTTCACGCCCTTGATGAAAAAGCGCCTGACGCCGCGCGCACAGTCGATGCTGCAAGCGTCGGCGCGGTATTTTCCGGAATTGCAGGGAAAAACCATCACCGTCGGTTACACCCGCGCGCATCTCGGCAGCGCGTTGATTCCGCGCGCCATTGCCGCGGAATTGACCATTCGATTGAAAGTGCGCAAGCTGACGTACAACACCATCGGCCATGAGCTGACGCATCTCGTGCAGGGCCTGTCGCATTTGGATTATCCCGCCGCGAACGAGCGCATTCCAAGCGGCGAAAAGCCATGCGATATTTGGACGCTCGCCCGCAGCGAGTTGTTTTGCGACGACGCCCCAACCTATCTCAAATTGCCGCCTGCCATCCGCGGCAACTGGCCGCAGTATGCCAAATCCATCCGCACGCTTTGTCTCGCCGCCATCGAAAAGCGCGCGACCTATCGCCTTTACATCAGTTGGCTGGAAGAACAAATTCATCAACTCGTTGATCAAGAGTTGGAAAACATTGACTACGGCGTGCAGATGTCGTTGCCGTTTTGAAGGAGAACAGTAACGCCTCGATGACTGACCGGTCACTAAACGATAATTCCCAACTAACTCAAGTGACCGGAAGTACGGAGAACACCATGCTCAAACCACGAATCTTTTTAGTTTTTTTATCTCTTTATCTTTTTTTATTTTCAGCCGCCATGGCCCAGCCGGAAAACTGGAAGCTTGTGCGTGACAAAACCGAAACGAAGTTGCGAGAAATCACCGGCAGCGTTCGCGGCGCGATGGGAGTTGCCGTGCTCGACTTGACGAGCGGTGAGCGTTTTGCCATCAACGAAAATTT
>Ga0247727_10015260_pt1 | contig 12633 bp, 11 predicted proteins | sample WisWelCaveWW1625_FD_202498 | JGI IMG/M metagenome (GOLD analysis project Ga0247727, IMG submission 202498) | Biofilm microbial communities from Wishing Well Cave, Virginia, United States - WW16-25 | ecosystem: Environmental > Aquatic > Deep subsurface > Groundwater > Cave microbial mat | place... | reverse complement strand
TGCCCAGATTACTCATTATAACAGGTCCCAGATGTACCTGCTTGTCTGCTATGCCAAACACGTTTGATATGTAGCCTGCTTGAATCTCTTTTGGTTCAACACCAGCACTTTCTATGGCATCTGCTGAGGCCTGAACTGCAATATCAGTAATGCTGTCCTGTAATTTGCCATACTTTGTGCTTCCCACACCAATAACACAGACTCTTTCCACAAATCTCGCTGACCAGATTCCATATAAAAATTCTTCACTAATGTTCAATTACAAGAAGATGACATAATGACAGTGCAACAAAAAAACTTCACTCAAATTCAGGTAGTTGAAAAGAAAAAATTTGTAACTTCACGAAACTCTATTAAAATTACTGAACGAAAAATTGCAAAGATAAAAAATGAAATAAAACAGTATTATGACAAAAATGGATATCTTTCTTGGTCTGAGAAAAAAAAGAAATATGTCATACTTGGAACAAATACTCCACACAATGGATTAGTTGAGTGTCCACAGTGCCACTTAGGAAAGCTAATGGTGATACGTTCTCGTAAAACAAAAAAAAGATTCATTGGTTGTTCAAATTATTACGATGGTTGTAGAGCATCATCACCATTAATACAAAGAGGAATGCTTTGTACAACAAAAATTCCGTGTAAGTTTTGTGCATGGCCCATGATTCTTTTTAGATATTCAATTAAACAAAAATGGACAAGACAATGCACTAACATAAAATGTGAAAGTAGGAACACTAAATTCTAAAGTCTGTATAGATATCTGTCCTTCTGTTCTGTAAAAGTGGGAGTTTTTTTCTAATTTGTTTTACTAGATCAAGTGATACATCAACTATTCCAATTCCTTCTTTCTTTTTCATATCCAAAAGTATCTTTCCATATGGATCAACAATTAGACTTCGGCCACAGTATATGTTTCCAACTTGATCTGGTGCTATGACATAACAACCGTTCTCAATTGCTCGTGTTCTGTTGATTGTTAGCCAATGTTCTTCTTTCATGTGACCTTTTACCCATGCTGATGGGACAATAAGAAATTCTGATCCTGAAGACGCTAAAGTCCGTGACATCTCAGGAAATCTTAAATCATAACAGATCATCATTCCCACTTTTCCTATTGTTGTTCTAATTGGCTTTGTAATTTTAGATCCTGGATACAGTTTTTTGGATTCTTTAGTGCCTAGTGCATCGTAAAGGTGAATCTTTCTATATTTTGATATGACTTTGCCTGTTTTATCAACTACAAAGGATGTATCATAGACTTTATCAGCTCTCGGACTTTTTTCATAAAAAGTTCCAACAACTTGAATCGAGTTTTGTTTCGCACATTTTGAAATTGTAGAAACAAACTTACCATTTATTGTTTCAGCGAGACTTGCAAGTTTTTTTGCTGACTGGGAGGAAGGAGTAAAAAACATCATAAATTCTGGAAATGCACATAATTTTGCTCCTCTGTTCGCAGCCTTATCAATATAATTAAGAATTTTTTTTAGATTTTTGTATTTATCAATATCAGCTTTGAATTGTATAACTGCAACCTTTGCCATGGATTTTGTAAACTGAGTTAAAATAAAAATGTAGTTTAAAGGGGATTTCCAGCCATGTACCAGTTTTCTTTTGGGTGTTCCTCAAAAACCACAATTACGTGATTCTCTTTTGTCTTAAGAATTTCCACTGCAGATTTCGTTATGGCTTTTGCAAAATCCTCTTTTTGTTTTTCTGTTCTGCCAGGATACAGTGCGACTGTTATTAACGGCATGCATCACCATTACTACAGCTGGATTTATTCCTTGAGAAAAACAATTATGTATTTTCTTGATTAGGGAAATTTATGTAGATATTTTTACTTGTAATCTTTCCAGCCGTACCTTGTTCCGTATGTGAACTCGGAACCATGTGTTTTTTTGTAAATGTAACCTGACAAAAGACCTACGACAAAGCCACCAATGTGTGCCAAGAATGCAACTCCAGAACCACCTGAACCAACTAGAGCCGGTAACACATTTTGGAATAGGAACCAGAAAGGAAGATACCATTTTGCAGATATGTGTATCATTCTCATGAAAAATCCAAAGAACATCATGGTCATGATTTTTGCGTTTGGAAACAACACAAGGTATGCACCTAGTACGCCAGAGATTGCGCCTGATGCTCCTAAGGCAGGAATTGGACTGGTGGGATCTGACATCATATGTACAAAGTCAGCAACAATTCCCCAGAAAAGATATAGAGCTAGATATTTTCCTCTTCCAAATTTGTATTCGATGTTGTCGCCAAAGATATACAAAAAGAGCATGTTACCGCCGATGTGTATTATTCCAGCATGAAGAAACATTGAAGTGAAAAGCGGTGCTACAACTCCGTAATTTCTCTCAATCAGTCCTTCTGTTATTTCAGCCGGGACAGTTCCATATTGATGAAATATTAGTGCAGCTCTCTGGTTTGTAAACTCGAAGAATTGCCCGGTAGATGCAACCTCCCAGAAAAATATTATGACGTTTATGGCAATGAGTGCATAGGTAACCATAGGTCTGTAGCCAGCAGGTTTTGGGTTTACATCACGAAGCGGAATCATGTAACAACAAATTCACAGACTGGTTCGTATAATAATATTTGTAGAGTTTTTTAATTTTATTCTAATTTTAGTTTCGGTTTGCGGCTCCGTGTCAATCTCATTATCACTAAAGCTGGAGCGACAAAATACATTCCTAGGTTTAGCAACATTATACTTATTCCATATCCTAACATCTCAGTCTCAGAATCAATATTGACATAGTTTAGAATTGAAAGTGTTGCGATTAGTGGTGTTATGCTAGTCTTGACAACTTCCCTAAATACTGGATTTTGCTTTTCCCAGTCTGCTACTGTAGGACTAAATGAATAATAAAACTCGTTAAATGCGCCCATGAATGCGGTTCCGGATTGTGTCTTTAGTAGTATGTTGTCTCTTGTTTCTCTTAGCTGTTGGACTTGTGGTGCTAGCTCAGAACCAAATGCTGCAGTTGCAATAAGACAACCGTTTTTTGGTTGCGGTGTATTGTCATTTCCACTGCCAACAGAAACTGAAAATACAGCAGATTCTGTGGGAAGTGGCTGGAACAAAATACCTTGTACATCAACAGAAATTTGGTATACTCCTCCTTCCATAAACTCATAGGGAATAGTAACTGATCCTACTGCGGTATGAGTTAATGGAATTCCAAATACTTGCGTTGTTCCTTTTGTTACAGTTATGGAATAGTCTATGTGCTCTTGAATCGCATTTGTGTTTTTGTTTATAAAGTTAATTTTGAATTTTGTTTGTTCATCTATATTTGGAGTAGGTGGAATAGTAGACAATCCCACATTAATAGTGCCCCTATCAGTTGATTGAATCATCTCTACAGATTGTTCTTGCGCGTAAACAGGAAACAATACAAAGGTTAGCAATACCAATATTGGAAGAATTTTCAACGACATAATTTTTTTGCCAGATACGAATAAGAATTTATCTTGTATTAATCATACGGAATTCTACTTTCATTCTACTGTTATTGTACCAGTCATTTCAGGGTGTATCGTACAATAGTAATGAAATGAGCCTTGTTTATCTGCAATAAAGGTAATCGTTTGAGTTTCAAAATATCCCAGGTCTCTTGTGTGAACATTAAATTCATCTATATTGATATTGTGTTTTGAACCAGTATCTTTATCCTCATTAATTAAGTGAATAGATTCCAACTCTCCTTTTATCAGATGAATTGTGGGATTTGCATGACTTGATCCGACACTCTTTTTTCCACTAGTTAAAGATTGGCTACCAAATACATAACCACTATCAGAAGAATGTAAAGCTTTGATGTAGGTATTACCAGGTGCTGCAAAAATTGGGACATTGCCATTTACTGGAATCATTGAACTTACGCCAAAATGCGCAGTTATTGCAACGATGGCAACTATTGCGCCAATTCCTATTATTTTGTTTTTACTGAATTTACTTTGTACTTTCTTTTTTTGTTTTTTGGACATTAGAATAAACTAGCACTATTTTGTGAGTAATATTAATCTAGTTAACAACAGTTTCCATCTCATCTTATTTTGCATTATTATAATAAATGATAGATCCAATGAAGAATCATGAGCTTGCTTGTGGTTTTACCACATGTAACGATATGGCATGATCATCTATTAGTGCACCTACCCCAATTGAGACATCTTTTATTCTAAGAACAATTTTTCCCATATCTTCATCTGAAAGATTATATTTTTCTGCTAGAATGTTCTTTACTCTCATTTCTGTATTTGCTATCTCATTCAAACTGGAAGGTACGGAAACATCAAGAGGCTTTCGTATCATTTCTTTTGGAATTATGCCAGTACCATCCTGAATTATGTAAAATGAGATCTTGTCCACAATAACTTCATGTGGAAGGGTTGGTAGTGCATTTGCTGTATAGAACACTTGAACATCAAGAAGATTGATCTCATCTTCTGAAAGATTTTTTATTACTATGCTACCTTCAGATCCAAAACTAGAATCTAACTGAATTCTAATTATTGCAAAACCTTCTACAAGTTTTTCATTACTGTCTTCAAAACCAAGTAATTCCTTTATTTGACTACAGATTATGCCAGTAGATGATTCAGAGTTCAAATTTTTCACGATTGCGTTTGAGCTTGGTCCATCATTTAACACAACATTCCACAATATTGTGAGTTGGAAATTTTGTTTGTTAAGAATGCTAATATCAGTATCATAATGACCAGGTCTTAGCGGTCCTTCATCTCCATAAACAGAACCACATACAAATTTTGCAGTATATGTAATGTTTCTTATCGGACCAGTTCCTATAGAATTACTTACCTTTGGCATGTTAGTAAATGAAGCAACAGCTGATGCATCATCTACTTCTATTATCTTTGAAAGCTTGTCAGCATCATATCCTGACGGTGCTTTGATTTGAGTAACGGTATAATTTCCATTTTTTATTCCTGATATTGTTATAATCCCATCTTTATCCTTCTCAGTGTCTGCTGCAGAATTGTCCTTAATTGTGTAAGCTCCAGTCTTTTTGAACGGATCTGGTGTAATGGAATATTCTCCACCACTAAGCAAGGTGTTATCTTTTGTTAGTGTGACTATGGTTATCGATGGGCTTTGTGCAAAAGCAAAATTTTCTATGCTTTGCGGATTTAGGTTCAACGAAAAATAAGATACTAAACCAAGTATGAATACACCTAAAACTAAAGAAACTTTTTTCCACCCGCGCATTTCTATTTTGATTGTGTTCACCAATCATTTATACCATTAGTAAGAATATGACCAAGAATTAAATAGAATACTTGTTAATTTTTTCATATGGATTTTATTTTTATTAAGAGTACTCTATTAGTAATTTGCACCTTTGCACTTCTCTTCACTTTAGTTTCTGTGTTGCCTTTTGAAGCATATGGTGATGGTCTTACACAAGAAAATCTGCCTCCAGCAAGCATTGGAGATAGGCAAGCAAGTCTTTTTATAAAAATTAGTCCACCAATACTAACTTCAGAAACTATTCAAGACACTTTTTTGCAGCTTAGACTTTTTGATGCAAATAATAACCAAACAATCCAACATACATCATTTTTCATTACAGTAACAAAGAACAACGAGCTTCTTATGAGAGATCTTTTTCACACTCACTCAGGACTTTTAACAATTAAGATCGAGCCAACTGACACACCAGGAAAGTGGCAAACATTTGGTGATCAAGAACCATTCCAAGGTGGATGGACATCAGTAAACGATCAATTAAGTGTAAAAGCACCAATACTTTTGGAAGGCGGCTTGTACCACTTTGAAATAGAAATCTTCGGAATAGACAATGATAGAAATATCTTCATTCCAAAGGATGCACCACGATTTAACTCATGGCTTAGTGTTGGAGACATTTACCATAATACAATTACTTACCAGGCAAAGTCTTACGACACTACAATAATTTCGTACTATGATAAAATCAACGATTTCACGTTTGATGAATCAAAGGAGCTCTTTTCATATTCAATGCCCTTTGATTGGGATGTATCAAGAATAGAGGGTCAAAGCATCTTTGTGCATGAAGAGATCCATCTTCCAAAATCGTTTAAAGAATTTACAGATAGTATCACATTCAATGCAAAGGTAAATGGAATTCCACTTGTTGGAAGAATGCTTGCGATAGATCCTTACTCAAAAGAAGATACCCTCATTCTACATTATTTGATAAATAAAAATGACATCTTAGACATGTCAAAGAAGATCTCACCAGGTGCAAAGACTATGGACTTTACATTATCGCCCGGAGATGTAGATGCACAGACTTCTACTGAGATATTGACTGATTTTGGTGGTTTTAGAGCAGAGCTTGGATGGTCACCAACTGATCTGACAGCAAACACAAAAACTGATCTTAATATCGCCTTTTTTGATGGATTTTCGGGTAAACAAGTTGTAGGTAATGTAAAATATGATCTCAAGATATTAGATAAAAATGGCAATGCCACCTTTTCCATGGCAGATCTTAATGCCATTGGTGCAGTTGGTAGCCAATCAGTCATCTTTCCAAGTGATGGAGTTTACACTCTAGAAATTGATATAAAATCCATCACAACTAATGGTAAAACTGATTCTAGCAGACTTGGAGTTGCTAGAGGTTATGTTGTCATACCATCTACAGTTCCATATACTCCACCATTTACGCCAACAACTACAGATACCACTACACCTCCGCCAACAACAAATGGCAATAATCAAACGGGTGGTAAATGTCTGATAGCAACTGCAGCGTTTGGTTCTGAGCTAGCACCGCAGGTACAATTTCTAAGAGAATATAGGGACAATACCATAATGGCAACTGCTGCTGGTTCTAGCTTTCTTAATGTGTTTAATGCTGTATACTATTCTTTTAGTCCGACAGTTGCAGACATTGAAAGAAACAATCCATTCTTACAAGAATCTGTCAGAGCTGGAATAACACCTCTTCTTGTAATCTTGCAAGTTGCAAAGATTTCTAGCGTTGGAGATGGTGAATTATCAATTTTAGCATCAGGAATTGTGGCATCATCATTCATAGGTGCAGTTTATCTTTGGCCCATGGGCCTTGTTACTAAATCTATTAGGGAGGGAACAAAACCCAAAATCAAATATGCTATTGTTATAATTTCTGCAACCCTATCTTTGACATTAGCATCAATTGCAATTGGAAATGTTCAATTTATGATGATCGCAACATCAACAATGATTTTGTCGCTTGTAGCAATTGGCGCGTTGTTTTCAGCGTGGTTAATTGTAAAGACAATGCAAACTATAAAGATCACATTTTTATAAGCCCGTTTTAAATACCCAGAACATGAAGTCAAAATCAATAGGTTCGTTCTTTCTTGTTTTGACTCTTGTAGTTGGTGTTGTGGCAATTGTACCATCTGCCTTTGCTGATCATATGAAGGTGGATGTAACAATACCAGAAGGTGTTAATGTAGCAGGATGCGAGGAAACCAATTCTTGCTTTGATCCGGCTGAAGCAATAGTAGATGTTGGTGGCGAAGTCACATGGACTAATAGTGACACAGCTGCTCACACAGTTACAAGTGGTGATATAAAGGGGGAAGGACCTGATGGAATATTTGACAGTAGTCTGTTTGGACCAGGAAAAACATTCTCTCACACTTTCACAGATGCTGGAACCTTCAAGTACTTCTGCATGGTCCACCCATGGATGGCAGGCGTTGTAACTGTACAAGAAGCAATGGCTGAAGAAGAGGGTGGAACAGAAGAAGGCGGAGCTATGGAAGAAGAGGAGACTTATACATCTGGCATGTCAGCTGATGGTTCAGTAAATGTAAACATTGAATCAAGCATTCCAACAACGGGTGAAGAAATGACAATAGATGTAACCTTCACTGACGCAGATGGAAATGCAATATCTCACATTAACTATGACATCACTGCAATGCAAGATGGAACCGAAGTTCTTTCTCAATCAGGTGCACATGAGCATAGTGGAGAAGGTATGCATACTACAGACGCTTTAGCATCTGATAGCCCAGTTGATGTTCAAGTAACAATACTTGGTATTGGACTTCCGGGTGAGGAAGCTGGTTGGACAGGTCCTAAGGGCGATGTAGTTTCTCTGCAAGTAGTTCCAGAATTTGGAACAATGGCAGCACTAGTACTTGCAATAAGCATAGTGAGTATCATGGTAGTAACTGCAAAGAGTAGAGTAATTCCAAAACTCTAAAACCTTTATTTTCTTTTTATCATAGCGATTATCGCTAAGATTACTCCTGCAGCTCCTAGAGAAAGCCCAAACACTGCAAAATTATAAGCATTTTCTATATCAAACTCACTTGATGCGGTATTTACTCCAGCTAGTTTATTTTTGAGTTCAGTCACTTCTTTCTCTAAACCTACCATAGCATTCTTTATGGCAGTGATATCTTGTTCCGATGAGCCCGCCATATCAGGAAATGCAAGTACTCCTTTATCTTCCACGTCCTCAAGTGGAATTTCAGAATCTATTGGCACTCCATTAATGTCACCTTTTAATTCTACGGCAAGACTTCCAGCCCTTGTTGGTATTATCTTAGAGTGATAATTTCCAGCCTTTGGATCAGAATCAATGTCAAGTGTTTTTGTTATCCCTCCATACGTGACAGTTGCTTGTAAGTTGTTGAAGGCATTTTTAACACCGCTTTGACCATCTGGAGTGTTTTCATTTATTTCAAAAGTAATTGCATTCATAAAGTCGACAAGCGGTGGTTCGTCTTGCCAACCTATTTCAATCGCAAGGTTTTGTATTGTTATAGTTTTATGTGCATAGGCGGAAGAAAATCCGAAGATGAGTAGAAAAGACAAAACTAGTAGAAGAGAAAGTCTTTGCATGAGTAGCAGCTAACCTACGTATGTTATTATCTTTACTCAATTTTGGTACAAGTATAGAAATAATCAATTGTTTAAATTATCAGACCATATTCTGGTAATTGTGCGAAAACTTCTCGTGATAATCTTTCTTGTTTTTGTTTGTAGTATTAACTTTGGACTTGCACAGGCTCATCCTTTTATAAAAGATACAGAACCTGCTCAGGCATCAAATGTTTCTACAGAAATAAACCAAATAGTAATTCATTATTCTGAAGCAGTAGAGCAGGACTATAGCATAATCAAAGTTTTTGATAAAAATGGAAACCAAGTAGACAACAAAGATACAAAGTATTTTCAAGGCGAAAATTCACTTGTTATTACTACAGAACTACTCGACGATGGTGTGTATACTGTAACAAGTAAGGTACTCTCTAAAGTTGATGGTCATATTGTAGACAGCGCTTTTGTGTTTGCCATAGGTAGCGCAAGGATAGATCCTTCACTTTTAGAAAATAAAATCGAACAACCTTCTGTTTATGTTCCAGAGGCAGCAGCCAGATTCCCAGGTCTTGTAGGACAGGTTATAGTTCTTGGTGCTACGCTCTCATCACTGCTGATTTGGAAGTCGATTAAGACAAAAAACACAATAAAAGAAAGCTTGGAGGAGTTACAGAAAAAACATTCTCGCTATTTTCTAAAATTAACTGGCATTGGCATGCTCTTGGTTCTTGCCTCAAACGTTGCTATGCTCGCGGTTCAGTCGATAGCGATACAAGCTTCAGCTCTTGATGCCATACAAACAGGATTTGGTACAACGTGGCTTGTAAGAATGATACTCACTATAGCTTTGTTTGTCATATGGTTCTGGATAGAAAGAAAATCTGTTGTTGGAAAAATGCAACAACTTCTAATCCTTGGGTTCTCACTTGCCCTGATCTCAACTACAACAATGCTTGGACATGGAGCAGCAAGCCTGCATGAACCTGCCATGATATTAGATTATACACATAATCTTCTTGCTGCAGTCTGGATTGGAGGAGTGATGTATACTGCATTTGCGATTATTCCTTCTTTTGCCAATCTTGAACCTGACAAAAAAGAACGTATGTCATTATTAATTATACCAAAAGTTTCAAGCATGGTCATAATCGCAGTTGGAATACTTATAATCACCGGACCTACTTTGCTTTGGTTTTTAGAAAGCGATGTTGGATTACTCTATAATTCTACATATGGTAAGCTCATACTTGCAAAGATTGCACTTGGAAGCATAATGGTTGCAATAGGCGGATACAACCAGTTTAGAATACAAAAACCTGCTGAAAAAAATCTTGGGTCTGGTCATGTACATGTTTATAATATATTCAGAAAATCTCTCAAGATAGAATCTGCAGTAGGAATTGTACTTCTTGGGGTTGTTGCTCTTTTGGCAAACAGCTCTCTTCCAGCAGGCGAGATCCAAGAGGCACGGGGCCAAGAAGTTTCATTTGGATATCAGACAGTACAGTTTTCGACTGAGGCTAAATTCGATATAGCGATAACTCCCCTCTCAAGTGGAGCAAACACAGTCACTGTATCTATATTATCATTTGATGGAAAACCGTTGATGGATATACCTGAGGTAATAATGAAAGTCTCAAATCCACAGAAAAATATCTCTCCAATAAAGCTTAATTTATTACCTATAAAACTAGGGGATACAAATTCTCCCATCACGCAATATGTGGGTAATGCTACTTTTGGTTTTCCAGGTACATGGCATGTGGAGATAGTAGCCCTACGAACTCAAAGTGCAAATGAAGATGTGTCATTTGATGTTGTAATAAAACCACGTCTTTCCCAGCTTAGAACAGATATTGTTGAATATAGTTTTCCAGATGCCAATGTAGCACCACTTTATCCAATATTTGATGGAAAAAATACAATATGGATAAGTGACACTGCAAAACCACGTCTCTGGAAATTTACTATAGATGATAAAAAGTTCTCATCATATGAATTTGATGGACAAATTTCTGTAACGTTAAACATCGACAATGATGGTAAAATATGGTACACAGATACGCCAAATTCAAGAATTGGGTTCTTTGATCCCACAACTGAAAAATTTGAAAACATTGATCTCCCAATAAAATCAGTACCAATTTTTACAGAAGCTGATTTGAAAAATAATATCTGGGTTGCACTTGCAGACAAGAACATTTTGCTAAAGTATAATCAAGATGAAAAGAAGTTCGAGGAGTTTAAAATTTCAGCTGCGCCACTTTCTGGACCTACTGCACTTATTTTAGATAAATTTGGGAATATCTGGTTTACCGAATCACAGGCAGGAAAGATTGGGGTCATTAATCCAGATACTGGTCAATCCAGAGAGTTTGGACCACAAGATTCACTAAAAGAACCCACGGCACTATTTTTTGACAACAATGGAAATCTCTGGATTTCCGAGCATGCAGGACCTGCTATTACGAAGTTTGATACTGTTCTTGAGACATTTGAGAGAGTTCCTGCCTTAGATTCTGATGCATTGCCTTTTGGCATGGCATCTGACCAGTTTGGGAATATTTGGCTTGCACAGCATACGGTTGACAAATTAGGTGTCTACGATCCTTATAATGATAATTTTAGAGAGATTCCAATTCTAACAGAACAATCTTTTGTGCAATTTATCACATCTGACGACGGTGGAAATATTTGGTTTGTAGAGCAACGCGGTCAAAAGCTAGGTGTTGTTTCAATCACTGAGATTCCAAAACAGATGGTATCATCAACAAGTAATGAGTTTGAGATAAAGTATGCAGAACTTGTATCGCCATTGATTTCAGCTGGTATTATTGCAATGTCACTTTTCTTTGTAAAAAGCGTTAAAGACAAGAGAAGAATTGATGGTTTAGTTGATTAATGCAAAAATTTAGTTGGGTTATGTAGATTGCCTACTCAAAACTATTGATTTGTTTTTGATTAATCCACTTGATTTTATACCAAGTGAGACTGCAAAAATTGCTATAGAGATGAGTACTATCATTCCACCTGGAGCAATATTAAAACTATAAGAGGTTAGTATGCCTGTCACCACAGAAAAAACTGCAAAGAACATAGAGAGTATAGCAGTTTGCTTGAATCCACGCCCAAACATCATTGCAGTCACATTTGGTATTACAATAAGAGAAGAGATAAGCAAAATGCCAACAAGTTGCATCGAGCTTACTACTGTTATGCCAGCAATTGCAACAAGTAAGTAGTTTAGCTTCTCAACCTGAATGCCACTGACTTTGGCTTGTTCTTCATTAAATGTAGTATAAGCTAGCTGTCTGTATAACGACAAGATCACAATAAGAATTGAACCTGCAAGACCTAAAATCAAAACCGTGTTTTCTATGCTTACAAGTAAAATACTTCCAAAAAGAAAGCTGAATATATCTACAGTAAATCCTCCCGCCAGGCTGATAAGAACTACACCCATAGCAAGGCCAGAGGAAAGCAAAATTGCTACTGTAGCATCCCCCGAAATCTGAAACTTTTGTCTAATCTTTGTCAGTGCAAGTGCACTTGATATTGAAACTATGAATGCAACCCACATTGGGTAAATTCCAAGAAAGAGCCCTGCAGCTACACCTCCAAAAGCTGCATGTGCAAGTGCATCGCCAAAAAGTGAGTATCTTCGTAGAACTAAAAAAAGTCCAACAACTGAACACATAAGAGCTATAGCAATACCTGAGATGAGTGCTCTATGCATGAATCCATAAGAAAGAATCTCAAATACCATTTTA
>Ga0247727_10015259_pt1 | contig 12633 bp, 14 predicted proteins | sample WisWelCaveWW1625_FD_202498 | JGI IMG/M metagenome (GOLD analysis project Ga0247727, IMG submission 202498) | Biofilm microbial communities from Wishing Well Cave, Virginia, United States - WW16-25 | ecosystem: Environmental > Aquatic > Deep subsurface > Groundwater > Cave microbial mat | place... | reverse complement strand
CTACTGCGAGGTCCATCCCTGCGACGTGTCGGATGACTTCGTGCGCGACTGCGCGCCGAAAGGAGTGATCCTCTCCGGCAGCCACATGTCGGCCTACGAGGAATCCACCAACAGGGCCCCGCAGGCGTTGTTCGGCATCGGTGTTCCGGTATTGGGCATCTGCTACGGCATGCAGACCATGGCGCAGCAGCTCGGCGGCAAGGTCGAGGCCGGCAAGGTGCGCGAATTCGGCTACGCCGAGGTGCGCGCGCGCGGGCACACGAGACTGCTGGACGGCATCGAAGATTCGCGGAACGCCCAGGGTCACGGACTGCTCAAGGTATGGATGAGCCACGGCGACAAGGTGGTGGAGATGCCGCCTGGCTTCAAGCTCATGGCCTCGACCGACGCCTGTCCGATCGCGGGCATGGCGGACGAGCAGCGGCGCTTCTATGGCGTCCAGTTCCACCCGGAAGTCACGCATACCCGCCAGGGCAAGAAGCTATTGCAGCGCTTCGTGCGCGAGATTTGCAGCTGCCGCGGCGACTGGAACATGCCCGACTACGTCACCGAGGCGGTGGCAAAGATCCGCGAGCAGGTCGGCAAGGACGAAGTGATCCTCGGCCTTTCCGGCGGAGTGGATTCCTCAGTGGCGGCGGCCCTGATCCATAAGGCCATCGGCAAGCAGCTCACCTGCGTGTTTGTGGACCACGGCCTGTTGCGCCTGAACGAGGCGGCACAGGTGATGGACACATTCGCGCGGCACATGCAGGTGAAAGTGATCCACGTCGATGCGTCGGCCGAGTTTTACGGCGCGCTCGCCGGCGTGTCCGACCCGGAGGAAAAACGCAAGGTCATCGGCAAGCACTTCGTCGACGTCTTTCAGCGCGAAGCGGCAAAGATCCGGGGTGCCAAGTGGCTAGCCCAGGGCACCATCTACCCGGACGTGATCGAGTCCGCCGGCGCCAAGACCAAGAAAGCGACCACCATCAAGTCTCACCACAACGTGGGCGGCCTGCCCGAAACTCTGCACCTGGAGCTGCTCGAGCCGCTGCGCGAGTTGTTCAAGGATGAGGTGCGCGAACTCGGCCTGGCGCTCGGCCTGCCGCGCGAGATGGTGTTCCGCCACCCGTTCCCCGGGCCGGGCCTGGGCGTGCGCATCCTGGGCGAAGTGAAGAAAGAGTTCGCCGACCTGCTGCGCCGCGCCGACGACATTTTCATCCAGGAACTGCGCGCCGCGGACTGGTACGACAAGACCGCGCAGGCCTTCGCCGTGTTCCTGCCGGTGAAGTCCGTCGGCGTGATGGGCGACGGCCGCACCTACGAGTACGTGGTGAGCCTGCGCGCCGTGCAAACCACCGATTTTATGACCGCGGACTGGGCGCCGCTGCCGCACGAGCTGCTGGCGAAGGTCTCCAGCCGCATCATCAACGAAGTGCGCGGCATCAACCGCGTCGCCTACGACATCTCCTCCAAGCCGCCCGCCACTATCGAGTGGGAATGAATTAAAGTCATTCCGCACCGTTCATAGTCGATCGCTTCAGCGTTCGCATTCGTCGAGAAGACAGCAGCTTGGCTCTCAACGTCGTTCATCGACGATCAGGATATGCGACGCACTTTTGACGGCATCGCTGACGGTCTACAGTGAGGTGCTCCCTCCCGGTGGGAAAAATACCGACACCGGGGCCTGACGGTAAAAATGGAGACCTCGATGCTGACCGACCTCGCAATCAGGAACCTCAAGTCGCGGGACAAGGCCTACAAAGCGGCTGACCGCGATGGCATGTACGTTGTCGTTTCTCCCACGGGAAATAAGACCTTCCGCTTCGATTACCGCTTCAACAGTCGCCGCGAGACCCTCACGATCGGGCGCTACCCCGAGGTGTCGCTGACTGGGGCCAGGGAGGAACTGATCGAGGCTCGGCGGCAAATTCGTGACGGTATTTCGCCTGCGCGAGCCAAGGCTGACGGTAAAGAGGCCAGGCGCGATACCGTCATGTTCGCCGGCTACGCGGCTCTGTGGCTTGAAAACGGGGGGCTGGCTGAGAGCACCAAGGCCATGCGCAAGTCGATCCTGGACCGGGACATCCTCCCGGTCTTCGGAAAGCGCCTGCTGGGTGGACGAGCAATGGACGTTACGCGGTGGCATCGCGCACGAGAACTCCGCGATCCCTGACGAGTTTCGCACGGCGAGAATCCCGGACAACGCACATACGCTGCTCGGATTCGGCGCGAACTACAGGATCTCGAAGGCGGGCTCGCTCGACTTCGGCTATGTCCACGCGTTCGTGAAGGACGCGGGCGTCAACCATTCTGTCCCCGGCGCGGGAACGCTCGTCGGCAATTACAAAGTATCCGCCGACGTGCTCAGCATTCAGTACAACCACAGTTTTTGAGCGCGAGCAGACCTGCCCCGCGCGGGGCACGCGGCGAGCTGCGTTTTTTCGGCTCTTGACCTTGGAGCAGGTCCAACCTTATAGACTTCAAAGGTTTTCATGGGTCGAGCGCTTCTCGGGCTGGTAACAACGGTGTTTAGGAGGTGGCGAGCGATGAGGGGATCGGTCATTCGAGTTGTGTTTTCAGCGGCGGGACTCGTGCTGTTGGTGCACGCGCCGGCCGGATTTTCGCAAGACAAGATCGAAGGCAAGGTGACCGGCACCAAGCTGACCCACTGCGACATGAACGTGAAAGTCGGCGGCTGCGCGGGAACGCTCAAGATGGAGCGCAAGGCCGGCGACAAGACCGAGGAGCTGACGCTCAACGTTCCGCTCGGCACGCCGATCAAGCGCGGAACCGAGACCGTGTACCTGCCGGCGTTGCGCGGCAAGACCGTTGCCGTCACGCAGGTGATCGAGAAAAACGAGCGCGTCGCCAAGGCGATCGAGCAGCTCAATTAGCGTTTTCCCATGGGGGCGACGTGACCGGAAACCCGCTCCTCGACTTAGTTGCCCTGCCGGTCGCGTTCGGCCTGTTCGGCTTCATCGAGCCATGCTCCATCGGCGCGACGCTCATCTTCATCAAGGTGCTGGAAGGCAAGAGCGCCGCGGAGAAGATTGTGCAGGTCGCGACGTTCGCGCTCGGCCGCGGCGCCTTCATCGGCCTGCTGGGTGCGGTCGCGGTGCTCGTCGGCAGCGCTTTCTTCGGCTTTCAGAGAGCCGCGTGGGTCGTGCTCGGCGTGCTGTATGCAGCGCTCGGACTTGCTTACGTCAGCGGCAGGATCGGCTGGGTGGCGCGGTCGTTCGGCCCGGGCCTCGCGCGATTCTCCGGCACGCGGGGCTCGGCGGCACTCGGAGTGATCTTCGGCCTAAACATCCCGGCCTGTGCCACGCCGCTCCTGGTCGCCCTGCTTGGCGCGAGCGCTGCGAGTGGCACCCGCGGCGGATCGGCAGCGGCAGGCTTTGTCTCGCTGGCCTTATTCGGCCTCGCGCTGTCGCTGCCGTTCGTCGTTGCTGTCCTCTTTGCCCCGGCTCGCCGAGCGCTCGACTGGCTGGCCGCGCTGTCGCGTCGCCTGCCCGCATGGACGGGAGTCCTGCTGATCGCGCTCGGCGCCTGGTCGGTCTGGTATGGAGTGTTCGCAAAGATCGCTTGACCTTGGAGGGCACTTCAGGGTGCAGACTCATGGTCATCCAAATTTGAGCAATGGAATACGCGGATGAATAACGTCACATTCAAAGTTGAAGGGATGCATTGCACCGGCTGCGCTTCGACAATCCAGCTGCTCTTGCAGCGCAAGACCGGAGTGCGCCGGGTTTCCGCTACCTTCGAAGCAGGCGAAGCCAAGGTACTCTACGATCCCGCGACCGTTTCCGAGGACGACATCGCGGCGGCAATCGAGAAGGCGGGCTACCGTGTCACCAGTCGGAGCGCTGCATCGTGACTGCCGCAACGTTCGGGTCGGTTCCGCGCCCATGGAGCGAGGAACCCGCCAAGCGCCCTGGCCGGACGCGAATCCGCGCCCGCATCGGCGGCTTGCACTGCTCGCTGTGCACCGGGACCATCGAAAAAGCGCTTGGAGCGAAGCCCGGCGTGGACAAGGTCGCCGTGAGCCTGACGCACGAGCAGGCGCTGATCGAATACGACCCCAAGGTTGCGCATCCCGAAGAGCTGCTGCAGACGCTGCGGGACATCGGCTATTCGGTCTCCGACCCGCGCAAGCTCCGGCCCTTCGAGGAGGAAGAGCGCGACCTCGTTCGGGAAGGACGGCGCTTCCTTGCCGCCACCGCCTTCAGCCTGATCGCCATCGTACTTATCGCTCATCCGACTGGAATCGCGGCGTTCGCGCTGCCTGCTGTCGTGATCGCGAGCTTGCTGGGGTTTGTGTTCCTGGTGCTGCGCGCGCGCGGCCTTGCAACGGCTGTTGTCGGTACCGTGGTGTTGGCGGGTGCAGCGTTCGCGTTGCTGCCGTTGAAGCAGCAACCGTGGTTCCTCGCGGCAACGCCTTGGATCGTAGCGGGCATGGCGGCCGTCCTGGTATTCGGCGTGGCCAATCACATCCTTCGCATGGCGTTCCAGGCGTTGCGACGCGGCATCCTGAATCAGCACGTGCTGCTCGAGATCGGGGCGTTCGCCGGTATCGCCGGTGGCGTCATCGGCTTCGTTCTCGACCGGCCCGGCTATCCGACCGCGGCGTTCTTCGCCGTCAGCGTAATGGTGACGACCTACCACGTCTTCTCGGAGTGGCTGTCGCTCATCGTCAAGACGCGTAGCTCCCAGGCGGTCAAGCGGCTGCTCGACTTGCAGCCGGAGACCGCGCGCGTCGTGCGCGGAGCGGAGGAGCTTGAGTTGCCGATCGAGCGTGTCGCGATCGGTGATCGGGTGCGCATCCGCCCCGGCGAGCGCATTCCCGTTGATGGGGAGGTGGTTGGCGGGCATTCAGCCGTGGACCAGTCGCTCGTCACCGGCGAGTCGATTCCGGTGGACAAGTCCGAGGGTGAATCGGTGATCGGCGGCTCGATCAACGGGATGGGAACGTTGCTGATCCGGGTTACCGCGGTAGGGGAGGGCAGCTTCCTGAGCAGGATCGTCCGTGAGGTTGAGGATGCGCGCGCGCTCAAGCCCGGCCTCCTGCACCTGGTCGATCGCGTGCTTCGGGTGTACACGCCTGCGGTGCTGATCATTTCCGCGCTGGCGACGATCGGATGGCTCCTCGGCTCGTGGTTCTTCACCGGGACGGTCGATGTCGAGCGGGCGGTGTTCGCGGGATTGAGCGTGCTGGTGATGGGCTACCCCTGTGCCGTGGGCATTTCGGCGCCGCTCTCCATCGTGCGTGGCGCCGGTGAGGCGGCCGGGCGCGGCATCCTGATGCGCACCGGGGAGGCGTTCCAGGGGTATGGCCTCGTGAAGACGATTGTTCTGGACAAGACCGGCACTGTGACCGAGGGACGCCCCGCGGTCCGGGAAATCGAGGTCCTCGAAGGCGGCGAGAAGGAGCTGCTCGCAGTTGCTGCCGCCGCCGAGAACTCCTCCGAGCATCCGCTCGCGCAGGCCGTGGTCGACGCGGCCTTCGAGCGCGGCGCAACGCCGCCCGAGGTGATTTCTTTCGAAGCGCTTGCCGGAAAAGGCGTGGTCGCGCAGACTCCGAAGGGCGAAGTCCTCGTCGGCAGCCCGGGCTTTCTTGCGAGCCGGGGCGTTGACCTGTCGCGCCTCGTGGAGCGCATCGACCAGCTGGAGGCCGCTGGACGCACGGTAATCGCCGTCGGCCACGGCGGGCGGGCCTTGGGCGCGATCGCACTGGGCGATACGCTTCGCCCCGATGCCGCTGCCGCAGTCGCGGCACTGCGCGAGGCGGGCCTGCACATAGTGCTCCTCACCGGAGACAACGAGCGCGCGGCGCGCCGCATCGCGAGGGAGGCGGGCATCGACGAGGTCCACGCCGGCGTGCTTCCCGACCGCAAGGCCGAGATCATCCGCAGCCTACAGAAGGGCGGCAGCGTAGCGATGGTCGGCGACGGCATCAACGACGCGCCGTCGCTGATGCAGGCGGACGTGGGCATTGCCATGGGGGGCGGCACCGATATCGCCATCGAGTCGGCCGACATCATCATCCTGTCGAACCGTCTTGAGGCGCTGCCGATCGCGCGCGAGATCAGCCGGCGCAGCTACCGCAAGATGCTGCAGAACGTCATGCTCGCCTTCCTCTTCAACGGCGTCGGCATTCCCGCAGCGGCGACCGGGCTCGTTTATCCGGTATGGGCCATGGCCGCCATGGCGGTTAGCGTGACGGCGATATTTTTCAACTCGCTCTGGGACCGCCCGAGACTGTTCATCGATGCCATCCTCAGCGTCGGGCGCCCGGCAAGAGTCTGATCGATGAGTGCGATCAGCCGCGGGTTCACCAACCCGTTCCGATACAAGGCGAGAGCCGCGGTGGTGATCGCGCTGCTCTCGCTCGTCACGGGCTTTCTCGCGCTGATGGTGCAGGCGACCCTGGCAAGCCGGCAGCAGATTGCCAGCATGGAAGGACGCGTGCGCACTCTCATCGAGCTGCGCGAGGCGGGCGCCTTCGGCACCGGCGGCTTCGGCGGCGACAAGCCGATCGGGCACGACCGCTTTACCACCGACACGCTGGAGACGGTCAAGAAGATTCCTAGTGCGCGAAGTCTCGCGCGCATCGACGAGTATATCTACACGCCGCAGGTCGATGCGTCGAAGAAGAACGCCTATGCGATGGTGATCGGCCTGCACCCGGGTGCCTCGCTGCGCGCCATCGGAGAAGTGGACTACGAAAACGCGCGGATTGCGGCCGGCCGCAACGTGCAGGCCGGCGACTCGGACGCGAACGTGGCTGTGGTCGGGCGCCTGTATGCGGCACAGCGTTTGGGAATTCCCGATCCCTCGGACCTTGCGAAGATGGAGAAGCGGATCGTGCTTAACGGCACGTCGTTCAAGGTCATTGGCATCTACACGACCCTGAATGACTTCGGCGACAACCACGTGTTCGTTCCGGTCAACGCGTTCCGCGGTGTCTTCAATCCGGGCAAGCGGCTCTCGAAGATCTTCCTGACGGTGGACTCCGTGTCCAATGTCGAGCGGGTGGTCGCGGAGCTAAAAGAGCGTCTGGTGGACGAAGCCGACGTGGTTACCGCGCCGGAGGCGGTCTCGACCGCCCGCACGACCCTGGGAACGCTCGCCGTGTCGAGCGCCTACGCGGCGATCCTCCTGTTCGCGATCGGAGCCATCGTCACGGTATTCGTCATGGTGCTCAGCATGCGCGAGCGCGTTCGCGAAATCGGGACACTCAAGGCGATCGGCGCGTCCAACCGCGAGGTCGTGCTCCAGTTTCTCTCGGAGGCATTCGGCATGAGCGCGCTCGGTGCGGCCGGCGCGTTGCTTCTCGCGCTGCCGTTCGCGCCGCTTGTCGGCCGGGTCCTCGGCGTGCCGATCGAATTCGACGCCAACGTGGTATTGCTCGTTCTGGCTGGCTCGGTGGTCTTCGCCGCGCTCGGCAGCCTCTATCCCGTGATCCAGGGCGTGCGGCTCAGCCCCGTCGAAGCCATGCGGAGGACGGCATGACGATGCTGCGCATCGGGGTGCGCAACCTCTGGCGCAGCAAGCTGCGCCTGGCTCTGGTGGCGGCCTTGATCGGGGCGCCGTTCTACCTTCTGCTTGTAATGCAGTCGATCGGCGACGCGGTCGAGCGCCAGACCGAGACCCTGAAGCAGAACGTGAACAACACTCTTCAGTTGCGCGCGCGCGGCTCGATGGGCCACGTCAACATGGTCGGCAACGAGGACATCCTTCCCCAGGATGCGCTCGCCAAGGTGAAGGGCGTCGAGCATGTGGCGAAGGTGGAGCCCTACCTCCTCGCGATGGCGCCCACCGAAGGCCACAACTTCGCCATGGTCGTCGGCGTCGATCCCAGGGACACCCGGCGCCTTGAGTCGCATGGCGAGGCGGGCAATCCGAAGATCCTCTTCGGGCGTGACCTTAGCGACGAGGACCGCGGCAAGCGCATCGCGATCGTCGGCCAGGGCGTCGCCAGGTGGGCGGGCATCAAGCCCGAAGAGGTTGGCCGGGCGACCCTGACGCTCGATCTCAAGCGCACCCATCCGGTGATCTTCGCCCTCGATCACCCGCCCGTGGCCCTGACCGTGGTCGGCATTTATGCCAGCGGCTATGTATTCGGCGACATGCAGATATTCATGCCGATCGATGCATTCCGGGAAGCGTATGGCATACGCGAGGGTATTTCCTGGCTTTATGTGCGGGCTGATTCCGCCGAAAATCTTCCCGCGGTCGAGCGGCAGCTAAGGGGAATGCTCGGGGCCGTTGCCGACATCATTTCGCCGACCACTGTTGCAGAGTTTCAAAGCACCGCCACCGCGGCGGTGCAGCGCCTCGCGGGCAGTGGCATCGTGCTCTCGGCGGTCCTGATGGTGGTCGTTGTCTTCTTCATGATGTTGCTCGTCGTGCGCGAGCGCGCGTGGGAGATCGGCACGCTCAAGGCGATCGGCGCCTCGGACTCGGGAATCGTCGCGAGTTTCCTGACCGAGGCCGTGCTGTTGTGCGCCATCGGTGCTCTGGCCGGAGCGGCTCTCTTCGGACTTTGGGGCGGGCCGCTCGCGCAACTTGTTTTCGGCCTGGGGGTCAGTCCCTTCTTGCCCCCACACTACAGCACTCTCGCAGCCACGCTGTCGCTGGCACCGAAGTTCGGTACGACCACGCTTGCCGTTCTGGTCGCGGCTTGCGTATTCGCCGCGCTCGGAGGAAGCGCGTGGGGCATCCGCCAGATCGTGAGGCTTTCCCCCCTTGAGGCGATCCGGCATGAGTGACATCCGCACCGAAAGTGCATTGATCGCGCTTCGGGGCGTGAGCAAGCTCTATCATCGCGGCGACCAGGTCGTCAAAGCGCTCGACGGCATTGATCTTTCCCTGCCGGAGCGCGGCATGGCGGCGATCGTGGGTCCGAGCGGCAGCGGCAAATCGTCCTTGCTGCACCTGATCGGAGCAATGGACCGGCCGAGCGAGGGCGAAGTACTCGTTGCCGGCCAGCTCCTCAACACGCTGCCGGAATCCGGCCTTACGGCATTCCGCCGCAACACGGTCGGATTTGTCTTTCAGAGTTTCAATCTCATTCCGAACTTGAGTGCGATCGAGAACATCATTCTGCCGATGGAGTTCGCCGGCGTGGCAGCCGAACAGCGCAAGCGGCGCGCAGCGGCTCTCCTGGAGCAGGTCAATCTGTCGGCGCGTTCCACGCACCGCCCGCGCGAGCTTTCGGGCGGGGAGCAGCAGCGCGTGGCGATTGCCCGCGCCCTTGCCAACAATCCCCGATTGATCCTCGCCGACGAGCCCACCGGGAACCTGGATTCCAGGACGGGCCAGGTGATTTACGACCTGCTCAAGCAGATTGCCGTAACCAGGACGGTCGTGGTGGTAACCCATGCCGAATTGCTGGCCGCGATGGCCGACCGGGTGCTGCATATCAGGGATGGGCAATTGACCGCGGATGAGGCATCCTCGACCCAGAACGAGGGCGCTGCCCGTACTGTCAAAGTGCAGACCGAGGCCAACAGGTGATCACATCATGCTAACCATCGGCAAGGTGGCGGAGCGAGCCCAGGTGACTGCCGACAGCATCCGTTTCTACGAGCGCGAGGGCCTGATCCTGCCGGCGAAGAAATCAGAATCCGGCTACCGGCTCTACACGGATGAGGCGATCCGCCGGATCGGATTCATCAAGCACGCACAGCAGTGCGGCTTCTCGCTTGCCGAGATCCGCGAGCTGCTCGAATTGCGCAGCACCGACAGCGCCTGCTGCGACGATGTCTATCGCGTGGCGGTCGAGAAGAAGCTGCAGCTCGCAAAGAAGATCAAGGCGCTCAACGCCATGTCGCTCGCCCTGTCGGGACTCATCGAGATCTGCTCGCACGACAAGAAATCGCTGGACGAGTGCCCGATCCTCGGCGCGCTGGAGCAGGGCCTGCAGAAGCAGGATGCCGCTGCGCGCAAGAACTCCGGACATCCAAAATGACGATTGTTGTTGAAGTGTTCTCCGCGCCCGGTTGCGCCAAATGCGCAGCATCCCGCGAGGCGCTCAAGTCGGTCGCCGAATCGCTCGGCAAGGGCGCGGTCGCGTGGCGCGACCTGAACGTGCTCGAGGAAATGGATCATGCCGTGGAGCTAGGCGTGATGACGCCGCCGTCGATCGCGATCGACGGTGAGCTCGTGTTCCCCAAGCTGCCGACGCCGGAGCGGTTGCGGGCCGAATTGGTCGCGCGCCTTCAGCAAACAGGCGGGAATTCCTCGCATCGCTGAGAAGCTCGCGCTCTGCGCATGGTCAACTGGGGTGCCGGATGGGGGTTGCGATGATGCGCCTGCGCCGGCTGATCGCGAAATCCTGGATACTTTCGCGCCTGTTCTACTGGCTGCGCGGCAGGCCGCTCTGGGGACCGCCGCACGAGGAGATTTGGTACTTCGCTTACGGTGCGAACATGCACGACAGCGCGTTCCAGGGCCGCCGCGGCATGCGGCCGCGTGAATGCCGCGCCGGCCGGATTTTCGGCTACCGGCTGCGCTTCAACCTCGACGGCCGCCCGATCGGTAAATCGGCCCCGGCCAATGTCGTCCCCGAGCCGGGCGCCGAGGTGTGGGGCGTGCTTTACAGGCTCACGCGGCATCAACTGGTGCAGCTCGATGCGACCGAGGGAACGCGGTATCGCCACGTCTGGGTCGAAGGCAAGGACAAGGACGGTCGGCGAGTGCAAGCCGTCACCTACATGGCGGTCGGAAACGAAACCGACGGCAACCCGTCGCTGCGCTACCTGACGCTGCTTCGCGAAGGGGCGCGCGCACGCGGGCTCCCCGAGCACTGGATCAGCTATCTGGACGGAATCAAGCATGCCGAATAGCGGCCCTCATGCCAGAAGCCTCGACCCCAGCAGGCCGCGCGAGCGGCCGTAGCGCAGTCCTGCCGTGGGCGCTAGGCGTGGACGGGATTGCGCTGCTCGCGTGGGTGCTGTGGCGAATCGACTACGCGGCATTCCGCAAGGCAGTCGCCAACGCGAATGTAGCGCTCGTCGCGCTGGTGCCCGCGGCGATTCTTTTCGAGCAGTGGGTGGGCGCCGGCAAGTGGAAGCTGCTGCTGGCGGGCCTCGGTGGCGCGCGGCTCTCGCGGGTCTTCGCCGCGAACATGGCGGCCTCGCTCGCCGGTTTCGTGGTCCCGGTAGCGGGTGCCCCGGTGGTCCGAAGCTGGCTGGTCGCGCGCTGCGAAGGGCTCCGGTTCCCCTCCGTCCTGGCGACGATCGCGGCGGACCGGGTGGTGGACGGCGCTGCGTTCATCGCTTTCACCGCCGCCGCGATCCTGCTGATCGGCTTGCCGCAAAGCGGCGAATCGCTGCGCAGCAGCCTCGTCGCCGCGGCGGCGGGCTCGGCGGCGATCCTCGCCGCATTCGTGGTGCTGCTCGTGGCGTTTCGCCGCAATGTCCGGGGCGGCGGACAAGGCGCCCGCCGCCTCGCCGCCTGGGTCCCCGCGCGCTGGCGGGAGCGTGCGCACCAGATTATCAGCGCGCTGGCGGAGGGCGTCGCCTGGCCGCGCAGCCCGGTGCGTACCGGCGCGATCGTGCTGCTCGCCCTCTGCGTCAAAGCGCTTGCCGTCACGCACCTGCTGTGGACGGGGCTGGCGCCTGGGGTTGATAATTGAGTGGGAGTAGGCCGTACTCACCGATCGGTGAGCGTGAGCAGGATGTCGGCGTACCAGGCGCAATTCAGGCCGAGCGCCTCGTCCAGTTCCTTGTCGCGCGTGCCGGCATCGAGGCGGGCGGAGTGGACGCCGAGCAGCATCCACGGCAGGTCGCCTTGCGTCGCATCCCGGCCGTCGATTCGCATCACGACGGGAGCACCGCTGGTGCCGCTGTGCGTGCGCGCATCGGTAAGAAAATAGCCCTCGCCTCTGAAGCGCAGACCGAAGGAAGAGGCAAGGACCGCCTGCCGCACCACCGGCATGTGGTGCAGCGTGTCGTGGAAACCGAGGGGAAAGCCCACCACCAGCAGCGAGCTGCCGACCTCGATCTGTTCGCGTGGACCGGGCAGATGTGCGGGCTTGAACGCGCGAACCAGCGCCGACACGGGCAGCGCGTCACCCTCGAGCTCGATCGCAGCCACGTCGATTTCTCCGGCGGCATCCAGGCCCTGGCGCCAGAGGCTCCTGCCACCGCGGTACAGGGGAATCGAGAACCCGGTCGACTCGGCGAGGTTTTCCGGGTCGGTGTGCAGTTCGATCACGAGGCGGTCGGGAAAGTGCTTGCTCGGCTCGTCCATCATCACGTGCCGGCTGGTCACCAGAAACAGCCGCCCGTCGCGCTCGAAGAAGAAGCCGCTCGCATTGGTCAGGCCCCGTTCCTGGTCGAAGGTGGAAACGCGCGCCGCGGTCAGGAGCAGGGGTTCGATCACCTGCATGCATGTTACGCGACCTTGGGTTAGGGTTGCGGACCATGGCAAGCGCAGACGAGCAGTACATGCGCCGGGCGCTCGAGCTGGCGAGACGGGCGGAAGGCGAGGTGCCCGTTGGCGCGCTGATCGTGCTGGACGGCAGGATCATCGGCGAGGGCTGGAACCGGCCACTGTCGACGCACGACGCGACTTCGCATGCGGAGATCGAAGCCATCCGTGCGGCGGGCCGTGCCGTCGGCAACTACCGGCTGGGCGGGGCCACGC
>Ga0247727_10015258_pt1 | contig 12634 bp, 14 predicted proteins | sample WisWelCaveWW1625_FD_202498 | JGI IMG/M metagenome (GOLD analysis project Ga0247727, IMG submission 202498) | Biofilm microbial communities from Wishing Well Cave, Virginia, United States - WW16-25 | ecosystem: Environmental > Aquatic > Deep subsurface > Groundwater > Cave microbial mat | place... | reverse complement strand
CGTGATCGGAAAGATCAAGAACCAGTACCGCTGGCATATTATCATTAAGAATTTGAAAACGGTCGACCCAAGCGGCTTGCACCTGCGTCAAGCTCTCCGAAAAACTCTCACCGTGTTTGAAGCCAGACGTCCAAAAGCCGTCCGGGTCATCATCGATGTTGATCCTGTCGGATTGATGTAGGATCGGCCCAGCTCACAGGCTTATCCAATAGCTTGCCTTCAGCAAGAGGACATTTGCCGGTGGTACGCGAAAGGTATCACGAAGATCATTCCCGAACGTGGTGAAGTAATCCCCATTGCGTCCCTGACGGGCTTGAGACCAGACAAGGAACAGTGTGCTTCCCGGGAGATATTCCCAGCGCAAGACAACGTTCGTGTTCAACGCCTGTTCGTTAAAGTCGGGATTTGATGCATACGCATACGGGAGAAACTGCCCTGATTGCATCGGGGCAAGCCGGCGAAAATTCTCATAATGCCCTTTGGCAAGAAAGACCTGACCGTAGACCTGCAGTGTCAGATCAAGGGTGAACGTAATCGTACTTCGCAGCGTGATGTAGAAATCATCTGTGCTGCGATCACCAAAGATGCTTGCGACGTCACCCAAAACATCAATGTTTTCCACCCATGCTTCCTGCCGACGCACACGCTGGTACTGCGATTCAAGCTCCCATTCCATCCACGACAGTGGCTTGATGATTACCCCAACCTCTGTCGCCGACTGATGTTTCAACTTGCTATCCCAGCCAAAGCGCTGGCCAATTTTGAAATTGACATTGTCACGAGTATCTGAGAACAGATACGTGCTTGTTGCATAGCTTCTGGGTTTCCGATAGAGTCCATTCCCACGCGTCTCACGATCATCATATATCCCCACCTCAGAGCCCGCACTGGCAGTCATCCTCCAGTAATTGGTAAACAACAGCTGTCCGTTCAACTTGGCTTCGCGAATAAGATTCACTCCATCAAAATTCCTTCGTTCATGGACAAACAGTCCGATAGTATAATTGCGGACCACCTGCGCAGGAACGTCTTCCTTGTAGGTAAGTGTGCCGACGCTGCCGTAGTCATTCGGTCGGAAAAAGAAGCCGATGTCGTTGATGTTAAACCCCTTAGTCGTGAAATCGACTTCCCATGACCACAACCAGTGTTCCGCCGCGATCCGTGAAAACTGTAACTTGCCGGCAGAGCCGTTGATCCGCTCGTTTTCTGTATTGGTGCTGCGCGACAATGCAAGAAATCCATCGAGCAAGTATGTATTGTTGCTGAATCTCAAACTCCAGTCATAGCCATTCGTCAACGCGGGGGCGCGTGAGCGCTTCCCGACCGACGTGAAGATCAATCCGACAGAAGAATTGTCCAACACATCCTGCTTCAGTCGCACCAGGCTATAATGAGCAAACGGCTCAAGGACTTGCTCTGACCTGACCCGATTTGAATCGAGAACTATCGCTGTTTCTTCTTCTGTGAACGCTTGAAGTATCCCTACAGAGAGGCCGGCATTGGTCTTCCCGTTGAGCTTTGCGGCGCCGAGAATCGTCGCGCTCTGGGGCAGCCCTTCAATCCTCCCTCCGGGAGGCAGGATGACTTCCTGAGATGAAATCGCCCTCCCAATCCGACGCGAATAAAACATCCCCGACCCGAACTCGCCGCCAAACGTTGTGAACCTCAATATCTGCGTCCCCTCAATGAAGAACGGACGCCTTTCCGGATAGAACGTTTCGAACGTCGTAAGATTGAGAACTGCTGGATCGGCCTCAACCTGACCAAAATCGGGATTCACAGTTGCATCCAACGTAAAGTTGTTCGAGAGGCTGTACTTCACATCGAGACCAGCGTCGCCAAGAAACTGCCGCAGTCGTTCTTGAGACGACCTTGTCGGCTCATAGCGCTGCTTGCCGACAACGAACGGCAATAACTCACGCTGTCTTGGATCGGGCAAGTTGTGCAACCCTGCAAGATGGCCGAAGCGCGAGATAAACCCGCTTTGACTCTTTGGCGTGAAGGCCCACCGGTCGGATTCCTGTTTACGGCTGATGTAGCGAATGAAGTTGATTCCCCACTCCTGGCCACCTGATTCGCCTTCGACCACCCGGTAGCGCAGAATCCGGAACGGAATTTTCAACTCAGCAGACCACCCATTCGCGAGTATCCGGGTTTGGAGATCCCATACCGCATCCCAGGATTCATCCTCTTTGTTGGCGTCGTCGAATTGGAGGATGTCCACCTTCACGCCAGCGGCGTTGAACGTAAATTCATACCCCGTCTGATGATCATGAAATGTATCGATGCGGATTGACCCCCGATCGGATTCGATCTCATTATCCCGCCTGGTGAGACGAGCAACAATCTTTTCAGGCTCCGAATCATAGAACATGCATCCGAAATACATTGCCTCATCGTCGTACAGCACGCGGATTTCAGAGCGCTCGGATGCGAGCTTGCCTTCGTCAGGGTCGCGCTGAATGAAGTCGGTTGCTGGCTCTACGCGCGTCCAGATTTCCTCGTCAAGGTATCCATCAATTGTGGGGGGTGTTGCGACACGCATCGCATGGATGCTCTTGGGGTTGTCACCCGCACGCACATGGAGAGCGGACCCCAGAAAGAGCACAATCAGAATTGGATTCGGATGTTTCACAAAGAGCGAAACAATGACAAGCAGGTTGATATTGAATTGCATGATAAGAATTTTTTGTGGAAGGACAAAAGGCTTGATTTCCTCTGCGGGTGTTCAGCAGGCTAGTGAAAAACCGAAAAGCGTCAGCCACAGAGGCCAGCCCGACAGAAGGTCTGGCGGGCACAGAGTCACTGAGACATTTATGGTGAAAAGAGTTCTCTGCCAAGAACCTAAGCTCTTGACAAACCATTCCCATAACAAAACTCTGTGTCTCTGTGACTCAGTGGCTCCCAAAACAGTTTCAGTGGACGTGACTCTGTTTGCTACCACGACAAGAGGAGCAGCGGTCAACAGACTGACGGGCATTTACAAACCTTTGGACAACGGATGACCGATAACTGTTTAGCGAATATGCTGTTTCACTGTAGAGTAGGAAAAGGAGCGCAGCGTGTGAGCACCTGTTTCTCCTTTTCCCCTCGTCAAACCGTACGTGAAGTTTTCCCTCATACGGCTTTCCTGAACCTTACCACGACGGGCGCGTCGTGCAACATCCTCTAAACATCCTGAAGCATTCTGTGCTTGGTAATCCCTTGCGGATAATGCACGCTCCATCCGTTCTTCAGATGTCTGAGTTCAGTAGAGGCCCTTCCCTCCTTCCAGCTTTCGCAGGACGTCATAGGTAATACGGCCTCATCCGCCACCCTGCTAACTTCCCCTCATTTCGTTTCCTTATAGGGGGGCGCTTCTCTCACGCACCCAAGTGGTGTATTGGGTCGCGGGCTAGCGAGGGCTTCCCAAGTTCCGTTCCATTCTGTCTGACCATGTCGTCGCTCATACCCCGGAGGTGTCATTGTCCTTCAGTCCGTGCTGGACTACGCTCTGCGCTCGGCACGATGATACTGACTTCGTCCATGAAATAGGGACTCGTCCACCTCAATTTGCTCTTTACGAGGCTACCTGTGCGTTCACTTCTGTTACGACCTGGCCATTCGCGTTGCGTCCTTTCAGACTACGTTGTCGAGTCGCTTAGTGTGCATCCGTTTCCGGTTGCACACCGACTCCTCGCTACATGGCATCAGAGTTCTACCAAGTTCGGGACGTTGCACCCGAAAAGAATAGGAACAGCTTACCTTGGCACTCATTTCAGCAACATTAACTTCTTTGTCTCCACAAAGATTTTTTCTCCTTTTCCAGAAACATCCATAATATGCATGCGATAGAAATACACACCGCCAGTTCTGTTCGAGTTTGTAGGAAGTTGGTATTTCTCCCGGACGTTCTTCCCTTCCATCTGTTGCAGTGTTACCAATATACCGGACCAAAGTAAAAACATTATTGTTACTTCCACTAGGTGCACTCCACACCGAGCTTGACCATTCCCCTCTTGCCTGCCCCGATCGTCTTTTTGATCGGGGAGAGGGGAAGAAAAGGCCAGCCCGACTGCGGCTCGCCCCCGCCCGACTACGTCGTTCGGGCGGGCGAACGACTCGGTCGATCGGGTCTGGCGGGCCTGCCCGCCTTGATAGAACAGAAACGGCAGGCCCCGACTTTGTCGGGGCAGGCGGGGGTGTGTGGTTTCTACACTCTGCATTGGACACACCTCGTCCTCCCGACAGAGTCCCGATCCACCCCGAACTTTTCGGGGTCCATCGGGACAGAGTCGGGGTCGCGACACTCAGCACCTGCAAAGAGTCATCCGCAGAGTCAAAACGGATGGCGCCGTAAATCCATTATAAACGAAATTCCATAGGCCAGTCAACTGAGCTGCTTGGCATCAAGGAACACTTTTTCTTTCTAAGAGATTTTTGGTATACTTCTGAGTCGGCGGCGACATTCCCATAGGTGCATTCTTTGCCCAGATGGCCTAATGAGTATCGGACATCAGTCAATAATCTTGTACGATGGCGTCTGCGCGCTTTGCAACTGGCTGGTACGCTTTACAGTGAGGCGCGACAGGCACGGACGGTTTGCATTCGCCTCTCTTCAATCAGAGGTTGCCAGAGAGTATCTCCGCCGATTTCAGCTGCCGCTGAACGACCTCGATTCCGTTGTGCTCATTGAAGACGGTCGATCGTTCGTCAGGTCTGCAGCAATTCTGAGAATCCTCGAGGGGTTGGATGGGCTGTGGAAGGGCCTGTACGTCCTCATTGTTGTTCCCAGACCGCTTGCTGACATCGCATACAACTTCATTGCACGGCACAGGTACCGGTGGTTTGGAAGGTATGAGGAATGTATTTTGCCAACGGAAGAGATCAAGGAAAGAATCCTGTCGTAGGGATCTCGGAGTCATGTATCTCTATTGACCAATGAAGAGGAAACCTATCCACATTGAGGACGAGAAACGGTGACCTAGATCCGATCATGTTATTTTGGGACCAAGAAGAAGTACGAGATTTATTTGCCGTTGAAGTATGACGAGGGCAAGAGATTGAGGCTGAGAAACTTATAAGGATCTCGATGTTCAGTTGATCGACGATATTATCAAACCCGAAATCATCACAAGTGATGGTGGAAACCGGTAGCGCTTTTGACACGATTCAAAGGACGACAAAAAAACTCCTGCAACAAATGCTCTTTGACAATCAGGCTCCAGGTATGGAGTGCCAGAACCTGAAGCCTGACTTGAATTAGCAACCATCAATCATTGATCTCACATCCACGGCTCGTCAGCGGTGGGACCGTAGATTGAAGGGACTTTGGCTCCGACCAATCTCAGGTAGACAGAGAACTGTCCGCGATGATGTACCATATCCATCACCATCATCCAGAGCAGGTCTCCACGGCGCACCTGACCCATCTGCTTCGGCGCAACAGGGAATAAAAGCGAAGTATTCAAATCTTGTTCGGGAAGATTCTTTACTTTGGCCACATTTTCCTTGTGCTTTTTTTCAAACGTGGCGACGATCTCATCAAATCTTCCCGGCGCTTTGGGCATGTTCTGGTAATCGATCTGGCCTTTGCAGATACCGTCAACAACGTTCTCCTCGCTCACAAAGGTCCACGCCAAGTCTTTCGCTGAGCGCGAAAGCTCATGGGGTTTCATGTCAAGTTTATCGGCGGGATACGCTTTGAGAACCTTGAAAGTTGTTTGGAACTCGCGTTCCCATGTCTGGATAAACATTTCTTTCTCGCTCATCGAAAATCCCTTTCTTCTGTAATGTGAATGGATAAATGAGTTAGGTGAATTGAACAGCACTGCTTCTTGTCGGTCCTCGATCCAAGACTCACACCGCGACCTCCCACTCATCCACCGGCTTTGTGGACAACATCGGATCGTGTTGTTTGTTGTCGCGGAAATTTCGCATTGGTCTGCGCATCGGACATCGCCACCCGTTCTTCCGAGCGTTAGGCGACATAGTGGCCAAGATGCTCATGCATGTGATTGAAACAGGACAATACGCACAGTGGCTTATGCCAGTCGGTCCCGGCCTGGAGAGCGGAACGCCTGCTTTTCACTGATGTGGAAAACAGGCCACTCCGCTCAACAGGCTACTGACTCTCATGAAGTGTCTTACCCTTTCACCCGCTGCAATTGGAAGGTCACCGGGGGAGTATCTTTCCCATCTTTGCGCATCGTCCACTCATGCGTCAAGTGGTCATTATCAACAAAGGTCAGCACCAGTTTATGCATGCGGGCGTCGGCGGCTGATGAGATGTTCGTTCCATCAATGAAAGAAAACGCTATATTGCTGTCCTTATCCCCAATTCGCTCAGCGCGCATCCGCGGCTGGTTGCCTACCGAGCAATAGTGAGTCAGCATCAGCTTGTCACCGTCGACGTGATACATGGTGACCATGCTCTCCTTGTGCTCGGCCATGTCCATGGTCTCCATAAGAGATGTTCCCGCTGAGACCAACTTATAGGAAACCGTTACAGGGTTTCCCTCCTTGTCCTTTCCTTCCCAGACGCCAACGAGTGATTTGAGCTTGTCAAATCCGGGTGCACCTTTTCCGCCACCCGGAGGGGTCCCTGCCAAAAGCACCGATCCAAACAGCGTGATGATGATTGCAACAGGGTAGACTTTCATAAAGCACCTCCTGATTGTGATGTGTATGACGGCGAATCGTGCATGTGGAACTACACGTTCAGTTGTTGCGTGTCTTGGCTGAGAGAATTCGCTGCATGCGATGAACCCCTCCACGGCCTATAGGATTCGGGAGGGTTTTTTCAGCGAGTCGCTTGATTCCTCGTAGGAACTTTGGGATACCAGTCGCTGCCGCGCCCCTCAGGTGTCAAATCAAAAATGTTCCAGATCGGCCAAATCAAATCAACGTGTCGAGGGTGCTGTCCTTTCTCGGACTTTAGGTAGAGTAGCTCCGTGTTATAGAAGTGGTAGATTTCTCCACCCGCCCTGTGAAACACGTTGACAGCCGGCAATTGAGAGTCATCGGAGAATTCCGCATGGTAATCCCGATTGTAGGTATTTGCTCTCGAAGAAAGCAGATGCAGGTTCTGCCAGCCCCTTTTTTGCGCCCAATCCCTTATTTTCTTTATATCCGACTTGGCGACTACCGCGAAGTTGACCCTTTCCTTTACGTGCAGGGCGGCACCATTCAGGCCATCCAGCAACGATGTACACATCGGGCAGGGTGTATCGTTGTCAGGCGGATACATAAAGCTGTAGATGATCAAACTGTCCTTCCCTTCATAAAATAACTCTGAGAACTTAACTTGATGAACAGTATCGCCGTCCGCCAAGTCAGCAGCGCCCTCTTCGAAAACATAATCTTCCTTTAACTTCCCTCCCCATGGGAGCTTCCGCCACAGAGAAGCCACCGCCTCGATTTGCTTTCGTAAACTTATTTCTGCGTCAAGCAGTTCATTGCGCATTTTACGATACTGCTTGTTCTCACCAGGAAATGAAATTTCATGATATTTTCCCATATTCATCTCCCGTTCTTCTCAACTGCGTGTTTCTTCAAATCGATCAGGTGGAATGATTGCATACGCTGATGCGTGGATTGGAACTCCTTTTGCTCACTGCTCCTTCAACCGTGTCGCCAGCTGATTGAGGCAGCCGATCCATCCCTCATTGTGCTTCTCACGCGTGGCTTCATCGGGGAAGAATTCATGGAGAAGAATCAGCTCAGTTGATTTACCTATGTCTCGAAACTCAAGGGTGACGAGGGTTTCACGGGATTGCGGTTCCCCTTCCCACGACCAGCTGAACACAAGCTTTTCCGGAGGTTTCACCTCACGATAAACTCCCGTTGCGACATACATGACCTCTTGATTCCCGGGCTTCATCCCAATTCGGTATTTGCCTCCAACGCGCAGGTCGACCTCCGCAATGGGCGTTGTATACTCTTCGGTTGGAGCACACCATCGTTTCAATTCCTTCGGGTCGGTCCACGCACGGAAGACCCGATCGCGGGGAGCATTGAAGATGCGCTTGAGCCGGAGCGTCGTCTCGGTGGTGGATGGTGGGGCAGTCATGGACCCTCCTTATTCTTTCTGTTCTGTCGGTTTGGTCAGGAACTCATCCAGTGCGTCGAATTGTGCTTCCCAGAAGCGCTTATACCGTTCAAGCCACTTTGCCGCTCCTTTGATTGGCCGAGCGTCAAAGGAACAGTAGTGGATCCGGCCATCTTTCTGACGGATCAGAAGGCCGGCCTTTTCCAGCACGCGCAGGTGCTTGGAGACGGCAGGAAGAGAGATATCGTAGGGCTCAGCCAACTCAGTGACTGTGAAAGCGCCTTGAGACAGTTGCTCCAGAATCCTCCGCCGGGTTGAATCCGCGAGTGCTGAAAAAATGGAATCAAGCTGCCGAGAAGAATAGTTAACCATTTGGTTAAATATAACTCCCAGAAGTACATTTGTCAAGGGGTCACAAAAAATTTTTGCAGTTCCGTCAGCCCAGCATGGCGGGACCTTTTTTCTCTGTTTCAGTTGTCCCTCACGGGACTCCTGCACGGATGCTGTTTTGGGTCTTCCATCGCTTGCGCGATGGATTATATTCGTTCGTCCCTAACGGGACGTTCATAACCTCTGACGTGGTTCCTCATTCCTTGTTCTTTGATCGACATTCTGTCTGGCATGCATGACCATAAGCCTCCTAGGCCAGTATCGTTTTGAGCCTCGGAGAGGCGAATGAACACTCCCGATCAGTCCCAGAGGCAGCTAGCGGCTTCAGAAAAGAATTTTTGTACCGTCCGATCTTATCTTAGTACCTTGAGGGCAACCGGGTGAACAAGGCGAGCCCAATACGCATACATTTTTGCCGATGGGTGCAACCCGTCGGCTGCAATCAGCGATGGATCGTGAACTGATTGCCTGGAAATTTCGGTGACGTCCACGTACTGAACGCCTGCGCGAACGGCCTCCTCCTGATTGATTGCATTGAACCCATCAATCTCGTGTGCGATCTTGACCTTGTCACGCCCCTCAGCAAACGGCGTTACTCCCCAATCAGGGATGGAAAGAACGATCACATGCGAGGGTTTACCGCCTGCAAATGTAATCGATCGTTGGAGTAATACTTTGAATTCGTGCCGGTACTCATCCTCGCTCCGGCCGCGGTATTGGTTGTTTACACCGATGAGGAGCGAGACAAGGTCAAACGTGTCCTGGGGATTCTCCTTCTCTATAGCCTGCATCAGCTCGTCGGTGGTCCAGCCGGTTTTCGCAATGGTGGTTGGCTCATCAATGGCGACGTTGTCATTGCGCAGCAGCTGAACGAGTTGCGTGGGCCATCGCTCAGAGTGTTCCACACTTTCGCCAATCGTGTAGGAGTCACCCAGAGCAAGAATATGGTACGGTGACTTACGCATTGATGCGATACTCTCTGAATGTTCTGTCTTCGCTTTAGCCGGTGTGATGGGCTTGTAGGCGCATCCCATGAGAAGGACATGGAGGACAAGAAGGAAAGCATTCATACAGGTCTAGGTAAGCCGTCGGAAACCCGCTCTGCGTCAACAAACCTTGCTAGGGTTTCCGACCGTGCTTCGGCAGTTCTCGCTTCAATTGCAAATGCCCTATCGAAGGAAGATCATGGTTTTTGCTCTCACAACATACCCTCGCTGCCCAGATTCTCTGAGGAGAGCATCGGGGGCCTCGAGCCGATAAATATACACGCCACTTGAGAGACCACTCGCATTCCATTCCACCGCGTATTCTCCCGGTTGTTTGACCTCGTTCAGCAGCGTTGCAACCTCACGTCCGAGCATGTCATACACTTTCAGCCAAACCAAGCCGGAACCTCCGGAACCAAACCGTATCCGTGTACTCGGATTGAATGGATTTGGATAGTTCTGCCACAACATATACTCCTCGGGCGTGATGATGTAATCTTCCCCCGTCACGCTTGTCGCGATGGCTCGCACTGTAAAGCTATCGATAACAGCACCCGTGCGAGTAATGAACCTGAACATTATGCTGTCTGCACTCGCCTCGACCAGCATGGCACCATAGTCGTCCTTGTAGCGTCTGACACTTCCAGCTATTGGCGTCCCGAAGGAGTATATGCTCCTTCCACCCAGTCCATTGACAAAGTACACGAGGCTGTCTTTTATGAGCCGCTCATAGGTGTGATCGTGCCCAGCCAGCACGGCAGTCGCTCCCCATTGTCTGAACGGCCATTGCATGACAGATGTTGAACCGTGTACCGACCCGGAGGAATAAGGCGGATGGTGCATGTAGACCATTTTCCATCGCGCTGTTGATGCAGCAAGCCTGGCCTTCAGCCAATTCCCCTGCGTAGACGTGCTCGAATTGCCATCCGGCTCACGGCCATCGCTGTCGATCGCGAAAAAATGGACCGGGCCACGAACAAACTCATAATAGCGTTCGTTGCCCGGGAGCGTGAAGTAGTTAAGATACGGCGCAGCGCCCGGAGTGTTCCAATCATGGTTTCCCAGGGATGGAAAAAACCGGTTGACAGTATCTCCCTGTCCATACGTTCCCGCATAGGGAAAAATGAACTCGTGGTAGTACTGACCAATATTCTGATCAATCGTCGATGCCGCGCCAAGCTCGTAGTTATTGTCTCCGGTCGTGATGATGAGATCCGGATTCCAACCCTTCACCAGATTGGCAACATCCGATTCAGGTTGACCTGCGTTGCCGTAATCCCCGATCACGCCAAATCGAATCCTTCCTGGCGATTGGCTGTAGAGGAGAGTGGAAGAGAGGAACAGAACCTGTATGATGGCGAGGAACAGACGGAATGTCGTCAGGTGCAAGATCTGTCTCATGTCCATAGCAATTTCTCCCAATTAGATTCGTCACCGGTGAGATTCACTCAGGTTGCATCAATACGTCATAATGAATGACATTCGGCTCAAGCTCCAGAAGAAACTCCTCGTCCTCTGGGTAATATACTGCCTTTTCTATGTCGGGTCCAGCAAATTTCCTGACAGCATCCACCGAGTCCCACAAGGAAATGAAGAGGTACTCTGTTCGACCCTCGTGTGTTCTTCGAAGTACATACACTCCGCGATTGCCTTGAATGGAACGATATTCCTTGATCCCTGTCCGCACAAGATAATCAAAATACTCCTGGCCCTTCGATTCGGGAGTCAATCCTCGCCAAACTCGTGCAATCATTCGACGTTCTCCTTTTTGGGATCACCCCTGATGACTACAGAAATCACTTACCCTAGAGACGTGGACGAAAAGCTGATAGTGTGTCGTTTTCCAAAAGAAAATGTTTGTTTTCTGAGTTCAGTTTAGCACAAAATATGGGTTCTCGGCCACGTCTCTAGCCCAACTCAGAAACTCACCTGCCATTGGGCGAGTATCTGATTGTCGTTCACCTGAATTCTCTTATCATCGACAATCAAATAATTGAGATCTATCCGGAGTGCATCGTTCAGGGTGTAATAACCGCCGACGGTGAACACGGTTGTTCGTTGATCGGGGAGATCCGTGCTCTGTGTAAATTGATCGATCCGGAATGCAAACGTAAGCTGATTCACAACAACAGTGGCGGCCTGGACGTACCAGCCCCGATTCTTTACCGCATCATCCTTCCCGAGCATGTATTCACCCTGCAGTGTCAAACCACTCCACGACGCTCGCGCATCACCACCGAATCGATCCAGATCGCCGTTGTGGGAATTCGGTGTGTTTGCAGCATAGAGAAACGTCCCATTGTAGAACGATCCGCCAACACGCAGCCAATCGGTAGCCTGGAGAGTGATTCTCCCCGCGACGTCCTTTTCCGAATTATTGTCTACGACATTTCGTCCGTTGCCGTTAAAGACGCCTACAGCATACTCAATGGGTGGGCTGCTGCCAGTGAGTTGGATCCCGATGTCGCGTTTGTCCCCGTAGATTCTGCCCACGAGGGAGCGACGAACGAAGCTCAGTTTGGAGCTGGACCATTGACCATCCAACGATTGCGGATATTTGAACTGCCCGAAGCGTACTTTTGCTGCTTCATCAAAGCGATATTCGGCATAGACATCCTGCACAATTCTACTTGCCAAAGCGATGGGATCCAGACGAACTGCCCAGTGGAAGCGGTCCTCCAGCATTGTACTGCTCAGTGAAATTTCCCCTCTCCTCATATAGAAGGTACTGTGGGTGTATCCTTCATAGATGTTTGTGTCGATGATACCGATTGCACGCAATTGGAGGAGCCCATGGATTTGGACATGTTCCTGGGCACCCGAGAGACCCACTGAAAAGAACAATACACCGCTAAGAAGGGGGATTCGCAATTTCATCTGTTGGCTCCATTCGATAATGAACCTACGTTGCGTTGTTTTCCAGAATCATCACTTCGTCTTCCGCGTGTAGGTGATCTCAACAACCTTCGTGTTGGGTTCGCCAATGGCCAGATCGTGTATTTCGAAGGCGTGTTTGTCCTTGTCGATTATTCGTGAAACGTATTTGACGTTCTTATCATGTTCACCGGTCGTCGGTTCATCCATCTTGCCGTAGAAGGTTATCACCTTTCCTGATTGGTCTGACGTCCCCTCGCTCGTATACATTGCCGTTCCCATGTTGTCAACCCAGAAGCTTACGTATTTCTTGTTGAAGTTGTCATACCCGGTAATACCCATCCCTTCGAACGGC
>Ga0247727_10015257_pt1 | contig 12634 bp, 10 predicted proteins | sample WisWelCaveWW1625_FD_202498 | JGI IMG/M metagenome (GOLD analysis project Ga0247727, IMG submission 202498) | Biofilm microbial communities from Wishing Well Cave, Virginia, United States - WW16-25 | ecosystem: Environmental > Aquatic > Deep subsurface > Groundwater > Cave microbial mat | place... | reverse complement strand
ATATTTTCCATACCGCCATGCGCAAGATTCTCGACCGATACATCTTTACCGAACTCATGGCGCCCTTCTTCATCAGCCTCAGCGCGCTCTGTTTCGTGATGCTGACCAAGGAGCTGCTGCGCCTGGTCGAACTCCTGGTCTCAAAAGGCGTCGGGCTGGCCGCCGTCGTGCAGGTCTTCCTCCACCTCCTGCCGTCCTTTCTGGTCCTGACGCTCCCCATCGCCGGCATCATCGCCTCGATCACGGCCTTTGGCCGGCTCTCCTTCGACAAGGAACTCGTCGCCATGCGGGCGTCCGGCCTGAGCCTCCTGCGTCTGTCCCGGCCCGTCCTGCTGTTCTCCTGCCTGGTCTTCGGCCTGACCCTGGCCCTCTCCCAATGGGGCCAGCCATGGACCAGCGTCTCGCTGAAAAAACTGGCCATGAACCTGCTGCGCGACAAGCTCACCCTCGCGCTGGACCGGGGCGTCTTCAACGAGCCGGTTCCGCACATGGTGATCTATGTTTCCGACAGCCGGACCGGCCCGTTCCGCCGGGGCATCTTCATTGCCGACGATCGGAACCCGGCCGACAGCCGCGTCATCGTCGCCGGCGATTACACGCTGCTCAGCGATCCCGGCAACAGCCAGGTCGGCCTGCGCCTCCTGAGCGGCACCGTACACAGCCGTCCTCGCGACCTGGAGCAGTACCATCAGATCTCGTTCTCAACCTACGATCTGAAACTGAGTCTCGACCAGAGCGTCTACGCCGCCGTGGACGAACGCCCTTCACGCGAAGCGGTGCTGGCCCAACTCGAGCGCACGAACTGGCAGGATACCGGCGCCCTGCGCCGGCTGATGGAATCCTACAAGGACCTGGCCTTCCCGACCGCCGCCCTGATTTTCGGCATCCTGGGGGTGCCGATCGGTATCGTCTCGAAACGGTCCGGGCGCATCGGAGGATTCGCCGTCGGCGTGGGCATCGTCATCGCCTACTACGTGCTCAACGTGCTCTGCGAATTTTTCGTCACGACCCTGGTGCTCCCGCCTTTTGCCGGAGCCTGGCTGCCGAACGCGCTGTTCTTCGCCGTGACCGTGATCCTGTTTGTCCGCATGAACCGCCAATAACGACATGACGATCCTCTTCCGATACATGCTGCGCGAGCAGGTCAAGGTCTTCGGGATGTGTCTATCAGGCCTCATGACCGTCTATCTGGTCGTGGATTTCTTCGAAAAGGTCCGCCGGTTCATCCGGTACGACGTCGAACTCATCACGCTGGCCGAATACTTTATCTTGAGAATGCCGGCGATCTTTTTTCAGATCGCCCCCCTGGCCGTCCTCATGGCCACGCTGCTGACGCTCGGGGTCTTCTCCCGCAACCGGGAAATCACCGCTATGCGGAGCTGCGGGATCAGCCTGATGCGGATTACCGCCCCCCTCTTCCTCTTTTCGCTCGCTGTGGCCTGCGTCCTGTTCCTCTTCAGCGCCGTCATCATCCCCTACGCGACGGCCCAGGCCGACTATGTCAAAACCGTCAGGATCGAAAAGAAGCCGGGCGGTCCGGCGGTCAAAACAGACCGGTCCTGGATCCAGATCGGCGACCGGACCTTGATGAATTTTGACCTGGTCGAGCCGGACGGCTCCACGCTGCGCGGCATCAGCCTGTACCAGTTGGGCGAGGATTTCCGGCTGATGCGGATGACCGAGGCCGCCGGCGCGCGCTACACCGCGCAGGGATGGGTGCTGCAGGACGGCACCCACCGAACGTTGTTGCCGGACGGTGTCGTGCAGGTCGAAGCATTCGAACAGGCCCCGATTCCACTGTCGCAAACCCCCGAGGATTTCAGCACCTGGCTGTCCACCGAAACGGAGGAGATGACGCTGGCGGACCTCCGCACCTACATCACCCGCCTCCAGAAAGACGGTTACAACGTGGCTCGATTCCTGACGGACTATTACGGGCGGATCGCCTTCCCCTTCGTCAGCATCGTCATGGCCATGATCGGGATCGCGCTGAGCCTGCGGCAAAGCGGCGTCCGGGGGCGCGGTATGGCGATCGGAATCGGGCTCGCGCTCGCCGTCGGGTTTCTCTACTGGACCGCCCATTCGGTCGCCATCGCGCTGGGACACAGCGGCGCCCTGGCGCCGCTGATGGCCGGCTGGCTGGCCAATCTGTTGTTTTTCTCCTTTGGATCAGCGCTCTTCCTGCAGGTAAGACATTAACGAACAGCAAGAGCAAGCAGCAAAGATGTCCGAGCTATTCGCTATCGGCTACCGCTACAAGCTTTGCGAAACATTGACGGCATGGGACGCATAGAGTAAAAAGAATGAAGCCGTGATCATCTCAACCGTTTACCCTGTCAGCACACTCGCGCGGATCTCTTCATGAATCAACGGGTTGTCATCACCGGTCTCGGCGCCGTCTCTCCCATCGGAATCGGCGTCGGGCAGTTTTGGAAAGCGGCGCTGGAAGGCCGCTCCGGCATCAGCGCGATCCACCCGTTCGACGACCTGCCGTTGGAGGCCTACCGGTCGCGCGTGGCCGGCCAGATCCACGACTTTACGCCGGCACACTACCTCGACGGACCGCACGTGGACCGGGTGGACCGCTACGCGCAGTTCGCGCTGGTGGCGGCCAAGGAAGCCCTTTCGGATTCGGGGCTCCGTATCGAACGCGAGAACCCCCATCGGATCGGCACCATCGTCGGAGCCGGCATGGGCGGCATGGTCATGGGCGAACGGGAAATCACCCAGCTCTACCGAAGCCAGAGACCCAACCGGGTGCATCCGAACTTCATCCCGACGATCACGCTCAACTCGGCCTCCGGCATCGTTGCGATGGCCCATGGCGCCAAGGGCCAGAACCTGACCATTTCCACCGCCTGCTCGTCCAGCGCGCACGCGATCGGCCAGTCGCTGCTCACCATCCGCTCCGGCCGGGCGGACGCCGTCATCACGGTCGGCGCCGATGCCAGCATCACGCCGCTGGTCTTCGCCGGGTTCTGCTCGCTCCGCGCGCTGTCCACCAACTTCAACGAGACGCCCGAAAAAGCCTCGCGCCCCTTCGACCGGGCACGCGACGGGTTCGTGATGGGCGAAGGCGCCGGCGCGCTGATTCTCGAATCGCTCCCCCACGCCAAAAAGCGCAAGGCCCGCATCTATGCCGAAGTCGCCGGGTATGCCGCCACCAGCGAAGCGCATCACATGGTGATTCCCCGTGAAGACGGATTGGAAGTCGCCGAGACGATGGCCCTGGCACTCAAAGACGCGAAGGTGCGCCCGGCCCAGGTGGACTATATCAACGCCCATGCCACCTCGACGCCGATTGGCGATGCCGTGGAAGTGAAGGCCCTCCGTCATCTTTTCAAATCCCGGGCCGACCGGATGCTGGTCAACGCCACCAAGTCCATGATTGGACACACGCTCGGCGCCGCCGGCGCGCTGGGCGGCGTCGTCTGCGCCCTGGCGCTGGAGACGGGACAGATCCATCCGACGCTCAACTACGAGGACCCTGATCCGGCCTGCGCCCTGTCGGGCATCTCGACACAGGCACAGGAACGTCCGATCACGATTGCGCTCTTGAATGCGTTCGGCTTCGGCAGCAATAATGCCGCCGTGGTCTTTAGAAAATTCTCGCGCTGACACGCACATGCCTGCTGAATCCGATATCGCGGCCCGCATTCGAACCGCCCTGGGCGAGTACCTGAAACGCGACCCCGCGTCGATCGAACCGCGTCATGCCTTGCGGGAGGATCTCGGCCTGGATTCCATGGCCACGATCGAACTGCTCTTCAAGATCGAGGAAGTGTTCGACTTGCAGATTCCCGACCAGGATCTCCAAAAACTGGCGAAGGTGTCCGACGTGATCGCCTATGTGGAGGGCAGGGTCGGCCGGCCGGCAACGCCGGCTGCCAAACCACCCGCGAAACGGCCGGCGCCCAAGAAAAAAGGATAGCCGGCATGTCTGCAGGACGTCCCGTTCACTCCGTCACATTAAGCGAACTGGCCCGCGCCATCGGCGGACAGGTGACCGGCGCGGCCGACACGGCCATTTCCGGCGTGTCCAGCCTCGAGCAGGCCCAGCCTGGCGATCTGGCCTATGTGGATGGAGACCGCTTCGTGAAGGCGGCGCTGGATTCGAAAGCCGCAGCCTTCGTCGTTGCCCAACCGCTGGCCGGTCTTCCCCGTCCCCAACTGGTGGCGGCCAATCCGAAATACGCCTTTGCGCTTCTCGTCCAGCAGTTCTTCACGCCTCTCTATAAGGCCCGCGGTATCGCGCAGCAGATTTCGCAGGGAACCGGCGTGCAGATCGGCCCGGATGTCTCCATCTGGCCGTTCGTCACGCTGGGCGACCGTGTGCGGATCGGCGCCCGGGTCACGCTCTATCCTGGCGTGTTCATCGGAGACGACTCCGTGGTGGGCGATGACTGCCTCCTCTACCCGAACGTCACGGTCCGGGAGCGATGCACGATTGGAACACGCGTGATCGTCCACAGCGGCACCGTGATCGGCAGCGACGGCTTTGGGTACGTCCAGCAGGAGGGCCGCCACCATAAGATCCCCCAGATCGGCACGGTGGTCATCGAGGATGACGTCGAACTGGGGGCCAACGTGACGGTGGACCGGGCGACCTTCGGCCAAACCGTCATCAAACGCGGCACCAAGGTGGACAACCTGGTCCAGATCGCCCACAACGTCACGGTGGGGGAACACAATATTCTCGTCGCACAGGTGGGCATTGCCGGCAGCACGACACTGGGCTCGCATGTGATCGTCGGCGGGCAGGCCGGCCTGGCCGACCACATTCAGATCGGCGACCGGGTCATGATTGCCGCGCGATCCGGGGTCAACCGCAGCCTGACGGGCAATCAAATCGTCTCGGGCACGCCGGCCATGCCGCACGAGATTTCAATCAAGGCCCAGGCGGTGGTCCCACGCCTGCCGGAATTACGCCAACAGGTGCGCGACCTGGAACAGCGCATGCGGGCATTGGAAGCCCGCGCAAGCAAACAAGTAAAAGCGAAAAGGAAAAAGTAGCGGAGCCCTCCGGCAACTTCTAACGTCTTACCTCCAACTTTTTACCCTCGGATAACACCCTTCTCCAGAAAAAGAGCTTGGCCCAGAGGAATCCAGCCCAGGGCATCAAAAAAGCTGCGACCTTATCAACGTATCCGCTGGCCATGCTGAGTCCGGACAATCCCAACAGCGCCACAGCCCCCAACACATAGCCTAGCGGCACCAACGATCGTCCCGGATGGTCCAGCAAGACCGCTGCAACCTCTTTTTTTGATTTTTTTGATCCCGTCCGCTCATACGCCCGCATGCGAGCGGCAAAATACCCTGGAAAGGCTCGAAGCAGGTACCGGTGATAGCGAGTCTGCCCCCAGCCCAACAGGCCCCCCGCCACCAGCAGACCGGTCGTTTCCTCGAACGCCCGCAGGCCATAGGTTTTCGTCATAAACTGATAGACCAGCGTGGCTGCCGATGACACCATGCAGATCAAACCCAACAGGCCCGAAGGGAAGAGGATATGCGTCTTCACATACTCGTGCGCCTTCTCGACCTCCTGTTCCTGCCGTTGAACCGAGACCAGTTTGGGCATGACATACCTACGGGAGGAAACGCCCCTCTGAAGCCTCGTCGGACTCGTCGAACGTAGCCGGGGTCGTCAGCGATTGGCCCGGCACGCGGTACCATCCGGCCGCCCACGACCTACATCGGTCACCTGGCACCGTTCAGAACAAAACGGACGCCAGGGATTTGGCTCTCACGGGGCCTCACCGGAACATACAGGACATCGAACCGCCATTGCGCTCCCTGCAGATTTCAAGCGCCCAGCGAGGCTTCGACGCGACACAGGCACTCATCGCCGCATACCGACTTGATTTTCCACGGCCTGACGCATTTCGCGAAGCCTAGCGCGCAGATTGACGTCCGGACACGCGTATCGCAGCATCCAGCACGCCGATCGACCGGTCATGACGCCGATTCCGGCATCCAGACAGATGATTCTCGATTTGAGATTCGCAACAGACCCATTCCTCATCCACAAAAACTGTGGGGGCGCTGTGGATAGACTTGTGCGCACACCCGCGATCTGTCACGACACACGAGCCCCGCCTTCGCATTGCACAAAATTTAGGCTGATGCCGCCCTGACATTTCATGCACTTAGAAATCCTGTTGCGCCATCGCGCCAGAGGCGCAATCTGTGGGGTTGCGGCAGAGACAACTGCTCCGCAAGGCCGGTTCGGCATCAAACAAAACGCGTGACAGTGAACTGGGAGCGTGACAACGAAACCGCGTGCAGGGTTACTTGCCCAAAAATTGCTCGACATTCGATTTTTTCATACGCCCCACGTCAACCCATTGTTGGGTCAGCGTCAGCGCCGACTTCAATCGAGACTCCACGGCCTCGAAACGCTGGGGCGGCACGGCAATTTGCTGCCGGGCCACGAGCGACAACCAGCTGTGCAGCCCCTTGAAGAACGACATCACCGATGAGGCGCCGGCGGCAAAGGCCTCGTCGCGCAACCGGACCACATCCTGCAAGACCCCATCAAGGCTTCCGTTTGATGCAAAGGCAGCAGCCCCACCTGCTTTGAGGCTCACGAAGGCCTTTTGAATGTTCGGGAGCCGCTGCTGAACATCGGCCAGCAAGTGCGCGTCCAACGCATCCAATTCTTTCAAGTTTCTGACAATGGCGGCCCGATCGCCGGTCACGACTCCCTGTCCGGCACTGCCCGCCGGCACATGAACGAGCGAATCCACCAGCGCTCTGGTCGTCTCGGCCGACTCCGCGCGGCTTTGCTGCAGTTCGATGAGGGCGTCAATAATCGGACCGGTCAGCGCCGCCGGCGCAGCGGCAGCGGCGGATGCTGGAGCCGAGACGGCCGCCGCAGCGGGAGCGGCTGCCGGCCGAACGCCCGCTCCGGCGGCAGGCGCTGCCGCAGGGATGAGGCGCTGGATGGCTATGGCCAGATGTTCGAGGGATTCCCGCAGGGCCGCGCACTGGCCTGCTGAACTGACCCGCCCCTGTCCCTCGATGGCTTCCAGGTGCGGCAGCATCGCAAAGGCCAGCTTCTCGATATCGGGGCGCTCGACAGTCGCGGCGGAACCTCCCAGGTTGGTGACCCCGTTCCGGATCGTCTCGAATAACTTGACGCATCGGAATTGCGGGGGGCCCGCCTCCAGCTCATGGAGCGCAGTTTCCACCTGGCCGATCCACTCCTGCGCCTCAGCCGCAAAGAGGGCGACAATCTCCTGCTGAAAGGGGTCTGTCGTGCTGTTGGGTTCCATGATTCGTTACGGTGGCGACTGATCAACTGCCGGGCTGCAGCAGCTTGGCAATTTGACCCACCCGCTCATTCGCCGCCACCAGGGCACGCTCCAATTCCTCCACACGTTTCGTCAGTTGTGCGGATCGTTGCTGCTCCTCGGCCAACATGGCCTCCAGCTGCTGCACTCGTTCTCCTCCACCCTGCTGCCCGGCTGTTTCCAACTGCTCGTAGAGGCGGGCCGATTGCGCCTGTTCCTCAGCCAGAGCCGTTTCCAGATCCTTGACTCGAGCCACGGCCTGGCGGAAAGCCTGCAGCTTGTCTTCCGTGATGCGATAGACCTTTGTGGTCTGCGAGAGATCGATTCGTGAGGTCTGCGTCGGATCGAATGCAGGCGCAGCCGGCTGGGGCGGCGGCGCAAACGTCGGCGCAGGTGCGGCAACCGGAGCCGGACTCGGCGGTGGCGGCGGCGTGAAGACTGGAGGAGCCGCGGCAACCACCGGCATCGGTTCCGGCGCAGGGCTCGGAGGAGCGGGTAACGTAAACGCCGGTGCAGCCGGCTCTGGAGCCGCGACAACCGGCTCCGGTTGTGGCGGCGGCGGCGCCGGGGCGGCTTGCTGCCGCTGGGCCAGCAACTCCTTCACCTTATCTTGAAGCGACGATCCCTGGAACGGCTTCTTCAGCACGCCGTTGGCCCGGCACAACTCCACCTGCTTGGCCACTTCGTCGTTCACAATGCCGGAGATCAGCAGCACAGGCGTATCGGCCAGCCCCGCTTGCGAGCGGACAAAGGTACACACGTCGTATCCGCTCCGTCCCGGCATGATGACATCAGAAATAATCATGTCCGCCCGTTCTTTTGCCAGCCAGGTCAGGGCCTCCTCCCCGCTCGACGCCAAGGCGACTTCGAAACCGGCCTGCACCAGAAGGCGTTCCGCCACCTTGCGAACCGCCATGCTATCGTCGGCAATCAGCACTTTCGGCATCAGTATCTCCCATTCACAGCTTCACCACCGGCTCGCCCGCGCTAGGCTACCTGCTGCGCCGGCGTCGGCCCGATCATCGCCCACGAATAGATCGGCACATCCTCTGCTCCGATTGAACACATCCCCACCACCCCGGTTGAGCCGGATGCAGCCGGCCGGATGGCCTGCGCCTCGATCTGATGCAGCGTCGGCACGTCCGGATCGATACAGACCGCCATCGGACCGTCCTGACGCTTGGCACGCAGGCACAAGGGTTCCGCCTTGGACACCTGCACCATCAACAGCCGGGCCAGATCGAAGACCGGCAAAATTTCCTCGCCCTGCCGCATCACCGCATTCACATACGGCGTGAGGCTGGGAACCGGCATCGCCTCGGTCCACGGAAACACCCCGCCGATTTCCTCGGCGCGCACCGCCACGCGCTTTCCACCGACCGAGAACATCACGAGCGACCAGGGCTTGGCCGCTTCAGGCGTCTGCCCATGGCGTTTGGCCGTCCTCAGCATCTGCCGATTCCTCCAACACGAGATTCTCCAACACATCGAGCGAGGCCGCTTCGCCACCGCCGGCAGTCACCGACGGTTTGCGCCGCCCCCTCTTTCTGGCGGGGGACGGTTTCGCCGCCCCTTCGACCTGCGTCGTCATGACGGCATCGCCGACTGACGCGGCCGCACCCTGCTCAAGGACACCCGCGTCTCCCGCAACCGTCTGGTCCGGGAGCGATTGCGAGACAAACGCATCCATCGTCTGGCTCAGCAGCCAGCCGGGATTGATCAGGAGCGCGACCGTGTCGCGGAACAGAAAGAGTCCGGTAAACCAGCTTTGCTCCACGCCGGCAAAATGAGACGGCAACGGCGTGATCCGCTGCATGTCCACATCTTCGAGTCCGAGAGTCCGGTCCACACGCCACGCCTGCCGCGCGCGGTGTTCTCCGCACAACATGATCCGCATGTCCGGCGTCAGCACCGCCGGGGGAAGCCCCAGCCGGGCCGCCAGGTCCGTGACCCGGCACGCTTCTCCGAACAGCGAGACGATCCGCGCCTCGACTGCCTCGCCGAACTCGACAACCCCGCGCACGATCGCGCCGGGAATCGCCAGATAGGTCTTGCCGCAGGCCACAACCAGCACCTGCATGGTATCCAGCGCGGGGGCAACTTTATCTGTTCGACTGCGCAGACTCATCGTGCCTGCCGCTCCGTCATTGCACGCCGGTCGGCCGGCCGATCCATTGCTCCACAGCAGCGACCAGCGCGCGCTCCTCGACCGGCTTGGTCAGATAGCCCGAGGCTCCGAGACTCATGGCGGCCTGCTGATGCTTTTCTCCCGCCCTTGTCGTCATCACCATGATCGGGGTGGACTTGGTACGGGGACGCTGCCGCAAGGTTTGCAATACTTCGTAGCCGTTCAACTTCGGCATTTCCAGGTCGGTGATGATCACCTGATACGGGGTTTGCGACGCTTTCTTCACGCCGTCCTCCCCGTCCACCGCGGTCTCGACCGCGTACCCCGCCCGCTCCAGCATCCGGCTCACGAATTTCCTGACGCTGAGCGAATCGTCGATCAGGAGAATGCGGGTCGGTCCACCGGCCGCTTCGCCGGATGACTCGCTGGCTTCGGAGCCTTCATCCGACAGCATCGGCTGCGCAAACGACGCCCCGGCCAGTTCCGTGGCCCGGCCCGTCAGCAGACGGCCGATATCGAGCACCAGCACGACATGACCTTCCGGATCGATGCTCGCGCCTCCAAAAAAGGATTGCTGGAGCGGCCGCAGCGAGCCCATCGTTTTGACGACAATTTCCTGCCGACCGAGCAGTTCGTCGACTGCTAGGCCTGTCACACCGGTCGCTCCGCGGGCGACGAGGACGGGCCGGGCCCCCTCCAGTTTTGACTCTCCCAGCCCGAGCATCCGACCGAGGGAACGCACTTCAAGCGCCTCGTCTCCGATCTGTAGAATGGGCCGGCCGCCCACATCCTGGATGGCGCCCGGAGCCGCCAGCATGACCTCGCGAATGCTCGACAGCGGAATGGCATAGCGCTCCGTGCCCACGCGCACCAGCAGCGCCGTCGAAATCAACAGCGTGAACGGCAGGCTCAGCGTGAATTTCGTGCCGATACCCTTCTCCGTCTCGATGTCGATCTGGCCGTTCATCGACTCGATGACGCGCTTGACGACGTCCATGCCGACGCCGCGCCCGGCTTGGTCCCCCACCTGATCGGCCGTCGAAAAGCCAGGCAGAAAAATCAGCTTGAGCGCGTCCGCATAGGGCAAATCGGGCGCCTGCTCCGGGCGGATGAGTCCGACGGCCACGGCCTTGGCCTTGATCTTGTCCACGTCGAGGCCGGCGCCGTCGTCCTCCACTTCGATCACCACGGAGTTGCCGCGGTGGGCGGCATGGAGATAGATCGTGCCCTTGGCCGGCTTGCCGTGCGCGAGACGCACATCCGTTTTTTCAATGCCGTGGAAGACCGAGTTCCGCACCATGTGGACCAATGGGTCCACCAACCGTTCAACGACGGCGGTATCGACCTCCGTGTGCTCGCCGGACGTCACCAGATCCACATCCTTCCCCGTAGCCCTCGACATTTCCCGCACCGCGCGCTTAAAGCGTGTAAACGGCGTGCCGATCGGCACGATACGGGCCCGGGCGATCTCATCCCGCATGTCCAGGGTCAACCGCTGCAAAAGCCCCATGTCTTCGCGGGCTTTTTTGATGGACCCGCTGAGCTGGACCATGACCTCGCCGACATCGGTCGAGACCTCCGCCATGCGGCGGGCCAGAATGTTGAAGTCGTCGTACCGGTCGAATTCCAACCCTCCGAAATCGGACGTCATCGGCAAGCCGGGACCCGTCGCCCCTCCGGAACCGGACGACGATACCGGCACGTTGAAGGCGTGCTTCTCTTCGAACGAGCGGACCGCGTCAACCATTTTGGCCTTGGTCCCCTGCACTTGATTTGAAAACTGCTCGAGCGCGATCAGCCGCTGTTCCAACCGGCCGCGGCTGATGACCAGCTCGCCGACAAGGTTCAGCAGACGTTCCAGGCGCTCTTTGCTGACCCGGATGACCGCCTGTTCCGCAGCCGTCTTGCTCTCGACGCCCGCTGCTTCCACCTTGGGCGTCGCCTTCCGCTCCGGCGCGGCCACCTGCGGTTGCGGCACCGGAGCAGGCTGCGCAGGGGCAGACTCGGAAGCCGTCACGGCCGTCGCCGATGACATGGCGTGATTGAGTTGGGCCAGACGGCGCTGCGCCGCCGCATAATCTCCGCGGATCTGTTCGAGCAGGCCGGCCTCGCGCTTCATGAGCGCCTTCACCACGTCGATCGCCTTGAAGATGATGTCCGTGGCCTCCGACGTGACCCGCTGCTTGCCTTCGCGGACCGCCCCCATGAAATCCTCGATGTGGTGGGTCAGGTCGCCGACGCACTGGAATCCGACCGTAAACGCCGAGCCTTTGAGCGTGTGTGCGGCGCGAAACAGTTTATGAATCGTTTCCGCGTCGGTCGGCTCCTTCTCCAGCTTCAACAGCGAGGTTTCGATCGTCTCGATGTATTCCTGGGCCTCCGGCCCGAAAAACTCAAGGACCTCGGCTTCCAGTTCGGGAAGCAGATAGCTGTCCGTGAGGATATCGGTCGACGCCGGCTCTTCGGCAACAGGCTGTGAAGGAATCGGAGACGGATGCACGATGGAGTCCGGAATCACATCGTCCACTGTCGGCAACGCCACGGTCGCCGACGACTCCTCGACCAATTGCACGCCTTCAAGCGGGGGCTGTGCGGAAGGAAATGGGTGCGCGGCGGTGATGCCGGGATAGCGGGCCTGCCAGGCCTCCAAACAGCCCGGCTCCTCCGCGTCGGTCCCGCTGATCACCTCGATCTGTTTGCGCAGCATCTCGACGAGATCGCGGAGCATGGCCACCACTGGCGGCCACTCGCCGTCTGGCGGAGGGCTGCCGGCCCGCTCCAGGGCTGCCTCGAGAATCTCCGCCAGGGCGGCGACGTTCGGGAATCCATACTGTGCCCCGGCACCCCTGACGCTGTGGCCGACGATGAAGAGCTCGTGCAACGACTCCGGACTTGGCGTGGCGCTTTTCTTAGGATGCAGCGCCTTCCAAATCTTTTTGAGCCCATCCTCCGCCTCGGCGACAAAGATCCCGATGAGCCCGTGCCGATCCAGCTCGCCTCCCATTACGCCCCCCAGCCCGCATTAGTCATGACGGTTCGTTGCGAAATCACGCAGTCGCGTCGCGAGACGGGCGCGCGGAGACGGGAGAACCCGAGGCGTACTTGAAGCAGTACGTCGAGGGGGCGAGCGGCGAGTCCGCCCGCCTGCACGCCGCCAAGCCGCGTGCAGGCTTGTCGCAGCAGCGAATTCGTGATTGCAGCAGAAGTGCTCATG
>Ga0247727_10015256_pt1 | contig 12634 bp, 10 predicted proteins | sample WisWelCaveWW1625_FD_202498 | JGI IMG/M metagenome (GOLD analysis project Ga0247727, IMG submission 202498) | Biofilm microbial communities from Wishing Well Cave, Virginia, United States - WW16-25 | ecosystem: Environmental > Aquatic > Deep subsurface > Groundwater > Cave microbial mat | place... | reverse complement strand
CAAGCCAAAATGGTGGTCAGAACGAGTGCTAAAAGGAATAGTTTATTGATATGGGCAGGAATCATGCATGCCTCCAAATGATATTGACAAATACATTAACGCCATAATTGCCTGCCAGGTTCCCTAAGAGAGTGTTTTGAAATTCTGTTCAGGCGTGATTGGTTTGCCTTTTGAACAAAATTTAGCCGCGAATTTCGCGAATTTTCACGAATTTTTTCCTTCACGGGTCAAACCTTTGTGTCCTGCGTGTCACTTCGACAGGCTCAGTACAAGCCTTTGTGGTGAATTATTAAACACTCTCTAAAAGAAACGCTGGAGCGATTTCGCTCCAGCGTTTTCGTGAGTTACGGGCAATTGTTCTGGAAAACCGCCTGGCTATACTCATGGTATTCAGGCTCAAGGACGATAATCTGCATCCACCGGTCGTTTGGGCTGTCTCCCTTGCCAACCATCCATGTCCGCGAGACGGTTTTTGTGCCTGCGGCGGCAAATGCCAGATCTTTTACAGCGCTTTCATTTCCATCTTTTTGTTCCCAGTAATATCTAATATCAATGGGTCCATTCGTTGTGATGGAAGCATTAACGGTGTATAGTACGTTTGCGGGGCAACCTTGGGCTGGATCACGGACGATATCATACGTGACGCCAATCACGCCATATTCCTGTCCGGGCCTCTTGTCAACAACGACGGTTGTATAAAACGCCTGACTGTACTGACCTACTCCGAAAACCTCATTCCAAGGGGTCTGCAATCGCCAATACCCTGTATAAGTTCCCTCGGCAGGCGGCGCTTTGAATTGAACGGTGAGGGAAATATCGTCGCCGGGGAGAACGATCTCCGCTAAATTGTAATAGGTCGAGCCGCCCATGAGGTCGCCGCTCCAAAAAATCAATTTATACGTGGAATCCCACGTGCATGTGCCTTCGTTTTTGATCGTCCAGGTCTTGGAAAAATCGGTGCCGGGTTTGTAAACCGCCCTGTCTGGTGGATATTCGCCAATCAGGTTTGCATGAATGCAATCCGGGTCGGAAGGCGCGGAGGAAAGAGTCGGTTCTGAGGTCGGAGTAATGGCAGGGGTTAACGTGGATTGTAAAACGGGCAAGGTTGGCTCAACGGTATTTGTCGAAAGGGCGGATATGGGGACGGAAGATCCGCCCGCCTCCACGGTCTGCGCGACCGCTGTGGATATCGCGGATTGGTTTTGCGCTGAAGGACCACATGCCGCAAGAATTAATCCGAGACAGGTCAGCAGAGCCGCTATTTTGTAGTTTCGAAACTCAAACATTCAAACTTCCTTTCTGTATGTTCATTCGTTCAAAATAATTATACCTGTTATGAAAAGCGCCCGACAAATTCCGCCGGGCGCTCTCACGTTTTATTTATCTATGGACAACTAAAGTTTGCCCGTCCAAACTGCTGATGATTGGGATCATCAATATAGATGTCCATCCATTTCGCCCCGGGCGCTCCAACCGCCCACGTCACATTTACGGATTGTGTGCCGGCGGCGGCGAATACAATGGGTGGATGAACGTTATTATCAATAGCGCCGTCACTTCGAATCCACTTGTAGGTTGCATTGCCGGCGCCGTTCGCAGTAACGTTTGCCGTAATCGTAAAGTTGCCGCAGGCGCCTGCAACAGACATCGTGACACCAGTCACTGCGAATGCGCCTCCCCCACCTCCGCCTCCAACTTTAATTTCTACAAAGAATGATTTACTCTGTTGCGCCCCGCCCTGCACAGGGATCAACACGCCGCTCGCGTTGCGGATTCTCCAATAGCCGCGATACGTTCCGTTAGATGCTGGAGCAGTGAGGTTTACAGAGATATCCACTTCCTGCAGAGGCGCAACCGTGCCAATGGCAATCGGAGAAATGCCGTTCATGGCATCTCCGCTATCGAACACGAGCGCATATCCCGACCACGTGCAAGACCCGATGTTTTTCAACCGCCAGGTCTTTGTAAAACCGTCGCCGGGGTTGAAATTTGTCCCATCGGGAATGGTCACATCTTTTATATATTGAGCCACATCACATGTTTGTGTGGCAGTGGCTATGGGCGCAGTCGTTGACGTGGGCAAAGAAGCGGTGGGCGGCGCGGCAACCGTATTCGTTGGCGCGGCAGATGGAAGAGTCGGCGTGCTGAATGGCGTTGCCTGATTGAGAAGCGCTCGCACGGTCAGCGCCGCGTTCGTGGATATGGCGTTCGGGTCTTCCGTCGCGGGCGCGTTGGACGGCAAGTTGCATGCTGATAAGATCAGGATCACAATGGTCGTGATAGATGCAAGGCGGTAAAAGTTTTTCATTCTCTTTCCTCGATGAGTATTTTTCATAATTCTACACCATACCAGACGGACGAATATTCCCCTTTGTTCCTAAAAAATCCCCTCTCGAGGGAGAGGGGATTTTTCGCTTCCTTTCGACGTTCAGGCTGGTTCATGCACCCCAGCCATCAGCAAGCCCAAGCCTTCGCGTGTCGCCTCTTTGCGATCCACCGTTGCAACGATCTCGCCGCGATACATCACTGCGATCCGGTCAGCCAGCGACAAGATCTCATCCAGTTCCGCGGAGACGAGCAGGACTGCCACGCCGCGGTCGCGCATGGCGATGATCTCCTTGTGAATGTATTCGATGGAACCTACATCCAGCCCGCGTGTGGGTTGCGAGGCGATCAACAGTTTGACCGGGCGGCTGAGTTCGCGCGCCACGATCACCTTTTGCTGGTTCCCGCCCGAAAGTTTGCCTGCATTGACAAAAGCGGAGGGCGTGCGCACATCATATTCTTTAATTAACTTTTGGGCGTTCGCGTCCACCTGGTTCTGCTGGATCACCACGCCCCTTGAAAAACGCGGTTGATAATAATCGCACAACATCATGTTATCCGCCACTGTATACGAAAGTACCAGACCATGCCTTTGGCGATCTTCGGGAATATGTGCCAGACCCGTTTCAGTAATTGGGCGCGGCGGTTTGCCTGTCAAGTCCTTGCCGGATAAGGTAAAACGTCCGCTTTCAATCGGGCGTAAGCCCGTCAGCGCCTCAGCCAATTCGGTCTGTCCATTCCCTTGCACGCCCGCGATGCCAAGCACCTCGCCTGCCCGCACGCTGAAAGAAACGCCGCGCACGGCTTCCAGTCCGCGCACGTCTTTCACGCGCAATCCGTCAACGACCAATATATCCTCTTTGGGTTGTGCCGGTTTCTTTTTCACCGTGAGGATGACTTCGCGCCCGACCATCATCGAAGCGAGTTTTTGCTCGTTGCTATCCTTTGGAACGGTCGTTCCAACCACTCGCCCCGCGCGCATGACCGTAATTCTGTCTGCTACTGCGAGCACTTCTTTTAATTTGTGCGTGATGAAAATGATCGAAACACCTTTATTGGTCAACTCACGCATTATGACGAAAAGATCTTCCGCCTCTTGAGGCGTTAGCACGGCAGTCGGTTCATCGAGGATGAGGATGTTTGCCTTGCGATACAACGCCTTGACAATCTCGACGCGTTGCTGGACGCCCACGGGGAGGTCGCCGATGACCGCCTCGGGATCAACATCCAGTCCGTATTGATGCGAGAGCTCGCGTACTTTCTGTGCCACTTCCTTGCGATCCAGCTTGACAAGCGGCGCTTCGTTGGGGGAGGCGCGATGGTCGGTCTCCGCGCCGAGCATGATGTTTTCCGTCACCGTGAAGACCGGGATAAGCATGAAGTGTTGATGCACCATGCCGATGCCGTGTTTGATCGCATCGCGCGACGAGTTGAGCTGCATCTGGCTTCCCTCGACGCTTACTTCCCCTTCATCCGGCTTGTACAAGCCGTAAAGAATATTCATCAATGTGGATTTTCCCGCACCGTTTTCACCGAGCAGGGCGTGGATTTCGCCTTTGTGGAGGTCGAAATCCACATGGTCGTTCGCCAAAACGCCGGGGAATTTTTTCGTTATTTTTTTTGCTTGAAGAACGACGGTGTCCATATTATTTTTCATACGGCACACCATCTGCGGCAGGAGGCGTTGTGCGGCCAATAATGCCTGTGAGGATAATCATGGTCAGGATGTAGGGAATCAGCCCAACCACATAGGATTGTTGTAGGAATGCCCACTGTGGAGGAATGACCTCGCGAAACAACTGCATTTTGATGTTGAACGCTTGTGAGGCGCCAAAGACGAGCGCGGAGGTCCATGCGCCGATGGGCGTCCAGTTGCCGAAGATCATGGCGGCAAGCGAGATGAAGCCGCGTCCGTTCGTAAGCAACGGCTCGAAGGACGGAACCGATTCGATGGTGAAATATGCGCCTGCCAAACCTGCCAGCGCCCCGCCGATCAACACGTTGGCATAGCGCATCCTGACCACGTTGATGCCGACCGTGTCCGCGGCTTTGGGATGTTCGCCCACAGCCCGCGTGCGCAACCCCCAGCGTGTGTTGAAAAGAACATAGTGAGAGATGAACACCAGCAGGATCGCGCTGATGGCAATGGGACGTTGATCGAGCACCGAATTGAGCGCGTTGACGACATCCATGCAGTTCGTTGAGTTTCCACAGATCGGGGTGAAGACTTCAGTGAGAGGAACGTGGACATTCAACAGGTTGCCCGGCGAGTTTGGGATTTGCCCGCCGAACGCGCTGCCCCTGCCAAAGAACATCTGGCGGTTTAGAAAACCCGTCAGCCCGACGGCAAGAATGTTGATGACTGTACCGCCAATGATCTGGTCCACCTTGTAGGTGATGGATAACACGGCATGCAGCAACCCCATGAGTGCGCCGGCGAGGATGGCGGTCACCAGACCGATTAAAATGCTGGGCCATTTATCAAAGTCGAATACATGAAACATAAAGATCGCGCCCAGCCAGCCGAAAAAGGCGGCGGTCAGCATCATGCCTTCGATGCCGATATTGACCACGCCCGCCCGCTCACAAAACACGCCGGACAGTGCACCCAGGGTCAACGGTGTGGCAACGGCGATGGTCGTTGCCAACATGCTGGTGATGGTGATGATCGGAGGTGATTTGGTGATCCCAACCATTACTACGGCGCCGATGAGGACGACGATGATGAGGAAGATAAAGGCAAATCGTTTCCAGTCCATGAAGTCTCCTTAGCCTCCCCAGCCGCGGGTGAGAACGACACGTTCGCCCTGCGATTTGATCCGATAAATGTACCGAATGATAGCATCTGCCGCGACAAACAAAAGAATCAATGCCTGTAACATCGAGATCAAGTCAACGGGAAGCTGGGTGAGGAATTGCATGCGTGTCGCGCCGTTTCGCATGGCGGCGAAGAGGATCGCGGCAAGCACCACGCCTAGCGGATGCGACTTGCCCAAGAGCGCAATGGCAATCGCATCGAAACCGTAGCCGATTGAAAAGCCAAGTTCGTGCCGATAATTGAGACCGGTTACTTCGATAGTCCCTGCCAGTCCAGCCAGCATTCCTGAGATCGCCATTGTAAGGATGATTGTGCGCTTCACATTGATACCCGCGTATTTTGCCGCGTCTGGGTTTGCGCCCACCGTGCGGATCTCGAATCCGAGCGTGGTTTTGGTGAGCATCCACCAGACCAGGAACGCCGCGAGCAGGGCGAGGATGAAACCCCAGTGGACTCGAAGACCATCAAAAATAGGGGCGATCTGCGCGCTCTCGGCGATCAAGGGCGTGCGTGCAGAAACATTATTTGGGGCATTATCCTTCATGGGTCCGTTAAGTAGGAACGAAATGGTATTCAGAGCAATGTAATTCATCATGATCGTGTTGATGACTTCGTGCCCGCCCGTGTATGCCTTGAGAAACCCGACAATCGCCGCCCAAAACGCGCCTGCGGCCATACCGACAATAACGACCAGCGGCAAATGAATAAATGCTGGAATATCCATACCTAGCCAGCCTGGCAAGGCATACCCGATCAGGGCTGAAGTCGTTGCACCTAGAGCCAGTTGCCCCTCCGCACCGATATTGAATAAGCCTCCCTTGAATGCCAGCGCAACCGCGAGACCCGCAAAAATATACGGGGTTGCCCAAACCGCCGTTTCACTCAGCGCTTTGGCGGACCCAAACGAACCTTGCAACAGACCAAAATAAGCCAAAAATGGATTCCCGCCGACGCTGACGATAATGATACCGCCCAGGATTACCGCCGTGAAAATTGCGAGAAGCGGAATAAGCAACGCATCCAGCGCCGACCTTGTAAAACCTTTCGTGACCGAGCCTGATTGTGTCTCTGACTGCATAGGGTCTCCGGTTCAGCCGTGGTTATTCGCTGGATTATATCAATAAAAGTCTGTGAAAAGAAAAAGGAAAGAGGGGTTGCCTCTTTCCTTTTTTCTAACAGTTGAAGGTTATGCCTATGGCTTTACGGGTGAAACGTTGGTCAAAACTGCGCCGCTGAGCAGGTCGGCGTTGAGTTTTTCCATCGCGGCTTTCACTTCGGCGGGAACTTCGCCATCGAGGTCATGATAGGGAGCGTAGCCTGCGTCACCGAGAACATTGCCAGCCACGAAGGTACCATCCTTTACAGCCTTGATCTGCTCGAACGTGCCCGGGGTGAGGAGCTTAACCGCGCTGGATAGCATGCGCGAGGCGGCTTCGGGCAGGGTCAGGTACTGGTCGAGGTCTACACCGATGGCGTACGCGCCAGCTTGGGCGGCGGCGGTGATCGCGCCGTTACCGGTTTTGCCGCCACAACCGAAGATCGCGTCAGCGCCCTGATCCATCATGGACTGGGCAGTCTGCGCGCCCCATTCGGGATCGGTAAAGGTCTTGTCGAAGCCCACATCGCTGTGATACACAACGAAGACCTCGGTGGTCGTGGCGTTCATGCCGTCGGCATAGGCGGCGCCGGCTTTGTAGCCTTCACCAAAGCGCCAGACGGGCGGGACAACATCGGTACCGCAGACGGCGCCGATCTTGTGGCTCTTGCTCATCATTGACGCGAGAGCACCGACGAGGAAACCTGCTTGATCCTCGGGGAAGCCGAGACCCGCTACATTGGCAAGATCGTTGCTGGCATCATCATCGAACTGCCAAGCCTGGAACTGATCTACACCGATGAACTTGACGTCCGGGTACATGGGGCCAGCCGCCGCAGTGGCTTCACCGAGGTTGAAACCAACCGTGACGATTACATCATAGCCAGCATCAGCGAACGTGGCGATGTTCTTGGCATAATCCTTGGCATCCACGGTTTCGATGTACTGGACCTTTGCGCCCAATTCCTTCTCAGCCCGCTGAACGCCTTCCCAGGTGCCCTGGTTAAAGGACTTGTCGTCGATCTTGCCGACGTCCGTCACCAAACCGACACAGAAGGTGTCTTCGCGGGAGCAATCCGGTTCTGCAGGGGCACACGCGGGCAGAACCATGGCGGCGATCAAAAGCGCCGCAAGCAACACATACATCTTCTTCATATTCTTCTCCTCTTCTGAAATAGTGTAGGGTTATCACAAACCCTTTTCGACACAAGTATACAATTACTTTATCCATTCGACAAGACGCGCCTTTTGCACCCGACAAAAACCACGCGTCGCACCGGACGGGGAACTGCCCCGGCTTTCCTCAGACCACCGCCTCGCCCCGGCGGACTCCCAGCATCAGCCACAAGGCAAACGTCATGAACATCGGCGCGATCACCATGATGACGTTATAGTTATTGCCCGAGAGCTGGACAGCCCACCCGTTCAGGTTTGGACCCGCAATCGCCGACAGCGTGGAGAACAGATAATACAACCCGGTGAATGTGCCGATGCGCGCCATACCGGTCAAATCCACCACCATCGGCAGGGAGTTGATATTGACGAACGCCCAGCCGATGCCGCCGATGATCAACAAGACACCTGCAAGGGTCAACATGCGCGCGCCGCCCTCCTCCAGCGGAATCCCAACCAGCGGCAGCGGAGTGATGCCGGTTAATAATGCGGTGGCAGGTGTGATGAAAAGCAGGATGCACATGACGATGAGCGTGATCAAGCCGATAGTGATCGTTATCCTGCGCCCGATGCGGCGCGCGAGAAAGCCGGAAGGAATCGCAAACAGCACAAAGAACAACGGCAGGATGGATAACAGCGTCGCGCTGTCGCCGATCTCCAAGCCCAGGCGGTTCCGGGCATATAACGTGAAGAACGTTTCGATGGCTGAATAGCCGACGAACCAGAAGAAAATGGCAAGCAGGAGGCGCAAGCCGCTTTTATCCTCATCGCTGAATACTTCCCGCAGGCTCGCCAGTAATCCCGGTTGTCCCTCTGCCTGTTCATACTCCTTTGGCTCTTCGATGAACAGATAAACGATCAACGCGGAGATCAGCACCAGCGCGGACCCCAGCCAGAACGGGAAATTCGGGCTGATCTTGTACAGTAACCCTCCGCTCTGCAGCGCGATGATCGTGCCGATGCCGCCCATGAAGTTAATGATGCCGTTTGCCTGCGAGCGGAACGCGGAGGGGGTGATATCGGGCATCAATGCCACCACAGGCGTGCGCCACATCGCCGCGCTTAACAACAGCGTGCTCGTGCATGCCACAAAAAGAGGCAGGGCCGCCGCGAGGGGAATAAACCCAAACGCCACCGCGGTAATTGGAGCACCAATCACGATAAACGGGATACGCCGACCAAGCGGCGAGCGCAACCGGTCTGACCAAGCCCCGACCGGCGGCTGGATGAACAACGCCGCGATGTTATCGAGCGTCATGAAAAAGCCGATCAGCGCGGGAGCGATATGAAATTTTTCAGAGAGAAAGATCGGTACGAATGCATTGTACACCCCCCAGATGACACTGACGCCAAAAAAACCAAACCCGAGCAGGAAGGTCTTGCCGTAGTTGAGTCGCGATGCCATGTTGGTCTCCAGTTTCAAGTTGAAGGTTCAAGGTCAAAAGTCAAACATCATCGTTTTTAACCTTGAACCTTAGACCTTCGACCAGTTTTTTTTCCTCTTCGTTCAACTCAGCCTTCTCTAACATATCCGGTCGTTTGTAGAAGGTACGTGTGATGGATTCTTCCCGCCGCCATTTCTCGATTTTGGCGTGATCGCCGGAGAGCAAAATATCCGGCGCCCTCCAACCGCGAAATTCTGCGGGTTTGGTATAGTGCGGATATTCCAACAAGCCCATCGAGTGCGAGTCGTCTTCTGCGCCGGTGGGGTCGCCGAGCACGCCGGGGATCAAGCGCGAGACGGCGTCAATGAGAATCATCGCAGGGAGTTCCCCGCCGGTTAGAACGTAATCGCCGACCGAAATTTCATCGGTGACGAGATGCTCGCGGATGCGCTCATCCACGCCTTCGTAGCGTCCGCAAATGAGGGCGATGCGTTCGTGCCGGGATAATTCCTCGGCGACGCGCTGAGTGAACACGCGTCCCTGTGGGGTAAGCAGAATGATTGGACCAACCTCACTTGGCAGTTGACCGGGTTTTAATCCCAATACGGATTCAACCGCCTCAAACACCGGTTCCGGCTTCATCACCATCCCGCCACCGCCACCGTAGGGTGTGTCGTCGGCGACGTGATGTTTGTCGTGGGTATAGTCGCGGATACTGTGCACGCGCACGTTTATCAGCCCGCGTTCGGCGGCGCGTTTGAGTATGCTCGATTCAAGATAAGGAGGAAAAACTTCAGACAGGAGGGTAAAAACGTCGAATTGCACGGAGGGATTGTAGCATAGATAAGAAACAAATTACGAAGCGCCGCATTATACATACAAAGTTAAATGTTCATGAGACGAGCGGCGGAACCCGCTTGCGTGGCATTGGTTCGGCATGGTAATATGAATCTACGATGTATTTACCGAGAAGCAGTAAGTGGAGTATGAACCGCCGCAAACGCCGCCCGAATTATTTCGGGTGGACGATCTTTGGGCTGGTGGTGCTCTTTGGATATTACTTTAACGCGGTGTATCTCCCGCAGAACCCGATCAATATCGGTCCGACGCCCACCGCGACCCGCTCCGCTGAATCGTTTGCCACAGAGGCGGATGCGTTGTTTCAAGACGGGAAATTCCTGCCCGCCATCGAGGCGTATCAGGAGGCGATCCGCACCTCGCCGCAAAATGCGTCGCTGTATATCACCATCGCGCGCGTGCAAGTGCTGGCGGGGAAACCCGCCGATGCCCAATCGAACGCGGAGAACGCGTTATTGCTTGAGCCGAATAATGCACTGGCGCTCGCTGTGCGCGCCTGGGCGGCAAACGCGCAAGGGAATAATGGCGACGCGCTGAGATGGATCGAAGAGTCGTTGCAAATTGACCCGAACAACGGGTTTGCTCATGCCTATTACACCGAAATCCTTGTAGATTCCGAATCGTTCGAGAATGTGGAAAAAGCCATCGAGGAATCCAAAGTCGCGCTTGCACTCGCATCCGACACGATGGAAGCGCATCGCGCCCGCGCCATATTGCTGGAAGCCACGCAAAACTATGAAGATGCCATCCGTGAATTTGAGCAGGCGCTCACATATAACGACAACATTGCCGACCTGCATTTGCGGCTGGGGTTGAACTATCGCGCCATCAGTTCGCCCAGCCAGGCGATTGACTCGTTCACCCGCGCGGATGTGCTCAACCCCGGCGACCCGTTGCCCGACCTGTATATTTCACGCACGTATGCCGGCATAGGCGAGTTTGCCAAAGCCTTGCAATATGCCGAGACCGCCGTGCAAAACAACCCGGTTGACCCGCGCCTGCGCGGCAACTACGGCGTGATATATTATCGCAACTTCCTTTGGGTCGAGGCAATCGAACAACTACGCCTTGCCATCAATGGCGGTGCCGCGGAGGATGGAAGCGTGATTGAAGGCATCCCTTTGGTTGGCAACGACATTCGCCTCGCAGAATTTTATTACACCTACGGGCTTGCGCTGGCGCGTACCGGCGCTTGTGGCGAAGGTTTGCAAATTGCGCAAGAAATACAAGCCAAAGTTCCCGCCGATGAAAATGCAGTCTTCGCCGCAAGCGAAGTTATTCGCATTTGCGAGGAGAACCTCACGAATCCCCCGGCGAGCACCTCCACACCGGCGAGCGCGGATACACCGACTGCCGCGCCATCGGCGGTATCCACGCCATGAATATTAATCCTGTCTTTTTCTTTTGCTCGTGATTTCCAAAAGTTTATTTTGTAAACCACTCGGACCTACACATCAAGTTGCTTGACAATATTTGCACAACATGCTATTCTACAGCTAGGCGTCAGGTATCTAAATTAGGAGGCACAATGAAAACAAAATTTGTAATGGCTATTTCTATTCTGGTTGTCCTTGCAGTAATTGCAATGCCAACCCATGCAGTCTCAGCCACTCCGAGCTATGCCACGCTGAATGGTGGAAAGGAGTGCAAAGATCCAAAAGCCCCTTGCACTTCAGAAACATTTAGCAGTGCCATAGTAAATAAACTTGAGGTCACAACCAATTCCGTCATATCTACTGTTACTTATACTTGTGGCATAAATATTAAGAATTCTGCTGGAACCAAAATAGCCACTTTGTCAGAGACCGCGACTGTTCAGTGGCGGACTGATGGATTCACTATTACAGCCGGTAGTCGCAGTACTTGGGTAAAATGGCCCTCGATAACTTACTGGTACGAAATTACAGGTCCCAGTGGTATTGGTGCTTCTGCTGGGACTCTAGGAATACGTTCGGTTACGACTTCAGCTAGGCTCATTTACACGGCAGTCTATGATGGAACTGCACAAGTAAGGTTGTCGTTTTCCTATGATCGACAATGGGGTTGCTCATCAAGTTATGCAAAATAAGCATCACAGTGTAGTAGTAGCGTAAGTTGATCCTGACGCCATCTTGAATAATCATGCTATTGTGAAACTAGCTCCTCGTCGTTCCCTTTTTGATCGAAGACCACAAATCAACATATATCGAAAGTTCATTTGGGTAGTGCTACTCCTTGCAGGGGTGTGGGTGTTACAGCGAATCGATAGAGGTGAACTTAAGTCCCCCTTTGCGTCAACGCCAATTCCTACACGATCTTCGGGGTCGCTTATACTGCAAGGCGATGCCTTTTTCAGCTCCGGCAACCTGGACGCGGCGATTCAAGCCTACCAGGAGGCTGTGCGCGTGGACCCCGGCAATGCCCAAACGTGGGCGAAGTTGGCGCGCATCCAAACCTATTCCTCCGCGTTCCTCATCACCAACGACGAGAAAAAAGCCCGCCTTGCCGAAGCCCTCGCATCGGCGACCAAAGCGACAGAACTCGCGCCCGATGACAGCGCCGCGCACGCCATCCGCGCCTTTGCGCTGGACTGGAACGCCAACTCGAATTTTTATTCGACCGAAGAAGTGCAGGGCTTTCTCCGCGACGCGGAAGCCGAGTCGCTTACCGCCCTGCAATTGGATAGTTCCAACACGCTGGCTCTCGTCTATTATGCCGAAGTCCTGCTCGACCAGCAAAAATGGGATCAGGCAGAGGCGAATATCAGGCAGGCGGCCGCGCAGGATGATTCGTTGATGGATGTGCATCGCGTTTATGCGGCGGTGCTGGAGACATTCGCTCAATACAACCTTGCCATCACCGAATGGGACAAAGCGATTGCCATCGAGCCGAACTTCACGTTTCTCTACATCCGCGCGGGGGCGAACTACCGCATCCTGGCGTTTGAAATTGCCAACCGGCAAGGCGTCGAAGCCGCGCGCCCCACGTATGAAAAGTCGC
>Ga0247727_10015255_pt1 | contig 12635 bp, 9 predicted proteins | sample WisWelCaveWW1625_FD_202498 | JGI IMG/M metagenome (GOLD analysis project Ga0247727, IMG submission 202498) | Biofilm microbial communities from Wishing Well Cave, Virginia, United States - WW16-25 | ecosystem: Environmental > Aquatic > Deep subsurface > Groundwater > Cave microbial mat | place... | reverse complement strand
AGCCGCGCGGCCGAGCGCGCGCTGCGCGACGTCTTGCGCCAGTACCCGGACTCGGCCGAAGCCCTGAGCGCCCTGGCGCTGACGCTCCTGGAGCAGGATCGGCCGACCGAGGCGCTGGAAGCCCTGGCGGGCTGGCACGGGGTGCTCGACCGCACGCGCGTCGACGTGCTACGCGAGCTCCGCGAGCCGCAGCGCGCCGAGGAGATCGAGCGAACGCTGGATCCTCCCGCGAGACCGCTCGAGTACTACCTCGAAGCGGCGCGGCTGCTCCACCGCACGCCGCCCGTGGCCGGGTCCGACACGCTCGTGCAAGAGCGCGAGCGCGCCGCGCGCGCAGTCGCGTTCCTTCGCGAGGCCCAGCGCCAGGAACCAGAACGCGCCCTGTACGCCTTCGCTCTCGCCCGTGCCGCCTGCCTGGCGGGCGACGGCGACAGCGCGCGACTCGTTGCCGGCGAGATCGAGCGGCGCTGGCCGGGGGAGGCCATCGCCTGGTACTTCGTCGGCCTCGCGCGCCGCCTGTTCGACGAGCCGGCCGCGCTCCAGGCGTTCGCGCATGCCGCCGAGCTCGATCCCGAGCTGGAGGCTGCCCAGCAGCGCCAGGCCGAGCTCGTGCTGGAGCGCGGCGCATCGGGACAGGCTCTGGCCGAGTTCTCGTCCTTGGCCGAGCGCAACCCGCGCGACGCTGCGAACCAGGCCAACCTGGCGGCGGCCCTGCTGGACGAGGGCCGGGCGGAAGAGTCCGCCAGCGCGGCGCGCCGCGCGCTCGAGCTGGATCCGGAGCTGGTGGAGGCGTGGGACACGCTGGGGACGGCGCTCTACGGCCGCGGCCGGTTCAAGGAAGCGCGCGACGCTTTTCGGAAAGCGATCGAGCTCGAACCCACGGGCGCGCGCTTGCACAACGACCTCGGGATGACGCTCGAGCGGCTCGGCCAGCTCGAGGCCGCCGCACTCGCCGTGGAGGAGGCCCTGGAGCTCGACCCGGGCTTCGCGCTCGCGCACTACAACCGCGCTTTCGTGCACCTGAGACAGGACGAGGCCTCCGCAGCCCTGGAGCACCTGGCCCAGGCTTTCGAGTGCGACCGCGCGAGGCCCGATCGCGACTTGCCGCGCGACCAGGCGCTCGAGGACATGGTCGATGCTTGCGAGCGCGCAGCCGACGCCGGACGCCTCCAGGACACGCTCGCTCCGCTGCAGCGCATCGTCGCCGCCGTTCCGCGGGCGACGCTGGCTCACGAGCGGCTGGTCGACGCCGTCACGCGGCTCGGCCGAGCGGGCGAAGCGCTCGCGGCCGCGCGCCGCTGGAGCGAGCTCTGCCCGGACAGCGCGAATGCCTGGAACCAGCGCGCCTGGCTGCAGGTCGATCCGCGCGCGGATCCGGCCGTGCGAGATCCGAGCGATGCCCTGCGCTCGGCCGAGGAAGCCGTGCGCCTCTCGCGCGGGGAAGAGCCCGCCCACCTGGACACGCTGGCCTGGGCCCTGCACTGGAACGGCGAGGACGAGCGCGCGCTCGACGAAGCGGCGCGCGCGCTCGACGTCGCGCTCGCGCGGGGCATGTCCGAGGCGACCGTGCTCGAGCTGGAGCGCTCGCTCGAGGTGCTCGAGGCCGCGCTCTCTGGCGCTAGTCCGCGATGAGGTCGCGCCAGGCCGCCAGCTTCTCGGCCAGGCGCACGCGTGCGCGCACGAGGCGCGTGTTGGCGACGTCGCGCTCGATCCCGAGCTCGCGCGCGGCTTCCTCGATCGAGCGGCTGCTGAAGTAGACCAGGCGCAGGATCTCCTGATCGGCGGGCCGCACCAGGTTCAGCGCCAGCTCGAGGGCGGCAGCGAGATCGGCGCGCTCGACCTTTCCGAGGCTGCCGGTCGTGAGCGGGTCGAGCTGGAAGCGCGAGCTCTCATCCGCGCCGAGCGCGAGCGGCACGACACGCCGCTCGCGCAAGCGATCGATCAAGGCGCTGCGCGCGGCCGCCCAGAGATAGCTGCGCAGGGCCGCGGGATGCTCGAAGCCGCGCGGTGTGGCCCGCAGGAAGCGCACCACGACTTCCTGGGTCACGTCGTCGAGCGTGGCCGAGCTGATGGAGCTCGAGTTGCCGCGCAAGGCGCGCTTGAGCGCCTCGAGCTCGGTACGCAGCAGGAGGTCGAGTGCATCCCGGTCCTGCTCGTCCTGCCAGCGCTGCAGGAGCGCGCCCCTCGGATCGCTCGACATCGCCCGATCCTAACCGAGGACAGCCCGGGCAGACGGCACGCGGCGGAGCGCCCAAGGACTCCTCAATTCTTTGGCCGTGCGAGGAGGCTCGGCTTGCGTTCAACGCCATGGAAGCGGGGCTCGACCCCGTGCGACGGATCGCTACACTCCCGCCCCTCGTGCCGCGCCGGTGGCAGCGCGCGACGAGGAGCACCAGGACCCCTGACCCCAAGGACGCAGAGATGATCATCGTTGCCCTCGGCCTGTTCGCCCTCGCTCCTGCGCAAGGGACTGCGCCGGCCCAGAGCCCGATCTGGGACCGCCTCAAGTTCGAAGCCGAAGGCCGGATGCGCGCCGAGGCGACCATCGAGAACGTCGACCCGGCGACCGGCAACGAGGTCGAGGATCGCTACCGCGGCCGGATGCGCTTCCGCTTCGGTGCCAAGTACGCGCTGGACGAGGACATCAATCTGGGCGCGCGCCTGTCGACGGCTTCGGACGGCAACGACGCCAACAACCCGCACTGGGATTTCGGCGACGGCGACGGCTTCAACGGCGGCGGGGTGGTCCTGGACCGCTACTACCTCGACTGGGCGGCGAGCTCGGAGACCCACGTGGTGTTCGGCAAGCAGCCGCACGCCTTCGCCGTGCCGCCGATCTACGGCGACTTCCTGTGGGACTCGGACATCTCGCCCGCGGGCGTCGCGGCGACCTGGAAGCCCATGACCTCCGAGGGACCTTCGTTCGACGCACGTGTGGCGGGCTACGTGGTGGCCGAGACAGCGGCCGACCACGATCCGAAGATGCTCGGCGCGCAGGGCAACGTGTACCTCCCGATCGACGACATGAAGGTGCACGTCTCGACCGCGGTGTACGACTGGACCAACATCGGCGACCTCCCGGCGGCGCTCGCGGGCACCAACCAGGGCAACAACGACACGGACTTCTTCGTGTGGGAGGCCTTCGCCTCGGCCACGCTCCCCGGCGGACCGCTGGACGAGATGACGGGCTACTTCCAGCTCATGCGCAATCTGGACGAGTCGGACAGCGGCGTCGTGCTGGGCGCGCAGCTCGGCTCGAGCAAGTGGCAGCGCGGCAACTACAACGCCTTCTTGCTGCTCTACGACCTGGACGGGAACGCGATCTTCAGCCCCGTGGCCCAGGACGACACGCCGGTCGCGGGCACGGGCCTGAACGACGGCGACGCCGACGGCATGAACGGCATCGTCCTGGGCGGCCAGTACTTCTGGCGCGACAACGTCGCTCTGAAGCTGTGGGTGCTGACCTCCAATGCGTCCGGCGCCGACGACGATCCGATCCGGTTGCGCTTCGACCTCGACTTCAAGGTCAAGTAATCGTCCTGATCGCCCTGTCGAGCGCGGCGGAGTCCGCGAAGGGGGCCCAGCGCGGATGAGCGAGCTGCAGGTCGAAGCGCGCGCCTTCCGGCCGGGCGACGAGGAGCTCTTGCTGGCGGGCTTCGCGCGCGCCGCCCGAGTGGGCGGCGGCCCGCGGCGCGAGCTGGCCGAGCTGCGCTGGCGCTACGGCGCGGCTCCGCACGGCGCGTGCGTGGCCTTCACGCTCGACCAGCACGCGCGCGCGGTGGCCGGGGTGTGCGCCACGCGCCACAGGGTGCGCTTCGAGGGGCGCGAGGCCTTCTGGCTGGAGGTCGGCGACGTGTTCAACGACTTCGAACGCGGCGCCGGGCTGGTGCGCGCGCGCGCGTTGCTCGCCGCGGGTCGGGCCTTCGCCGAGGCCTTCGGCGGCCCGTCGCCCGAGAAGCACCCGGTGATGTACGGCCTGCCCGACCGGCGCGCGCATCGCCTCGGACTGCGGCACCTCGAGTGGGAGGTGCTGCGCTCCGAAAACGAGCTCGTGCTGGAATCCACACGGGCCGTGCCGCTCGCCGCGGGCGTGCAGGTCGAGGAGGTGCAACGTTTCCCGGAGGAGGTCGAGCGCGCGTTCCTCGGCTACGCGGGCGAGCGCGCGGCGATCCTCGTCCGCGACGCCGCCTACCTGAACTGGCGCTACGCCGAGCGCCCGGGGCCGGGCTTCGCCCTGGCGCTCGCGCGCCGCGCCGCGGAGCCGGTCGGCTACGCGGTGCTGCGCGACGGCCGGCTCTTCGACTGGGGCGCACCGCCCGCAGACGAAGCCGTGGTCCATGCGCTCCTCGCCTGGGCGCGCGCGCGCGCCGGACGCACGAGCCTCACCGCCGTCGTGCCCGATTCCGCGCCCGAGTGGCTGCTCTTCCAGCGCCTGGGCTTCCGCGTGCGCGGCACGCGCGAGTACCTGTGCTTCCGCAGCTTCCAGCGGCCCGCGATCATGAGCTGGCTCTTCCAGCACTGGACCTATTCACGCGGCGACACGCTGCGCTGAATCACCGAACATGGCCGCACCGAAGTACGAGATCCGCCCGTTCCGGCCCGGCGACGAGGAGCGCATACTCGCCACCTTCAACCTGGCGTTCGGCGAGAACGATCCGGCCTTCGTTCCGCGCACGCGCGCCGAGTGGGACTGGGCCTTCGCGCGGAACCCGGCCGGTCAGCGCATCTGGGTGGCCGAGTGCGAGGGCGTGATCGCGGCGCAATGCGCAGCCCTGCCCTATCGCGTGTTCATCGACGGCAAGGAGGCGAGCTTCACGCAGGGCGTCGACTCGATGGTGCACCCCGAGCACAGGAAGGGCCTGCGCCGGCCGGGGTTGTACGTCGAGACGGCCTACCCGTTCTTCCGACAGTTCGGCGGCTTCGGCGCGGACATCCTGCACTACGGCTGGCCGGTCGAGCCCGCCTGGCGCATCGGACGTACGTTCCTCGGCTACGAGATCGTGCGCACGCAGATCGTTCACGTGCGCGACGTCGAGCCGGGGGCGCACGCGATCCCGCGCGAGGTCGAGCGCCTCGAGCGCTTCGGCGACGACGCGCGCGCCCTGTACCTGCGCTGCCGGGCCCGGTGGGGCGCGAGCGTGATCCGCGACGCGACCTACCTGAACTGGCGCTTCCTCGAGCGGCCGGGTATTCGCTACCACGTCTTCGGCGTGCGCGGCGCGGATGGTGCGCTGCGCGGGTGCGCGGTCTACCGGCGTGCCGATCGGCCCTTCCCGGCCTCGGGCCTGATCATGGACTGGCTCGTACCGGACGACGAGCCCGAGGTGGGCGAGTGCCTGCGCGAGGCGGTGCTCGCCCAGGCCCACGCCGACGGAGCGCGCGCGGCGCTGGCGGTATTCCCCGAGTGGACGCCCTGGAACGCGCGCTTCCAGGCGTGGGGCTTCCGGCTGCACACGACCCAGTACCTGCTCATCGGGATCGTCCAGGATCCGCGCCACGACACCTGGTGGCTGCGCGAGAACTGGTGGTACCAGCTCGCCGAGCTGGACGTGGTGTGACCGCGATGACGGACTTCGTGCCCCGGGACCCGGACTACGCGGCCCGCGTGCGCGCCAGCTTCGCGCGCCAGCGCTTCATGTCGACCCTCGGCGCGCGCCTCGTGCGGATCGAGCCGGGCGTGTGCGAGATCGAGCTCGACTACCGCGAAGACCTCACGCAGCAGCACGGCTACCTGCACGCCGCCGTGGGCACGGCCATCGCCGACTCCGCCGGCGGGTACGCGGCCTACTCCCTCATGCCGGCCGGCTCGTCGGTGCTGGCGGTCGAGTTCAAGATCAACCTGCTCGAGCCCGCGCGAGGGGAGCGCTTCGTCGGCCGCGGACGAGTCGTGCGCGCGGGCAAGCGCCTGAGCGTGTGCGAGCTCGAGGTCGAGGCCTGGACCGCCGGCCAGGTCCGGCGCTGCCTCCTCGGACAGCAGACGGTGATGTGCCTGCCCGGGACGCCGGACGACGCGTCGCGCGGCTGAGCCGGGAACGCCGGGCTCCAGCCCGGCTCCGCTTTTCTTCTTCCTCACGCTCTTTGCGGGAAGGGAAGAGAGCCGGGCTGGAGCCCGGCGTTCCCCGGATGAGGCTCCCGTGTCGCAACAAACGAAGACGCCGGCCTGGGGCCGGCGTCGTTCGAGTCCGGAGCTTGCTTCGAGCGCGCTACTTCTTCTTGGGGTCGGTGAACTTCGGCGACGGAGAGCCGGGGTGCTGGTGCGGTTGATGATGCGGGTCGTGGTGATGCGGCTGGTGCGACGGTTGCGAAGGCTTGCCGGCGGGCGGCGGGCTGAAGGGCTTGGAGGGAGCGGTTTGCGCAGGTTTCTTGGGGTCGTGTGCCATGTGGGTCACCAGGATGGAATCGTCGAAACGCGCCCCGGCGAACGCCGCCGGCGGGCGAACGACCCGGGGACGCTACGAAGCGCCACTCGGCAGCGCGATATCGTCCTGTGCGTAGACCGCAAGTCCTTGTCTCGTCAGGCTTTGTGCAAGGGCCATCGAAACGGGGGAGGCTCCCCACGGCCCGCGCCCTCAGAAGCGGATCGCGTAGGTGATCTTGAAGGACAGCTCCCCGAACAGGGGTGCGGAGGAGCTCGAGTCGCTCTCCAGCGTCTCGTTGAAGACCAGGAACACCTCCTGGTGCGGCACGGGGATCCAGCGCAGCCGGGACTGCACGCCGAACGTGTCCGACTCGGTGTCCCACTGCAGGAAGTTGTTCCAGGAGAGCTCGGGCGTGAAGGAGAAGTTGGCGCGCAGCTCGGCGATCTGGGTGTCGAAGTCGCCGCCGGGGAGCGAGACGTCGTTGCGAGAGTACGCGCACCTGCCGTTGAAGAACGGGCCCGGCTGCCACAGCAGGCTGAGGCCGTAGCCGTCCAGCCGGCCGTCGAAGAACTCGCCGCCCTCGAACACGAGGGCGGTCGACAGCGCGCGCTTCTCGGCCGTCTCGAGCTCGACGCGCGCGCGCGAGAAGTCGTACTCGCCGGCGGGGATCTCGACGTCGTCCGGGTCCACGATCCCGTCGCCGTCCTCGTCGAGGATCAAGAAGGGAGCCGCCAGCTCGTCGTGCGTGTGCTCGAGCTCGAAGCGGAACGCGTCGCCGGACTCGAAGAACACGCCGAAGGGCTGGAACTCGGTGTTCCAGGTCTCGAGCTCGCCGTCCGTGTCGGTGAAGACCTGCGTCCCCAGGCCGAACTCGAGCTGACGCACGCTGGCGACGTCCGGCCGCGGCTGGAGCTCGACGGCGCCCTCGTAGCGGCGGATGTCGCTGCGCGGCACGAAGCCCAGGGCCGGGTCGAAGTGCTCCTGGATCTCGAGCGCGCCGAGCTCCCAGGAGAGGAAGTCTCCGGGCGCGCGCAGCGCCAGGCCGAAAGCCGACTGCTCGCCGGCGACGTCCTCGGAGTCCGAGTACAGGAAGAACCCCGTGGTGATCAGGTCGCGGTCGCCGGAGAAGACGCTGGAGCGGTTCGTGACGTCGACGCCGTACACGGCGTTGCGTCCGGTGCCACCGGGTGCGCCGTCCGGCTCCGTGCCGTCCGGGTTGCCGCGCGTGACGATGCCGCCCACGGTCGACTGCTCGCCCACGTTCTTCGTGAGCCGCCCCACGAACAGGTTCTGGCCGTCGAGCTGGTCGAGCTCGTCCGTCTGCACGTCCAGCACGCCGATGCCGTAATCGCCCGCCCGTCCGGTCAGCTTGGCTCCAGCCAGGATCGGCACCTCCTCGCCGTCCGCGGAGAGTCCGATCCTGCGGCTGAAGAAGGGGATCAACGCGCTGTCGCCGCCGCCGCCGCCCGAGTTGTTGAAGCCGAACTCGAACACCCCGGAATCCTGGAGGAAGAAGTCGCGCCGCTCCGGGAAGAACAGCGGGAAGCGCGTCAGGTTGATCTGGCGCTGGTCGACCTCGGTCTCGGCGAAGTCCGTGTTGACCGTCAGGCTGAAGGTGAGGCTGGGGATGATCTTGTAGAAGAGGTCGAAGCCCGGCTCGCCCAGCAGGGTCTTCTCGCCGTCGCCGTCGGGCTCGCCGTCGCCATCGCTGTCGCGCTCGTTGCGCCAGTGCGAGACGAAGAACGGCACGACGTCCAGGCCGATGCCCTGACGGATGCCGGCCAGCCCGGAGAGCTCGCCCGCACGGTAGATGTTGAACAGCCGGTGCTCGCGGCTCGGGTTGGCCCAGCGCGCCTCCTCGCGGTTCTTGCCGATGAAGCGCTCGATGTTGAAGCCCCAGGTCTCGAGCCCGTCCGCGAAGTTCAGGGTCTTGAACGGCAGCGCGAGCTCGGCGCTCCAACCCTGCTCGTCGACGCGCGCCGCGCCGTCCCAGATGCCGTCCCAGGGCTTGTTGAAGTTGGCGCCGTTGTTCGTGATCAGCGCGTCGCCCTTCGAGCCGCCGGCGTTGATCTGGAAGAAGAACGCGTTGCGCCGGTCGAGGAAGGTGTCGAACACGATCTCGACTCGGTCGTCCACCTCGAGCCGCGCGTCGCGCTCCCTGGTCGTGGTGACGATGCGCTCCGGCTCGCGATCGGAGCAGCGGATCGCCATGTAGAGGTGGTCGGCGTCGTGCGCGAAGCGGATCTCGGTGGCCTCGCTGGGCGGCGCGCCGAGCTCGGGCTCGACCTGCGTCAGCTCGCCGATCGGCGTGGCGAGCTGCCAGGCGGCGTCGTCGAGGCGTCCATCGATCCGTGGCGGCTCGGAGATGCGCGTGCTCACGGCCCGGGGCCGGGTCGGCTCCTGGGCGCCGCTCGGCGCGCCCGCGGCGAGGACGACCACCACGGCTGAGAGCCTGAGCAAGAATCCCGCGCCGGCACGGCGCGGGCATGCTTGCTCAGTATCGAACCCCCAGGGCGCGAGTCCCTCGTGCCCCTTGAAGCCTCCCCTCTCGCCTCTTCGGCATTCTTGCTCACACTCTGAGCGCGCGACGGCCGTCATGGGGGCGACATGCTGCCGTCGCGCGCGTCGAGCGGAAGGCCCTTGCCGCGCTTTTACGCCTCGCGCAGCTCGTGCGCGAGCAGGCGATGGAACTGGTACATGCCCGTCTCCGAGCGCGCGTAGCGGCCGGTGTCGTACGAGCGCGACGAGACGCCGCGCTGCACCGACTCGCAGATGGCCACGTCCTCCTGCTGGACGTCGTCGCTCGCCTCCAGGCTGGCCTCGATGAAGCGGCGCGCCTGCTCGCCCTCGGTCTCGGCGAACCAGTAGTCGAACACGATCTCGCAGCGATCGACCGCCAGCGGCACGACCCAGTTCGTGTCCAGGATGTTGCCGTAGCGGTTGAGCATCAGGTTCGGGTGGATCCAGGCGTAGATCGCGCCCGCGCCGATGCGCTCGCGGAAATCGCGCCCGTGGAACCGGGCGTCGCTCGCGCTCGGACAGGTCTGCACGTTGAAGCGCTCGAAGAGCTCGGTCTTGTAGGCCGACATCTCGAGCTGCCCGGCCAGGCCCTTGTGCAGGTGCGCGACGTGGTAGCCGCCGTCGAGATAGTTGTCGACGAAGACCTTCCAGTTGCACTGGATCGGGTAGCGGCGCCGGTGCGCGTGCCGCAGGCTCGTGGTGCCGAACTCCTCGAGCATGGCGGCGAGAGGCGCGAGCTCGTCCGCGACGGTGCGCGCGGGCTCACCGGGGTGCAGGAAGACCAGCGGGCCAAAGACCTCGACCGGCACCTGCGGCAGGCTGAAGCGCCGCCGGTCGAAGTCCTTCAGCGCGCCCATGTTCGGCGCCGAGCGCAGGTGACCATCGAGCTCGTAGGTCCAGCCGTGGTACGGGCACACGAGCTGCTCGACAGAGCCCGATCCTTCCAGCAGTTGCGCCGCGTGGTGGCGGCAGACGTTGGAGAGTGCGCGCAGCACGCCGCGCCGGTCGCGCAGCACGAGGTAGCTGTCGCCCAGGATGTCGGTTCGTACGTAGCTGCCCGGCTCCGCCACGCGATCGGACGGGCAGACGTATTGCCACGAGCGGCGGAAGACCGTCTCGGCCTCGCGCAAGAGGATCGCGGCCTCTGTGTACCACGAGGAGGGCGGGGTCGAGGCCGCCTCGATCGGGAGCTCGTCGCGGAAGCGCGCCAGTTCGGCCTGGAGATCCAGCACGGGGTTTTTCATGGCACGCGCGCGCTCAGGATCGGCAGCATCCACACGCCGTAGGACGCGGGATCCCCGAAGGAGGTGATGATGGCGTCGAAGCTGCGCCGCACCTCCTGGGCCGAGAGCCGGCTGTGGCCCGCGATGATCTCGGTGTAGCCGTCGCGCCAGGCCTCGAAGATGCCGGTGAGCACGCCGCGCTCCACGCGCACCGTGTCGATCACTGCGTAGTCGACGCGCACGTCCTCGAGTCCCAGCTCGTGCAACCAGTGGTAAGCCTTGCGCCCGCAGTAGAGGTCGGTCCCGGTGCGCTCCCCGAGCGTGATCGGACCCTCGCGCCAGAAGCGGTCGCCGTCCACCGCGCACGGGTGGCAGTGGATCATGCCGTAGTCCTCGGCCACGACGTGCATGCGTCCCCCTGGGCGCGTGACGCGCTTCATCTCGGCCAGGACGCGGCGCGGCTCGGGCACGGCCTGCAGCATGTGCCGGCACACGGAGAGGTCGAAGGAGCGCTCGGGAAAGTCGAGCGCGAAGGCGTCGCCGAGGCGGAACTCCACGCGCGAGCCGAGCTCGCGGCTGCGCTCGCGGGCGAGCGCGAGGTGCGGCGCGTGCACGTCGATCCCCACCAGGGTGAAGCGCGGATGCTCGCGCCCGAGGCGCAGCACGATCTCGCCCGTGCCGCAGCCGACGTCCAGGATCCTGGCGCATTCGGGCAGCGCGTAGCGCTGGAACAGGGCGCGCTCCTGGGGCCAGATCGCCTCGGCCTGGGCCGCCAGGTTGCGCACCATCGATTCGTGCGCCATCTGCTCGGCCTGCGGGTTGCGCTCGCTCTTCATGGTCCGCCCACCATCTTGCCATCCGACTGCGGCCCGAAGTGTTCGCGTACACGTCCCATGCGCCGAATGGGAGCGCCGCCGCGGAGGAATCGATCGCCGCTTCCGGTTTCATCCGGAAGTGCGGCCGCCTATTCTCTCGACTCCTACCAGCGATCGCCGCCGCGATCGCCGCCGCGATCGCCGCCGCGATCGCCGCCGCGGCTGCCACCACCGCCACCACTGCCGCCGCGGCCACCACCTCCGCCGCCGTATCCGCCGCGGCCACCGCCGCCACCACCTCCACCGCCGCCATAGCCCCCGCGTCCGCCGCCGCCACCACCGCTGCCGCCGAAGCCGCCACGGCCACCCCCGGCTCCACCCGCAGCACGCTCACGGGCCTCGTTGACCTTCAGCGGGCGGCCGTCGAACTCGACGCCGTCGAGCGCCTTGATGGCGGCCTGGGCATCCTGATCGGAGCCCATCTCGACGAAACCGAAACCGCGCGAGCGGCCGGTCTCGGGGTTGGTGAGGATCGCGACGCTCTTGACGACGCGTCCGCCTTCGGCGAACGCCGCGCGCAGGGAGTCTTCGGTGGTCGTGAAGTTGAGATTGCCGACGTAGAGCTTGGTACCCATCGGGGGTTGCCTTCAGGAACTGCTTGGCACCGGAGGTCCCTTCACGCCAAACGGAAGGCCGAGCGCGCAAGACGGGAAGTCAGAGGCGGGACGGGAACCCCGCCCCGCGAACGAGCGAAAAGCCTAGCGATGGGTTGGCGTAGGTCCATCCCCCAGACAGCTTTCGAGCGGAGCCAACCCGTCAGACGCTGCCCGCGGAGACACAGCCCTGCAGCGGCAGGCTGGCCATCGTGTGCAGCCCGGGCTCGGCGAAGAGCAGCGGGCGGATGACGTTGAGCACCAGCGCGGACGTGGCCGTGTCGCCGTGCACTCCGCCCGGCACCAGGAGCTCGAAGGGAGGCTCACCCTCGATCACCGCGCGATCGCGCGGCTCGGGTTCGCCCAGCGTTGCCTGGAACAAGAGCTCGAGCGCGAGGCGGCCGCCGACCCAGCCGCGCGCTTCCTGACGCACACCGCGCGCCGCGCCTGCTGGGACCGGACCGAGGTCGCTCTCGAGCTCGCGGTCGGCCAGGACTGGCACGATCGTCTCCTCCCAGCGCTCGACGCGCCAACCCAGGAAGTGCGCCAGGAAGTGCAGCGACTCCCCCAGGCCGACGTGACGCAACGTCCCGGCGGCCACGCGCCGCTCGAACTCCGCCGGCGCGAGTCCGACGCCGACCTTCTGCTGGAAGGGCAGGCGGCGCTTGCCCGCGTCCTGGATGCGCTCGATGCGCAGCGCGCGGACCAAGTGGCACGCGCTGGTCGCGGCCACGGGCAGCGCGTCCATCAGGAAGCCCGGGTTGATGCCGGTCCCCACGATGCGCGCGCCTCCACGCACGGCGAGCTCGTGCAGCTCCTGGGCCAGGACCGGATGGCGCAGCCAGGGCCAGGCGAGCTCCTCGCACGTGCTGACCACCGAGCATCCGCGAGCGAGGAGCGCGCGGAAGGTGTCCATGCACAGCTCGAGGTCCGAGCGCGTGGTCACCACGGCGCAGCGGATGCTGTCCCACTCGCTCACCTCCTCGAGGCAGGCGCGGACGCGCACACCCTGCGAGAGGCCGGGCACGAGCTCGGCCAAATTGCGGCGCGCGAGCGCGGGCGCCG
>Ga0247727_10015254_pt1 | contig 12636 bp, 8 predicted proteins | sample WisWelCaveWW1625_FD_202498 | JGI IMG/M metagenome (GOLD analysis project Ga0247727, IMG submission 202498) | Biofilm microbial communities from Wishing Well Cave, Virginia, United States - WW16-25 | ecosystem: Environmental > Aquatic > Deep subsurface > Groundwater > Cave microbial mat | place... | reverse complement strand
CAGGCGATGGTGTCGGTCACCCCCGAGGACAGGAAGGCGCAGGCGTTGTCGATGGCGGTGCGGGTGGCCTCCTGCTGGCCGGACCCGATGGCGGTGCGGCACCGGCTCTGGCCGGCGAACTCCATGCATACCTCGCAGGAGTATCCCCCCAGACTCAGGGTCGAGTACACGATCAGTCCCAGCGCCAGAACCGAGAAAATCAGCGCCGCCAGCGTGGTCTTCGAGACGCCCTTCATGGCTTGCGGCCCTCGGCGGGCTTCAGCCACTGGTCGATCCAGGCGAGGAAAGTCCGGTACCAGAGCTGGCTATTCTGCGGCTTCAGGATCCAGTGACCCTCGTCGGGAAAAAGAAGCAACTGGGAGGGCGCCTTGCGCATCTGCAGCGCGGTGAACAACTGCAGGCCCTGGCCGTAAGGAACCCGGTAGTCAAGCTCGCCGTGGATCACCAGGGTCGGGGTTTTGAAGTTCTTGATGTGCTCGGAAGGCGACCAGCGGGCATACATCTCCGGATTGTCCCAGGGCATCCCGCGGAATTCCCAGATGGGGAACCAGAGCTCCTCGGTCTCGGCCGTCTTGCTGCGCAGGTCGAAGACCCCGGCGTGCGAGACGAGCGCTTTGAAGCGCTCGCTGTGGCCGAGGATCCAGTTCACCATGTAGCCGCCGTAGGAGCCGCCGGCGGCGGCCGCGCGCTCCGCGTCGACATAGGGACGCTTCTGCATGTAGTCCAGCCCGCTGATCAGGTCCTGGTAGACCTTGCCCCCCCAGTCGCCGTTGATTCCGTCAATGAAGGTCTGGCCGAACCCGGTGGAGCCGCGGGGGTTGGGTAGAAAAACGACATAGCCGGCCCCGGCGAAGACCTGAGCGTTCCAGCGATAGGTCCAGGACTCGCCCCAGGCGCCTTGCGGCCCTCCGTGGATCAACATCAACAGCGGGTGCTTGCGGCTCGCGTCGAAGTCCGGCGGCTTGACCACCAGCCCGTGCACCCGGGCCCCATCGGCCCCCTCGTACCAGACCTCTTCGGGGCGGCTGGTCGGGTATTCGCGCAGGACGGCTTCGTTCAGCCGGGTCAATTGCGCCGGCGAGCCGCCGGTCGAGGAGGCGCGGAAGATCTCCACCGGCGAGGAAATGCTGTGGCCGGAATAGATCATCGTCTTGCCGTCACGGGCCAACTGGATGTCGCCGAGATGCGCGTCGCCGCCCACCGCCAGCCGAACGGCGCCGCCGCCGACCGGAATGGTGAAGATCGGCTCCCGTCCGCGATCCTCGGCGGTGAAGAACAGGCGGCTGGAATCCGGCGCCCAGGCGATGGAGCCGACCCAGCGGTCAAAGCTCTCGGTCAGGCTGGTGACCGCGCCCGAGCCGCGCTCGTGCAGCATCAACCGGTAGCGGTCGCTCTCGTATCCGGCGCGGAGCTGGGCTCGATAAGCGATATAGCGGCCGTCCGGGGAGTAGAGCGGAGCGTCGTCGGAGGCCGGGTTATTGGAGATTTTTCGCCCCGTCCCGCCTTCGATGGACACCACGAAGAGCTCGGTATTCGTGCTGGTGGCCTGGGCGTCGTCGGGCTTGAGGACGTAGCAAAGCTCCTTGCCGTCCGGCGACACGGCGTAGCCCTCCGGGGCCCCAAGCTGGAAGGTGGGGGCGTCACGCGGGCCGGGCGTCAGGTCTTTGGCCGTGCCGCCCTCGGCCGGCGCGACGAAGATATGGCTGCGCCGCCCGTCGTCCCAGCGGTTCCAGTGGCGGTAGAGCAACGAGGTAATGGCCCGGGCCTTGACCTTGCTGTTGCGCTCCGCTTCCAGCCGCGCCTTGTTGCAGGCCTCGTCCTTGCAATCCGGATACACCGAGCTGAGGAAGATCAGGTTTTTTCCGTCCGGCGAGTAAACGACCCCGGAGGCCTCCGTCGAAAGCGAGGTGACCTGGCGCGGATTCTTCCCGTCCGAATCCATAATCCAGATCTGGCTCGATCCGGACCGGTTGGAGACAAAGGCCAGACGCCGCGAGTCCGGGGACCAGCGGGGCCGCTCGTTGCTCGATCCTTCCGTGGCGATCCGGCGGGCCTCCCCTCCGGCCGCGGGGACCAGGTAGATGTGTCGCGGGCGCGTGTTGGCCTCCACGTCGGGCGTTTCCGCCACCAAAGCCACGGTCCGGCCGTCCGGCGAAAGCTGGGGATCCGAGATCCGCGCCAGCTTCAACAGCGCCGGCACGTCGAAGGGTTTCTTCTGTCCGGCCAGCGGCCAGCCGCTGATGGCCAACGCAACCACCGCGCCGGCAATTTTCCAATGGTCTGTCATACTCAAAACCGTGAGCGCTCTGACAAGCTCCGTTTCGGAATCGTCGTGATCGTGTCCAGGTTCACGACGCAACTGTTCGGCAGGCCATCCTCGATACCCAGGCGAACTTCAACCGGGATGCCGCGGATACGGGTCGTGACCGGAGCGACGGTAACCAGATCCCTCACCAGGTAAGCCTCGTCGCGCGACAGCAGCGCCACCGGCCGCCGGCCGGCGCGGGCAGCTCAGCCCACCAGACCTCCCCACGGCGCACCTACCACTCCTGCGAGGATAGTAACTGTACCGCTGCGGCCTGGGCCATCTCGATCTCCCGGCGGGTTTCGGGCTCGTTCCGGTAGCCCGCCACATACTGGCGGGTCAGCCGGAGCTGCCGCTGCCGCTCGAGCCACCAGCGCAACGCCTCATGCAGAATCGCGCTGCGGCTCTTGCCGCTACGCTTGCGGATCCCCTCCACCACCCGATACAGATCCGCCGGCATACTCACCGCAACCTTGGTGGCTGGCTTTCTCATGGTATGAAAAAGTATACCATAGGTTCATACTGGTATCCTCAGATTCCCCAGCCGCCGCTGACGTGAATATTGGTTCCGTTGATGTAGCGGGCCTCCTCGGATACCAGGAAATTCACCGCCCCGACCACGTCCGACACCGTCCCCACGTATCCGGCGGGAATGCTCTTGACCATGCCCGCCAGCTCGGATTCCGGCGCGCTGCCCGAGTGGATAAAGCCGGGCGAAATCGCGTTGACCGTGATGCCGCTGGGCCCCAGCAGCCGGGCCAGGCTTCGCGTCAGCACCAGAATGCCGGCCTTAGCGATATAGTGCGCCGTCACCTGGGGCTGGGCGACGAGCTGATCCGCGTTGGCCATGCTGAAGTTGATGATACGGCCCCATTTCCGCTGCTTCATCCCGGGGGCTACGGCCCGGCTCAGGTAGAAAACCGGATGCAGATTGTTGTCGAACATTTCCAGCCACCCCTCGACGGTCTCTTCGAGCAGGTTGACGCGGTGGTAGGGCCCGGCACAGTTGATCAGGGCGTCGATCCGCCCCCACTCGGCCTCGACCTTCTCGGCCAGCCGGGCGGCGGCTTGGGGATCCGAGACGTCACACTGCTCGGCGAAGGCGCGGACGCCCTTCCCGGTCACGGCCGCGGTTGTCTCCTGGGCCTGGGCCTGGCTGGTCCGGTAGCAGATGGCCACCGACCAGCCGTGCTCGGCCAGCGATAGGGCCAGCGCCCGGCCAATCCCCCGGGCGCCGCCGGTGATCAAAGCGACTTTCTCGGTCACAGGTCCGCAGCCATAGGATAAACTGATTTAGATGGCTGTGTCCGGGAGGTTGCCCATGGCGCTTCGGCTTCTTGTTGCCGCACTCCTGCTGTTGGCTCATTCGGCGACGGCTCAAACGCCCTCGGCCAGGGTCGTGGGCCGCGTAACCGACGCCACCGGCGCGGTGATCCCGGGCGTCTTCATCCAGGTCACCAACCTGGATACTAACATCGCTCAGACGGGTTCCTCGAGCGAGGTCGGCGACTTCACCATTCCCTATCTGAACCCCGGGCGGTATTCGCTGGAGGCCAGGGCCGAGGGATTCCGCACCTACCGGCGCGCGGAATTCACCGTGGCGGTGGACCAGGTCCTGCGGAACGACATGGCGCTCGAAGTCGGCGCCACCACCGAGAGCGTGACCATCACCGACGCGCCGCCGGTGCTGAACACGGAGAGCGGCGCGCGCGGGCAGGCCATCACCACCGAAGAGATCGCCGAAATCCCGCTGGACAGCCGCAACTTCAGCGACCTGGCCTACCTGAGCGGCGGCGTCCTGCCCAAGGGCGACGGAGGCGACGGCGCCTACGCCATCAACGGCGCCCGCGCCGACAACGTCGGCTTCCTGGTCGACGGAATGAACAATACCCAGCGGCGCAACACGGGCGCAGTGATCAATCCGCCGCTGGAGGGCGTCCAGGAATTCAAAATGATCACCTCCGGATTCTCGGCCGAGTTCGGCCGTTACGCCGGCGGCGTGCTGAGCGTGGTCACCAAGAGCGGCAGCAACCGCTTCCGCGGCGCCCTTTACGAGTTCCTGCGCAACGACGCGTGGGACGCCCGCGGCTTTTTCGACGTCGAGCAAGCCAAGCTGCGCCGCAACCAGTTCGGCGCCACCGTGAGCGGGCCGGTGTTGATCCCCAACCTCTACAACGGCCGCGATCGCACCTTTTTCATGGTCACCTGGGAGTCGCTCCGGCTCGTCGATGGCAAGACGCAGCGCGGCATTGTCCCGCTTCCGGAAATGCTGAACGGGGATTTTTCCAGGGCCGCCGACGCCTTCGGCCGACCCCTCCGCTTGAACGATCCGCTCAACAGGGTCCCGTTCCCCAACAATCAGATCCCGGCGAGCCGCTTCGATCCCGTCGCCTTGAAGCTGGCCGCCTATTACCCCAAGCCCAATCTCAGCGGGTCGGCCAACAACTACATCGCGCAGGGCAACCTCACCAGCAGCAACAATAACATCGGCATCAAGGTCGACCATCATCTCAGCCCCCGGGATCGCCTCAGCCTGAGCGTCTTTTGGCGGCCCAATTCGACCCATGACCCGGTGGTCAACAGCCGGTCGCCGATTCCGATCTTCGGCCTCAGCAACAACACGTTGGATCTGCTCTCCGGCATCCGCTATCTGCGGACGGTCACTCCGACGATGTTCCTGGAGCTGAACGCCTCGTTCTCGCGCAAGACCAACAACCAGGTCTGGCCGTTGAGCCCGGAGCGCGACTGGGCCGCCGAAGCCGGCTTCGCCGGTGGCACGAGCAACCTCATCGCCAGAGGTCTTCCACAGCTCGACGCCAGCGGCTACATCTTCCTCGGCCCGGCCTACGACATTCCCAAGATTTGGGCTTTCAACAATTACCAGTACTCGGCCGCCACCACCTGGATCCACGGCCGCCACACCCTCAAGTCCGGCGCCGACTTCCTGCGCATGCAGTATTTCTCCCGCCAATACGGCGATACGCGCGGCCGCCTGACCTTCCTCGGCCGCTTCACCGGCGAGCCCCTGGCCGACCTCTTGCTGGGCTGGCCGCAGAGCACGCGCCGGCAACTGGACGCCGCCGGCCCCTATCATCTGATCTCCAATTACTCCGGCTACGTGCAGGACGACTTCAAGGCGACCTCCACCCTGACCCTCAATCTCGGCCTGCGCTACGACCTGATGAAGCCGCCCCGCGAGAAGTTCGGGGCCTGGTCCATGTTCGTCCCCTCCCTCGGCAAGATCGTCATCTCGGGCCGCGGAACCGTCCCCGATTTCGACCGGCGCATCCAGGCAACCGGCCTGGCGCCGCACATCACCATGGCCGCCGGCGCCGGCCTGCCGCCTTCCATACGCCAGCCGGACTACACCGACTTCGGCCCCCGCCTCGGCTTCGCCTGGCGTCCCTTCGGCAAGACCACCACCGTCGTTCGAGGCGGCTACGGCATCTTCTACGGAAGCAGCTCCATCTATCGAATGGACGAGTACAGCGACACCTACCCCTTCTCCATCAACGAGAGCTACTCCGCCAACGCGTCGAATCCGCTGCTGCTGACCGTTTCCAATCCGTATCCCGAGGCCCGGCGCAGCGTCGGCGGCGTCACCAGCACCAGCGGCCAGGAAGCCGATCAACAAAGCCAGTACCTGCAGTCGTGGAACCTCACCTTCGAGCGCGAATTTGCCAAGGACACCGTGCTCGAGATCGCCTACGCGGGATCGAAGGGCACGCACCTGCCCCGGCGCTACGACTACAACCAGCCTTACCGGCTCCTGGAGGTCCGCCAAGCCAGCGGAGCGTTCCCCCGGCCCTTCCCCGCGTTCTCCACCATCAACATCATTACCGACGGCTCCAACTCCACCTACAACTCCGGCTCCCTCACCATGCGCCGCCGCTTCAGCAAACGATTGTTCTTCCGCGCGACGTATACCTATGCCAAGTCTATAGACGAGAGCTCGAACACCGGCGGAACCATCCAATACAGCTTCCCGATCGCCCAGGATGCCCGTAACCTGAAGGGCGAGCGCGGGCGCTCCGATTTCGATATCGGCCACTCCTTCGCCATGAGCTTCATCTGGCAGCCGAGCTTCTCAAGGAACCTGCCGCTCCGCAACTGGCAGTTCTCCGGGACCAGCACCATCTACACCGGACCGCCCTTGACGCCGAAGGTGGCGAACTTCAACTTCAACAACGGCGAGGCGAGCCGCCCGGACCGCGTCGGCAAAGGCGCGCTGGCGAACCCGTCGGTCGACCAGTGGTTCGACCGCACCCGTTTCCCGGTGGTTCCGCTCGGCGCTTACCGGTTCGGCAGCTCGGGGCGCAACATCCTCGACGGTCCGGGCACGTTCAACGTCAACGCGTCGCTCTCCCGCCGCTTCCGCTTGGCCGAATCCAGCTCGCTCCAGTTCCGACTGGAGTCGTTCAACCTGCCCAACCACCCCAACTTCAATCTGCCGGAGAACCGGGTGGACGTCCTCAGCGGCGGGGCCATCAGCCGCGCCAAGAACAACCGGGTGCTCCAACTCGGACTGCGGCTGGAGTTTTGAGAGCGCGGCGCCGCTGCGACTCCCGCTCTGCGCCCGGCGCCAAGCCTTTCCAGGATGCGATAGTGAGAGATGGTCTGGCCGGTCATGAAGAATAGTGTTTTCGGCCTCCGGATTTCAAGCCCCGAGCTCTGATCGGATTACACTCACAGCTTCGCCCTGGTCACCCAGGTGATCCCGGCATTCGATCTCGACGGCAATCTCCCGGAAGGAATCCACACAGCGACAGAATCCGAGTTCTTCGCTCGGTTCGCCACTTCGTCGGCCAGGCGCAAGTGGCTTGGCGACAGGGTGGGCGAGCTTCTGGCCCTAGCGCTAGCTTAGCTACACTCATTCCACCCACACCGGCTTTCGCCTCTGATTCTCCCAACGATAGGTCGACACCGACAGCCGCCGGCCATCGGTCGAAATGGTCACGAGGCCCTCGCGATCGGTCCGCAACACGCGGGCGTTACCGGCCGCCAGGCGGCTCAGCACGTCCGGGTGGGGGTGCCCGTAAGGATTGTCGTATCCCGCCGAGATCAGGGCGAACCAGGGCGTGGCGCGCGCCAGAAAGAACTCGTTGGCCGAGGTCTTGCTCCCATGGTGCGGAACCTTCAGCACGTCGGCGTGAGATACCAGGTCTTCGGCGATCAGCCGCCGTTCTGCCGCTCGCTCGACGTCCCCGGTGAGCAGGAAACTGCGCTCGCCGAACCGCGCCACCAGCACCAGCGAGTCGTCGTTGGAGGGACGGCTCCGCGGCGTATAGTCCGCCGCCGGGGCCAGCGCCTGGAAGCTCACCCCACCGAGCTCGCGCTGGTCGCCCGCCGCCAGCCGGACCACCCGCGTCCCCCGCTGCCGCGCCTTCTCCAGCACGCGCTCATACTCCGCAGTGGAAGGATTGGTTCCCACCCACAGCTCCCCTACCCGGAAATTCCCCAACAGCGCCGGCAGGCCCCCGATGTGATCGTAGTGGGCGTGAGAGACGACGACAACGTCCAGAGCGCGGATCGAGCGCGACCACAGATAAGGCGAAACGACCTCTTCGCCGATATCGAACTCCGGCGCCGGGCGGCCGAACGAGCTCAATCCGCCTCCATCCAGCAGCATGGTCTGTCCCCGCGGGAGCGCGAGGAACAGCGCCTCTCCCTGCCCCACGTCGAGCGCCGTCACCTCCAGCCGCCCGCGCTCCAGCCGCGGGGAGAAAGGATGAACGATCAGCCCCCCCAGCCCCGCCGCCAGCGCCGCGGCCCCGATCCACCGCCAGATCCCGCCCCGCGGGATCGACCAGGCCAAGAAAGCCAGACTGGCCGCGCATAGAATCACCAGCCAAGGCGCCGGGGCTGGCAGACGGGCCTCCAGCCACTCGAGTCTGGCGTGCCACTCCACGACCGCCACCATCGCCGCCACCAACCCCGACAAGACCTGTCCCAACGCTCCCCATCCCGTCACAATGGCCAGGAAGCCCAGCGGCACCATGAGGCTCATCAGCGGCACCACCACCAGGTTGGCCGACAGCCCGGTCCACGACAGCCGGTGGAAGTAGATCACCATTGGCAGCGCCAGGCCGACCTGCACCGCAGCCGACACCACGACCAATTCGACCGCGGGCGCCGCCCACCCCACGGTCCGGCTCACCACCGCGAGCGTTACTCGCGGCGAGAACGGCAGCCGCTCCGCCCACCTCCGCCACGCCACCCGTATCTGCGCGATCTTCGGCTCGAGATGCAGGTCCCGATCCCGATTGAGCAGATCGAGGCGCGCCACCCGGTAGGGCGCCACGGTTCGCTCCAGGACCGGCGCCGCCACGCCGGCGATCAGGGCCACCGACAGGAACGAGAGCTGGAAACCGACGTCGAACAGGTCGGCCGGATCGGCGACCAGCATCCCCAGCGCCGTCCCGGCCAGGATGTTCAGCGCGCGCCGCTGCCGGTAGAGCAAGCGCCCGACCAGGTAAGCACCCACCATGCAGGCGGCGCGAATGGTGGGCAACTGCGATCCCGCCAGCAGAACGAAGCCAGCCAGCAGCCCCACGGTCAGTACCGCGCCCCATCCGGTGGGGACCCGCAGCAGCCGGAACAGCCACAGCAGGAACCAGGCCAGAATCGCCACGTGCGAGCCGGAAATGACCAGCGCGTGGTAAGTCCCGGTGCGCTGGAACGACGAGCCCAGCGCCCGGTCCAGGTATGCTTTATCGCCCAGCACCATGGCCTTGACCACCCCGCCATGCACCGATTGCGCGCCCAACAGCGCGTCGACCCGCCGGTCGGCCCACTCCCGGATCCGCCAGATCAGCCCCATCACGCGGCTGCCCCTTCGCCCTTCGAGTCGGGCAATCACCGCGCCGGCTCGCACCGACGCCGTCAGGTGGACGCTTTGACGCAGCAGATAGCCGACGCGGTCGAATCCTCCTGGATTCTCGAAATTGCGTGGGTGGCGCAGCCGGGCCGGCAAGTCCACCCGCTCGCCGTAATCGAGATCGAGCGGCGCAGCATCGGCGCGGCGCGTCGCCGTCACGCTGACGCCGCCCCGGGCCGGGATGCCGTCCCCGATCGATTCCACCTCCAGCAGGAACCGGTCCCGATCCCGGCGAACCTTGGGCGGTTCGCGGATCCAGCCTTGCAATCGCACCGGGTCCCGCAGATCGAGCGCGTTCCGCTCAATGACCGCGACGATGTTCTCGGGATTCGGGGCCGGCCGGAGCGAGGCACACAGCGCCCCCGCGACCGCCAGGCCGGCCAGACACGCGGCCGCCCCGGCTCGCGCCGCCCCGCGCCAAAGCCCCGCCAGGGCCAGCAGCAGGAGCAGCAGAATGGAAATCGACGATTCCCGAAATGAAAACGTGGCGTACTGCGCCGCCACCACGCCGATCGAGAAGGCCACGAGCGGCGCAATCAGCGGATACTGCATCCGCTCTAGGGACCGATCAACTCGACCATGCTTTCAATATGGAACGTTTGCGGGAACAAATCAATCAGTTTCACGGAATCGATTCGAAACCCGGCCGCGACCAGGGCGCGCAAGTCCCGGGCCAGCGTCGCCGGATCGCAGGAAGCTACCGTCAGGCGGCGCGGCTTCAGGCGCGCCAGCCGAGTGGTCACCGCCGGTCCCAGTCCCGTGCGCGGCGGGTCGGCCAGGACAAAATCGGCGGGTCCGTCAAAGCTGTTCAGGAACTCCTCGGCCGGCTGGTGGCGAACCTCCACCGTCACGCCCGCTCGCCCGGCGTTCTCCTCCAGGTTCCGGGCCGCGCTCAGATTCGCCTCCACCGCCACGACGCGCGCGAACCGCCGGGCCAGCGCCAGGCTGAACGGGCCCACGCCGGCGTAAAGATCCACCGCCGTATCTCCCACCGGCCCTGCTGTCGCCAGCTCGATCAGCCGGGGAACAAGGAAGCGGTTGACCTGGAAAAACGACCGCCGGCTCACCCGGTAGACTTCGCCCCCCTCGGCGTACTCCAGCGAGTCGCCCCGGCAGAACCCCGCGATCTGTTCCGCGCACCAGTCAAAAAACCGGCGGGCCAGAGGCCGCGCGCTCTCGAGCACGGTCAACTGCACGTCGCTCTCGTTGCTGAACAGCTCGAGCTGGCCGAGGAAGCCTGGAAAGCGCCTTTCTCCAGCCATCCGCCGCAGCGCGGCCAGGCTGCGCTGGATCGCCGGCGAGCTGATGGCGCAGACGTCGACCGGGCAGAGCCGGCGCGACCCCATTTCGAGAAACCCGATCTCGACCCGCCCCTCCACGCGCTCCACCCGCAGTTGGACCCGGTTTCGATAACCCCATTCCGGACCGGAGACGATCGGCGCCGGCCCGGACCACTCAATCTTGCCGAGCCGGGCCAGCGTCTCGAGCAGTATCTCCCGCTTGAACTCCAGTTGCCGCTGGTAGGGAATGTGCTGGTAATGGCAGCCGCCGCAACGGGAGAAATAGGGACACGGCGGGGCCGCTCGCCACTCCGCCGCCGACTCGATGGCCAGCGGGCGGCCCATCAGCAGGTCCGCGGATTCGCGCTCGACCTCCACCAGGACCTTCTCGCCCGGCAGAACAAACGGGGTAAGCACGGTGCGGCCGTTGTGGCGCCCGAGCGAGCGCCCGCCGTAGACCAGCTTCTCGATGTGGACCATCAGGCTCATGCCGCGGCATCCCGTCCCTACTGTACAACGAAGCCTTCACCCTCCGAGCGCCGTGAACCCACGCGCCTTCTCGGCGGTCCAGCCCTCGGGCCATCTGCACATCGGCAACTATCTGGGGGCGCTCAAAAGCTGGGTCCAGATCCAACACGACTTCGAGAGCTTCTTCGGCATCGTGGACCTGTACGCCATCACCGTCTACCAGGATCCGGTCGAGCTGGCCAGGAAGACCGAAGAGGTAGCGGCGTTGTTTCTGGCCTCGGGGATCGACGCCAGACACTCGGCGATCTTCGCGCAATCCTCGCCGGCCCACCTGGAGCTGGCCTGGGTGCGGACCTGCGCCACGCCGGTCGGATGGCTCACCCGCATGACCCAGTACAGGACCAAGGCCGAGCAGCAGGACTCGGTGGGCAGCGGCTTGCTGCTCTACCCCGTCCTGATGGCGGCCGACATCCTGCTCTACCAGGCCGCGGTGGTGCCGGTCGGCGACGACCGACGAGCGCCGCTGACGTCCGGGGGCGCACCGAGCAGCCGGCCCAGGACGCGGGTGCTGCTTGTTGGCGCAGCAAGTTGGAACGGCGCTCACGGTTACGCTGCTCCTGCTGGCGAGTTGTGCCTATCCGGACGATCCCCCGGGGGGAAGCCGGCGCGGAGCGAGGCTTTCGAGGTCGAGCTGTTCCTGGCTGAGCCGCAAGTGGTGGGCCCAGCCCTAACTGCACCGCCGTCCCCAAGGCCACACCCGACCGCAACGGCTACGTTAGCAGTACCAGTCTTTGTCGCGGCGACTGAAACAAATGGGTCGTGAGACTCACTACAGTAAGGGTAATCGATGGCATTCAGGCGCCCTCAGCCGAGCCCCGGGGCCGACGAGGCCAGGGTCCGCCTTGCGGCCTGGACAGGACCGATGGCCCCATGCCCGGGCCGGGACTGGCGAATTGAGGCGTTGATACGGTTTCTGCAGGAACACTACGCCAGGGAACGGCCTACTATCAAGAATCTGAGTAGGCAGTTGGGGATTTCCGATCGCCACCTTGGACGACTCTTCAAGAAAGAGACTGGTATGACCTTTCATGAGCAGCTGCGGGCGGTCAGGATGACACGGGCGACCCAGTTGTTGACTGATTCGGCCCTGACCATCAAGGAGATTGCAGCCGCGGTGGGATACCCCAGTAGTGCCGGCTTCGATCGGGAGTTCCGTCGGGTATTCGCAACGGCACCCCTTGAGTACCGGAGGCTTCATGCGCACCTGAAGCTGGTGTAGGCCTGAGTTGCGTCGCCACGCGGAGGCGACGCCCCCGTTTGCCCGCCTGCGGGAACCACCGAAACCCACGTTGGCACCCGCCAGGCAGCCCCCGCGCCAGCCGGCGTTGGGCGTGTAATGTCCTGGTTGCTCCGGTGTCAGCTCGTTGATCCGGAATGTCAATCCCGAACTATCCAGAACAACTTACCCTCAATGAGCCTCAAGTGCACACTTTCCGGGGGGGGACCCGTTACGGTAACGTGATTGGCTGGCCCGGTCGAGAGCATTCGACGGTTTGCCAACGAATAGCACGATTTGGTAAACAGTTATGCTGTCAACGCCAAATAGAAATGTCCTCTTCTCTGCCAAGTAGAAATGTCCGGTTTAGACAGGTCAAGCGAAGGAGGCGTGTTAGCGTGATGGGGTCCGCGAGGGGTCGCGCCCAAGC
>Ga0247727_10015253_pt1 | contig 12636 bp, 8 predicted proteins | sample WisWelCaveWW1625_FD_202498 | JGI IMG/M metagenome (GOLD analysis project Ga0247727, IMG submission 202498) | Biofilm microbial communities from Wishing Well Cave, Virginia, United States - WW16-25 | ecosystem: Environmental > Aquatic > Deep subsurface > Groundwater > Cave microbial mat | place... | reverse complement strand
TGTCGCGGCCGACCGTCGACAAGCACAGCACGGGCGGGGTCGGCGACAAGGTCTCCCTGGTGTTGTGCCCGCTCGTCGCGGCCTGTGGCGCCGCCGTCCCGCAGCTGTCGGGCCGGGGTTTGGGGCACACGGGTGGGACGCTCGACAAGATGGAGTCGATTCCGGGCTGGGACGCGCATGTCGATCCAGCCCGCATGATCGAGCTGCTCGAAACCGTTGGATGCGTGATCGTGGCTGCCGGCACAGGTTTGGTGCCGGCGGATCGCAAGATGTACGCGCTGAGGGATGTGACTGGCACGATCGAGTCGATCCCGTTGATCGCGTCATCGATCATGAGCAAGAAGGTCGCGGCGGGAACGCGCGCGCTGGTGCTCGACGCAAAGTTCGGCGCGGGTGCGTTCCTGCCTGAGGTCGAGCGCGTGCGCGACCTCGCGCGCACGATGGTGGCCATCGGAGAGCGCAACGGTGTCCGTACCACTGCCCGGCTCACCGCGATGGAGACAGTGCTCGGGCGCGCGGCAGGAAACGCGCTCGAGGTCGCCGAGGCCATCGAATGCCTGCGCGGCGCCGGTCCGTCCGATGTGATCGACGTCACGCTCGCACTCGCGCACGACATGCTCGCGCTCGTCGATATCGCAGTGGACCCTGCGGCGGTGCTGGCGTCAGGCGAGGCCCACCCGGTGTGGGAGGCGATGGTTGCCGGCCAGGGCGGCGATCCCGCGGCGGCGCTGCCCGTGGCGAGCCAGCGCGACAATCTTCTCGCCGACCGATCCGGCGTGCCCGAACGGCTCGACGCGCGCTCCGTCGGCATTGCCGCATGGAGGCTGGGCGCCGGTCGCGCCCGCAAGGAGGATCCTGTGAGCCCCGGCGCCGGCGTCGTCTGCCGCGCGAAACCGGGCGACGAGGTGACGGCCGGCGACGTGCTCGCCGAGATGCATACCGACGACGCGGATCGCCTCGATGGCGCCCGCGCCGCGCTCGGCGCCGCGCTGACGATCGGTGAGGGCCCCGCCGCCCTTCCCACCCTGATCGGCGAGCGCATCACGGCTTCCGCGTTCTGACGGTCTCAGGCGCCCGGATCGGGCACTTTCGCGAACACAGAACGCGAATCGGCTCCTCACCAACGGCTGACGACGGCGGGGAGCTCGTGCAGCGAGTCGACGCGGGCGAAGCGCGGGTGGTCCGGCGCCGGGGCGTCGGCGACCTCCATGGCCCACGTGAGGTGGTACGGCACGTGCACAGCGTGGCCACCGAGGCCGAGGACGGGCAGCACGTCGCTCTTGACCGAGTTGCCGACCATGCAGGCGGACTCGGGCTCGACGCCGAGCTTCGCGAAGAAGCGCCCGTAGGTCGCCTCGTCCTTCTCGGTCACGACCTCGACCAGCTCGAATTGATCGGCGAGCCCGGAGCGCGCGGCCTTGCTCTCCTGGTGGATGAGGTCGCCCTTGGTGACGACCGCGAGTCGGTAGTCGGTCTGCAGGGCCTCGATCGCCTCGGCCGCGCCGTCGAGCATCTCGACCGGTTGCGCGAGGATTTCCTTGCCGAGCCGCAGGATCTCGGCGATCGTCGCGCCGGGCACTCGCTGTTCGGTGACCTCGAGCGCGGTCTCGATCAATGACAGGGTGAAGCCCTTCGCGCCGTACCCGAAGAGCTCGAGGTTCCGACGTTCGATCGCGAGCAACCGATCGCTCAGATGATCGTGGGAGGCGTACGGCTCGAGAAGCTCGCAGAACCGCGTTTCGGTGAAGCGGAAGTAGGTCTCGTTGTGCCAGAGCGTGTCGTCGGCGTCGAACGCGATCACCCGGAGACGAGTCATCGGTCCCGCACGTTATCTGCGCGGTGCCGTACGCTGGCGAAGCATCAGCGCAAGTATCAATATGGTGACCAGCCCGATCACGCCAGAGCAGATCGCAGCCGCGCCGAAGGTCGTGCTGCACGACCATCTCGACGGAGGTCTCCGGCCGACAACCGTCGTCGAGCTCGCCGACGCGATCGGCCACCGCCTCCCGACCACCGATCCGAGCGAGCTCGCCGCGTGGTTCCATCGCGGCGCGAACCGCCGTGACCTCGCCCTCTACCTCGAGTGCTTCGCACACACCGCCGGCGTCATGCAGACGGCCGAAGGCCTCGTGCGCGTGGCCAGAGAATGCGCCGAGGACCTCGCGAACGACGGTGTGGTGTACGCCGAGGTGCGGTTCGCCCCGGAGTTGCACACCGAGGCCGGGCTGTCGATGGACGAGGTGGTCGAGGCAGTGCTCGAGGGGTTCCGGCAGGGGAGCAGGGGCACTCGCCTCACCATCGGCACGTTGTTGACAGCACTGCGCACCGCAGCGGTGTCGCGGGAGATCGCAGAGCTGGCGGCGCGTCACCGCGACTTCGGGGTCGTCGGGTTCGACATCGCGGGCCGCGAGAAGGGGTTCCCTCCGACACAGCACCTCGACGCCTTCCATTACTGCCAGCGCGAGAACTTCCACATCACGATCCACGCGGGCGAAGCATTCGGGCTTCCGTCGATCTGGGAGGCGATCCAATGGTGCGGTGCCGAACGCTTGGGGCACGGTATCCGGATTGTCGACGACATCCACGTCGCAGACGACGGTGTGGTGAAGCTCGGCAGGCTCGCGCAGTTCGTGCGCGACCGCCGCATCCCGCTCGAGGTGTGCCCGACGTCGAACGTGCACACCGGTGTCTGCGACACCGTGAGAGAGCACCCGATCGACCTGCTGAAACGGCTGCGGTTCCGCGTCACGCTCAACACCGACAACCGGCTGATGAGCAACGTGTCGATGAGCTCGGAGATGCGAGCGCTCGTCGATGCCTTCGGCTACGAGCTCGGCGATCTGCAGTGGCTGACGATCAACGCCATCAAGAGTGCGTTCTGGCCGTTCGACGATCGGCTCCGCATCATCGACGAGGTCATCAAGCCGGGCTACGCCGCCCTCACCCTCGGGCGTGAATAGGCCCACGTACTGGGGCACTCTTCACGCCCCGTTCGATTTCAAGGACGACGCGCTGGCGGACAGCATCTTCCCAACCTGCGAAGGCGGCGACATCGGTACTCATCGCATCATGATGCCAGGCCGAGACGTTCGGCGAGCGCGACTCGCATCCGTTCGCAGGCCACGAGGCCGCGCTCGCGCGCGGTCTCGTAGGCAAACGCCGACGGTTCATCGAACGTGAGCACGACCTCGAAGTAGCACTTGAGCTTCGCTTCCGTTCCGCTCTGGCGCACCTTGGCCGTGCCTTCGGGGAAGGCGACCTCGATCGGGTCGGCTTCGCCGGCATCGAGGCGCGCCAGCGCGTTGCGCATCTCGTCGTGGCCGCCGGAGCCCTCGAAGCGAGGTGCCCACTGGCTGGTCACGAACAGACCGTCGCGAGCCGCGACCCGTGCGAGCCGTTCGAGCAAGTGCTCTGTCGCCGCGAGGCGCGCCACGAGGAGCAGCGCCGTCATGCCGTCCTTGTCGCGCACGCGGTTCGTGACCGCGTAGCCGAGCGCTTCCTCGTACGCGAACACGAGGGGCGCGCCGCGTCCGTCGGCAGCACGCACGAGCCACTTGAACCCTGTCGGCGTGACGATGCACTCTGCGCCATGCGCCGCCGCGGCGACGCTCAGGGCACTCGACGAGACGCGGCTCCTCGCGACGATGCGCCGGCCATGGGTGCTGCTCAGCCGAGCCTCGCCGAGGAGTGTGCCGAGCTCGTCGCCGCTCAAGCGGCGCCGCCCGTGGACCGGCGAAGTGACCGCGACCGCGATCCGGTCGGCGTCGGGGTCATTGGCAACGACGATGTCGCGCTCCGCGAGTGCCTCGCGAACCGCGACTGCGTCGGCAGCGTCGAGCACGCCATCCTCCTCGGGGTTCGGGAAGGGCAAACCCGGGAAATCGGGATCCGGCGTCATCTCGACATCGACCGGATGCACCGCCGCGAAACCTGCGGCCCGCAGCAGGCGCAACGCGAGCGCGCCGCCGACGCCGTGCAGCGGTGTGTACACGATACGCACACCCGACCCGTCGCCGTTCGGCGGCGTCGCCTCCAGCGCCATCGCGCAATACGCGTCGAGCAGATCGTCGCCGAGCTCGGGTTCGACGCTCAACGTCGGGATCGTGCTCGCGGAAGGTTGAGCGGCGATCTCGGCGGCGATGCGCGTGTCGTCCGGTGGAATGATCTGCGCGCCGGTGGCGTCGTAGACCTTGTATCCGTTGTCGCGAGCTGGGTTGTGGCTCGCGGTGATCTGCACGGCCGCGTGCGCACCGCACCAGGCGACGGCGAACGCTGTGCAGGGCGTCGGCCACGCCCGATCGGCGAGCCGCACGGTGAGGCCGGCACCGGCGAGCGTCGCTGCTGTGTCGAGCGCGAACTCGACCGAACGGTGACGTGCGTCGTAGCCGACGACCACCGTGCTGCCGCCGAGGGAGCGGACCCATCGCGCGATGCCGGCCGTCGTGCGGCGGACGACCGCGAGGTTCATCCCGTTCGGCCCGGCGCGCAACGGACCGCGCAGACCGGCCGTGCCGAAGGTCAACGGTCCGGCGAACCGTTCCCGCAGTGCATCTTTCGCTCCGAGTGTCAGTAGATCGCTCAGCTCGGCCCGGTCAGCCTCGTGGGGATCGCCGGCAATCCACGCCTCGACATCGGCGCGCAGCTCCGGGTCGATCAAGACTGGCCGAGGAGTGCCGGGACCAATTCGGCGAGGCGCATCTCCGGGCGAGCGCCGAGGTGGGAGATGACCTCCGATGCGGCAAGCGATCCCAGCCGGCCACAGAGCGCGAGGTCGTGGTCGTGCGTGTAGCCGTAGAGGAAGCCGGCCGCGTACAGGTCGCCCGCGCCGGTCGTGTCGACGAGCTGCTCGACGGGATGGGCGGGCACGACGTGCACTTCGTCGCCGGCGACGATCACCGATCCGTGTGCACTCCGCGTGAGGGCGGCGACCTTGACCTCTCGCCGCACCTGTTGCAGGGCATCGTCGAAGTCGCCGAGGTAGAGCGCGCAGATCTCGGCCTCGTTCGCGAACAGCACATCGACCTCGTCACGCACGAGATCGCGCCAGGCCTCGTGGTGGCGTTCGACGCAGAAGCTGTCGGAGAGGGTGAGCGCAACCTCGCGCCCTGCCCGGTGGGCGACGCGGGAAGCCTTCCAGTAGGCCTCCTGTGCCGGCGGCAGGTCGAAGAGGTATCCCTCGAGGTACACGACGCGGGCGGACGCGACGAGCGCGTCATCGACGTCGGGCGGACCGAGGTGGCTGGACGCGCCGAGATAGGTGTTCATCGTGCGCTGTGCGTCGGGGGTCACCACGATCAGGCAGCGGCCGGTCGAAGGGCCGCTCGTGGCGAACGGGTTGTCGAAGAGCACGCCGGTCGCGCGGATGTCGTGGCCGAACACCTCGCCGAGCTGATCGTCGCGGACCTTGCCGATGTAGGCGGCCCGGCCGCCGAGGCCGGCCACGCCGACGATCGTGTTGGCTGCGGAACCGCCGCTGATCTCGATCGCCGGGCCCATTGCCTCGTACAGCTCGTGGGCGCGCTCCTCGTCGATGAGGGTCATCGCCCCGCGGTTCAGGCTCAGCTTCTCGATGAAGGGGTGGTCCTCGTGCGACAGCACGTCGACGAGTGCGTTGCCGATCCCGACAACGTCGAGCTCGGGTACGTCGAGGGTCGAGACCTCCAGGTCGGGCTCGCTCATCGGCGATCTCCTCAGACTGGCAGGGCCGCTGACGTGCGACCGACCACGACCGAAGTCTCGCCGCGATCGGCGGCTCCGTGCGAACGGGTCGTGGGCGAACGCGCCAGGAGGCCGTCGTCGTCGACCGGTCGCAGCCGCCGGCCGACGGTGCGTGTCCGCCCGTAGAGGGTGGTGCGCTGCGCGAGCGGCCGGCCGAGTGGCTCCACGATCGACGCGAACTGAGTGTCGTCGAGCTCCTGACCGTGATGCGCCCCGGCCGCGCGCGAGATGTTCTCGTCCATCAGCGTGCCGCCGAGATCGTTCGCGCCGGCCTGCAGGATCTGACGGGCGCCGGCGACCCCGCACTTGACCCAGCTCACCTGCACGTTCGGGATGGTGTCGCGGTACGCGATGCGGCCGACGGCGTGCACGAGAAGCACCTCTCGCCAGGTTGGGCCCGGCCGCGCCCGGTGCTGGAGCCAGATCGGGGTCGCCATGTGCACGAACGGCAGGGGAACAAACTCGGTGAACCCTCCCGTGAGGCGCTGGAGGTCGCGCGTTCGGACCAGATGTCGTGCGACGTGTACCGGACGCTCGACGGTCCCGAACATGATCGTGACGTTGCTCCGCAGCCCGACTTCGTGCGCGGTACGGTGCGCTTCGAGCCACTCGTCGGTGGTGACCTTGTCGGGGCAGATGATCGCTCGGATCTCGTCGTCGAGAATCTCCGCCGCGGTCCCCGGGAGTGTCGCGAGCCCAGCAGCCTTCAAGCGTCGCAGATAATCCCCGAGCGGCATCTCGAGCCGGCGGGCGCCTTCGGTGACCTCGAGCGCCGTGAAACCGTGGATGTGGATCTGTGGTGCGACCGTCGAGATCGCCCGGGCGACATCGACGTAGAAGTCGCCGTCGAAGTCGGGATGGATCCCGCCCTGCAGGCATACTTCGGTCGCGCCACACTCGACGGCCTCGAGCACGCGCCGCCGAACCTCATCGAGGTCGAGGAGGTACGGGTTTCCCCGTAGGTTGAGCGACAGCGGACCCTTGCTGAACGCGCAGAACCGGCACTTGAACGTGCAGACGTTCGTGTAGTTGATGTTGCGATTGCGCACGAAGGTGACTTCGTCGCCCACGATCGCGTGACGGAGCTCGTCGGCGACCTCGCACACCTTGGCGACCTCGAGGCCTCGGGCCTCGAGCAGCGCGGTGAGCTCGTCGACGCCCGGCTCCTCGCCGGCGAGCACGCCTTCGAGGACTTCGCCGACGCGGCTGGTGGCGCGCGCCGGTCGCGCGAACGGCAACAGTGCCGGCGGGAGCTCGTCGCCGCCGCTCGCCCACACGTCGTCACGTGCGAGGCCCTCGCTGTCGGAGAGCTGCAGCACCGTGAACTGCAGTTCGTGGTCGATCCAGCGGTTCGCGTCGCACACGAACTCCGGGTAGATCGTGAGGCGGGGTGCGAGCACGTGACCGGCTGCCTCGGTCGCGTCGCGCAGTGCGTCGAGCGCAGGCCAGGGACGTTCGGGGTTGACGTGGTCGATCGTGACCGGAGACACGCCGCCCCAGTCGTCGATGCCGGCGGCGAGGAGCGCCGGCAGCTCGTGTGGGTCGGAGAGGTTCGGTGGCGCCTGCACGTGGATGTCGGGCGGGAGCACGACGCGCGCGAGCGCAATCGTGCGCAGGAACTCGTCGTGGGGGCACGGCGCGTGATCGTGCATCCTCGTGCCAGTCTTCGGCAGGAAGTTCTGGACGATCACCTCTTGCACGTGGCCGTGACGGCCGTGGGCGGCCGCGATCGCGAGCAGCGCGTCGAGGCGTTCGTGTGGGGTCTCGCCGATGCCGACGAGGATCCCCGTCGTGTATGCGATCCCCTCCACTCCCGCCGCGTCGAGCGTGGCGAGCCGGCGAGCGGCCGTCTTGTCGGGGGCACCGTGGTGTGCGCCGCCCGGTTCGTGGAGCCGGTCGGCGAGCGATTCGAGCATCATCCCTTGGCTCGGGCACCAGCGGCGGAGCCTGCGCAGCTCGCCGCCACTGAGCGCCCCAGGGTTCGCGTGCGGGAGCAGGCCGGTCTCGCGCACGACGAGCTCGCACATCGCGACGAGGTAGTCGACGGTGCTCGCGAACTCGTGCTGCGCGAGCCACGCCGCGGCTTGCGGGTAGCGCGCCTCGGGAGCCTCGCCGAGCGTGAAGAGCGCCTCCTTGCACCCGAGGGCGGCACCCCGGCGCGCGATCTCGACGACCGCATCGGGGCTGAGGTAGGGCGCTTCGAGACGTGCCGGCGCCTTCGCGAACGTGCAATACCCGCAACGGTCACGGCAGAGCATCGTGAGCGGGATGAAGACTTTCGGTGAGAACGTGATGCGCGCGCCGTACTGCGCGTCGCGTACGGCCGCAGCCTTCGCGAACAGGTCGTCGTCGGGAGCCCGCAAGAGGTCCCGGAACTCAGCAGCGGTGACCATGCGCGCGGCACGCTAGTCGCGAGCACGGGCTGGAATGATGGGTGGCTGGCATGATGCGGCGATGACCGCCACGAGCGTGCACACGCTCGATCGCGTTCCGCAGGAACACCTCCCGATGGCGCTCGCGGATCGCCACCGTGCGCTGCCGGTCGGCGCCGCCGTGAAGTTCCGATTCGCCGCCGACGTCCCGCACGAACGAAGGGCCGCGCTGCTCGCCGGCGCGGGCTTTCATCCGGGCACGATCGGCTCGAATGTCGGTCGATCGGGCGCGCCCGAGATGCGGCGCGCGCGCACGCTCGCCGACATCGTCGGACCAGGGATGCGGGTCCTGCTCGTCGGGCTGAACCCGAGCCTGTATGCCGCCGACGCGGGCATCGGCTTTGCGCGCCCCGGGAACCGCTTCTGGCCGGCCGCGCTGCAGGCCGGCCTTGTGAGCGTGGATCGCGACACGCTGCATTCGCTCGGGCACCATCGAGTCGGCTTCACCGACCTCGTGAAGCGAGCGACGGCACGCGCCGAGGAGCTGGGTGCCTCGGAGTACCGCGTCGGCAGCGAGCGGGTTCGATCGCTGGTCGAATGGCTGCACCCGAGTGTCGTGACCTTCGTCGGGGTCACCGGCTACCGGCTCGCTGTCGACCGTGGTGCGACCGTGGGTTGGCAACCGGAATCGTTCGGCGGGGTATCGACGTACGTGATGCCCAATCCGAGTGGCGTCAACGCGCATACGAACGTCGAGGATCTCGTGGCCCACCTTCAGGCCGCGGCGGCGAGGGCGGACGCGATCGTCGCGAGGCAGGCGCGGTAGCTGCGGGCGAACGAGTCGACGCCGTCGCGTTCGAGCGTCGCCGTCACGTCGGCGAAGTCGACCCCGGCGGCGCCGAGCCCAGCCAGAACGCCTCGAGCGTCCTCGAGGCCGGTCAGCACGGTGCCCGCTCGCAGGCCACGATGGTGCTCGAGTGCCGCGACGGACGCCGGCGCCAGCGTGTTGATGCTCGCGGGGCCGACGAGCTCGTCGACGTACAGGGTCGGTGAGTACGCGGGGTTCTTCGTGGACGTGCTCGCCCAGAGCGGCCGCTGCACTCGAGCACCCATGGCCACGAGCGCCTGCCACGCATGGCCCGCGAACCGCTGCCGGAACACCTCGTACGCGAGCTTCGCGTTCGCGACGGCGGCGCGCCCGCGGAGTGGATGCCCTTCGGGAAGGCGGTGATCGGTCTCGGTGTCGACACGGCTCACGAAGAACGACGCCACCGACGCGACCCGCGCCGATGCTCGGACACGCGCCATCCCGTCGAGGTAGGCGTCGATGACCTCGGCGTAGCGCGCGAGGCCGAAGATCAACGTGACGTTCACGTTGATACCGGCGGCGATCGTCTCGCTGATGGCCGGCAGGCCCGCGGGAGTGGCAGGGATCTTGATCATCACGTTGGGGCGGCCGACACGGTCGAAGAGTTGCCGTGCCTGGACAATGGTCGCGTCGGTGTCGTCCGCGAGGAGCGGGTTCACCTCCACCGACACGTAACCGTCGACGGCATCGGTCGCGTCGTAGATCGGCCGAAGCACATCAGCCGCGGCCGCGATGTCGTCGAGGACGAGCGCCCAGTACGCGGATTCCGGATCGGAGTGGCGATCGGCGAGCTCACGAAGCTGGTCGGCGTAATCGACTCCGGCCGCGATCGCCTGCTCGAAGATCGCAGGGTTGCTCGTCACACCGCTGATGTGATGCCGCCGGACGAGGTCGCCGAGGCCGTCGTGTGCGAGCGCTCGCGTGAGGTTGTCGTACCAGACGCTCTGGCCCAGTCCGGCCAGGCGCGCGACGCCGGTCGTCATGGCGCGAGCAACCGGTGTGCGCGCGCGACGACGTTGTCGACGTTGATCCCGAGCTCTCCGAGGGCGACCGCTCCGGGCGCTGATGCGCCGAAGCGATCGATGCCGACGGCATCGTCCGCCCAGCGCTCCCAGCCGAACGTCGAGGCCGCTTCAACGGCAAGCCGGGGGACTGACGGGGGCAGCACGAGCGCCCGGTAGTCGGCGGGTTGCGCGGCGAACAGATCCCAGGAGGGCATGGAGACGACCGCGGCCGCGATGCCGTCGGTGATCAAACGCTCCCGTGCTTCGACGCAGAGGGCGACCTCGCTGCCGGTCCCGATGAGGACGAGCTGCGGGGTCGGCTGGGGCGAGTCGCGCAAGGTGTACGCGCCTCGAGCGACGCCGTCGACCGCGCGCTCGGCGGTGCCGTCGAGCACCGGCAGGTCCTGGCGCGAGAACACGAACACAGTAGGGCCGTCGCCGTCGATGTGGATGCGCCACGCCTGCGCGACTTCGTTCGCATCGGCGGGACGTAGGAGGCGGAGTCGCGGCATGCAGCGCAGCGATGCGAGATGCTCGATCGGCTGATGCGTCGGTCCGTCTTCGCCCACACCGACCGAGTCGTGGGTGAAGACGAACGCGACCTTCGCCTGCATCACCGCGGCGAGGCGGATGGCCGGACGGCAATAGTCGGCGAAGGCGAAGAACGTACCGACATACGGCAACGCACCGGCGAGCGCCATGCCGTTCGCGATCGCGCCCATCGCATGTTCGCGTACCCCGAAGTGGATTGTGCGGCCCGTCGCCGAAGCCGGCGTCATGATCGCGTTGCCCTTGACGAGCGTCCCTGTGTTGCTCGTGAGGTCAGCGCCCCCGCCGATCAGGCCGGGAACGACCTCGCAGATCGCCCCGAGCACCTCCTTGCTGGCGTTCCGCGTGGCGATCATGTCGCCGACGGCGAACGCCGGCAGCTTCGCGGCCCAACCGTCGAGCCCGCGCCCCGCGAGCGAGGCGTCGAACTCAGCGGCGCGCTCGGGCTCGGCGTGGCGAAAGGCGAGGATGCGTCGTTCCCACGCACGGCGCTCCTCGCGACAGCGTGTGCCGGCCGTGCGGTAGTGCGCGAGGACGTCGTCGGGAACCGCGAACTCTTCGTCGACAGGGAGTCCGAGGATCCGTTTCACGACCTTGACCTCGTCGGCGCCGAGCGGCGCGCCGTGTGCCGCGGCCGTGTCGGTGAACTTCGGGGACGGGTATCCGATGTGGCTCCGCAGCACCACCAGGCTCGGGCGATCGTCGACCGCGATCGCCGCACGGAGCCCGGATTCGATCGCGGCGAGGTCCTCGGACGCCTCACCGAGGTCGAACACGTGCCAGCCGTACCCCTCGAACCGCTTGCGCACGTCGTCGGAGTACGCGAGCTCCGTTGGGCCGTCGATCGTGATGTGGTTGTCGTCGTACACGTACACGAGGCGCCCGAGCCGCAGGTGGCCGGCGAGCGATGCGCTCTCGTGGGTGATGCCTTCCATGATGTCGCCGTCGCCGCAGACCGCGAAGATGCGGTGGTCGCACACCTCGGCGCCGAATCGTTCCCGCCGGTGCCGTTCGGCGAGGGCCATGCCGACACCGTTGGCGAAGCCCTGGCCGAGCGGTCCGGTCGTCACCTCGATCCCCGCCGCGGCGCCGAGCTCCGGGTGGCCGGGTGTCGCCGAGCCCCACTGACGGAACGCGCGCAGGTCGTCGAGCGTCAGGCCGTAGCCGAGCAGGTACAGGTACGAGTAGAGCAGCATCGACGCGTGGCCTGCGGAGAGCACGAACCGGTCGCGGTCGGGCCAGTCAGGTGCGGACGCGTCGTGACGGAGGACCCGAGTGAAGAGGACGTCACCGAGTGGCGCGAGGGCCATCGGTGTGCCCGGGTGGCCACTGTTGGCGCGCTGCACCGCGTCCATGGCGAGCGCGCGGACGATGTCGATGCCCCGCCGTTCGAGTTGCTCCAGGTCCGGCACCTCACGCCCCTTCCTTGCCCGACCCGCAGGCTACGCGCCGCTCTCAGGAGAACAGTGCGAGGCTCGCCGTGAAACCGTGTAGGAAGGCACGACCGCCGATCGGACCGATCTCGCCCGCGCAGAACATGCCGGCGAGCGGGACGGGGCCCAGGCGATCCTGCACGAGCCCCGCATCGTGGTCCGGCGCGCCGAAGAGGTGCCGGCCCCGTCCGTTGCACGTGAAGAGCAGCGCGCCGCGGCCCTCGGCACCACCCAACAGTGCCGCGAGGTCCTCATCGGCCGATCGTGCGTCGCGTACTTGGAACTGCACCGTTTGACCGGGCTCGACGAGCTCACCGACGGCGATCGCGCCGGTCTGTTCGTCCGCACCGAGGAGGTTGCGCACCAGGAAGTCACCGCGTGCGAAGTCGAGCTTGTGCTCGTCGACGACGACGCCGACGTGGAGACCGGTTCGGATCAACTCGCGATCGTCATCGGCGAGTGCCTCGACGACACCCCGGAGGCGTTCGAGCGGCGGCTGCCCGGCGAGCTCGTTGATGACGTTGCGCTCCGCGCGCGTGATCGTGAACGGGTGACCGATCGGCCGGCAGCCCTGCGAAACGACCGTGCGCACCGGAACCTGGTCGTCGAGCAGCACACCCACCGCACCGCGGTCGAGCAGTGCGCCGTCGGCGGCCAGGCGGCAGGTCGCCGACCGCCCTTCTCGCGAGGAA
>Ga0247727_10015252_pt1 | contig 12636 bp, 10 predicted proteins | sample WisWelCaveWW1625_FD_202498 | JGI IMG/M metagenome (GOLD analysis project Ga0247727, IMG submission 202498) | Biofilm microbial communities from Wishing Well Cave, Virginia, United States - WW16-25 | ecosystem: Environmental > Aquatic > Deep subsurface > Groundwater > Cave microbial mat | place... | reverse complement strand
TTTTTACTTTTTTTGAAATTCTTTGTAAAAGTTCTTGGCGTGATCACGGCTTTGGCCGGAGCGATTTTGTTGTCGGGCGGCTTGAACGCGATGCAAGAAAGTGGCTCGCTGTTCGGCAACCTGCTCGTCACGCTCTCCGGATTATTTTGGGCAGGCTATACAGTGACGAGCAAATTCGTGTTGACGCGCTCGGGCTACAACGAGACGACGATGACGGCGATGATTCTGTTCATGGCTGCGCTGTGGATTCTGCCGTTTGCGATGCTGTGGGGTGATCTAAAATTTTTTGGAGAAGTGGCGTGGTACGCGTTGATCTACACCGCAATCTTCTGCACCGTACTGCCGTTCGTCTTTTGGCTGCGCGCCCTGCGCTACATCTCTGCAACGTACTCGGCGGCGATCTTGCTCTTGGAACCGGTCTTCGCTGCGGTGTTGGGATTTTTGATTCTCAACGAGCGCCTGACCCTCGCAGAGATGATCGGCGCGGTTTTGATTTTAGTGGCGATTGGAGTGATTTCGTTGAGTAGGAAATGAGATGTTTGTATCACTGGCTTGTGAGTTAGTAGGTCATGGCAAAAATGATAATCATACAAATTGAAAAATTTCGGAAAATGAAAAATATAACTTGACTTTCCGAAATATTTTTGCATATTGTCATCACTTAAATTTGTAATTCAAGCCTTCATTGATTCCCACCTCACTTCACGCTTGTCATACAATTGGGATTGGCGGGACGCTTTGAAGGGGGATTTCAGAGCATGAGCGTACAAACTCAACACTAAACAAACCGAAACTACCTGATCAAGCCAGAGTAGAGATACAGGCCAAGCACTACAGCCATCGAACCGACTCCGCCCCGCCGCATGCAGAAACTTTGGAAGCGGGGCGAGAAAGCTTTACGGTCAATCAGTTTTTGATGCATTTGTTTGACACTTTTTGAAAGCCATTGCGGACTTACAAGAACAAAAATCAAAAGTGGAGACCAGCGACCACTTAAAAAAACGGGGCGACACCGAAAAGCCAGACGAGTAGGACAAAAAGTAAATATCTAAAAAATGAAATCAATAAAAAAAATAACAACTGTAATCTTATTCTTATTTATTTCAATCTTTTTTTTCTCTTGTAGTAAAGAGTTATCAAGGGATACTGCAAAAGATTTGATTATACAAAAATATAATCTCCCTCAAACTGAAACGGTGAAAATCGTAAAGAATTATTATAAGAGTCAGTATGGTGATAGAGGTGCATTTGGAATGGAAAAAATTGCCATAGTATCAAGTCCATATTATTCTGAATTTAGAAAAATGTTAGATGGACTCAAATCAAAAGGACTAATTGCAGTTAATGAAACTAAAGAATATACAGGGGGCATCCATTATACTTGGGCAACAATATCATTAACCGATGAAGGGGAAAAAATATCTTGTAAAGGAAAGCAAAGGACAGTATGAAGTTAAAAGTGCAGAAATTGCTTTTGGACAGATTACTGGAGTTCAAATGAACGAACAATTTAAAGTTGCAGAAGCGGACTATACTTTGCAAAGAATAAACATTACTCCTTTTGGTAGTTCTTCCTCAAATGACATTATGAATAGACAGCAAAGTTTTTCTTTGTACGATGATGGTTGGAGAATAAAATAAATTTTAATTAACCTCTTAAATCTAAAAAATGAAAACAAAATCCTTAATACTCGTTATTCTGCAAATCCTTTTGTGCAGTACGCTTTGCTATTCGCAATATTTTAAAGAACTTCAATGGGAACAATCAAAGGGTTCGGAACAAGAAAAGGTAACAGACATTAACCCCATAGAAAAAGAGCGGATTATAAAAAATAAAATTCAGTCAATGGAAGTGTGGGAATATTCCTATTCATTCGGTGAACCAGAGCAAAATGGGAAAAAAATTAGAATTAAAAAATACGATGCAAGTGGCAACAAAACTTATGACTGGACACCATCTACATTTGAATGTTTTTTCAAGTATGATTTGAAAGGACAAAGAATAGAAATTGTTTTAAAAGACAGTTACCGTTTGATTAACGGTCAACCAAGCAAAACAATAACAACTTTTACATACGATGTCAATGGAAATTTACTAACAAAAGCGTGGGATAATTGTATGCTTGATGGTTCTTCTTGCAAAGAAACTTATGAATACGATGACCACAACAGAAAGACTAAACAATTTTACTTCATTGGCTCAAATATTGCCGATAAATATACTTTCAAAAATGATGAAAAGGGAAATTGCATTGAGAAGGTAACCTTTGCAAAAGACGGAAGTACAAAATCTACTTATTACAAATATAATGACAGAGGAAATCTTTTAAAAGATGATAGTTATAGTTTTAAATACGATTCACTTGGGCGTAACATAGAGAAAATAAGTTACGACCAACAAGGAAAGGTTTCGACAAAATATACTTTCAAATACAATGTCATAGGAAATAAAACTGAAGAATCATCCTATTCTCCACAATCATATTATAACAATCAACCGCTTAACCCAGCAAGCGAAAGCAAAACGACATACAAATACAATGGCATTGGACAAATTGTTGAGAGAAAATATTTTTGGAAATCTGGAGTTCAATCTAACCGTGATGACAAATACACTTACACTTATGACGCAAATGGAAACTTGACACAAGAAATAGTTATTTATAATAATGGTGAGCCTTATACGATATTCAACCAAAATGGGGACTCTCTTAAAACGACATACAAATATGATGATAAGGGCAACATTATTGAAATAATAAAAAGCGATAAAAATGGTAATCCAAACAATCTGGAAAAATTTATTTACACATTCTATGGAAAGATAGTGCCAGTGACTGGGAAAGGAACTGGTGGAGATTCACTTTTTATTGATTTTAGTGATGTTGGTGATTTCATGGTCGATGATGATCCGAGTCCGGATGAATTTATCCAAGTTGACGTCAATCCAGTTCCGATCAAGAAAGTCGACCCGATTTACCCAGATGAGGCTCGTAAGGCAAATATCGAAGGTAGAGTCTTTGTGAAAACTCTGGTTGATAAACAAGGCAACGTGAAAAAGGCTGTGATTATGAGTGGCCCGGAAATCTTCCACAAAGCTACTATTGAGGCAGCCATGCAGTGGGTCTTCAAGCCAGCCATGCAACGCGACAAGCCGATTGCGGTTTGGGTGGCTTTACCGTTCCAATTCAACCTGCGATAAAACTCGCGCAGAAGAAATGTTTTTCTGAAACTGGGTTCGGATCACAAAGCGGCTCTCACTGCCCGGTTGGAAAATGTCTTATCTGGCAGTTGAAATTTAGTCGGCAAGAAGTATTCCTTTACTGTGTGAACACCGAACTTAGCTTTTCTCCTTCACAAACCTCTTGCACACCCAATACGCCACCGGCCCGCTGGCAACGGCCAAACTTCCCGGCAAGATGTACTCTTTCCCGCTGCCGAACATTGCGAATAAGCCAATCGCAATCGGACTGATGACGCAGAACCATAGACCGATCTTTCCGCCTGGCACGCGAAAATGTCTCGGCAAATCTGGGCGGTTATAGCGCAGCTTGGCCCGCGCGAGAAATTCCAAAAACATGCCGCCAAGTATCACCCAGATGTCGATTACCACCAGTCTCTTAAAATCTCCCCACGAAAAATGCTGTAGATAGTCGCGTTTGAAATTCTTGTTGGCTTTGAAATTCGGATCTTCCGCGACCACTTGAAAAAAGGATGAAAATAAAACCTTGCACATAAATCCCAAAAGTGGGATATTCAAGCGGACTGAAACCGGAAGGATAGCATGATGAGACGGATTGTATGGGTGGGTTCTTCGCTTAAAGACTTGAGAAAGTTTCCAGAAATTGAGGTGATCAGACAACGATTAATCAGAGCACAGGAATTGGCAAAAACTAAAAGGGATAGATGAAATGGCAAACCATGTTGTGAGTTCAGGAAATGTATTTGAAGATATGGGCTTACCAAATCCGGAGGAAAGGCTGGCCAAAGCTAAGCTGGCCGCTATCATTAACCGGATTATAGAAGAGAAAGGACTAACCCAAAAAGAAGCTGCCAAGATTCTTGGTATCAATCAGCCGAAAATATCGACTCTAAGAAATGGCAGGTTAAAAGGATATTCTATTGAGCGCTTGTTTCATTTCTTGGAACTATTAGACCAAAATATAGAGATTACAATAACTCATAAATCAAAAGCCAATGTCAAGGCGAAAGCAAGACAATCCATTAATATTGCGTATATATAGCAGGCCACTTTTGAATTGTACGAAAGTTTGGAAAACTGTTATGAATGATCTATTGAAACGAATTACCTTCAATCCCAACATCTTTGGCGGTAAGCATATTATTCGCGGCATGCGCATCTCTATGGAAATGATTTTGGATTTGCTTAGCCAGGGTGCAACTATCGAAGAACTATTGGAAGATTACCCAACTTTGGAGGCCGATGACATCCGTGCTTGTCTGGCCTATGCCAAGACCGTCGTCGCGAATGAAGATGTTGAAGTGTTCGCAACCGCTTAACCACCATGAATTTTCTTGTTGAAATGGTTCGAAGAGTTTTGGAGCGCCATTCAGAAGCTCTGCAAAAGGGGGCCATCGTAACCGTGACCTTGAGTAAAATGCGAGTTCGCTATTCATAAGATTGGGAGCACAAATTATGACAGCATTAGCCCAAAAATTTGCAGACGAAGCCCTTCTTCTTCCTCGTGAACAGAGGGCAGAGTTAGTGGAGAAATTATTGCAAAGCCTCAATGTCCCAACTCAAAAAGAAATTGATCGTCTATGGGCGGAGAAAGCGGAAAAGCGCGTCAGAGAATATGAAGAAGGCAAAATCAAAGCCTTGGATGGCGAACAGATTTTCAAAGAGATCAGGGACAGGCTTGGGCGATGAAATATACATTTCATCCAGAAGCTCGCGATGAGCTTGATCATGCGGTCGATTTTTATGAGGGCCGGCAGGCACAGCTTGGTGTAGAGTTTCTGGAAGAAGTATATTCGACTATCCGGAGGATCATTGAATTTCCTAAAGCCTTCTCTAAATAATCCAAGCGTACACGAAAATGTCTTGTCAATAGATTCCCTTTCGGCGTCGTTTATCAAATCAAACGAAGCGAGATATTTATTGTAGCGATTGCTCATCTATCCCGCAAACCCGGATATTGGAAAGAAAGATTGTAATGAGGACGAGATAAATATAGAATCCGAACTCAGCTTTTCCCCTTCACAAACCTCTTGCACACCCAATACGCCACCGGCCCGCTGGCAACGGCGAGACCGCCCGGCAGGATGTACTCTTTCCCGCTGCCGAACATGGCGAATAAGCCAATGGCTATCGGGCTGATGACGCAGAACCACAGTCCGAATTTTCCTCCCGGCACGCGAAAATGTCTCGGCAAGTCTGGGCGGCTGTATCGTAATTTGGCGAGCGCGAGAAATTCCAAAAATATCCCGCCAAGAATCACTTAAGCTTCTGTTAAAAAAGTAATTGACATTTACCCGAAATATGCTATATAACATACCGACCAGAGAGTTATTCTTCTGAGGAGAGGGAATGAAACAGAGCGTTATTTCCAGCCGACGGTGGCACAAGCTTTTGCTTTTGATGTGTGCTCTAACGACTTGGCTGTGCATGGCTGCGTGCCGGCAATCCGATCAAACTCAAAAACCCAATCAGACCTCATTACAAGACACCAGCGCTGCGGATTCCGTGCGTGGTGTTTCAGTGAACCCGGGTACATCGACGCAAGCTGCGTCAGAAAAAATCCCTGCGACTTCTGAGCCGATGGTTCTTGCCAAGCTTGAGCAGTATGAAATTGACTGCGCCGGCAAACGGATCGATCTGGCGGACCCGGTAAAAGAAATCGCCGCCGATATCACGGCGGATTCGCTGTGGTACGACAAGGAGCCGTTGAGCGATTGCTCCGGCATTTTTCATCGTGTGCTGCTGGGAATGAAACAACGTTGTCCAGCTTACGATTTTCCCGACCCTCAGAAGTATCGTGATACCCGCGATCTCGCCCGCTGGTATCACGAGCATGGCGATCTCATACTCGTACAGAATGCGCTGGCGAGCGTGGATTTGATCAAACCAGGTGCGGTAATGTTTTTTGGGTATCGCGGGATAAACTATACACCGGTAAATTTGACCGTTGATACTTTGCTGACGCGAAAGAGGGGGATCGAGCATATGGGAGTCGTGGTATCGGTCAAAAAAGACAACAGCGGCCAAGCGATCAGTTACGAACTTTTTCACGGGCAGACCCATGGAAAGATTGCCTCGACAACGAAGCATCACGAACGCAATCCCAGCAGAAGCACATATAAACCTTTTGGCAACGCGGAGCAACAGTGGATCGCCGTCGCCCGGCTGTTGAATCCCTCGGCAAAATTGATAACTGAAAAGTAGCGCTGCCAAATGATTGCCTTTGCCGCACAAGCTCTGCTTCATATTGCCAAGCAATGTCGTGTTCGGTCATGTCTGTTCCTCCCATTATTTTTGCCATTCTCTGGGATTGCCCAAACCAACACGAATCCTCTCGATTCGACCCTGGTATGTCCAGCCTTCCAGCTCGACAGCACCGATTTTTTTAAAGTCATCGCAAATCCAAATGTGGGCACAACGCCCCTGCATGATTCCCTCATTGTTAGGACGTTGCAGATTGATCCGCACATGCAAGGCTTCTATCGGATTTCAGCGCGAGTGCATTATGAAAATCCCAATAGCAACCTGCAAAGAAACGAGAGTTTCTATCTGCTGGTTGTAGGGCCGGATGGGTCGATGAGTCACCCGCTTGATGCGAATGCCGGCGGTCTCTACAAGGTTGTCGTTGATGATTCGTTATTGACCGCCGACCCGGCCACGCAGGATACCACGGTGCTGGCAGATGCCGGGACGTTCTTTTTTCGTAGCGGCAGAAATACGATCATCCTTTATCATTATGCAAAGATAGCGGAACAATTTCCGCAATTTTTGATTTGCACCGAAGTTGATCCAACAGCGCCTCCTAATTGCGTCACCGGGGCTGATGGGATACGCCGAATGAATGGCCGGCAGAGCGTCGAGATCAGCATTTTCCTGGTGGCATTCGACAAACTCGACCTGCAACTAACCCATCGCGCCAGAACCGATACGAATGTTGTGATCGATGGAAATACGGCACAGGCCGTTGCCGCGGGTGATACGTTTAGTTACACGCTAACCGTTAAAAACAACGGTCCACGAAATATCGCGCGAGATTTTTTTATCGCGGATACGATTCCAGCGGTGCTCACGCCGGTGTTCACTCGCAAACCTGCTTCACGATCACAAGCTGAAGAGGATAGCGTATTCGTCTGGAAGATTGATTCGCTTGCCGTGGACGCAGTGGAGTCCATTACGTTCGAGGTGTCCGTGCCGGCTTTGCTGGAGGCATCGCCCCTCCGTCTAATCAGCAGTAGCCAGGTAGATGCCCGATGCGATACGTTTCCGGAGAATGATTTTGCCTCGACGACGGTGTATGCCTTTTCTACGTCGCCGCCACCATCGGGAAACTATGACCTCTCTCACACTCAAACCGCGAGCAAGGACACTGTCTTTACTGGTGAAGAATATAGCTACTCACTCAATGTAAAAAATCTCGGCCCACGCCCTGCGCTGAATTTTACTCTGTCGGATACGATTCCAAGTGTGCTCGTATCTGAGTTCATCCAACGCCGACCTGACGCCAGAAGTCAAGTTGGGCAAGACAGCGTTTTCGTTTGGAATTTTGCCTCGCTCGATGTGCAAGCCGATAGCGCCATCACTTTTAATGTTCGCGTTCCGACTTCGCTGCTATCCACGCCGTTGCCTCTATTCAACCGCAGCTTGGTGAGCGCTGCGGGGGACACGGTGGCGACGAACAACTTTGCGTCGACGACGGTGGTGGCGATTAGCCCATCTGACACGAGCCGGGGAAACTATGACCTTTCGCATACACAAACCGCGAGCGCAGATACAGTTTTCACCGGAGAGGAATACAGCTACTCGCTCAACGTAAAGAATCTCGGCCCGAAACCAGCGCTGAATTTTACTTTGTCGGATACGATTCCAAGTGTGCTCGTATCTGAGTTCATCCAACGCCGACCTGACGCCAGAAGTCGAGTTGGACAAGACAGCGTTTTCGTTTGGAATTTTGCATCTCTCGAGGTGCAGTCGGATAGCGTCATCACTTTCAATGTTCGAGTTCCGGCATCGCTACCGTCGACTCCATTGCCTCTGTTCAGCCGCAGCTTGGTGAGCGCTGCTGACGATACGGTTGCGAGCAATAATTTTGCCTCAACGACGGTGGTGGCGATCAGCGAACCGCCGCCAGGAACCTATGACCTTTCGCACACGCAAACCGCGAGCGCAGATACAGTTTTCACCGGAGAGGAATACAGCTACTCGCTCAACGTAAAGAATCTCGGCCCGAAACCAGCGCTTAATTTTACTTTGTCGGATACGATTCCAAGTGTGCTCGTATCTGAGTTCATCCAACGCCGACCTGACGCCAGAAGTCGAGTTGGACAAGACAGCGTTTTCGTTTGGAATTTTGCCTCGCTCGATGTGCAAGCCGATAGCGCCATCACTTTTAATGTTCGCGTTCCGACTTCGCTGCTATCCACGCCGTTGCCTCTATTCAACCGCAGCTTGGTGAGCGCAGCGGGGGATACAGCGCTCAGCAATAATTTCGCATCGACAACAGTGATTGCTGTGAGCCGGCCCGACACGAGTCGCGGAAATTACGATCTCGCGCATACTCAAACCGCGAGCGAGGACACGGTCTTTGCCGGTGAAGCATATAGCTACTCGCTCAATGCACAAAACCTCGGCCCCCAGCCGGCGCTCAATTTCACTTTGTCCGATACGCTTCCAGCTTTGCTCACGCCGGAGTTCATTCAACGCCAGCCGGATACGAGAGCGCAGCTTGGGCAAGACAGCGTCTTCGTTTGGAATTTTTCATCGCTCGGCGTATTAGCAGATAGTGCCATCACTTTCACTGTTCGCGTTCCGGCATCGCTACCGTCGACTCCATTGCCTCTGTTCAGCCGCAGCTTGGTGAGCGCAGCGGGGGATACAGCGCTCAGCAATAATTTCGCATCGACAACAGTGATTGCTGTGAGCCGGCCCGACACGAGTCGCGGAAATTACGATCTCGCGCACACGCAAACCGCGAGCGAGGACACGGTCTTTGCCGGTGAAGCATATAGCTACTCGCTCAATGTCCAAAACCTCGGCCCGCAGCCGGCGCTCAATTTCACTTTGTCCGATACTCTTCCAGCTTTGCTTACGCCGGAGTTCATTCAACGCCAGCCGGATACGCGAGCGCAGCTTGGGCAAGACAGCGTCTTCGTTTGGAATTTCACATCGCTCGGCGTGTTGGCAGATAGCGCCATTACCTTCAATGTTCGGGTGCCGACCTCGTTGCCTTCAACGCCATTGTCTCTGTTCAACCGCAGCTTGGTGAGCGCAGCGGGGGATACAGCGCTCAGCAATAATTTCGCATCGACAACAGTGATTGCTGTGAGCCGGCCCGACACGAGTCGCGGAAATTACGATCTCGCGCACACGCAAACCGCGAGCGAGGACACGGTCTTTGCCGGTGAAGCATATAGCTACTCGCTCAATGCACAAAACCTCGGCCCGCGGCCGGCGCTGAATTTTACTTTGTCGGATACGATTCCACGGGTGCTGGTGCCGGAGTTCATCCAACGCCGACCTGATGCCAGAAGTCAAGTTGGGCAAGACAGCGTTTTCGTTTGGAATTTTACATCACTTGCTGTGTTGGCGGATAGCGTCATTACTTTCAATGTTCGTGTTCCGGCATCGCTACCGTCGACTCCATTGCCTCTGTTCAGCCGCAGCTTGGTGAGCGCTGTTGGGGACACGGTGACGAGCAACAACTTTGCCTCGACGACGGTGGTTGCGATTACCGGACCGCCGCCTCCTAACCAAAACTACGATCTTTCGCTCGCCAAGAGCGCCAGTACCGATACAGTTATCGCGGACAGCGAATACTCTTACCAGCTCGCTATTGAAAATCTCGGGCCGGCCATGGCGAGAAACATTACGCTATGGGATGCTGTACCGAGACTGACGGCATTTTCAGAATTTACCCATTCTCCAGATCCGGCATTATCGACTGCGGACACGCTTTTCTGGACTTTCGATGCCCTTGCGCCAAATACAGCGCTGGTCATCTCCTTTAAGGCGAGGGTGGCAAGCGAAGTCCCGTCGTCGCCTTTTGCAATTTTGAATACAAGCCGGGTGAGTGCGCCGGACGACTCCAATCAAGTAAACAATTTTGCCAGCGCAAGGGTGATCGCGATTAGCGGTAACGGCGGTGTCGCGGGCGTCGATTGCTATCTCGATCGCAACGTCTTCGATGCCGATCGTGAGTCGACCTTCGGCATAAATTTCGAATTGAATGCCAGTAACGTCGTTCGCTTGGATATTTACGATCTCGCTGGAACGCATATAATCAAGTTGACCGAGCAACAATATGCCGCCGGGCTGCACAAATTCGATTGGAACGGCTTGGCCGAAGGCGGCAACCGGGCGGGCAGCGGCTTGTATATGGTCACCATTCAGTCCGAGAGCCTGAGATGCTTGTTGAAATTTATGGTCGTGCGATGAGGCCGATCTGGAAAACAAAAACTTCACGCAAAGACGCAGAGCCGCAAAGGACACGCAAAGGAGAAAAATAAGGTTTCAAATTATTTTTCCGTAAATTTTTTTCTGTTGGGTTGTTTCTATCCGTTGGTAAAAGGGAAATTATTAGAATTTTTTCAAAGTTCGTTACTTGAGTGCCCTAACACGACGAGCTGTACGATGCGGATGCCAAAGCTTAAAATCTCATTTCTATTGATAGCGTGCATTTTGCTCCTGACGCTCGATCAGGCGAAAGGGCAAATCCGCGCTGGCGCTTCATATTTGAAAATCATGCCCGGGCCGCGCTCGCAGGGAATCGCCGAGAGCCTCGCCGGCACGATCGACAACATGTACGCTATCTACGCCAACCCGGGTGCCACCGGCCTGCTGCGCGAGTGGCAGTGGTCGGTTGCCTACACCAACTGGGTTCCGGATATTTACAATGCTTCCTTCTTTTTTGGTAAACAAGTTGGTTTCCCCTGGAGCCGGCATTCACGAATCGCGCTGGGAATTTCTTACTTGGGGATCAAGGATTTTGACAGCTCGAAAGGCCGGGCGCCTTTTGCCTCCGGCGGCGATCTGTTGATCACAGCGAGCTACGGGCAACCGTTGAGCTCGATCAGCGCGAATCTTTCGTTGGGCGGCAGCCTGAAATTCTTGCGGAGCCGCCTCGATGATTTTGATGCCAACGGATTTATCTTCGATGTCGGCCTCTTGTATCGCACGCCGCGCTTTCGCTTGCTCGATACCGGAGTGGGTTTGTTTGATGAAGGCATCATATCCGCCGGTGTTTCGATCACACAGTTGGGCGGCGCGTTGCATTTCAAAAACGCCGATACGCCTCTGCCGCGAACGCTGCGCGCCGGCATGTCGTTGAACATGGGCACGCATCATGGATTGCAAGTGCATGTCACGGGCGAATACCGGCGCATTCGCGATGAGGATGGCTATTTCAGCATCGGCACGGAATTATCGTGGGCGCAGTTGTTGACGATACGCGGCGGCTATAGTTTTGAAAAAGATAATTTGCTGCGCCACTATGCCGCAGGGCTGAGTCTTGGACTCGACGACCTGAGGGCAAACCTTGCCGGCCTGATACCCGGCCGCAACAACGCTCTGCAAATCGACTTCGCAAAGTTGCAGGGCAACAGTTGGTTCGACGCGCCTTACCGCGGCGGCATCAGCCACTATCCGATTGTGCCAGAGAGTTTTGAATTCATCGAGCCGGCATTCGGTGGCACGGTGGCTACGGACAGCGCAAGATTGTCGTGGGAGGCGTCGCGAGATCCGGATTTATACGATGAGGTGAAATATTGGCTCTTGGTGGATCAGGATAGTCTGAAGCTCGAACACGCGTTGCAAAACTTCGATAGTCGGCCACGCGATAATTTCTTCGCTTTTTTGGATGATTCACATTTTATTTTGAATGATACGCTTGGTCAAAACACTTTTCTTTTAAGAAATCTTGTTTCACCATTACAAAACCTTGCATGTCTTGAAGATTATTATTGGACGGTTGCTGCGTTTGACAAAGATCACCACCGCCGTGTTATCGAAAAGTCCGGTCAAAGAATTGCAAGATTCCGCGTGGCTCTGCCAGATTTGCAAATTCAAATCACCGAGGTTTATTTTGAAGACGACTCATTAGCAAATCAATATCAAGGCGTGGCGAAAATCGTCGTCACCAATGCCGGACAGGGCGCTGCCAGAGAAGTCACGATTGCGGTTGCTGATTCCGTTTCAATTCTTTGGGCCGCTGCAGATCCAACGATTGTCAATAATCCGATGCCACTAAATCCTGTCCCTGCTATCATTGCAGAACTGCGCGCCGGGGCGAGCGACTCCATTACTGTGCAATGGCAAACCTCAATTCCTGACACGCATCACATTATTGCTTGGGTGGATGAAGCACAAAAAATCAGCGAGTGTTTGGAAAATAATAATTGGGCAATGCAACAACGCAACATCGAAATAGTGCCGCCGCCGGA
>Ga0247727_10015251_pt1 | contig 12637 bp, 10 predicted proteins | sample WisWelCaveWW1625_FD_202498 | JGI IMG/M metagenome (GOLD analysis project Ga0247727, IMG submission 202498) | Biofilm microbial communities from Wishing Well Cave, Virginia, United States - WW16-25 | ecosystem: Environmental > Aquatic > Deep subsurface > Groundwater > Cave microbial mat | place... | reverse complement strand
GCGCCATTCCTGCACGATCCAGCAGTCCTCGGCTCAGCTCCCGCAGGCGGTGGCGACACGTGCCCTGGCCGTTCCGGCGTCCGCCCGGCGTCCGTTCCTCGCGGGGGCTTTCCGGCCGGGCCTCTAGTCCGGATCATTCACGAGGGACGCAGGACCGGGGCCGCGAGCGCTGCCGGGCCCCTCGCGTGGTCTCCGGCCGGCACCAGCTCGAAGGCGCCGGGCGTCGCGATCAGCTTGTTCGCGACCGCGGCGTGGAGCGCGTGCCCGGCCTTGGTCGCCTCGAGCCGGGCGAGCAGCGGATGGCCGAGCAGCGCCAGGTCGCCGACCGCATCCAGGATCTTGTGGCGCACGAACTCGTCCTCGAAACGCAACTTGTTGTTGAGCACGCCGGTCTCGCCGATGACGACCGCGTTCTCGAGGCTCCCGCCGAGCGCCAGGCCGCTCTTGCGCAGCAGCTCCACCTCGCGGAGAAACCCGAAGGTGCGTGCGGGCGCGATCTGGTCGGTGAAGCTCCGCGGCGTGACCCGCAGCGCGAGCGCCTGGTGCCGTAGCAGCGGGTGGTCGAAGCCGATCGAGTAGCTGATCTCGAAGTGCTCGCTCGGCACGAGCCGCGCGCTCTTGGCGCCATGAACGACCTCGACCGGCTGCTTGACGCGCAGCAGCTGGCGCGGCACCGCGAGCGGGCGCAGCCCGGCTTCGTGGAGCAGGATCACGAAGGGCGCCGCGCTGCCATCGAGGACGGGAACTTCCGGCCCGTCCACCTCGACGCGAACGTCGTCGATGCCGAGGCCGGTGAGCGCCGCGAGCAGGTGCTCGACCGTGCCGATCGAGACACCGTCGCGCTGGAGCGTCGTGGCGTGGTCCTGGGAGCCGATGTGCGCGAGCGACGCCTGGATCTCGACGCCCACGTCCGTGCGCACGAAACGGATGCCGTGCTCGGCCGGAGCCGGGACGAGCCTGAGGCGCACGGGTCGCCCGCAATGAAGCCCGATCCCGGTGCAAGCGACTTCGCGTCTCAGCGTGCGGCGATAGACCACGTTGACCGTCTCCAGATGGGCGAGTTGACGCCAGACGCCCGGCCCAAGGCCAAGCAATCGGCATGCCTGCCGGACCGGCTCAAGGGGCTCTTCGTTTTCAGCGAATTACGGGATGGACTGGGCCGGGTGTGGTCGGGGGGCCACGCATACGATTCCTTCCGTGGTTTGCCGACCACGGTCAGGCGTCGCGCTCGCGACGAGCCAGTAGCGGCCGCAGGTAGCGGGCCGTGTGGCTGCGGCGCGAGCGGGCCACGGTCTCGGGCGTGCCCGACACCACCACCCGGCCACCGTCGTCGCCCGCGCCGGGCCCCATGTCGATCACCCAGTCAGCGCACTTGATCACGTCCAGGTTGTGCTCGATCACCAGCACCGTGTTACCCGCCTCGACCAGCCGCGAGAGCACCTCGAGCAGGCGCCGCACGTCGTCGAAGTGCAGCCCGGTGGTGGGCTCGTCGAGCAGGTACAGCGTGCGGCCCGTCTCGCGTCGCCCCAGCTCGCGCGCGAGCCTGACCCGCTGCGCCTCGCCGCCCGACAAAGTCGCCGCGTTCTGCCCTAGCCTCAGGTAGCCGAGGCCGACCTCGCTCAGTGTCGCGAGCAGGCGAGAGAGCCGCGCCTGCGCAGACACCAGCTCGCGCGCCGCGTCGACGCTCAGATCCAGCACGTCGGCGATGCTCAGGCCCTGGTAGCGCACCTCCAGCGTCTCGCGGTTGTAGCGGCGGCCGTGGCACGCCTCGCAGGGCACGAACACGTCGGGCAGGAAGTGCATCTCCACGCGCCGCACGCCGTCGCCCTGACAGGCTTCGCAGCGGCCGCCCTTGACGTTGAACGAAAACCGCCCGGGGCGGTAGCCGCGCGCGCGTGCTTCGGGCACGAGGCTGAACAGGTCGCGGACGAGCGCAAACGCGCCCGTGTAGGTCGCGGGGTTCGAGCGCGGGGTGCGGCCGATCGGGCTCTGGTCGATCGCGATCACCTTGTCGATCGCCTCGGCGCCCTCGATCTCGCGGTGGCGGCCCGGCTCGGCGGTGGCGCGGTACAGCCGCCGGGCCAGGGCGCGATGCAGCACGTCCTCGACCAGGGTGGACTTGCCCGAGCCCGAGACGCCGGTCACCGCGGTGAGCGCGCCGAGTGGGATGTCCGCGTCGACGTCGCGCAGGTTGTGAGCGCGCGCGCCCTTGACGCGCAGCCACCCGTGAGCCGGCCGCCGCCGAGCCGGCAGCACGACCGCGAGCTCGCCGCGCAGGTAGCGGCCGGTCAGGCTGCCGTCGATCGACGCCGGCGGGCCCGAGTACATGAGCCGGCCGCCGGCCTCGCCCGCGCCCTCGCCGAGGTCGAGCACCCAGTCGGCGGCCCGGATCGTCTCCTCGTCGTGCTCGACGACCACCACCGTGTTTCCGCCGTCGCGGATCGAGACCAGCGTTCGGATCAAGCGCGCGTTGTCGCTCTGGTGGAGCCCGACCGACGGCTCGTCCAGCACGTAGACGAGCCCCTGCATGCGGGCGCCGATCTGTGTGGCGAGCCTCACCCGGTGCGCTTCGCCGCCCGAGAGCGTCGTGGTGGCGCGATCGAGCGTCAGGTACCCGAGCCCGAGCGACACGAGCACGTCGCTGCGCGCGGCGATCTCGGACACGAGCCGCTCGGCGACCGGTCGCTCGCGCTCCGGGAACACGAGCGACGCCACCGTCTCCCGCACGCGCGCGAGCGGCAAGCGCACGAGCTCGGCCACCCCGTGACCGGCCACGCGCACGGCCAGGCTCTCGGGCCGGAGCCGCGTGCCGCGGCAGGCGCGGCAGGGCTCCTCGGAAAGATAGGGGCGCAGGTCTTCGAAAGCCTCGCCGCCGCTCTCGGCCTCGTCGTCGGGCACCGGGTCGAGGCCGAGCAAGCTCGTCACGCGCTTGCGGAGGTAGGGCACGACGCCCGGGAACCCCTGGTCGTCGCCGAACAGCAGCGCCTCGCGCGCCGCGGCCGAGAGCTCCGCGATCGGGGCCTGGAGCGAGAAGCCGTTGCGTTCGGCGACGTCGTCGAGGGCCTCGCGCAGCAGCCGCGGACCGTGCCGGTGCCAGGGCCGGATCGCACCGTCGAGGACGCTCTTGGACTCGTCGGGGATCACGCGCGCGGCATCGACCACCCAGCGCTGGCCGAGCCCATCGCAGGCCGGGCAGGCCCCGTGGGCGCTGTTGAAGGAGAAGGCGCGCGGGACGAGCTCGGGGATCTGGACGTCGCAGCGCGCGCAGGCGAGGTGCTGGCTCAGCAGTCGCTCGCCCTTACCCTCGACCGAGACCAGCACGACCCCGCGCGCGAGCGTGAGCGCCTTTTCGAGACTCTGGCGCAGCCGCTCCTCGGCGTCCTTTCGCAGCACGAGCCGGTCGACGAGCACGTCGATCCGGTGTCCCCGGCGCGGGTCGAGCTCGAGCCGGTCGCCGAGACTCGCGGCGCGGCCGTCGATGCGGGCACGCTGCAGGCCGGCCTGGCGCGCCGCCTCAAGCTCCTTCCGATAGCCGCCCTTGCGCCCTCGCGCGACGGGCGCCGCGATCACGGCCACGGCTCCTTGGCCCTGCTCGACGAGCCGCGCGGCCATCTCGTCGGCGCGCTGCGCCGCGACCGGGTCAGAGCAGCGCGGGCAGTGCGGCCGGCCGAGCGTCGCGAACAGCAGGCGCAGGTGGTCGTAGATCCCGGTCACCGTCCCGACCGTGGAGCGCGGGTGGGCCACCGTCGTGCGCTGCTCGATGGCGATCGCGGGACTGAGCCCCGTCACGGACTCGACCTCGGGGCGGTCCATCTGCTCGAGGAACTGGCGCGCCCAGGGCGACAGGCTCTCCACGTAGCGGCGCTGGCCTTCGGCGTAGAGCGTGTCGAAAGCGAGGCTGCTCTTGCCGGAGCCCGAGGGCCCGGTGATCACCACCAGGCGGTTCCTGGGGATGTCGCAGTCGAGCCCCTTCAGGTTGTGGACCCGGGCCCCCCGGATGGCGATCGGCTCGTCCCTGGCGTCGTCTCTCAAGGTCGGACCAAAACCCCATTCTACCGGAACTGGCCCCCTTTGCCGCTCCGAACCGGCCATGCTAACGTGCTGAGTCTCGTAAGCCCCTGAACCCATGGCCACACGACGCTCACCGAAAAAAACCCTGCCGCCCCCAGTCGTCGACCGCCGCTACCAGCAGGCGCTCGAAATCTTTGAAAAGTCCGTCAAAGCGCTGGGCCGTAAGGACTTCGACCGCTCCCGAGATCTGCTGGACGGGCTCATCGAGGACTTTGCCGACCAGCAGGAGCTGGTCGAGCGGGCGAAGACCTACAGGGCCATGTGCGATCGGTCGCGCCGGCCCGCCCGCCCCAAGACCTTCGAGGAACTGCTGAACTACGGGGTGGTTCTTCACAACCGGGGCGATTTCGAGCACGCCGTGAAGTACCTGCGGCAGGCCCTCGACATCCACCCCCGGAACGAGAGCGCGCTCTACTGCCTGGCCGCCGCCCAGGCCCGGGCCGGCGACGCACAGGCGGCGCTCAAGGCGCTCAAGTCGGCGATCCACGCGAACCCCGCGAGCCGCACCCAGGCCCGCAGGGACGCCGACTTCGAGCCGCTGCGCGAGGCGGCCGCCTTCCAGGCCCTGGTCGCGCCGACGCTTCCGTGAGCGTTTCGACACAACGCGGGCGCGCGCTCGTGGCTTTGGGCGTGCGCGTCGAGGACCCTGCGAGCACCTTCGTCGGCGCGGAGGTGGTCGTCGAGGCCGGGGCGGTGCTGCGCCCGTTCACGATCCTCGAGGGACACACGACGGTGCGCGCCCGGGCCGTGATCGGCCCGTTCGTGCGTCTCGTGGACGTCGAGGTCGGAGAGGGCGCTCTGATCCTAGATCACTGCCTGCTGCGCGAGTCGGTGGTCGAGGCCGGTGCGAGCGTGGGCCCTTTCGCGCACGTGCGCCCGGAGAGTCGCATCGGCGAGCGGGCGCGCGTGGGCAACTTCGTCGAGCTCAAGAAAACCCACCTCGGCGCGGGCTCGAAGGCCCAGCACCTGAGCTACCTGGGCGACGCCAGCGTGGGCGCCGGCGTGAACATCGGGGCCGGCACGATCACCTGCAACTACGACGGTGTCCGCAAGAGCCCCACCCGCATCGGGGCGGGCGCCTTCATCGGAAGCGACACGACACTCGTGGCACCGGTCACGGTCGGCGAGGGGGCTTACGTCGCCGCTGGCAGCACGATCACCGCGGACGTTCCCAAAAACGCGCTCGCGCTCGGGCGCGCGCGCCAGGTCACGAAGCCGGGCTGGGCCGCGCACCGGCGCGAGCGGCTGGCCAAAGAGCCGAAGGACCGCTGAGCTCCGGCCCATGTGCGGCATCGTGGGGTACGTCGGCGGACGCGACGCCGTCCCCGTGATTCTCGACGGCCTGCGGCGTCTCGAGTACCGCGGCTACGACTCGGCGGGTATCGCGGTGGTGAGCGGCGGCGAGCTCCTGCGCCGGCGCGCGGCCGGCAAGCTTGGCAACCTCGCGGAGAGCTTGGCGCGTGAGCCGTTCGCGGGCGATTGGGGCGTGGGACACACCCGCTGGGCCACCCACGGCCGGCCCACCGAGGAAAACGCCCACCCCCACCAGGACGGCGCGGGCCGGATCGTGGTGGTGCACAACGGCATCATCGAGAACCACCTCGAGCTCAAGGCCCGGCTCCAGGCGCAGGGCCACCGCTTCGTGTCCCAGACGGACACCGAGGTCGTGGCGCACCTCGTGGCCTCGCACTATCAGGGCTCGCTCGAGGCGGCCACGCGCCGCGCGCTCGGCGAGCTCCGCGGCGTCTACGCGCTCGTGCTGCTGCACAAGGACGAGCCGCGGCTGCTGCTGGCCGCGCGTCTCGGACCGCCGCTCGTGATCGGCCTCGGGGAGGGCGAGCATTTCATCGCCTCGGACATCCCGGCGCTCCTGCCACACACGCGGGACTTCCTGTTCCTGGAGGACGGCGACGTGGCGGCCGTCACGCCCGATTCCGTTCGCATCACGTCGCACGCGGGCGCCGCCGTCACGCGGGCGCCGCAGCGGATCGCGTGGGACCCGGTGCAGGCCGAGAAGGGCGGCTTCCGCCACTTCATGCTGAAGGAGATCCACGAGCAGCCGCGAGCCATGCGCGACACGCTCGTGGGCCGCATCAGCCTCGAGGAGGGCGAGGTCCACCTCGAGGAGCTGGGGCCCGCCGCGGAAAGGCTGCGCGGAGCCGATCGAGCGGTGTTGCTCGCCTGTGGCACCAGCTGGCATGCGGCGCTCGTCGGGAAGTTCCTGATCGAGCACCTGGCAGGGATCCCGGCCGAGGTCGACTACGGGAGCGAGTTCCGCTACCGCCAGCCGCTCATCTCGGGCTCGACGCTCGCGGTGGCGATCAGCCAGAGCGGCGAGACTGCCGACACGCTGGGCGCCTTCCGGGAAGCGAAGGCGCGCGGGGCGCTGCCGATCGGCATCTGCAACGTGCAGGGCTCGATGCTGGTGCGCGAGGCGGCGGGGTCGCTACTCACCCACGCCGGGCCCGAGATCGGTGTCGCATCGACCAAGGCGTTCACCGCGCAGCTGGTGGCGCTTGCGCTGCTCGCGCTCCACCTCGGACGGCTGCGCGGCACGCTCACGGCCGAGGCCTGCCGCGCGCACCTCGCGGAGCTGACCCGCATCCCGCACCAGATGGAGCGCGCGCTCGACCTGGAGAAACAGGTCGAGGAGCTGTCGCGGACGCTCGGCCAGGCGCGGGACTTCCTGTACCTGGGGCGCGGAATCAACTATCCGATCGCGCTCGAAGGCGCGCTCAAGCTCAAGGAGATCTCCTACCTGCACGCGGAGGGCTACCCCGCCGGTGAGATGAAGCACGGGCCGATCGCGCTCGTCGACGAGACGCTGCCGGTCGTCGCGCTCTGCCCGCGCGGCCGCGTCCACGAGAAGATGCTGTCGAATCTGCAGGAGGCGAAGGCGCGCGGCGGGCGCGTGATCGCGGTCGGCAACGCGGACGACACGGCGCTGCGGGCGCTCGTCGACTCGCCGCGCGACGCGCTGCTGGAGGTTCCGGCGTGCCCGGAGCTGTGGTCGCCGTTCCTCAGCGTGATCCCGCTGCAGCTGCTCGCGTATCACGTGGCGCTGCGCGCCGGGCGCGACGTCGACCAGCCGCGCAATCTCGCCAAGTCCGTGACGGTCGAGTAGGAGCCGCCCGTGGACGAGACGTCCCCGGCGCTCGCGGGGCTCAACCCGGAGCAGCGCGAGGCGGTCTCCGCCGTCGCGGGCCCGGTGCTGATCCTGGCCGGTGCCGGCAGCGGCAAGACCCGTGTCATCACCCATCGCATCGCGCACCTGGTGCTCGACCTGGGGGTCGCTTCGGAGCGCGTCCTGGCGGTCACCTTCACCAACAAAGCCGCCGAGGAGATGCGTCGGCGCGCCGAAGCGCTGCTGGGTGGTCGCGGGCTTCAGGCTCAGGTCTCCACCTTCCACAGTTTCTGCGTGCGTTTGCTGCGGCGCGAGGCGCGCGCGGCCGGGCTCGACCCCGGCTTCCTGATCTACGACGACGACGACCAGCTCGCCGCCGTGCGCCAGGCGATGCGCGGGCTCGATCTGTCGGAGAAGCTCCACCCGCCGCGGCGCTTCCTGTCGCGCATCTCGGCGCGCAAGAACGCGGCTCGCACGCACGCCAGGGACGACGAGGCGGACGACCTCGTCTCCGAGGTGATGAAGGGCTACCACACGGTGCTGCGCGCGGCCTCTGCCCTGGACTTCGACGACCTGCTGCTGCGCGCGGTGGCGGTGCTCGAGGGCGACCCGCGCGTGCGCGAGGCTTGGCAGCGGCGCTTCCCCTACCTGCTGGTCGACGAGTACCAGGACACGAACCGCGCGCAGTACGAGCTGGTGCGGCACCTGGCCGGGCCCGCCGGCAACCTGACGGTGGTCGGCGACGAGGACCAGTCGATCTACTCCTGGCGCGGTGCCGACATCTCGAACATCCTCGACTTCGAGCACGACTTCCCGGGCGCGCGCGTCTTCCGCCTGGAGCAGAACTACCGCTCGAGCCAGCGCATCCTCGACGCGGCCTCCGCCCTCGTCGCGCGCAACGAGCGCCGCAAGGGCAAGACGCTTCGGGCGGTGAAGGGCGCGGGCGAGCTGGTGCGCCTCCACGAGGCCATGGACGAGTTCGAGGAGGCGGCCTGGGTCACCGAGCGCACGGCGACGCTGCGGGCCAAGGGCCGTGTCGCGGTGCTGTTTCGCATGAACGCCCAGAGCCGGCTGATCGAGGAAGGCCTGCTGCGGCTGCGCATCCCGTACCTGGTGCTGGGCGGTGTCGGCTTCTACGAGCGGCGCGAGGTGAAGGACGTGCTCGGCTACCTGCGGCTCGTGCTCAATCCCCGGGATGGCGTGGCGTTCCGCCGCATCGTCAACGTGCCGCCGCGCGGGCTCGGAGCGAAGACGCTCGACGAGATCGACCGCGTGGCGCGTGAGCGTGCGACGAGCGCATGGGAGGCCGCGGCTCTTCTGGTCGACGAGGCCGCGCTCCCGGCGCGCGCGCTCTCGCCGATGCGCCGGTTCCGGGAGACGATCGAGACGCTACGGCGCGAGGGCGTGCCCGCGGCGGATGGAGCGCCCGCGGCGCTCGGGCTGCGTGCGCTCGTCGAGCGGATCCTGGAGCTTTCCGGGTATGGGGCCGCGCTGGCGCGCGAGGACTCACAGGAGAGCCAGGACCGGCTCGAGAACCTCGCCGAGCTGATCGCCGCGGCGGCGGACTACGAGACGCGCGAGCCTGCCGCCGGCCTCGCCGGCTTCCTCGACCGCGCGGCGCTGCTCTCGGAAACCGACCGCTTGAAGGACGACGTGCCCGTGCTGTTGATGACACTCCACGCCGCCAAGGGCCTCGAGTTCGAGGCGGTGTTCCTGGTCGGGCTGGAGGAGGGCCTGCTGCCGCACTCGCGCAGCCTGACGAGCGCCGAGGGGCTCGAGGAGGAGCGGCGGCTCTGCTACGTGGGGATGACGCGCGCCCGTGACGCGCTGCAGCTCTCGTGGGCCCGCAGCCGCCAGGTCTTCGGCCAGCGCCGCCTCACCGAGAAGAGCCGCTTCCTGGACGAGCTGCCGGAGGAGCTGCTCGAGAAGAGCGGCGGGCTCTTCAAGCTGCCGCCGCGCCGCAGCGACCCCGCGTGGCCGCGCGACCGCGATCCGACGGTCTCCGCGGCGGTGGATACTGGATCGTCGACCCCTTCACTCACCAGAGCGATCCGCCCGGGCATCAAGGTCCGCCATCCGCTGTTCGGCGTCGGCACGGTGCTGCGCCGCGAAGGCGACGGCGACGACTTCAAGGTGACGGTCTCGTTCCCCGGCGTCGGCGCGAAGAAGCTGGTCGCACGCTACGCCGGGCTGGAGGTCGTGTAGGCAGGCCGCCTACGAACAACCCCAAGGGGGGTGGGGGGGCGGGCTCCCCACGTTCTTAACCGCGGGCTCGTCGGCGTGTCGCGGCGGGTACGAGTGGCTGCGGCCCTTGTACTAGGAGATTGCGGCCATGACCGGGTCCCGATCTCGGCTGATCGGAGCGGACCTCGTCTGGCTTCCCTCGCCGGTAGGCTTCTGGCGGCCGGCGCCTTCAGCCGGTGAGGGAGGCGGGATGGCGGGCACAGGGGGTCCGCGGTTGCGGTGGTCCGAGGTGCCGCTGGAGGCACTGACACCGCCACCGTGGCTTCGGTTGCCGCCGGAGGCCACACCGGATCGTGGCGGCAACGAGGCTGTCCGGGGACGCAGCGTGATCGGGCCTCACCGCCGGATCCTGCGGCGCGGGCCCCGCGCGCCGGCCGGTGCGTCGTGCGTCCCAGCGACACCTTCTCCAGCTCCGCGGACAGGCCCATGCGCCGAGGGTGGCGCCGGCGGCGTCGCCAGGCGTGAGCCCGGGTCTCAGGGCGCTCGAGCTCCAGGCGAATCGGTCCCGAGCCCGCCCACAGCCTCTCGGGTGGTCGACGGCGAGCCGGGAAAGCCGAAGCTGCTGGACCGAGTCCGAGAGGCGCTCCGCCTGCGCCACTACAGCGACAGCACGGAGAAGGCATACCTCCAGTGGACTCGCCGCTTCATCTTCTTCCACGGCGTTCGTCATCCCAAAGAGATGGGGAAGGAGCATGTGGCGGCCTTTCTCTCCCACCTCGCTACTGACCTCCACGTGGCGGCTTCCACTCAGAACCAGGCCCTCTGCGCCCTGATCTTCTTGTATGGCACGGTCCTGGGCATGGACATCGGCATCATAGAGGGCATCGTCCGCGCCAAGCGGCCCCTGCATCTTCCGGTCGTCCTGACGCCTGACGAGGTTCGGGCCGTCTTCCGGTTCCTCGAGGGGGAGGTCCTTACTTCTTTGTCGAACCCTCTACGGCAGTGGCATGAGGCTCCTCGAGGGCCTGCGGCTCCGGGTCAAGGACGTGGACTTCGCCCGCCACGAGATCACCGTGCGCACCGGCAAGGGTGAGAAAGACAGGGTCACCATGCTTCCCACATCATGCGCCGACGAGCTTCGCGCCCATCTCGAGCGGGTGCGCAGGCTGCACGAGGCCGACCTCGCCCGCGGCCATGGCCGGGCGGCGCTGCCGTATGCGCTCGCACGCAAGTACCGCAATGCGGACTGCGAGTGGGGATGGCAATACGTGTTCCCGGCCTCGACCTACTACCGGGACCGCGTGACCGGACTGGGACATCGGCACCACGTCCACGAAACGGTCATCCAGCGGGAGGTGAAGGCGGCCGTGCGCCACGCGGGCGTAGCCAAGCTGGCGACGCCGCACGTGTTTCGTCACTCGTTCGCGACCGAGCTCATCCGAGCCGGTTACGACATCCGGACGGTTCAGGAACTGTTGGGGCACCGGGACGTCAGTACGACAATGATCTACGTCCATGTTCTGAACCGGGGAGGCCGCGGCGTCCAGAGCCCCGCGGACCGACTGTGACTGGTCCATCGCCCCCAACGGGACCAGCCCAACCGGCGCGGTCTGGATAACACGACGCGACCCTCACCCCCGCCGCTCGCAACCCACTGTCTCGGCGGGCATATCGAGGTCCTTCGCACCTGGCCTGAGCAGTGCTAGGCTGACCGTCAGCCGACGTTGTCCAGACAGAGGAATAAGTAGTTCGCCTGACCAATAGGAGCGCGAGCGGGAGCGACGATGACACCGGACGTGGGCAGGCTCCCGGAAATCATTCAGCAGATCTACCGCTTGGTGGCCGAGCTCGAAGCACTCGCGCCGGGCCGGAAGTTCACGCCGGACGGTCACATGGTCGGTAGCCTCGGCGAGCTCTGGGCGGCACACCTCTACGATCTCACTCTCCTGCCGAACTCCGCTCCCGTTCATGACGCCCGGGCCAGGGACGGGCGACTCGTGCAGATCAAGGCTACCCAGGGCAACGGTGTTTCAACCTACGACGCGCGGCCAGAGCACCTACTCGTCTTGAAGCTCCTCAAAGACGGGACCGTCGAAGAGTGGTTCAATGGTCCTGGTGCGGTCGCTTGGGCCGCGCTCGGGGCCAAGGCTAAGAATGGGCAACGCCGTCTCAGCTTGAAGCGCCTCAGGACATTGATGACGGACGTCACGCCCGGAGATCGGCTCATCCCTGCAAGCCACACCTCATGAATCGACGGGGCAGGCGAACAAGGGGATGAACCTGACAAGGTCCGCGCCGGCAACCAGAACCGCGGCCCTTGCAGGTTATCCCCGGTGTTGGGCAGACCTTGAGGCGTGACGAGGGAGGCGATGGATCGGCAAGACATCCTTGACACGATTCGGCGAACCGCCGAGGCAAACGGTGGAGTTCCTCTTGGTGAGGATCGCCTTGCCCAACTCGGCATTCTGCCGGCCGTTTGGGGTCGGTACTGGCCCCGCCTGACGGCAGCACAGCGCGAGGCGGGCTTTGAACCAAACAAGGCGAACGAGCCCCATCCTGAGGAGGATGCCCTCGCCCGGTTGGTAGTGCTCACGCGCGAACTTGGCGCGATCCCTACGTCACGCGAGCGCATTGTCAAGCATCATCAGGATCCGAGCTTTCCTAGCGAGCGCGTTTGGAAGCGACTCGGGCCGAGGACGAAGTTGCTCGTTCGGTTGACCAAGTATGCTCGTAGCCATCCCGGACACGAGGACGTTCTCGCCCTCTGTGCTGCCCAAGCCAAGCCCGACGACATACCCGCGTCCACTGGGTCCATCCCTGCGTTCGGTTCGGTCTACTTGCTCAAGGGGTCTGGAAGTCGCTTCAAGATCGGCAGGACCAACGCATTCGGTAGGCGGCGGCGCGAGCTGGCGATCCAGCTTCCGTTCGAGACACGCAAGGTCCACGTGATCGAGACAGACGATCCTGAAGGCGTAGAGGCATACTGGCACCAGCGTTTCGCAGCCAAGCGCATTAACAGCGAGTGGTTTGACCTGCATGCCGACGACGTTGCGGCGTTCAAGCGATGGAAGCGATTGCGATAGGGCTGCCCAACAACCGGATGAAGCTGACCGCGCCGGCAAGCGATGGAGCGCGGCAGCTTATCCGGGTGTTACGCGTACCGAGCGAAACGAGTGTGGCAAGGATTGCGAGGGGCGGAAGAGGGTCGCCCTGAATCCGGCTGTCACGGCGCCTGCAGGGGCAGCAAGGGCTGCGCCG
>Ga0247727_10015250_pt1 | contig 12638 bp, 8 predicted proteins | sample WisWelCaveWW1625_FD_202498 | JGI IMG/M metagenome (GOLD analysis project Ga0247727, IMG submission 202498) | Biofilm microbial communities from Wishing Well Cave, Virginia, United States - WW16-25 | ecosystem: Environmental > Aquatic > Deep subsurface > Groundwater > Cave microbial mat | place... | reverse complement strand
GTGTGGTAGCCGGCCAGCAGAGCGTCGTTGAGGCGCGTGAGCTTGACGGGGGCGCCGCCGGAAGAGGAACCCCGGAAGATCTCGATCGGGTGCGAGCCGCTGTGGCCGGCCCAGACCATGGTCTTGCCGTCGCGGGCCAACTGGATGTCGCCCAGGTGGGCGTCGCCCCCCACTGCCACGCGCACCCCGCCGCCCCGCACCGGCACAGTGAAAATCGGTTCCCGGCCGCGGTCCTCGGCGGTGAAGAACAGGCGGGTGGAGTCCGGAGCCCAGGCGAGGGAGTTGACCCAGCGGTCGAAGGTCTCGGTCAGGCTGGTCACGACGCCGGTAGAGCGGTCGTGCAGCATCAGCCGGAAGCGGTCGCTCTCGTAGCCGGCCCGCTGCTGCGCCCGGTAGGCGATGTAGCGGCCGTCGGGCGAATAAGCCGGCGAGGTGTCGGCCGCCGGGTTGTTCGAGATCCGCCGGGGATCCCCGCCCTCCATGGGGACGACCCACAGCTCGCTGTTGGTGCTGGCGGCCGGATTCTCGTCGGGATTGCGCGTGAAGCACAGCTCCTTGCCGTCGGCCGAGACGGCGTAGGCGTCCGGGGCGTTCAGCTCCCACATGGGGGCGTCGGCGGGGCCAGGCGTCAGGTCCCGGGGCGTGCCGCCCTCCACAGGCGCCACCAAGATATGGCCGCGGCGCTCGTCGTTCCACTGGTTCCAGTGCCGGTATAGAAGCGACGTATAGAGACGTGCCTTCACCTGGCTCTTGGACTGCGCCTCCAGCCTGGACTTGTTGCAGGTTTCGTCCTTGCAGTCAGGAAAAACGGAACTGGTGAACACCAGGCTCTTGCCGTCGGGCGAGAACAGCACTCCGGCGGCTTCGGTCGAAAGGCTCGTCACCTGGCGGGGGTTGCGGCCGTCGGCGTCCATGAGCCAAACCTGGTCGGAGCCAGAGCGGTTGGAAACAAACGCCAGGCGCCGCGAGTCGGGCGACCAGCGAGGCCGCTCGTTGCGAGAAGCCTCGGCGGTGAGCTTGCGGGCCTCTCCACCGGCCAGCGGCAGGATCCAGATGTGCTTGGGCCGGGTGTTGGCTTCCAGGTCGGGCTGCTCGACCACGAAGGCGACGGTCTTGGAGTCCGGGGAAAGCTGGGGATCCGAGATGCGCGCCAGCTTCCACAGGGCCTCGGCGTCGAACGGCTTCTTCTGGGCCGCCAAGGGGAGGTGGAGAGCCAGCAGCAGGACGGTCCAGCGCATGACAGCTATGGTACAAGGCCGGGGTGGCCGCAGGCCACCATCAGGAGACAGGGGTGCGCGACACAAGAGTGGCGGCAACCGCCGGCACCGCGATTGTCATCCCGAGCGCAATTGTCATCCCGAGCGTAGCGAGGGATCTGCTGTTACGGCGGGGCGAGAAGCGGATCCCCCTCACTACGCTCGGGATGACACAGGCACCGGCGCCGCCTCCGAGCGTAGCAGTACCCTCGGCTGGTATGGTGGGAGGCATGAGACCGGATCGCAGAGAGTTTCTGGGGATGACGGCGGCAGCTGTGGCGCCGGCCCAGGGGCCCAAGGCGGCGCCGGGCGGGCTGTTCCTCTGCCTGCACGAAGCCACTTCGGCGGGCTTTGATTTCCGCGCCGCTATGGAGGGCTACGCCAGGGCCGGCGTCCGGGCGGTGGAGGTGACGCTTCCCAAGCTCGAGGAGTTCGTGGCCCGGGAGTCGACAGCTACGGCGCGACGGCTGCTGGAAGATCTGGGGCTCCGGCCGGTTTCCTGCGGCAGCCAGACGGGATTGGCCGAACCCAATCCAGCGCGGCAGAAGAACCTGGAGTTGCTGAAGCGCAAGTGCGAGTTGGCTCGCGGCATCGGCTGCGACCGGATGGTGATGCCCTCCTCGACGCGGGAGCCGTTCACCCCGGAAGATTACCGGCGCGGGGCGGACAACCTGCGGGAGGCCGGCGAGGCCGCCCGCCCCTTCGGAGTCGCGCTGATGCTGGAGTTCACCCGCACCGCCACCTTCTGCGGAACGCTTTCGACGGCGCTGCGGCTGGTGCGGGAGGCCGCCCATCCCAACATCCGCGTGATGCTCGATACCTATCACTTCTGGGGTGGGGTGAGCAAGTTCGAGGACCTGGAGCTGCTGCGGGAGGGCGAGTTGCACCACCTGCACTTCGAGGACACTCCCGCCGAGCCGCCCCGCGAGCTGCTGGAGCAGCGGCACCGTGTCTATCCGGGCCGGGGCATGGCGCCGCTCGGCCGGATTGTCGAGGCCCTGCGCCGAAAGGGCTACGCCGGGCCGGCCTCCGTCGAGCTGTTCGACCCGGCCATCCAGGCGCGGGACCCCTACCAGGTGGCCCGCGAGATCCGCGACGCCGTGACACAGGCATTCCTGCCTGTCGGGCTGGGGTAGTGAAGTTGTAGGCCGCCCGGGCAGGGATGCTACACTGGAAAGCGAGGCGGGGTGGGAAGGGGGAGTGTCATGTTCCATTCGTGCCTTGCTTTGTTCTTGTTGCTCCCCGCCGGCCTTGGGGCTCAGCAGCTTTCCGGGCGGATCGAAGGGGTGGTCACCGATCCGCAGAGCGCCTTGGTGGCGGGAGCGAGCATTCTTGCTACCCACCAGCAAACCAACACGCCCTATCGGGCCACCACGGGGTCGGACGGCGGCTTCGTGTTGCCGAACGTGCGGCTGGGAGTTTATACGGTCGCCGCGGAAGCGGCCGGCTTTCGCCGTGCGGTGATCCAGGACGTGGCGGTGGAGGTGGGCGGCACGGCTCACGTCAAGTTTGCTCTGGAGGTGGGCCGGCTCCAGGAGGAGGTCACCGTTACGGCGGAGGCCGCCCAGTCGATCGTCAATACCGCCGACGCCGAGCTGGGCGCCGTGGTCGACAACCGCCGGGTGCTGGAATTGCCGCTCAACGGCCGCAACGCCGCCGAGCTGGCTCTGCAACAGGCCGGGGTCTACTTCGAGCGCTCCCCGGACGGGCAGGGCGACAAGCTCATCGTCCACGGACAGCGCCACCGGGCCTTGCAACTGACGCTGGACGGCATCGACACCCAGGACAACTACAACCGGGCCTCCTCCATCATGATCGATCAGCCGCTGCTGGCCATGGCTTCCGAGAACGTCGAGGAGTTCCGGGTAGTCACGGGGCTCAGCTCGGCCGAGTATAGCCGCGGCGGCGCCCAGATCTCGGCTGTGACTCGCGCCGGCAGCAACCAGCTGCGGGGGTCGCTGTTCTGGTTCAACCGCAACAGCTTTTTCGGGGCCAACGAGTTCTTCAACAACAGCGCCATTCCCCGGGTCGAGACCCCGCCGTTGAACCGCAACCAGTTCGGCGGCCGCGTGGGCGGCCCCATCTTTCGGGACCGGACCTTCTTCTACCTCGGCTACCAGCAGACGCGGGAATCCAGGGGCACGTCGGTCAACCGCACCGTCTACAAGGAAGAGGCGCGCCAAGGCATCTTCCGGTACCTGGACGGGCTGCGCAACACCGCCGAGAATGTCGCCGCCAACCCCGACCGGATCCGCTCCGTGAACCTGCTGGCTTGCGGCGGCACGCTTCCCGCCGTCCTCGGCCGGGAGTGCGTCGACAGCCGCTTCAGCCTGGCCCGGAGACCCACCCTCGATCCTTTCATCAACAACGAGATCTTTCGCGGCATCCCGCTGCCCAATAACACCGACCTGGGTGACGGCTTGAATACCGGCGGCTTCCGGTTCAACGCCAAATCGCTGACGGTCGAGCATCTGCCGGCCATCCGTATCGACCATCGCCTCGGCAGCCGCCACAATCTCTACGCCACGTTCAACTACATTGACCGCAACATCCAGGGGGACTACATCAACAGTCGCGAGCCGGTGTACCCGGCCTTTGGCCCCCTGGGGGACCGCCTGACGCTGTCGCGCGGCCTCAGCCTGGCCCTGACCTCCACCCTGTCGCCGGCCATCGTGAACGAAGCCCGCCTGGGGTTCCTCGGCGGGGAAAACGCCTTCGACATCCGGCAGCCCTTCCCCACTCCATTCACCCTGGATCTGAACACCATCTCCGACCCTTACACGCCGGGAGGCGGTGACAGCAGCCGCGACAATCGCACCGTCCACCTGCGCAACGTTTTGAGCTGGGTGCGGGGCAGCCACCAGGTCAAGGCCGGCGTGGAGGCCCGCCAGCGCTTCGTCGACCTCTACAGTTTCTCGAACATCAACGCCGCCGGCCAGATCGGCCTCGATGACGACGACAACCCGCCGGGGTTTTCCGGCGCCGACTTGACGCGCCTGGCCGGCGCCCGCAGCATCAACGCGTCGGACGAGGAGACCGCCCGCGACCTCATCAACAACCTGGCGGGGACGGTGGGCGAGATCTTCCAGAGCTACCAGGTGCGGTCGCTGGAGTCCGGCTTCGTCGCCAACCATCCGTTCCGCCGCACTTACAAGAACCACGAGCTGGACTGGTTCGTGAGCGACACCTGGCGGATGAGGCCCAACCTCACGCTGAACCTTGGCCTGCGGTGGGAATACGCCTCCATCCCCTACGAGACGCGCGGCCTGGCGCTGGCCCCGCGCGGCGGCCTGGCGAGCGTCTTCGGCGTTTCGGGCGTGGGCGGCTTTTTCAACCCCGGGGTCTTCGAGGGCGAGCGCTGCAACAGCTTGCAGAGCTTGCCGCGCGCGGCCACGACCGCCAACGCCGTCGGTCTGATCACCGACTGCGCCACCCGGTATTTCCCGGCCACCTCGAAAAACGGCGCCAACCTGTGGAAGGATGACCACAACAACTTTGGGCCGGTGGTGAGCCTGGCCTGGGACCCGTTCGGAAACGGGAAGACCTCCGTGCGGGCCGGCTTCCGCATCAGCTATGTGCAGGATGCGTTCGCGATCATCGACGGCAACCTCGACGACAACGAGGGCCTGGAGGTCACCCAGTCTTGCATCGCGGTGGACGGAAGCTGTCAGAACAACCCGGCTTTCCTGCGGGACGTTTCGGCCTCGGGGCCCCCGCTGCCGCGCGTACCGCCCTTCGCGCTGCCGAGCACACGCAGCATCCTCGACAACGCCACCATCGACTTCCGCGCCTTTGACCAGAATCTCTCGACGCCTTACTACAACGAGTGGACCTTCGGGATCTCGCGCGAGATCGCCGCCGGCTGGGCGCTCGAAGCGCGCTACGTGGGCAATCGCGGCGGCGGGCTGCGCCGCGTCGCCGACTACAACGAGATCAACGTCGGGTCCCGGGACCGCGTGACGGGCCAGACGTTCCTGGACGCCTTCGTGTCCGCCCAGCGCAACCTGAGCTGCAACCGCGGCGCCGGGTTGGGGGCCCGTTTTGACGACGCCACGGGGGCCGGCTGCATCTCGCCCAACCCGCTGATGGCGGCCCTGCTCGCCGGGGATCCGACGCGGCTGCGCAACCGCACCGGCCTGGTGAACGCCCTGGACTTCAACGAAACCGCCCAGTTCGCGCACCGGCTGACCCAGGTCGAGACCTCGTCGCCGGCGGCCGGTCAGGGCGTGATCCGCGGCGGCAGCTTCTGGGGCCAGGTGCTGGCGGGCCGCTTCCCGGCGAACTTCTTCATGGCCAACCCGTTTGTGGCCAGCGCCCGGGCCATGATCAACGACGGCTCCTCGACCTATCATGCCCTGGAGGTCGAGCTGCGGCGGCGCTTCGCCCAGGGCTTCACCATGCAGGCCAACTACTCTTACGGGAAGGCCCTGGGCGATTTTGACGGCGATGACAACACCCTGATCAACGACGTCCGGCCCAGCTCGGTGCGGAATCCCCGCTACAGCCGCCAGGAATTCATGCCCCGCCAGCAGTTCAACGCCAACTGGGTGTACGAGCTGCCGCTGGGGCCGGGCAAACCGTGGTTACAGGGGGGCGGGGTGACGGGCAAGATCACCGGCGGCTGGCAGCTTTCCGGGCTGCTCAACTGGCGCAGCGGCCGGCCCTTGTCGATCCTTTCCGGGGTCGGAACATTCCACCGCACCGGTGTTTCGGCCGAGAACACCGTCAACTTGACCGAGGACGTGACGGCGGACCGGATTCGCGACCTGAGCGGCAAGCGCAGCATCGGGCCGGGCGTCTTCTGGCTGGACCCCTGCATGTCGTCGTTTTTGGGAGGCGCCTGCACCGACCCCAACGCCCCGCGCGGGCTGTTCGCGCTGCCCCAACCCGGGAGCCTGGGCCAGCTCGGCCAGAGCATCCTGTTCGGGCCTTCCCGCTTCACCGTCGACATGAGCCTGATGAAGCGCGCCCGCCTGAGGGAATCCAGGGACCTGGAGTTCCGCTGGGAGGTCTTCAACGTTCTGAACAAGGCCAACTTCAACGTCCCGACGGTCAACATCACCAGCTCGAACTTCGGGCAGATCACGCGGACGGTCAGCGCCCCGCGGCTGATGCAGTTCGCGCTGAAGATTAATTTTTGACAGCCACAGAGGCACAGAGGACACAGAGCGAAAACCCCCGTCATGAGATGATGCATTCCGGCAGGGGCGGGTATACTGGTCCTGCCGTGCACCTGCTGCGGGAGACCAAGCAGAATCTGGAAGCGCTGGACCTGGGGCGGCCGCAATGAAGTGGATCGACCGGCAAGTGGCCCGGGCTGTGGCGGCGGGTCGGGTGGGAACGCCTGTCGCCCTGCGCGCCTTTCTGTACCTTTCCGAGGACCACGGCCGGCTGATGGAGACCGTGGGGGCCGTGCTGGCGGCCGCCGGGGGGTGGTTCTCGAGCCCGGCCCGCCGCCTCTACGCCCTGGGGGGTGCGGCGCACGGCGAGATCACGGTGCTGGCAGAGTTTGCCGGCGGCCAGACCGCCCTCATCAGCGCCGGCCTGCTGCGGGGCCCGGCGCCTCTCGCGAATATCCTGGTAATCGGTAACAAGGGTACCCTGCGCTTCGAGGGCCCGGCCGTGCCCGAGCCGGCCCCTCCGGCGGTCCGCCGGCTGTTGAGCGCCGTGGAGCGCTCCCTGGCGTCGGGCGCTGCGGTGGAGGTTGGTTGAGCATGTACGGCGTGCTTCTGCTCGGCGGCCTGCGCACCCACCAGGAGAACTACGCCCCGTTGTTCGCTGCTGACCGCCGGTCACGGCTCATCGGGGTAAGCGACGAGCCGGAGATCCCGGCGGAGCGCGCCCGCTGGAACCGGGAGTTCGCCCGCCAACTGAAGTTGCCGCTGCTCGAAGATCTCGACGCCGCCCTGGCGCGGCCCGATGTCGATATTGCGAGTATCTGCGTGGAGTGGGAGCGCCGCGGCCGCCTCGCTGTGCGGTGCGCCCGGGCCGGCAAGCACCTCTACCTGGACAAGCCCCTGGCGGGCAGCGCCGGGGAAGCTCGGGCCATCGTGGAAGCCGTCCGTCAGGCCGGGGTGCGCAGCCACATGGACACCCACATTCGCACTACCTGGGCGTTGGAGGCGCGGCGGCTAGTGGATTCCGGCCGGCTCGGCGAGCTTCGCTCGGTCCATTGCGACCTGCTGTTTGCCAAGGGCCGCTCCGGCACGGCGCCGCTCCCCCGTCCCAGGCGCGAGCACTTCCCGCCGCGGCGCTACACCTTCGTCGACGCCAAGCGCGAGCTGATGACCACTGGCGTTTACTCGCTGGCGCTGATCGGGTGGCTGACCGGCCGGCGGATTCGCACGGTGTGGGCCACGACGTCAAACTACTTCTTTGCCGAGCACGCCCGCAACGACGTGGAGGACTTCGGCATGATGGCCATGACGCTCGACGGGGGCCTCACCGCCACCCTGACGGCCGGGCGCATCGGTTGGTCGGCCGACCCCATGGGAGGCCCCAGTCGCGTGACCCTGGTCGGGGCGCGCCGTTCGGTCATTATCGATGCCTGGCAGCCGCGACTGGAGGTCTACGCCGAGGAGATCCCCTGGAGCCCGCCGCCGGTCCATCCCGAGGATCCCATGGGCTTCTGGAAGAGCGGCCAGCAGGAAGTTCACACCCGCCCCAAGCAAGCCTGGATCGTCGACCAGCAGGGGAACCTCCCGACCGAGGTGGGGTATTTCCTGGACTGCATCGAGCAAGGCCGAGAGAGTGACCTCTCGGCCGCCCGCGCCGCCGATGGTGTGGAGGCGCTGATGGCGGCGTACCGGTCGGCGGCCACGGGAGAGGTTGTGACGTTGTAGTTTTGTCTTTCCACCTCTGTGTTCTCTGTGCCTCTGTGGCGAAAAGGTTCTGAATTTATGATCGTGCAAGATCTGCGGTGGGCGGTCCGGGCTCTCGGCAAGAGTCCGGGGTTTACGGGCGCTGCGGTCCTGACCCTGGGGCTGGGGATCGGGGCCAACACGGCCATCTTCAGCGTGGTGAACACGGTGCTGCTGAAGCCGCTGGCCTACCAGGATCCGGATCGGATCGTGGCGCTGAACACTCGCTGGAGCCAGACCGGCAGGCAGACGCCGCGCCTGACCGGCGGCGACCTGGTGGACATCCGCGCGCAGAACCAGGTCTTCGAGGCCATGAGCTACCACTTCGGGGGCGAGCTGGGGGTTCGCTGGCGCGACCGGTCGGAGTTCGCCGGCGCCTTCTTCGTCAACGCCGGGTTCTTCCGCGTCTTCGGCCTGTGGCCGGCGCATGGCCGGCTGTTTGACGACGGCCAGGACGGCTCGGCAGTCGTCAGCCTGTCGTTCGCGCAGCGCAATTTCGGCGGGGGCGCGGAGGCCCTGGGGCAGACCCTCAACATCGACAGCCGCAGCTACCAGATCTCCGGGGTGCTCCCGGCCGGCTTCCGGTATCCGCGGCAAGCGGACGTCTGGCTCCCGGCGCCGCTGACCCCCGCCAATCGGAATCGTACAGCCTACAACTACCCAAGCGTCGCGAAGCTGAAGGCGGGGGTGACGCTGGAGGCGGCCGAGGCGCAGCTGGAGGCCATTGGGGCGCGCCTGGAGGCGGCGTTTCCGGAAAGCAATCGGGGCAAGTCTTTTCTTGCGACGCCGCTGCGGGATCAGCTGGTCAGCCCCGTGCGCCAGACGCTGGGGCTGCTGATGGGGGCCGTCTCGCTGGTGCTGCTGATCGCCTGCGCCAACGTCGCCAACCTGCTGCTGGCGCGCGCCACGTCGCGAACCCGCGAGATGGCGGTGCGGGCCGCCCTGGGCGCCGGCCGCTGGCAGATCGTTCGCCTGCTGCTCGTCGAAAGCGCGGCGCTGGCGGCGGCGGGCGGGGCGCTCGGGGTGTTGCTGGCCCGGGCGGCGACGAACCTGTTGATTCGCCTGGCGCCGGCCAACCTGCCGAGGCTGGGCGAGGTCGGCGTCGACTGGCCCGTGCTGGGCTTCGCCGCGGCGGCCTCGCTGGCAGCGACGTTGCTGTTCGGCCTGGCCCCGGCCTGGCAGGCTTCCCGCGTGGACCTGAGCGAGGCCCTGAAGCTGGGCGGGGCGCGGGTCTCCGGCGGCGGCAGCGTCCATCGCCTGCGCGACGTGCTGGTTGTGGCCGAGATCTCTGTGTGTTTCGCGCTCTCGATCGGCGCCGGACTGCTGGCTCGCAGCTTCTTGGCCCTGAGCAGCGTCGAACTCGGGTATCGACCGGAGGGTATCCTGGTGATGTATGCCCACGCCCCGGCCCGGAGTCTGGAGCAGCACCGCCAGGCATCCCGCGTGTTCGATCAGATCTTCGGCGAGCTGGCGGCGATTCCCGGGGTCAAGTCGGTGGCCGGAGCGATGGGGTTGCCGGCCGGTCCATATGGCTCCAACGGCGCCTACGCCGTCCAGGGCCGGCACACCTTTGCTCCCGGCCAGAAGCTCCCCGAGGCCGGCTTCCGCCTGTCCACGCCCGGCTACTTCGCCACCCTGGGAATCCCGCTCGGGCGCGGGCGGGATTTCACCGAGCGGGATCAATACGACGCCCCGTTTGTGGCCATCATCAGCGAGGCGCTGGCGAGGCAGAGCTTCGCAGGCGAGGATCCCATCGGCAAACGTCTGCAATGCGGCCTGGACTCGCCGAACTGGATGACGATCGTGGGGGTGGTGGGCGACGTGCGACAACAGTCGCCGGCCTCGCCGCCGGCGCCGGAGCTCTACATGCCAGCGGCCCAGCACCCCTACTTTGCCAACGAGCTGCAAGTGGCCCTGCGGGCGCAGGTGGACCCCGGCTCGCTGATCCCGGCGGTGCGGCGGCGGATGGCGGAGCTTTACCCTACTATTCCGACCAAGTTCACGACACTCCAGGGGATGGTCGCCGAATCGATCGCCACGCCGCGGTTCCGGACGCTGCTGGTAGGCGCTTTCGCCGCCCTGGCCCTGGCGCTGGCCATGGTGGGGGTTTACGCGGTGATGAGCTACCTGGTTGCCAGGCGCAGCTGGGAGCTGGGCCTGCGGGTGGCCCTGGGCGCCGGACCGGCCGAGGTGCTCGGGCTGGTGCTCGGCCGAGCCCTGGCGCTGGCCGGGGCCGGGCTGGCGTTGGGGTTGGTTCTCTCGCTGGCGGCCAGCCGGGTGATGGCCAACATGGTCTTCGGCTTGAAACTCACCGACCCGTTGACTTACGCCGTGGTGCTGGCGGCGGTGGCGCTGGTAGCTCTTGGTGGCGCGGCCATTCCCGCCTGGCGCGGGGCGCGGGTTGACCCCATGACGGCGTTGCGGGCGGAATAGAGAGGGTACAATAGGGCTGTGACCGCCAAGGACCTCTACGACCGGGATTTCTTCGAATGGACGCAGTGTAACGCCGCGCTCTTGCGGTCCGGCCAATTCGACCGGGTCGATATCGAACACGTCGCTGAGGAGATCGAGGACATGGGCAAGAGCCAGCGTCACGAGTTGCGCAGCCGGCTCCGGATCCTGATCATGCACCTGCTGAAATGGCGCTACCGGCCCGACCGCCGCGGCTCGAGCTGGATACGAACCATCGGGACACAGCGAGCGGAGATTGCCGACCTTCTGAAAGACGCCCCCAGCTTGCGAAACGCGCTGGCGGAGCACCTGGGCGGGGTCTACGAAGAGGCGGCCCGGTTGGCGACCCAGGAAACCCGCGCCAAGAAGGATGTTTTTCCTGAGAGGTGTCCTTTCTCGGAGGACGAGATTCTGGATCCTGAATTCTTCCCGGAATCTGCGGGGTATGATGGTAAGTCAGGCATTCCTGCCTGACGGAAGGGCAGGCAAGAATGCCTGTGTTACCAGGCGACAGATTCCAGAAGCTTGTCCAGACCATGGCGCGGCTGCGCGGGCCGGGCGGCTGCCCGTGGGACCGCGAGCAGACCTTTGATACCATCAAGAGTTACCTTCTGGAAGAGACCTATGAGGTCCTCGACGCCATCGACCGGAGGGATTTTGAGGAGCTGGCGGGGGAGCTGGGTGACTTGCAGCTCCAGGTGGTCTTCTTCGCCCAGATGGCGGCCGAGCAGGGCCGGTTCACCATCGAGGAGGTCCTGGAGCGGATCCAGTCGAAGCTGGTCCGCCGCCACCCGCACGTATTCGGTGACGAGTCGGCCGAAACGGCCGGCCAGGTGCTGAAGCGCTGGAACGAGCTGAAGGCAGCCGAGAAAGGGCCGCAGGCCAGCTCGGCGCTGCTCGACGGCGTCTCGCGCTCCACCCCCGCCCTGGTGGAGGCCTACCAGCTCACCTCCCGGGCGGCCCAGGTCGGGTTCGACTGGCAGCGCTACGAGGAGCTGATCGCCAAGCTCCACGAGGAGCTGGCGGAGCTGGAAGCGGCCCGCCACGGCGCCGGGGATCTCGAAGACGAGATGGGCGATCTGCTCTTCATGATGGTCAACATCGCCCGGTTCCTCAAGCTCGACCCCGAGATGGCGCTGCGCAAGACCAACCGCAAGTTCCGCCAGCGTTTCGGCCAGGTCGAGAGGGGATTGGGCGATCGCGGCAAGACGCCCGCCGAGGCCACCATTGAGGAGATGGAGGAGCTGTGGCAGCAGGCCAAGCGGCCATAGAGGTCCGGGATCTCCACGAGACTGCCGAGCTGCTGGAGGCCGTCGATCTCCAGAAGAAGATCTGGGGATTTGACGACATCGACATGCTGCCGCCGCGCATGTTCGTGGTGGCGCGCAAGATCGGCGGGCAGATCTTCGGGGCCTATGACGGATCGCGCCTGGTGGGGTTCTGCCTGGCGATTCCCGGGCTGAAAGGGGACGGCAGCTTCTACCTCCACAGCCACATGATGGGGGTGCTCCCTGAGTATCAGAATCGAGGCATAGGGCGGAAACTGAAGATGGCGCAGCGGCGCGACGCCCTGGACCGGTCGATCGGGCTGGTGGAGTGGACGTTTGATCCGCTGGAGATCAAGAACTCGCACTTCAACATTGTGCGGCTGGGAGCGGTGATGCGGCGGTTCGTGCCGAACCAGTACGGGACCACCTCGAGCCCCCTGCACGGCGGCCTGCCGACCGACCGGCTGGTGGCGGAGTGGTTTGTCTCGAGCCCCCGGGTGCGGGCCCTCCTCGACGAGGGGCGGCCGCCGGCGGATGCCATCCAGGCGCGCATCGAGGTGCCGGCCCAGATCGGCGAGTGGAAAACCGGCGATCCGAAGCGCGCTCGGGAAGCCCAGGCCCGCATCCGCGAGCAGTTTCTCGATCTGCTGGGGAAGGACCTGGCGGTCCTCAGCTATGAGATGACGCCGCAGGCCGGGGTGTTTCTGCTGGGGCCGGCGGGGGGGCTGGAATGAAGCTTTCCCGAATCACGCTGCGCGAGATCCGGATGCCGCTGGTGCATTTCTTCGAGACCAGCTTCGGAC
>Ga0247727_10015249_pt1 | contig 12639 bp, 9 predicted proteins | sample WisWelCaveWW1625_FD_202498 | JGI IMG/M metagenome (GOLD analysis project Ga0247727, IMG submission 202498) | Biofilm microbial communities from Wishing Well Cave, Virginia, United States - WW16-25 | ecosystem: Environmental > Aquatic > Deep subsurface > Groundwater > Cave microbial mat | place... | reverse complement strand
AAAACCTGATCTCGACGGTTTTTTGAGCGACGCCATGCAGTTTATTAATACACTAAATCCACAACAATTGTCGGAATTGCAGGAGGTCTTTCGGGCAGCCATGCGAAAAGCTGAGGCAGTTTTCGGCTCTTATGCTTTTCGTAAGATGTACGAAGTAAACGGAAAGAAATCTCCCATCAATAAATCCCTGTTTGAAGTCTGGTCCGTATGTTTGGCTAAATACAGCCTGCAAGAGTTGGTCACACATAAAGACGCTATTGTCCACGAGTTTGTCAAAGTCATGAATAGCGACAGCGATTTTAGTAGAGTCATCTCGCAGGGTACCGGCGGTGTCAAAAGCGTTTTGACACGTTTCCAAACGATCACAGAATTGTTAAAAAGGGTAATCAAATGATCTCGCGTTTTAAAATTCAGCGCTTCAAATGCTTTGAAGATCAAGAGATCGCATTTGGGAAGTTAACGCTTCTGGTAGGCGCCAATGCCACCGGCAAATCGACCGTTATTCAGGCTTTGCTTTTAATAAAGCAGTCTTATGAATCCGGAGGTTTTCAGAGTGGAGAATTGTTGCTCAATGGCAAGCTTGTAAGTATTGGAACTGCCAAAGACGCCCTCTACAGCAAAAGCCAAAAGGATTCCATCATTTTCGCTTTGACCAATTCCTTCGAAACAACTCCAAATGTCTTTATATATGCTTATCCACGAGGCAAACCTGACGCCCATACTTTGTTCAGCAGTCAACAGGCTGCTGAATTTTCGGGAAATCTCTTTCACAATGATTTTACTTATTTGAATGCTGAAAGGCTCGGCCCGCGATTGCTCTATCCGATGACAGATGTATTGCACGAAAAAATGAATGTGGGAATTCAAGGCGAGTATACGGCCCATTGCTTGGCTGAGTATGGCAATGAGGGCATCTTCAATTCCGCATTAGCCTATCCCGATCCTGATACGGATAATCAGTCTTTGTTGCACCAAACCCAACTCTGGATGCGGCGGGTCGTGCCTAATCTGGATATTGAGATAGCGCCGATTAGCCAGGCGAATCAAGTTCGAATCGGCTTGAAAATTCAGGGGTTTTCTGATGATCATTTGCGCCCCACGAACATGGGGTTTGGAGTGAGTTATACCTTGCCCATTGTTGTTGCCGCACTCATGTCGAAACCGGATTCCATGTTGATTGTCGAAAATCCCGAAGCGCATTTGCATCCGGCGGCGCAATCTGAGATGGGACAGTTTTTAGCGCGAGCAGCAGCGACGGGCGTGCAAATGATTATTGAAACCCACAGTGATCACATTTTGAACGGCATACGACTTGCCGTTAAGCGTAAACTCCTTCAAGCCGATGACGTTTCCATTCAGTTTTTTATACGGCCGGAAAAAGAAAACGCCAATCAGGTCATTACGCCTAAATTAGATTCGGATGGTCGCATCGATCTCTGGCCCGAGGGTTTTTTTGACCAAATGGAAAAAGACTTGATGGAGTTATTCTAAATGCACGTCTTGATCAACGAGCTTTCCTTTATCGGCCAGGCCAGCACCATTCACGAAGTATCTCCTTTAATGAGAGCCATGATGGAGGTGATGCGGGCGCTAGAACCGCTCCGCGGCAACGATCCAATATTCACGCATAGTAATTTTTCAAACTGCCAATTGTCGCCCGACTGCACCGTGCACAAATGGGCGCGATCAATGTCTGCCAGTGATAGAGATATTCGCCTCATTTTTATCAAACTCGCAACGCAAGGTCCATTTATAGATAGAATTTTGAATCAAGAACTCGATTACATTGAATGTCTCTTTAATGAACAAGATGTTTCGACGAGCTCGCTAGCGGGTGCGGCTTATTTCACTGGTACATTAGTCAGTTTGAAGAATGCGCCGGAGTTTTCGTTTGAACAGATTCAAGTAAAATTCAGTTTAGACGGAAAGCTTTTTCAAGACATTGAAATCATCAATCTGACCGATGCTAGTCAAGTCAGTAAATTACGACGCCGATACGTTGTCAGCCCTAAACATGTTTCTCGTGGATGGGGAACTTTGATGGATATTGATGAGGAAACGGCGCAAAAGATTTTGGATATGGGCGTTATGAGTGGCAAACAAGTTTACGGCTACCACAACCGGAAGTTTTATCAATTTCAACCGGACAATGCCGGTGGTTATCATGGATATCCGGTTTCCGGCAATGATATTCCTGCGCAGGTTCTCAAACAGTTGCGAGCTTTAGGCGCACCCCTTTAAACTTGCAAACGAACTTTCAAAAAATTTGGAGTGAATCATGCCATCGCCATTTCCCGGTATGGATCCATATCTCGAAGGATCGGAATGGACCAGCGTGCATGACGACTTGATTGGGAAGCCCTGGTCGCATAGAGTGGCGGCATGATTTTGATTGAGGACCTCAATACAAGATAGCCTGAAATGAATTATCTCGCCTTCGATCTCGGCGCCGAAAGCGGCCGCGCGATTTTAGGGCAAGTTGACAATGGTCGTATAACCCTGCGCGAGCTGCATCGTTTCCAAAATCGCCTGGTGCCTTTGCACGGACATTTGTACTGGGACCTTCTCCATCTCTTTGCGGAAATTCAACACGCGCTGCAATTAGCCGGGCGTGAGAAAATCGCCCTCGCCGGCATCGGCGTTGATACGTGGGGCGTCGATTTCGGCCTGCTGGATCGCGACGGCGCGCTGCTGGCGAATCCGGTCGCGTATCGCGATCATCGCACCGACGGCATGATGGAAAAAGTGTTTGCGCAAATGCCGCGTGAAGAAATTTACCGGCTCACCGGCATTCAATTCCTGCAGATCAATACGCTGTTTCAGCTCTACGCGATGGTCGAGACGAAATCGCCGCTGTTGCAAATTGCCCAACGGCTGTTGTTCATTCCCGATCTCATCAACTTCATGCTCACCGGGCGGCAGGTCACTGAATTTACTTTTGCGACCACATCGCAACTTTTTAATCCAAACACCCGCAACTGGACGGAACCGCTTTTTGCGCAGCTCGGTTTGCCGCGCCATTTGATGGCCGAAATTATCGAACCTGGAACGACGCTCGGCCCGTTGCGCCGCGAACTGCTCAATGCTTCCGGCCTCAACGATGTTCCCGTGATTGCGGTGGGCTGTCACGATACAGCTTCGGCTGTCGCGGCGGTGCCGGCAGTGGTAGAGAATTGGGCGTATCTGAGTTCCGGCACGTGGTCGTTGATGGGGGTTGAAACTTCGGCGCCGGTGATCAACGCCCGCGCGTTGGAAATGAATTTCACCAATGAAGGCGGCGTTGCCGGAACGATACGATTGCTAAAAAATATTATGGGACTTTGGCTGTTGCAAGAGTGCCGCCGGCAATGGAGTCGCGACGGCCGCGATTACGACTACGCGCAGTTGATGCATCACGCCGAGTCCGCCGCGCCGTTTCGCAGTCTGGTGAATCCCGATGCCCCGGTTTTTTTGAACCCGGAAAACATGCCGCAGGCGATGGCGGATTTTTGCCGTCGCACGCAACAGCCCGTTCCACAAAGCGACGGAGAATTTACGCGCTGTATTTATGAAAGCCTGGCGTTGCAATATCGTCGCGTGATGGAAATGCTGGAGGAGTTGCAGGGAAAAAAAATTGAGGTCTTGCACATCGTCGGCGGCGGCAGCCAGAATGCTTTGCTGAATCAATTCACTGCGGATGCGATCGGCAAACCGGTTTTGGCCGGACCTGCGGAAGCGACGGCGCTGGGCAATATCGCCGTGCAGGCCATCGCGACCGGTGAATTTAAAAATCTCGCCGCAGCGCGACAGGCGATCAAAAATTCTTTCGCGATCCAGGAATTTACGCCTCGTGATGCAGCGCCGTGGGATGACGCTTATCAGCAATTTATAAATCTCTAAAATTTTTCCCAACGGATAAAAAAACGACCAACGGATAATGCATTTAAAAAATCCGCTGGCGGCTTTTCATCCGTGGGCAATAAAATTTCTTCCCGGAGATCGGCATGTCAAAATCCAACGAAGCTTATCAAATTCTCGCCAATCAATTGCGTGATCACGGCCTCGACGTTGAAAAAGCCAAAGCCGCGCTTAAAAAGCAGCATATCGAAACGCCGTCGTGGGGCTACGGCAACAGCGGCACGCGTTTCCGGGTTTTTCCGTGGCCCGGCGCGGCGCGCACCACGAAAGAGAAGCTCGCTGACGCCGCGATGGTGCACAAGCTCACCGGGGTGGCGCCCTCGGTCGCCATTCATATTCCGTGGGATATAGTCGACGATTGGGAAGAACTCGAAGCTTACGCCGACGCCATCGGCATCAAAATCGGTGCGGTGAATCCAAACGTATTTCAAGATGAAATTTATAAATTCGGCTCGATTTGCCACGCCAACGCCGAGGTGAGAAAACGGGCTATAGCCCACATGCTCGAATGCGTCGACATTATGAAAATCACCGGCTCGACCGATCTTTCGTTGTGGTTTGCCGATGGCACTAACTACGCCGGGCAAGACAGCATGCGCGAACGCAAACATCGGATGCAGGAAGCGCTGGCGGAAATTTATAAAGCTCTGCCACCGAACACGCGAATGTTGATCGAATACAAATTTTTCGAGCCGGCGTTTTATCACACCGATCTCGCCGACTGGGGCATTGCTTATGCGACGGCACTGAAGCTCGGCCCGCAAGCGCAGGTGCTCGTCGATACCGGCCATCACGCGCCGGGCGTCAATATCGAGCATATCGTCGCGTTTCTGCTCGACGAAGGCCGGCTGGGCGGATTTCATTTCAACAATCGCAAATACGCCGATGACGATCTCATCGTCGGTTCGGTCAATCCGTATGAGCTTTTCCTTATCTTCAACGAACTCGTCGCCGCCGAAGCTTCGAATGAGACCGTGCCGAGGAATTGCGCGAAGAATGTTGCGTACATGATCGACCAATCCCACAACATCGAGCCGAAAATCGAAGCGATGGTGCAATCCGTCATCAATTGCCAGGTCGCATTTGCAAAATCATTACTTGTGAATCGTTCAAAACTTGCGGAGCGACAAGCTGCAGCAGACGTTCTCGGCGCACATCGCGAATTAAACGCAGCTTATGAAACCGATGTGCGTCCGTTGCTCACGCAAGTGCGAGAGGAGATGGGCTTGCATCCTGATCCGATTGCGGCGTTGAAGGCGAGTCGATATGAAGAGAAAATTGCTGCCGAGCGTGGAGCAGCGTCGGAGACGGTAGGAGGATATCCGGGCGTGTGAGGTTTCCTCTCCATAAACCGTAAACGCTGTAGCTTTTTTTATCATGCCGGAATTTGTTTGCCCTCCCCAAATTTTTTGAGAGTTTTTCGCTATTTTTGGTGTCTTTATATAATGAAAGGGTACGGCAGTTTGTGCCCGGCCGTCCATGTATTTTCGCAAAAGAATATTGATATTTTCGTAATAAGTTATTATTTTTGAATCGGCGCGGTAGGACACCACATCCCCCCACAGGCATCATAACGTCACTGTGACAAAAAGCGTCATCACCTCGGTCTTACCTCTTGACGGACGCACAGGTATTAAAGATCAATCTTGAGATTTATTAAATGAGAATCAAATTGGGTTCACTTGGCAGTTTCTGCTTTGCAGTCTGCTTGATCAATGCACGTGTATTCTTTGCTGAAACCGATTGGCCGGCCTTGCCAAGCGCGCTTTATGCACAAGATAAAAAATTTCCTCTTAAAGAATACGCCGATCCCAACCGCATGGAAGGCATTGCCCGAAAAGAACAACTCGTCGCCGGCGAGAGGCTGCTCATCATTTCCGCGACAATCGAAAACAGCGACTCCCTTCCGGCCGGCAGAATCTCTTTTTACAACCTGAAATTCCATGTCAAAGACTCGGCGAAAGTGAGCATCGAGGTTTGGGAATATGACCAATCTTACAAAATGGCGCCGTTTCTAAAGTCTTATCCGGCCGGACTGGCGAAGTATTCCTGGCCGCCGGAAATTCCGCTCTATTTCAAGATTGCGCTAAAGGATCTTTTGCCATTGGCCAAAACCATGGAGGCCGTTCCCCCGACTTACTTGCCCATTGCGCTCTACTACACCGATGCCGAGTGGCGCGGGCAATTTTATAGCTTTGGCTTTACGCCGCTCAAAAGCGTGACGACTTTGGAATATACGTTTTGCCGGTTGCCGTCTAACGATCCGATTCATTCCGGCCGGATGAAAGACATTCGCCGAGGCCAGAAAATATTCATTCAATGGAACGGCAAGGATTCCAGCAACAAGACGGCAGTCAGCGGTTTGTACAAACTGGTGATCGCTGCGACCTACACGCCGAAACCCGGCACTCGCGCCAGGCCGCCGATCACCACCGAATACCGGTTTCATCACCAAGCTGATCTCATGGAAAAATAAATTTTAAAAATCATTTTGGGCAAAATGATTTTTCCATTTCAAGAGACCAATGCGCCAAGCCGACTACCAAAATTTCGATCTTGAGTTCCACAAAACCGAGAACGGGTATAAAGTCAAAGCCCGGGCATTTGCCGGCGAAGCGACGCACAAACTCGTCTTGCCTTTCACCCCGGCGCAAGCCCAAGCCTTCGTCGTTGAATTGGAAAATGGCCTCGCGGCCGACACCATCGCGAGCGCGCGGGTGAAAGAATGGGGTGGAAATCTTTATGAAGCCGTCTTTGCAAAAGATGTTCGCGCCATTTATAAAAGCAGCCTCGATCTCATCAATGCCAAAGGCGGTACAGGTTTGCGCCTGCGCTTGCACTTGCAAGATGCCGTCGAGCTGTCGCATTTGCCGTGGGAGTTTTTATATCAAGCCGCGACCAATCAGTTTTTGTGCCTTAATCGCCAAACTCCGCTCGTGCGGTATCTCGAAATTCCCAAAATTATTTCGCCACTAACCGTCAAGCTGCCGCTGCGGATTTTGGTTGTCATCTCCAGCCCAACGGACTTGTCGCCGTTGGAAGTTGATCACGAAAAAGACAAAATCCAAACCGCGCTTGGCGGTCTCGTTGCCAAGCAGCTCGTGAAAATCACTTTTCTTGAAGTCGCGACGGTTGCGGAGCTGCAGAAAACCTTGCGGCAAGCCGAGTTTCATATCTTCCATTTCATCGGCCATGGTGATTTTGATGAATCGACGCACGAAGGTTTATTGGCGTTTGAAAATGAAGATGAAACCGCCGACCACGTGAAAGCCGAGCAGGCCGGCGCCGTTCTCAGCAATCACCTGTCATTAAGGCTCGTGGTCTTGAATAGCTGCAAAGGCGGCCGGACTGCGCTTGCCAATCCATTTGCCGGCGCCGCGGCCACATTCATTCAACACGGCATTCCCGCGGCAGTGGCGATGCAGTTTTCCATCTCGGATAACGCTGCGGTCAAATTCGCCGGTGAATTTTACGCGGCGCTTGCCGGCGGCTTGCCCGTCGATACGGCGGTGACCGAAGCGCGCGTGGGCATTTTTTCCGAAGCCGATAACTTCGAATGGGGCACGCCGGTTTTATTCCTGCGCTCGAATGACGGCATTTTGTTTGATTTGAATGAGGCGGCGCGCAACAAAAATGGCAGGCGCAAGCCGCGGGGCGTTGCGATGGCGATTTATGCCTTGTTGACCGTGTTATTCGGAGCGATCACTTTTTTTATCCTCGCCGAAATTCCCAAGAGCACGATTATTGAAATGGAAGTTTTCGCCCGGCAAGTGAGCTTCACTTTCACCCCGGAGATTGGCAGCGCGCAAGAAGTTTCTTTGCTCCGCTCCGGCTTGTTGGCGCAAAAAACTATTGTTGAAAACTTCGACGCCTTCGCGCTTGATCTGGATTCACTGCACGCACGGAGAACGAGCTGGGCGTGGACGAATCCAGTGACTATTTCGCCACAGTCGCGAAATAGCCGCATTTCGTTTTATTCTCCAGCTTTCGATCTCTCGCTGCAAGACGTGATTTGCGATTCCGGCAGCAACGTCGCCATTAGCCGCGAAGCAGCGAGCCTTTCGTTTCAAATCCGGCAGAGCCGCCGGCCCGCACAGCTTAGCCTCAGTCTTGGCGAAAATGTTCGCATGACCACGCAAGGTTGTCGCGTCGTGGATGGTGCCGGCCGTGATTGGACACCGTTGTTTGAAGATGAGGTCATTGCCCGTTTGCCCGCGCTGTCAAGAGCATTAAACCTGCAAGGGCAAAATGGCGCCCTGAGCGTGACGGTTGATTCCGTTGAATCGGAAGAAGGCGAGCGCCTCGAGTTTCTTTTCAGCCAACGCGTTCAAGAATTGGGCTTCATGAGAAATGAGTACATGCTCGGCGGCATGGTGCAGCGCTCGACGATCGATAGCGTTGCGATCAAAAAGAATCGGCTTCTCGACGCCGTAAGGCGCAAATCGCCGGCGTTGGGCGATCTCGATATCACCGCCGCGCCGAATCACTTTATTCTTGAAGAGCTCAACGATGACGGAAAATTTCTCAAAGCGCGCGCGGTCGGACGCCTCAAGAGCTTGCAAATCGACCGGGAAGAGCTGGTTCCCAAATACTTTTCGTTCATCGCGCACAATCCGGCTGTCTCCGTGGCGATGACGTGGGTGGGCTGGTTTCTCACTGTGATGCTGCCAATTTTATTGAAAGCAAAATTTGGGCAAAAAGATTGACACGAAGTAATTGGAGGTTGTTGCTATGCTCAAAACACTTTGCCAGGCTTTGATGATTTTGCTGCTCATTCTACCGGCGCTTGAGGTTGACGCGCAAACAGAAACGGACAAGGAGAACCAGGCGGACAAGGAAAAGAAGAAAAAGCCGTCGGAGATCTCGACAAAAGTTTATAATAAAGTCGCGCCGTCAGTAGTCAAGATCGAATGTGACGGCGGCAACAAATTTGGGACGGGCACTATCGTGGGGCTTACCGCGAATAGCCGTGCGTTGATTCTAACCGCCTGCCATGTGGTCGCCATCGAGTATGACACCACTTCGGAAAAACCGGTGCAGTTCCATAAAGACGTCTTCGTGCGACTTGCCACGGATACCTCGACGGCGCGCGCGAGCGTTGTGCTCAATCTCTATCATGTAAAAAAAGATTTGGCGCTTGTTGTTACTCGCGAGCCGGTTCTGGAAAAGAACATTGTCATTAATTATAATCGTTCGAAGCATGCCGGCCCCGGTACGTTGGTTGCGGCGATGGGCTTTCCCGACTCGGATAAGCTCTCACAAACCGTCGGCAATATCAAACGTGTGGAAGGCGGCTATCTCGTTTTTGGCGAGCAAATTGCCGAAGGCAGCTCCGGCGGCCCGCTGATTGACAAATTTGGCCGGATGGTTGGCATGTCGCGTTTGACCTTTGAAGATGAAGGATATGCGATACCCTTTGATTCGCTCGCCACGATTGTCGATGGCTGGCTGCAAAAGATTCGTCTTAAAAGTGTCTGGCGGCGCCAAAAGTACGGCAACTTCGGCCAAAAGATGATCTATGATTGGCGGTTTGTGTCGACAGAGCTTTCAATTGCTGGCGGTATTGGATATCTGCTGTTTCGATCAATCGAACCGGTTTTACCTGAGCCACCGGGACCACCGAGTCAATAATCTTTTCGAGTCGGAAGCGTGGCAAAACAAAAATTATTACGTGTCAAATTAACCTTTCAGGAGACGGCGATGAACAGAAAAAATTTATCCATCGGCTTATGCTTACTTTTGGCCGGACTTTTAGCCATGGGCTGCTCGCAGGCAGTTGTAAAGCCAGAGCCTCAAAAAAATGCCGTGCAAGTTGCCAAAGCGGAAGTTACTGATTCGCACGGCAATAAAATCATTGACCAGCTCACGCCAAAGGAAAAATACCGCTTGCGCATCGAGCTAGTCAATCTTGGGCAACGAGCGATTCCCGCCGGCAAAATAAAAATATCTTCTACGCAGCCGGAGGTGCGTATCGAGCAAGGCAACGCCAATTTTAAAAGCCTGGCGCCGCAGGAAAGAGCCGCGGCAGACTCGCCAATCATTTTTTCCGTGTCAAAAAATTTTGCACTCGCAAACGTTGTTTTGCGCGGGCTGGTGGGAGCGGATAACGTAGGATCTTTCAAGCCAACCGGTGTGGTCGTTCCCCAAAGCGTTCAGGATTCGGTTGAGGTTGTTGACTATATCGTCGATGATACCGTGGGCGGCAACGGCGACGGAAGAATAAACCCAGGTGAGCAAGTCAAAGTGCGCTTAAGGCTAAAAAATATTGGAAGTCATCCGATCAATCCCAGCCAGGCGGTGGTTACGGCGTTACAACCCGGCGTTACGATGTTGGAACCTCTTATCTCTTTTCCAGCGATGCCTCAGAAGGGAGATACGGCGCTTTCTTTTGATGACTTCACCATGGCCGTCGCTCCGAACTTCCCCGAGCCCGTGATTACTGTGCAGGTGAGTGCAATAATAGGAGCGAATTACAAAGCGTACGCCAGCGCGCCCGTGTTCAATGGCATGAGTATTTGTATTGACGATTTCACCATAGTGCGGGAAACGCGCAGTTGCGATGGCAAGACGATAACTCCGGATTTGCTGAAGATTCGCCTCGCGATTTGCAATCAGTACGGTTACTCCATTCAAAATGTGATCGCCAGAGTTGCGGCTGACAAAATATGGCTCTGTGGTGAAGCGAATGTACGAACGATTGTAGACAATGTCTATTACAATGATAAAGTCTATTTCGGAGGAAATATAGACGCGAATAACTGCGCCCACCCAACCAGTTCTTGTGAATATCAGGACAAAGGTCAAAAAGTGGTTTCCGCCACCAAGGAAGAATTGGTTTACATCATCGATCTGAACGGCCTTAAAGCTAACGAGAAATATTGCTTCAATTTTTATGTTGAGCTTTTCAAAAATGCGGATGTGGAAAAATGTGCGCCCGCTGGCAATCATCCTCTAACACGACTTTTGTGTTATAGCTATGAGATACCGCCGCTTTTGAATTGTATACCAACGCCATGAGAGCCGAGAAGTGCGTTCCAGCTTGATGAAGCTGCATTCAAAATAACCGTTTAAATTTGAGACGATCATGCAGTTTTTAACTTTGCCGTACCGCAAACACGCCGGCGGCGCGAGAATCTTTCTGGCTTTGCTTTTTTATGAATTTCCTGCGCCGCCGGAAATCGTGGCGCAGGATTTTTGGGAGCCAACCGCATGGCCGAGTTCGCGCAAGGTCAAATCTCTCCTTCTCGATCGGGAAAAAATTGTTGCCGGCGATGACACTGGTTTTGTTCTTTTTTCTGCCGAGGATGATAAACTCTGGACTCCTGATTCGGTCAGTGCCCCGGGTTCCGTGAGCGCTCTCGCGGTCAATGTCCAAGGGCACCTTTTTGCCAGCATCTCTGGCAGCGGAATTTTCCATTCGGTCGATGGCAATTCCTGGATACCGCGCAACAACGGCCTGACGCGCAAAGATATTCGCGCGCTAGCCATTACTACCGCCGGGCACCTTTTTGCCGGTGACAATGGCGGCGGCATTTTTCGTTCGCAAAATAATGGCGATTCCTGGGTTCAAGTCAATGAAGGATTGGACGACGGCTTCGTGGCGGCCTTCGCCGTCAACAAGATGAGCAAAATTATTTTTGCCGGCACCACCGGGCCGGAGAACTCTGGTGTCTATCGCTCCAAAGATGATGGCGGTCACTGGACGCTGGTCAACAACAAGGGCTTGACAAATTTTGAGATTCTGTCTTTCGCCGTTAACGAAAAAGAGAAATATATTTTGGCGGGAACTCGCAACGGTATATTTCGCTCGACTAATGATGGCGCGTCATGGGCGCGGATCGATAACGGTTTTGCCAATACCGAGATCAATTGTCTCGACCTTCCAAGCAATCGCACAGGATATATTTTTGCCGGCACGAATGGCGGCGGTGTTTACCGTTCAATTAATAATGGCCGTGATTGGCTGCAGGTCAATAGCGGCTTGACGAAAAGCTCCATTTTGGCGCTGCGAAGCAACGCGGGCGGGCGTATGTTTGTTGGAGAGCTTGGCGCCGGCGTACTCCGCAGCAAGGACGCTCGTCTCCCAAGCATAACGCACACGCCCATTTCTTTGCCTCGGCCCGGCGATAACGAATTATCAGTTGAAGCGCAGATTACCGATGATACCGGCATCGCCGGCGCGCGCTTGTTTTATCGTCAAGGCGGCGATTCGGTTTTTAGCGCCACGGATTTGCAACCCGGCATCGCAAACAATTATAGTAGCTCCATTCCGGCAAGTGTGGTCAAAGCGCGCGGGGTCGAGTATTATATTTTTGCCACTGATCTGTTTGGCAATTTTATACAGTCCCCGCTCCGCGGCTTCTTCTCGGTGCAAGTGCATGTCGGCGGCGATGGCGAGGTTAGGCGTAACGAACGCGGAAATCCTGTCGCGCAACAAAATGGCAGCGATCAGCTTACCTATCGTCTTTTCTCCGTACCTTTGGATTTGGAGCAGCCAAATCCTAAAGCGGTTTTGGAAGACGACCTCGGAACTTACAACAATAAGAAGTGGCGTTTTTTCGAGTTTGACGCGGACCAAAAGCTCCAAGAATTTCCTAAAACGGCGGATATGCAACCAGGCAAGGCGTTCTGGCTCATTGTCAAAGAAGCCGGAAAATTTATTGATACCGGGCCAGGGTTATCCAATCGAACGGATAAAAACTACGTCATACCCTTGCATCCGCAATGGAATTACGTTGGGAA
>Ga0247727_10015248_pt1 | contig 12640 bp, 17 predicted proteins | sample WisWelCaveWW1625_FD_202498 | JGI IMG/M metagenome (GOLD analysis project Ga0247727, IMG submission 202498) | Biofilm microbial communities from Wishing Well Cave, Virginia, United States - WW16-25 | ecosystem: Environmental > Aquatic > Deep subsurface > Groundwater > Cave microbial mat | place... | reverse complement strand
TTAAGAATAACCTTGAGAGCTTGACTTACTACCGTGTATTGTTGTCTTTGCTCTTCAGAAAATGATGGATTTTTTGATAAACTTTTGTAATAATTTACCCTTAGATCTCTTAAGGAACCAATTAGCATTGCAGTCATACCGTTTCGCTTAGTGCATACCCAGTGTGTGGTTTGGGGGATTTTGTTATTTTTACATTCATCATGAGGACAACGGACAGTTTCATATGATAGATTTCTAACTTTGATGATACTTGGATACAGACTTGCAAAATCCATTACTACAACACTAAAATGAATTCCTTCTTCAGGCTCGACAACCAACCCACCACGATATTTCTTGTCTTTGATTATTGCATCAGTTGATACTCCAGCAGATTTTGTTTCAAGTTCTGCTCTTCGCGGAATCAAAGCGTTACGCTGTCTATGTTCATAATATAATAAACTACGAATCCATTGCGATACTCCCATTCTTGCAATATCATCAATTGGCATTCTAGCAATTCTTGCTATGACAACAAGAAGATTCATCAGTAAATCATTGTTAAAGCTTGTAAGTTTTTGAGTAAGACGTGCATCATTAAAACAATAATTTGCAATCTGGTATAGATTTAGGTGTTCAAGGTCTATACCATAATCAATTTTTGATTCATGTAATAACGCTCTTGCTATGCTGTCAAGTGAAAAATCTGTGTATTGGTGGCTAAATGCGTATATCTGAAATGAGCGATTTGAAAATGTTCGATACAAATCAATATGAACGCCATGTTTTAAAGTGGCAGAATCCCTCATCATGTACAAAGGATTATCGTTATTTGTTATGCCTAGCCTTTCTGCACGATTGTAAAGATACGGCATGTCAAACTCATCACCATTAAAGGTAATTACAAAAGGATATTCTGAAATTATTCTAAATGCGTCTAAAACCATGTCTTTTTCTTTATCGTCATTATAAAAGACAATCTTTACGTCTGAAGGCAATTCATTTTTTCCTTCTTCTACATTTTTTTTTCTTAAAACAAATACTTGTTTAAAGCCATCAGAGCCTTCAAATCCTATGGCAGTAACTTTATTTTCTGCTAATTTGGTATCAGGGATTCTTCCTGCCTGTGATTCTACTTCAATATCAAAACTTATTCTTTTGATTTTCGGAATTGGTTGATTGAGAAGATCAGCCCACTCTGAAGTATACTTTTGAAATTCATTTGTATTAATAACATGATTGCCTGTAAGCTTGTCCCAGAGCATACTTTTTAGCGCAAGACGTACTTCGTCAGAAATTTCTAATTCTTGTGGGATTATCTTTCCATTTTCAATTTTATAATATTTTCCCACAATAAGCGACATATCATACAGGTAATTTTCATAATATTTGATATCAGATTCCCATGTTTCAATTATGTTTCTAATACTTTTATCAGTCTGTGTGCCGCCTATTGCCAAAGGATCAGCCACAATTATCTTTGAGACCTTGACATCGGAATCTTTAAGCAGATCATGCCGTATGATCTGCTCAATCTTTATCACATCGTCTCTGTCTGACAAAAATCCAAGATCCTCAGGACCTAATTTTGAATAACAATATGGTTTGTGTCCAGTTTCATCAGCCCAAAGTATTATTTTTTGTGATTTTGGTTCATAAAATTTTAAAACCGCAGCTTTTTTTTGGCTATCATAAGTTGCAGATACTAGTAATGATGTTGGTATTGATACGCCTTGTTTTTGTTCAGTTTGCATCATGATTTTATTTTGAATCTAGTTTTGCATCATAATCCTTGACAAGCTCACTTGCCCATCGTTGAATCTTTTTTTTGTCTAGTTTTATCACTTCAACACCAGCTTCCTTGATGAGCTCAAAATCTGTTTCAGGATAAGAATCAAGGCATACCACTTTTTTAATTCCAATAGTAATTGCCATTTTTGTACATTCTAAACACGGAACAAAGGTCGTGTATAGTATAGCATCGCTTGCCCCTGCCACTATTCCTAAAATAGCACAATGCATGATCGCATTTGCCTCTGCGTGATTGCACAAGCATCTATCAAGAGCTGCTCCAGACTCTAGTTTTCCTTCCATTCTAAGTTGGCATCGTTTACACCCTCCTTCATAGCAGTTTTTTACTCCTGGGGGAGTTCCATTATAGCCTGTCGCAATTTGGCGATTATTTCTGACAATAACGGCACCAACGTGTCTTGTCATGCAATTTGAGCGTAGCTTTGCAAGCTCAGCCTGCAGCATAAAATATTCATCCCAATCTGGTCTTTCATATGAATTAGCCATTGTAAAAAATGGCGATTCCTATAATATAAGATGAAGGTTCAAGTTGCAAAAACTTTGTATCGATCATTTGATTTTGAGTAAAAGCTACTAAACCATCACACGAAACCATAAAATCAATAGTTGCTAAATCATAGTAAAAGGAGATGGTTTGCCTTAGACTATATAGAACATAAATATATCAAAAAAAATTCTATTGAAAAAAGAGACTATCAAGTAAATCTTGCAAATCAAGCAATGTCTGAAAACTGTCTTGTTGTTTTACCTACAGGGCTTGGTAAAACCGCGGTTGCACTTCAAGTAATCGCTGAATATCTTGCAAAAGGAACAGGGGGCGTCTTGTTTCTTGCGCCAACACGAGTTTTAGTAAATCAACATTATGAATATTTAAAAAATAATCTCACAATAGAGGATATTTCACTTGTTACAGGTGAAGATGTTATAACAAAACGCAAAAAAAACTGGGAAAATAGTATTGTTTGTGCAACCCCTGAAATTACAAAAAATGATTTAGATAGACAGATTGTATCACAAACTCAATTTAATCTTGTAATATTTGATGAGGCACACAGAACTGTTGGCGATTATGCATATTCTGGAATCGCACAACGATTTACACATACAAATGCAAGAATAATGGCAATGACTGCCACCTTACCAAGTGAAAAAGAAAAAGCGAAGGAAATCGTAAAAACACTTTACATTACAAATATTGCACAAAGAAATGAAGAAAGCCCTGACGTAAAGCCATACATCCAACAAACAACTACGCAATGGATTACTGTTGAGCTTCCTCCAGCAATGAAAGAGATTCAACACTACATCACAAAAGCACTTGACCAAAGGTATGCAGAACTAAAAAGAAATGGAATTCATGTTTCAGATAACAAATCTCTCTCGCAACTTTTACGGGTTAGAGATTATGTTCTAAAACAAAACCGTAAATCAGCAAAGCCGCTTTTTACTGCGATTAGAATCCATTATGCATTAAACATTCTTGAATCTCACGGCGTAACATCTTTTCTTCGCTTCTGTGACAGAACACGAAAAAAAAAAGGAGTTGGAATACGTGATCTATTTGAAGCAGATGAAAACTTTGTGCAAGCCATATCCCTTGCAAAGAATGCACAAAAGATTGGAATTGAACACAGCAAAATAGTCAAATTAAAAGAAATCCTGCAATCTGTAACAGGCAAGGCACTTGTCTTTACAAGTTATCGTGATTCAGTTGAAATATTGCATCAAAAACTAACCGAAATGGGAATTTCTGCTGGTTTTTTGATTGGTAAGGCAGGCAAAACTGGTCTGAAACAAAAAAAACAGATTGAAACTGTAAGAAAGTTTCGTGATGGCGAATACAAGGTTTTGATTGCAACACGAGTTGGTGAAGAAGGCCTTGACATTTCAGAAGTAAACCTAGTTGTGTTTTATGATAATGTTCCAAGCTCAATAAGATACATACAAAGAAAAGGAAGGACTGGCAGAAAAGATAGCGGAAAATTAATTGTGTTAATAGCTAAAGACACTATCGATGAAACATACTATTGGATTGGAAAGCGAAAGATAAGCGCAGCACAAGGAATGGGGGACAAAATATCTAAAGAATTACACTTACAAGAGTCTCCGTCTGTTCTTGATGCCTATTTTTAGCTTAGTCGCTTGATTATATGATACCCAAATTCTGTTTTAACAGGCTCTGAAATACTTCCAACCTGTAGTTTGAAGGCAGCTTCTTCAAATGGTTTTACCATTACACCTCGTCCAAAATAACCAAGATCCCCATCTCGTTTTGCACTACCCGAATCAATTGAAAGTTCGCGTGCTAGTTTGCCAAACTTTTCTCCTTTTTTTAACTGCTCTAAGATGGCAAGAGCTTCACTCTGTTTTTTTACTAGAATATGTGAACATTTTATTTTATTCATAATTAAGATGCAATTATTACACAATATAATAATTTTAAACCTTAGACATTCGTCTTTTATTTCGATAAAAAGCAAACGTTCCTATTATTACAACTGCAGAAATTATTCCGCCAACATAATAGAGATAATCATTATTGTTTGGTATTGCGGCTTCTACTGTTTCTTTTTCTTGTGTTTTAACTGGTTCTTTGCCAAACCCTGTTATCAAAAGATCGCCTGACGTGTGAGGTACCATTACAAATGCAATATGCCAATTGCCAAATTCATCGATACTTTGGATGGATTTGATCTGCTCATTATTCAAATATACGTCAAATTTTTCTCCATCTGATAATTTTGGAAACTCAAAATTTGCATACATCTCAAGCGGCCAACTATTTTGCATTCTCATTAAAAGCGATGTCCCATCATCATTAAACTCCGGATAAGCAAACCAAATTCCAGAATCATATCGATATTTGTATTCCTCGTTGTTTCGTATGGTGCTTACAGGAATTATTGCTTCATCACCAATTACAAAGCAGCTATAGTAATGTGCTTGTGAACTAAAAAGCGGATCTGGATACATTGAAAAATCAATAATTTGTCCCGGTTCGATTTTTTCAATCATTTCTATGTTCTTGCCCATATCAAGCAATTTCCAATTTGAGTCATAAATGAGTGCGTAAATTTTCACATTCTCTACTATTTTTTCTCCATTATTGACTATTCTCCCAGTTTTGTGTCCGTCTTTATGGGTAACAAGTGTTTTATCATAAATCACTTCAACACTTAATGGTATTTTATTTTGAGTTACATTGAACAAAACTTGTGGTTCTCTTAATACTGGATTTGAACTTGTGACTTCTGGAAACTTGAACTTGAAAGGTTGATCAGATGATGGATAAACTGTAGCAAGTTGATATGATTCAGTAATTATGTTATTGCCATTCTCTATTGTTATAGTAATAACAGGAATGGCAGGATATTCTTGTGCGTTGTTGATTTTACCAACTACTGTATAAATTCCATTGGAATCAAAATATCCAGCAAAATTTTTTTCAAGAACTAGCCCTTCTACATTTGCTTGCTGAATCATACAAAAGATTACAATGATGATTATTGGTGTTTTATAATCATTGAAAAATGAAATCAACAATTGATTCATCAACTCTTCATAATATTATTAATATGTTATTTCAAACCCCAACTTGATTTGTTTGTAGGAATTATTTTGATAAACGGTGCCTCGCCTTCATTCCATGGCTGGTTTCTAACCCATTCAAATTTTTTATAAAAAACGTCATAGATTTCTAAAAATTCCTTGCCTTTTTCTAGTATTATGGCATCACCTTGTACGCAGACTGCTTTGTGAGAACTTGGTACATACTTGTCGATTACAACTGCAATCTTTGGATTTTTTTCCAAGTTTTTGAACGTTCTAGTTTCATAATCTGTTGCAATGTATATTGTGTTATTGTATAATGCATAAGAAACAGGTTTTACATGAGGCATATCATCATGTGACGTTGCCATACGGCACTCTTCCATGCTTTTTAGAAACTCGACTTCCTTTTTGGTAAATGATACACTCATTTGAAAATTTGTTCTCGTATATGGGGTATTTTTTTGTATATCATGTCTCTTACCTTAATCTGGTCTTCAACAGTTGGTATTTTGTTAGTAATTGTAGTCATCAACGCACTTGCCATGCCTAACCCCATTCCCATTATTAGGCCAAAAACAAATTCTTTGGGGTCATTTACTTTGAGAACTTCCTTATTTTGTTCAATTTCCTCAAGATGTGCTGGAATAGTTGCAGTTGCTCCTTGAATTGTTTGTTCAATTAGCTGTTCTAGCTGTTCATCAAGATTCATGAATTTAATGAAACTATAACGTCTATAAAGATGCATTCAAGTCAGGCAATAATACTTTTAATTAACCAGAATTTTCGTACTAGCATATGTTTACATATTTTACAATAGCTAGCGCAAATAATATACTACCAACAGTAATTGAAAAATTCAAAAAAATTCTTAGACAAAAAGATGAAGTAATAAAGATTGAACAAGAACTTGAAGCATCGCTTGTTACGCCCGGCACCTTTGAAAATTATGTAGTATTAAAACAAAAACTAAACTCTTCTGTGACAAAACTTTACAAAGACATCGAAGATCTTGAGAGTACAGGTGTTGTCATTAAAAGCATCGATGATGGTCTTCTTGATTTTCCTTCACAACGTTTTGATGATGAGATATGGTTGTGTTGGAAATATGGTGAAACCGAAATAAAATTCTGGCATGAAAAAGATTCTGGGTTCAACGGACGAAAACCAATCAGCGTAAGTAACGAGTCGCTGGTATAATGTTATCAGCTTGGCTTCGAGTAATTAGGATTAGATTTCTTTTATCATCTGTCATTGCGGTGTCTGTTGGGCTTGTAATTAATTGGTGGCAAACAAACCAAATTGATTTCTTACATACTATCTTGACATTTGGAGGAGTGCTTGCCCTTCATGCTAGTATTGATCTACTCAATGATTATTGGGACTATAAACGAGGAATTGATTTGCAAACACAGCGTACAAAGATAAGTGGCGGAACTGGCGTGCTTCCTGAAGGGTTATTGAAACCATTACAAGTATACAAGGCTGGGATTTTATTTCTTGTAATTGGATCTTTGATTGGAAGTTATTTTGTAATTATAGATGGAGTAATAATTGCTATTCTTCTTGCATTTGCTGTATTATCTATCTACTTTTACTCTACTAAAATTGTTGATTTGGGGCTGGCAGAATTTTTTGTAGCAGTTAAAGGTACAGTAATTGTTCTTGGCACTTACTTTATCCAGTCATCGCAAATAACAACTCCTTCTATTATGGGCGGTATTGCGGTTGGAGTTTTATCATCACTTGTTCTTTTTATTACTTCATTTCCTGATCATGATGCAGATAAAGCAAAAGGAAGACAAACATTGGTAATCCTTCTTGGCAAGAAAAAAGCCACTAATGTTTACTGGGTATTTCCAATAATCTGTTATGCTATGATTGGCGGTGGGGTCATATTTGATATTTTTCCAACATTTTGTTTAATTGTATTTCTGACATTACCAATTTTAATTAAATGTGGGAAACACTTGAGACATAGCTTTGACGACCTCCAAAAATTGTTGCCCATCATGAATTCAACTTTGTTGTATAGCCGATTAACTGGACTACTTTTTGTGTTGAGCTTTATTTTTAGTAGTTTATACAAGTTACAACAATAAAATAATTTTAAAATTTATTGATTTCAGAAAAAAGAATTAAGAAACGACTATCGTCGTCTCCCTTTAGATGATCTTTTCTTGCCGCCACTTCGTTTTCGTCTTCTTGCGGCTTTCCGTGCAGCTGCTCGACGTCTTCCTCTTGCTGCAGAAGCTTTTCTTGCTGCTGCCTTTGCCGCTGCATTTCTCTTTCTAGTACGTGCAGCTTTCTTAGCTGCTGCACTTCGTTTAGCTCTTGACGTTGCCATTATTTTTGAAAGTGGAATTTCATACGCATTATATGGTACAAGTCACGACTTTTTACGTTATTAATGGAATTTTTTACAGTAATTTTTTTACAAAAACACAAATTAAATCAACAAAAAATGCGATCATGAAACTGATCGATATTAGTTAATTCGATAATTTTCTAATTTTATTTAGAAAACTTCAAGATTATATGCGCAATTGCATATCCAAATTGTCTCTACAAATAAATCGCGTCCTTTTCTACTCTCATCATGATTAAAGGACATTCTACACCGGAAGGAACAGCAAATTTTGCAAAAAAAAGCGTAGCAAATCAAGAAAACTTTCGTAAAATACAGAACCTGACACTATCAAACGTTGGAGTTGGAACATATCTTGGCAATCCTGACTCAAATACGGATGTTCTAGTAGAAAATGCAGTAAAACAATCGATTGTGGCTGGAATAAACGTTATAGATACTGCAATCAACTATCGTTTTCAAAAAGCAGAAAGATCAGTCGGAAAAGCCATTGCCGCATTAATTAGCGAAGGAAAAATTAACAGAGATGAGGTATTCATTAGCACAAAAAATGGTTATGTTACAAATGATGGTGACATCAATGAAGATTTTTGGTCATATGTTAATAGAGAATATGTAAAAACTGGCATAATAAAACCAAACGACATTTCTTCTGGTTATCATTGTATGACAATTCCATATCTTGAAGACCAGCTTAATCGTAGCCGAAAAAATCTTGGCTTGGATTGCATTGATATGATTTATTTGCATAATGCAGTTGAAGGCCAAATTCAAGACATAACAAAAACACAATTTATGAAAAACCTCAAAGATGTTTTTGAATTTTATGAATCACAAAGACAAAAAGGAACTCTCAAATTCTATGGATTGGCCACTTGGGATTGTTTTAGAGTACAAAAAGATGATCAGCAATTTTTACTTCTATCAGATGTTTTAGAATTAGCAAAGCAGGTAGGTGGCGACAACCATGGTTTTAGATTTATACAATTACCGTTTAACATGTATCTTGATCAGGCATACATGTTGAAAAATCAACAAGTAGATGGAAAAAATGTATCGATTTTAGAAGCTGCTCAACTTTACAACATTGGTATCTTTACTAGTGTGCCACTGATGCAAGGTAAACTGCTAGGACAAGGGGTAATCCCAGAATTTGATAATTTAAAACCGTCACTACGATGTTTGCAATTTACACGTTCAGCGCCAGGTGTGTTGGCACCACTTGTTGGACATAAATTAGAATCACATGTTAGTGAAAATTTAGAAATCATGAAAGTTTCTCCAATACCAGAGAACCATTTTGATGAGTTAGTAAAAAAATTAACATCATAAACTGATGTCAGTATGTATAAATATAAAAAATCAGGCTGAAAGTTGTGCCAGTTGATCCTGTATGTGGAATTGAACTTGATGAAAGCTTGGCACTAGTTCATGAGCATGACGGAAAAAAATATTATTTTTGTTGCAATGGTTGTAGACGCATTTTTGTAAAAAAACCGGGAAAATGGAAAAAAAATGCTCAGACAGGATAGCTTCCACACATACGACAAAATTTTGAGTTAGCATCTATTGAATACTGGCAGAATGGACACTTTCGTGATAAAGTATGTAGTGTGTGTGGCGGGGCATAGTATTTTCTATAGATCGTGTAATAGTGAAACGATTCCTTTGTTCTTATCTTAACCTTGTCTGAATCTTGAATATCTTTTGTTTTTAAATTAAACATCTCATCTGAGATTAACGAATCAAACAATGCTACAAGGCCTGATGTGCCTGCTCCGTCTTGCATAGGAGATTTATCTCTCCAGACAATTGATTTTGGAATTTTTTGTTCAAATGTTTTACGCAGTATCCATTTGCCGTATTTTTTGCCACCCTCTTCTTTAATTTTCATGTTTATTGGCAATTTTTCTGCAAATTTTCTTACTTTGTCGTCTAGGAAAGGGGATTCGACTTTGACTCCAAGTGAGGCGCCAAGATTTTCTGTTGGAAAATGCATTACCTTCCAAATACGTTCAAGATCTTTTTTGGCATCTTCATCGTTTTTTCTTAACAAAAAATTATACCCAGCAAAGAGCTCATCTGCTCCATCTCCTGTAATTATGCTTGTAAAGCCTTTTTCCTTGGCTGTACTTAGTGCAATATACATAACAATTGCATTTCTAATCTCAATATCATTAAAAATTTTTAAAATCTTTATTGTTTCTTCGATTCCCTTTAACAATTCTTCAGTAGTTACAGTTTTCAAATATAATAGAGAATTAAAGTTCTTTGCAATCATCTGACAATAAGTTAGATCAGTTGCAAGAAAGTCCTTTGCGATTACTGCGATAGATGTAATCTTTTTTCCTTTAAGATAATATGCAAGTATGCTGCTATCAAGACCTCCTGAAAGAGAAATACACTCTGATCTGCAGCTTAATGTAGCATTTTTAAGAAGATCATATAGCTCAGAAGAAAAATTTTTCAACATTTTTAATTCAGCGTAGTCAAATTAAGTTTTGATCTTGTTATTATGTTAGCTTCAGCTATGAACCAATCAAATCTTGTTTAACTAGAACTTAGTTCATTGTTTTGATTAGTAGCTTTAAATATTTTAGAAATAAACTGTATACATGTTACTTCCAGCAGAAATTGAATCAAAAACACTAATTCCTGCACTTCGAGCAATTTTGGCAAAAAAACTAGCAGAGACTCATAAGATTAGAGAAGACGAAATCTCAAAAATGTTGGGTGTTACTCAAGCTGCAATTAGTAATTATATCAGGGGTACGCGAGGTGATCCAAAGCTAATTACAAAATTATTATCTGAAGAGCAAGTTGCAAAGATGATTGATGAAATTAGTGACAATCTTGCATCAAACATGGCATATACACCAGCAAGTCTTTCAAAATTTATTGGATTATGTAATTATATTAAATCCAGCTTGTTAATTTGTGATATACATCACAATTTAGAATCACATATAGACGAAACTATATGCAAAGAATGTGAAAACATGCTTCTAAAAGGGCCAGGAAGCGTATACTAGAATTTTCATTTTGACAAAATAATTTCAATTGTTGAAAGCATTTTCCCTATGCCATTTGGAATCTCGCTATCTACTGTAATGTTTTGAATCTGTGAATTTCCTTTCAGCATCTTTTCTGTTATTATATTTGCTATCGCAACGGCAGTTGGTATCGTAGTCCCTTTTGCCTTAATAATCACCTTACCTGTTTTCCCAAACAATTCCATTGCTTCTAGTACATTTTTCATGACATTTTCATCACGAACAACAAAAACATTTTTATGAAAACCTACTTTTTCATTTGCTATAATTGATGTAATTGCTAGATCTGTATCTGCCATGAGCAATTAATCACAAGAATTTTTTCTTTTAAATTTTATCGATGATTCATCCATTAATCAAAATATTCGATCGGAATATTTTGATAATCTCCATTTGGGAGTACCCTTCTAACAGTAATTGGGATTGCTTTTTGCTCAAGTTCTTCCATGGCTATATCAAGTGATGTCCTTGCGTCTTTTGGAATCGGTATAAACGGAGGTGCCCCAAGTGAAAGTTGCAGTGCTCTTGCTCCCATAATTCTTGCTTTTTCAAATCTTGTTAGAGTCGGTGGTCCAATCTGCACTTTTACTTTTCCTGTAGCAAGCATTTCTTTTGGTTCATGTATAGGATCGATTTCAATAACCTCTCTTTCTTGGATCACCTTGCATTCTTTGTCAATCTGTTCTTTTTCTTTTTCTGAAATCTCTTTTCCTGCCTCTCGTACTTTTCTGTAAGCTGTTATTGCATCGGTAACCTGTTGCGCTACAAGTGGTTCTTCTTCAACTTCTTGAATTACAGGTGTTGCAGGTTCTTCTTCTACTTCCTCAGTTTCTTCTAGTACTACCTCTTGATCATTTGCCTCAGACAAGTGTCAAAAACTTGCAAAGTCCATTATATATTCCAAGCCAACTTTATGATTAAATAATGAGCTTCAACACTTGTCGAAGTGTGGAGTCAGCTTCTGTATCAAAAATAAAACTTGTCCTTGAGATTAAAGGAAAGACAAAGCTTGATTGTGAGCTAAAACGTCATCTTTCTCCTCATACTGTTGGAATAATATCAAGGAAATTGCCTCTGGAAGGAAATGCACATCTTTTAACAAATGGAATTGCTTATGTTGAATCATCAATAGAATCTGGAGTTGAAAGACAACGAAAAGAGTTCAAAAAAGGCGATATTGCATTTTTACCAAACAATGGAATCATCTGTTTTTTCTTTGAAGATACGATATCTACCAAAGCTATGAGCCCGCTTGGGAAAATTATCTCAAACATAGATGCATTAAAAGACGTAAAATCAGGGGATGTTTTTTTGCTTTATCAAGCTACTGGCTGATATATGTGGTGTCCACTATAGCCGCCTATTCTTTTAACAGTACCTGAATCAAGTAACTTTTGCAAATATGAATTGGCAGCAGAAATTTTCACACCTGTCTGCCTTGCAAGCTCTTGAACAGTAAGAACTTTGGCACCTTTAATGAACTTCATTGCTTGTTCTTCGTTTACTATAACAGAAATTTCAGATTTTGATCCCTCTGATTTTTCATGCTTTTTGCCTTTTTTCTTTGCTCCAGATGTTTTTGAAGTCTCATCTGTTTGTGATTTTTCTTGTTGTGCTGGAGATTTTTTCTTTGCGCCACCCATTGAGTGATTTTGCATTTAACCCTATTTATAAACGATTTATGGTGTTACAAATTAGCAAATCTTGTTTGCTAATTGTTTTTGGATTTAATGCTTACAACAAGAATTATCAAGAAAAATGATTCAACTTGCATTTATTTCAAGTATAAATAATATAATGTAAAAGAAGCATTATGGGAGTAATTGCCAAGGGTGCAAAGTGTACCATTGAAGGGTGTAGCAATGACGGAGTTCGTTCC
>Ga0247727_10015247_pt1 | contig 12640 bp, 19 predicted proteins | sample WisWelCaveWW1625_FD_202498 | JGI IMG/M metagenome (GOLD analysis project Ga0247727, IMG submission 202498) | Biofilm microbial communities from Wishing Well Cave, Virginia, United States - WW16-25 | ecosystem: Environmental > Aquatic > Deep subsurface > Groundwater > Cave microbial mat | place... | reverse complement strand
GAACAGTTGCTTATCAACTCCAACAACAGATTAACCGATTCACAAAAGCTTCTTTGGGCGTGCATTAAAGCATCGGATCTGCCCTGGAAGACGTAGCCTTCCGATTATTTATGCAAAACTCAATAAAGCCTTCATGCGAGAAGATGCGGCGGATAGCATTTATTATGCCTTGCCGTTTTTCAATATCCGCCGGCTCCAGTTCCCGATTGCCTTGGAACTGGTGCAAGAATTGGCCAATCCCATGACCGACGAACGCACGATTCTCGCGGCGTTGCAAGTGGTGTGGGAGAAATTTAATGCGGGAGAGGGGGGAAAAAGTAAACAAAGTGATCAGGCCTGTTTCTTCAAACTTTTAAAAACGCGTTCGTTAATTCGGAAGGCCTTTTGTCGCGCCTTTTGCAGCACTGAGGGCAGGTCTGGTATCAATCCTCGTTTGTAGGCCATCAAGATAATCGCAATGGTACCGACTCGTTTTACTTTCATTTTTACGGCAACCCTTCTGGCTTTGCGATCATCAAGAAGCACGAGGTCGGCTTTTAATTCCGTGGCTAAAACTAATGTTTCCGATTCGCCGGCGTCCAACAGTGTATCGTCGCGCAACTTTTGAACGGCGGCTTGATCAGAGACGGATTGGCGTTTGATCCAATCGGCGTTTCGCACCTCATCCGAACCCGATTTTCCCGCGCCTTGTACGACGACTTCTTCATAGACTTTGTCCGCGACGATAATTTCAGCGAACAAATTTTTGAGCAAGTCGAGCTCGCCCATTTTGGAGAGATAAATCAAGGGTGTGGAGTTGGAAATGACTACCATAAAGCCAAATCCTTGAGCGCTTTCAAATCTTCATCTAAATCTTCTTCATCGTAAGGAAGTGGAACGTCTTTTTCTTTCAGCCAATCAGTGAAATCCCATTTGGTCATGCCAAGAAGTTCGGCGGCCTTGCCAAAGGAAATCGTTTCTTCGCGGTAAAGCGCTAACACAATTTTCTGCCAAAGAACTGTTTCCAGTTGGGTATCAGGAGCTTCTACCGCTTTGATGATTTCTTTCGGCAATTGCAATTTGATGTCTATCATTTCCATGTTGCGTTACCTCCATTGAGTTTGGTAGATTACTAAAACAACTTAGCAAATCCAGTATCTATAAGCAAGGAAAATTTATAATCGCGCCAAACACTTCATCTTTTCTTGAGACCATCACACTCTCAGCCTGGCAATCAATTTTTGACACCCCCAACGCAGTGCGAACCATCATTAAAGCCTTCATGCGTGAAGATGCGACGGATAGCATTTATTATGCCTTGCCGTTTTTCAATATCCGCCGGCTCAAGCTCCCGATTGCCTTGGAGCTGGTGCAAGAATTGGCCAATCCCATGACCGATGAACGCACGAAACTCGTTATCGTTCAACTGCTCATGCGCGTGGAGCTAGTGGATGAAAAAAACCAACCGTTGCGGCAGGAGATCAAGACAAAATAATTCTTTTGAATAAAATGCTGGCCAAATGATTGTTGACAAAAGTCCTTCGGTTGTTTATCTTACAAAGGAAAGCTTCAAATTGATAAATGCAGACGTGCATAATATCTCATCAACCCGAGATATAAAGGGAAACGAATCATGTCAACGACACAAGTTATCCAAGTCGCCGAGCGCTTGCCCTTGCTGGAGCGTTTTCAAGTTATTGAAGCGCTTTACGCTTCGATCAAGCGCGAGTTGGCGCAGAAAACCATGTCAGGCACGATAGAAAAAGAAGAGCCCTTTGAGCTCATCACGTTTGATCTCGGCCAGGAAGTCCATGCCGACCGCGATGAAATTTAAGAAAACATTTGACGTCTTTCTGGCTGCAACCTTAAAGGATAACGGTGTTGAGAATCTCTACACGGTCAACACCGACGACTTTCGGGATTTTCAATTTTTGAAGATTGTGAATCCATTGGCTTGAAACTTTCATGTTCTTCTTACCCCCAACGCGGTTCGACCCAAAACCCCATGAACCAAAATCGCCGCACCTTCCTCAAATCCACCGCTGCACTCACCGCCGGACTCACAATGAGTCGCCTCGAAGCTTTTGCGCAAGACAAACCGGCCTTTGCCGTGCCGAAAGATTTCGCGGTGAAAATTATGGCAACGAACTGAGGCTTCGAGGGTAGTTGGGAAGCGTTTTGTAAAAAAGCCAAAGGCGCCGGTTACGACGGCATTGAAGTCTGGCTGCCCGGCAAGGAGAATGATCGGCAAGAAATGTTGGATGCCGTGAAGAAATACAGTCTGCAACTCGGTTTTCTCGCCGACGGCTGGCAAAGCGCTTTCAAAGAGCATCTCGCGGCGTTTCAAAAAAATCTTGACGATTGCGTGAAGCGTCAGCCGCTTTATATCAATTGTCATTCCGGTCGAGATTATTTTTCGTTCGAGCAGAACAAACAATTTATTGACGCGACGCTCAAGGCGGCGAAAGCTTCGGGCATTCCCATCTTTCATGAAACGCATCGCGCAAGGATGTGTTATTCCGCGCCGGTGACGAGAAAATTTCTCGAAGAGATTCCGGAGATGCGCCTCAACGTCGATTTCTCGCATTGGTGTACGGTGCACGAATCGCTGTTGCAAGATCAGCCGGAAACCGTGAAACTCGCATTGAGCCGCGCCGATCACATTCACGCCCGCGTCGGTCATCAGGAAGGCCCGCAGGTCAATGATCCGCGCGCCGGAGTGGGGCGAAGTGGTCAAACAGCATTTCGCGTGGTGGGATGAAGTGGTGCAGAACAAAATCAAAGCTGGCGCGAAATATTTGACGATCCTCACGGAATTTGGCCCGCCGAATTATTTGCCGGCGCTGCCGTACACGCGCCAGCCGGTGGCGAACCAGTGGGAGATCAATGTATATATGAAAGATCTTTTGCGCAAAAGATACTCGTAGCGCAGACTTCCAGTCTGCGAAGCTACTGCACCACAACGAGGCACAAGAACACAAAGGTATCTTTCGTGAACTTTGCGCCTTGTAGTGAAAAAATTTATACCTATTCAGAGGCAAAAGAAGCTGTCATTCCGCAGGAATCTTTTTCATTCCAAGCACTGTTCTGGCACAAAAAAGGATTCTTCCGGAATGACATGTGGGAGGATGGCTGAATAGTTGAAAAACTTTACTGCCCTGCAGAACAATTTTGACATGCCCCAATTCCTCGGTCACTTCCATCCTCTACTGGTTCATCTGCCCATCGGCATTTTGCTCTTTGCGGTTTTATTGCAATGGTTGAGCCGCAAAAAAAAAAACATGTCGCGCTGCAACCGGCAATTGGCCCGGCGCTGCTCTGTGGCATGTTGAGCGCAGCGGCTTCCGCGATCACCGGATTGCTGCTTTCGCAGAGCGGTGAATATGCTACCGTCACGTTGAATACATATAAATGGTTGGGAATTGCAGTCGCCATCATCTCCGGCCTCTTTTATTTTTGGAAAAGAAAAGCGCTAGCAAATAAAAATCAAAACACGCTCGCGATTCTTCTTTTAATAGTGATCATCGTCACCGGCCACTTCGGCGGCACGCTAACACATGGCGAAGGTCATTTGACTCAACATTTGCCATCGCCTTTCCGCAATTGGCTGGGTGATCACGATGCATTGACGCAACACATTTCCGATGTTGAGGAAGCGCAAGTGTATCAAGACGTGATTGCGCCGATTCTGCAAAACAAATGCTACGCCTGTCACGGCTCGGAAAAGCAGAAAGGCGGATTGCGTATGGATATGGCGGCGGAATTTCAAAAAGGCGGCAAAGACGGCGTGGTTTTCATTGCAGGAAAACCCGATGAAAGTGAAATGTTCCGCAGAGTCTCGTTAAAACAGAGCGACGAAGATCACATGCCGCCGGAGGGCAAGCCGCAATTGCCCGATGAGGAAATCACGTTGTTGCACTGGTGGATCGCGACGGGCGCGAGCTTTGATAAAAAAGTGAAAGAGCTACAACAAAAAACTGACGAAGTAAAATCAGCGCTGGCTTCGCTACAACAGGATTCTCCATCACAACCCACGCCTGAATTTCCCACAGAAAAAGTTGAACCGGCGAATACGCTGTCGATACAAAAATTAAAAGATGCCGGTGTGCTGGTTTTGCCGTTGGCCCGAAATAATAATTACCTCGAAGCGAATTTTTTGAATGCCGACAGCGTTAATGACCGGACGATAAAGCTGCTGGAGCCGATAGCGGAACAACTCGTCTGGTTAAATCTGAGCGGCGCGGCGATTACCGACTCCGCCTGTGCGACGTTGTCAAAACTAACTCAACTTCGTAAGCTGCATTAACAAAACACCGGAATCACCGATGCCGAATTGGGGCAACTGCAAACACTGGCGCAATTGCGATATCTAAATCTGGTTGGCACAAAGATCACTGCCAAAAGTCTCGTGGCGTTAGGTGGATTAAAAAATTTGCAGCAATTGTATTTGTATCAAACGCCAATTGGTTCGGCAGGATTGGCGCAACTGCGAAAAATTTTTCCCACTACGCTTATTGATGCCGGCGGCTATATGGTCACGACGCTTCCCACAGACACAACCGAAATGAACTCGCCAAAAACAAACTAAACTTGGAGGCTTCCAGGTAACATGTCATGCTGTAAGCATCTTTTTTGGTGCAAGCACTGTGCTCGATATAAAAAGGATTCCTCCCGAATGACTGTGTTACTTACCGAACGAACTCTTTCAAAAAGTGAACACCGGTTTGAAACACTGGAATTTCGTGAACAGAAACTTTGCGTATCCTTTGTGTCTCAGCGTCTTTGCGTGCAGCTTTTTATTTTTAGATTTCAATAAAAATTCTTCCTTGACTTCCTCCCAAAAAATCTTAGTTAAATAAGAGTCCGTTTCAAGACGCTGGCCGCGCCAATAACCTCAGCCGCTCATCAACCGGAAAGGAAGCTCATGAATTTCACTCTTCTCGACGGCAGTATCGTCGGCGTTTATTTGCTCGTGACGATGGTTGCCGGCGTGATGGTTCGCAAATATGTCGGCAAAGTGGAAGACTTTCTCGTGGCAGGACGAGAAATGGATCTTTATCTCGGCATCGCCTCGCTCGCCGCGACGGAATTTGGCATCGTCACTTGCATGTACACCGCGCAGAACGGCTTCACCAAAGGCTTTGCCGGCGCCATTCCCGGCGTGCTCACGTTTCTCGCAATGTTTCTCATCGGCTACACCGGCTTCTGCATCAAACCGTTGCGCGATTCCGGCGTCATGACGATCCCCGAACTCTTCGAGAAAAAATTCGGCCCGCGCATTCGCTGGGCGTCCGGCGTCGTTATCGTGCTCGGCGGCCTGCTCAATATGGGCGTGTTCCTGCGCACCGGCGGCGATTTTCTGGTCAACGTCAGCGGCATGAATCCGGATTATCTCGAGCTGATGATGACCGCGCTGCTTGTCGGCGTTGCGGTTTATACGATTCTCGGCGGCATGCTTTCGGTGCTCGTCACCGACTTTCTCCAGTTCATCGTCATGAGCGCCGGCTTGATCATCGTCACCTTTTTAATTCTCGACAAAGTCGGATGGAGCACGCTCGTCAATACCGTCGAGACGCATTATGGCGAGGCCGGTTTCAATCCGCTCAAAAACGAAAGTATGGGCTGGTCGTACGTTATTTTCAATGCACTGCTTAACACCGCCGCAGCGCTGACGTGGCAAACGCAAATCGCGCGCGTGCTGGCCGCGAAAGATACGGCGACCGGACGCAAAGTTTACACCGGCACCTCGTTCTTTTTTGTCGCGCGTTTTTTGATTCCCGGCATCTGGGGCATTGCGGCGTTGGCGATTTTAACGCCGGAACAAATCGGCGGCAATTCGTTACTCGCAATGCCGAAAATGCTGGCGATGCTTGTCCCAGCCGGATTGATGGGGCTGCTCGTGGCGTCCATGCTTGCCGCCGATATGAGCACCGATTCTTCTTACATGCTCACGTGGGGCAGCGTCATTTATAATGATATCATGGCGCCATTTCGTAAAGGCAAATGGTCGGAGAAAAAAGGCCTGTTTTGGAATCGCACGATCATCGCCATCATCGGCGTTTTTCTGTTGATTTACGGCCTCTGGTACAAACTCGAGGGCGATCTGTGGACCTATCTCGGCATCACCGGCTCGATTTATCTTTCAAGCATGTCCATTCTGTTGATCGCCTGTTGTTATTGGAAGCGCGCGAACAGTTGGGGCGCGGCGGCGGCGATTTTCTTCGGCGCGTCTGTCCCCGCGCTCACGCTGATTTTGCAAAAGGTCGGGCCGTACACCGAATGGTTTAAAACGAACGACACCGTTTGCGGCGTCGCGACGTATGTGATTGTCGCACTGGCGATGGTGATCGGCTCGTTGATGAAGCCGCAAGCTAAAGCGTAAAACGTAAGTTTGATTTTTTCAAATTATTTTATTTAAAGAGGTCGATGATGATTGACGGTATTATGAACATGCTGCAAAATCATTGGTTCTGGGGATTTTTAACGATTGCCTGTCTGGCATGGTATTCAACGATCACGATTTATGTTTCCATTAAAGGCGCGGGCGATATCCGCGACATGCTACGGCGATTGGCGCGGGCGAAGAGTGCAAACGACAAAAAGATGTCATGAATTCAAAGGATGGAAGCGCCATGAAAACCTCAAAGCGGTTCATCGTAGTTTTGTTGCGTTCGATGATGATCACAGTTGCATTGATTTCTTGTGCAAAAAAACAAAACGATGCAACCGGCGCCAACGCTAAAATCAAAATCGGTTTTCTCGTCAAGCAACCGGAGGAACCGTGGTTCCAAACCGAATGGAAATTTGCGGAACAGGCGGCGGTCAATCACGGTTTTGCGCTGCTCAAGATCGGCGCGCCGGATGGCGAGAAAACTCTGGCGGCCATCGACAACCTCGCGGCAAACGGGGCGAAGGGATTTGTGATTTGCGCGCCGGATGTTCACCTCGGCCCGGCGATCAAAGCCAAAGCCGACGGCTACGGCATGAAATTCATGGCGGTGGATGATCAATTCGTCGGCGCGGATGGCACGTTCATGGCAGAGGTGCATTACCTTGGCTTATCGCCGCGCAAAATCGGCGAAACCGCCGGGAGAAAACTTTACGAAGAAATGCAACGCCGCGGTTGGCCGGACGAAGGCGCCGCGGCGTGCGCTTCCACTTTTGAAGAATTGGACACCGCGAAACAACGCACGGACGGCGCGATTGGAGCGTTGATCGCCGCCGGTTTTCCGGCGGATAAAATTTACAAAGCACCGAACAAAACCACCGACATTCCCGGCAGCTTTGATGCGGTGAATATTTTGTTGACCCAACATCCCAAAGTCAAACGCTGGCTGGTGATCGGCATGAATGATAACGCCGTGCTCGGCGCGATTCGCGCCACGGAAGGACGCGGCCTGGACGCGAGCAACGTGATCGGCATCGGCATCAACGGCACCGATTGCCACACCGAGTTTGAGAAAACGGCCCCGACCGGATTCTGGGGATCGATTTTGCTCAGCCCCAAACGGCACGGTTATGACACCGCAACGATGGTTTACAAATGGGTGGCGGAGGGATTGGAGCCGCCGCTCGCGACGCGCATTGAAGAGGGCATTTTAATCACACGCGAAAATTTCCGGCAGGTGCTGAAGGAAAATGGCATTCTTTAAAAATGGAGGACAGCCACCAGACAGCCGAGGCCGCCTGTCCTACATCGCCGACCAGGCCGGTATGATGATGGTCTTCATTTTTCTTTTCATCGGCTGCTCGTTGTTTGTTGAAAATTTCTTTTCGCCGGTCAATATGAAAGGTCTGGCGCTGGCAGTCTCGATGAGCGGCATGGTCGCTTGCACGATGTTGTTTTGTCTGGCGGCGGGCGACTTCGATCTTTCGATCGGCTCGGTGGTGGCATGCGCCGGCGTGCTCGCCGCGGTCGTGATCAATTTTTCCGGCAGCATGGCGCTGGGCGTCGCCGCCGGAATTTTGCTCGGCGGTTTGGTGGGTTTGCTCAACGGCGTGGTGATTGCAAAATTCAAAATCAATGCACTCATTACCACGCTGGCTTCGATGCAAATCGTGCGCGGTCTGAGTTACATCATCTCCGACGGCAAAGCGCTGGGCATTCGCCAGGAAAATTTTTTTCTGCTGGGCAACTCGAATTGGCTGGGCATTCCGGCGCCCGCATGGATCACTTTAGCTTGTTTTATCTTTTTTGGTTTTTTGCTCCACCACACGCCGTACGGCCGCAACACGCTGGCGATTGGCGGCAATGCCGAGGCGGCACGGCTGGCGGGCGTGCGCGTCGATCGCGTCAAAATCATCATCTTCGCCGTGCAAGGCTTGATGGCGGGATGGGCCGGAATTATTCTGGCCTCGCGGATGACGAGTGGACAGCCGATGACTTCCATGGGATTCGAGCTCGAAGTCATTTCTGCCTGCGTGCTGGGCGGCGTTTCGCTCACCGGCGGTGTCGGCTCGATGCAGCACGTCGTTGCCGGCGTGTTGATTTTAGGGACGGTGCAAAATGCGATGAATCTCTTGAACGTGCCGCCGTTTTATCAGTACGTCGCGCGCGGCCTGATTCTATTGGGCGCGGTGTTGTTCGACCGGTACAAACACATGCAAATTCGCGCGCGGGCTCTCACGTTTGAACGGCGATAAATTGACGCCCCCGAGTTTGCACGACATAAGAGGAAAAAATGAGTGCAAATATGCAAGGAGTCTATTCCGTTCTTCCCACGCCTTTCGCGCCCAATGGCGAAATCGATGTCGCCAGTTTGAAGCGCGTCATCGATCTGTACATTCGCGCCGGTGTGGATGGGTTGACGGCCTCGGGTGTGACGAGCGAGACTGCGCGGCTCAGCGATAGCGAGCGTCTGTTTATGCTCGAAACGGTGATGGCGCTTGTCAATAAGCGCGTACCCGTCGTCATCGGCGCGACGACAGAAGGTTTGCACACGTGTATTGAACTGTCGAAAAAAGCAAAAGCGATGAACGCGGCAGCGGTAATGATCAGTCCGCCGCGTCTGCTGAAGCTCAATTCCGACGCGGTGGTCAAACATTTTCGTGCCGTTGCGGACACCGTCGATATTCCAATCATTGTGCAGGATTATCCGCCGGTTTCCGGATTCACGATGGAGGCCTCGTTGTTGGCGCGCATCGCGCGTGAAGTTCCAACGGCACGCACGATCAAATTGGAAGATGCGCCGACGCCGTTCAAAACCGCGCGCGTGATCGAGCAGGCCGGTGATCTCAAGCTCGCGATTTTCGGCGGACTGGGCGGCACCTATTTACTCGAAGAGTTGATGGCGGGCACCACCGGCGCAATGACGGGATTTGCCGTTCCCGAAATTTTAGTGCAGGTCGTTCGTCTCTTTCACGCCGGCGAATTGCAAAAGGCCGCAGAGATTTTTTACCGCAACGTGGCGCTGATGCGATTCGAATTTCAAGAAGGCCTCGGCATGGCGATTCGCAAAGAAATGCTGCGGCGCCGCGGCGCGATTGCGCATCCCGGCATTCGGCCTCCCGGCGCGCAGCTTGATGCCTCCACGCAACAGGCGCTGGATTCACTCTTGAATTGGTTTTTGCAACAAAATAAGGAATTGCAATGGACCTTGGAAAAAATCTGAATTTTAAATATCCCCAACGGATAGAAACAACGCAACGGATGAAAAAAATTTTATATCCGTTGCGTTGTTTCTATCCGTTGGGAAAATTTGTTGTTTAATCGCATTCGGAGGAAGGAAAAGCATGAGCCTCGCTCGCAGTGCATTACTTTGGATTTCAGAAAATCGCCAGCTCCGGCAAACGTTGCCGCGCTATAAATTTATTCGCCGTGCCGTGTCGCGTTTTATGCCCGGTGAAGAATTAGCCGACGCCATGAAGGCCGCGCAACAGTTGCAGGCCAAAAAAATAAACACCATTGTCACTCGTCTCGGCGAAAATGTTTCGACCGCCGCGGAAACGCAGGAAGTCACCGAGCATTATCTGAATGCGCTGCCGCAAATTCAACAACAAAATTTAGACGCCTATATTTCGGTGAAGCCCACCCAGCTCGGGTTGGATTTCGATGAAAAACTCTGTCTGCAAAATCTCACGGCTATTGTTGAACGAGCGCAAGCCTTGAAAAACTGGATATGGATCGATATGGAGCAGAGCGGCTATGTTGATCGGACTTTGACGCTCTACAAAAATATTCGGCAACAATATCCGCACGTCGGTTTGTGCGTGCAGGCTTATCTTTATCGCACGCCAAAAGATCTCGAAGAGCTGCTCCCGTATTCTCCCGCCATTCGTCTGGTAAAAGGCGCCTACATGGAACCGGCCAATGTTGCCTATCCGAAGAAAGCGGATGTTGACGCCACTTATCTCGCGTTGGCAAAAATGCTGTTGGCCAATATCAAAAAAAACGGCGTCACCCTCGGCGTGGCCACGCATGATAAAATTTTGATCAAACAGATTCAACAGGCCGCCGCCGAAATGGGACTTGCCAAAACCGATTATGAGTTTCAGCTGCTCTACGGCATTCAAGCGGAGGAACAATCGCGTCTGGCGAGCGAAGGCTATCGCATGCGCACGCTCATCAGCTACGGCAGCTACTGGTTTCCATGGTACGTCCGCCGCCTCGCCGAACGCCCAGCCAATGTGTGGTTTGTGTTGAAGAATATCTTTCAATAATACAACCGGGACAAGCCGGACTTCCACACGGATTTATCAGCGTGGTTTTTTAATCCGTGTGGAATTTCTTTGCTTTTTTTGCACTGATTTGACCACTAAAAAATTAGATAAATTTATGCTCAAACTTGACCTGATTCAAACCGTTGCCTTCGCCGGTGTCGTGCTTTTTATCGGCTATGGCATTCGCCGTGTCATTCCAGTTTTAACGCGTTACAACATTCCTGCGCCGGTGGTGGGCGGCTTGCTCATCGCTGTTAGCATTCTCGTCGCGCGGCGATATGAAGTCACGTTGTTTCAATTCGACACGACTTTGCAAAGCCCGTTGATGATTGCCTTTTTCACGACGATTGGTTTTGGCGCGAGCCTTTCTTTATTAAAAATCGGCGGGCCGCAGGTTATTTTCTTTTTTATTATCGCCACAGTTTTTGCCGTCGCCCAAAATGTTTTAGGAATATTGCTCGCCATGCCGTTCGGATTGCACCCGCTCTTCGGTGTTCTTACCGGCTCGGTCACGCTTACCGGCGGCCCCGCAACGGGCCTCGCGTTTGCGCCGTTATTCGAACAGGCCGGAGTTGCGGGCGCGGCCTCGATTGCCGTGGCGGCAGCAATGGCCGGAATTATTTCCGGCGGGTTGATTGGCGGTCCGGTGGCAACGTTTTTGATTGAGCGTCACCAATTAACACCGAAACGAAACGCGTCGACGTTCGCCACGCCACCAACAGCCGCCAATGTTGTTGAAGAGCAACTGCCCGAACCCGCGAGCGCCACGCCTGCCGGTGAAGACGTCGAAACCTACGCGCTGCTCAAAAGCATCGTCGTCATTCTCGTCGCGATGTGGATCGGCTCATGGGTCAGCGAATGGTTCAAAGCGATGAAAATCACCCTGCCGGCGTACATCGGCGCGATGCTGGTGGCGGCGATCATCAGAAATTTTGACGATGTCACAAAAAAAATAAAACTTTCGCAACGCGTGATCGACGATCTCGGCAATGCGGCGCTGGCGCTATTTATCGTGATGGCGTTGATGACGCTGAAGCTCTGGGAACTTGCCGGACTGGCTCTGCCACTGCTCGTAATTCTCGTCGCGCAGGTGGCGTTGATCGCGATTATTTCGCTCTGGCCGCTTTATCGTTTGATGGGGCACGATTATGAAGCCGCGGTGATCGGCGGCGGCTTTTGCGGCTTCATGCTCGGCACTACCGCGAATGCGATGGCCAACATGAAAGCGCTGGTCGAACGCTACGGCCCAGCCCCGCGCGCATTTCTCATCGTGCCGATGGTCGGCGCATTTTTCATTGATTTCACCAATGCGTTGATTATTACGGCGTGTTTGAATATTTGGAAGTAAAACACAACTTGAACCTGACACCGTTTAATTCAACCACTAAGACACAAAGGCACGAAGTTAAACTAATTCCTTGAGTGATTTAAAATTGGTATTTAACTTTTCAGTGAGGTGGAAAATGTCATACCAACCCCTTTCACAGAAAGAAGAAGAAATCGCCACAGCAATCGTCGATGCGGCTTACAAGGTCCATTCCACTATTGGCCCCGGTCTCATCGAGCCGATTTATGAAGTCTGCTTCTGTCATGAACTGAAAAAACGCGGTTTGTCATTTCAACGACAGATGACCGTGCCAATCATGTATGACGGCATAAAATTGGACGCGGCATTGCGGCTTGATGTTTTGGTCGCGAATTTAGTCATTTGTGAACTGAAGGCTGTCGAAGAAGTCATACCACTCTTTGAAGCGCAGTTGCTTTCTTATATGAAACTGCTCAAAAAAAGACTTGGCTTCTTGATTAACTTTCATGTTCCGGTCATCAAAGACGGCATCAAGAGAATGATTCTGTAACATCGTTTACCACAAACGACACTAGTAGATCGATTCCAAATTAGTATTGCAATAGAATTTTTTTAATTGTATATTAGGTTCCGACTCAACCAGAGGAGGAACCGATGCCATTTGTCAGCCAACGTGCTAAACTCAACTTGTCAGTT
>Ga0247727_10015246_pt1 | contig 12640 bp, 11 predicted proteins | sample WisWelCaveWW1625_FD_202498 | JGI IMG/M metagenome (GOLD analysis project Ga0247727, IMG submission 202498) | Biofilm microbial communities from Wishing Well Cave, Virginia, United States - WW16-25 | ecosystem: Environmental > Aquatic > Deep subsurface > Groundwater > Cave microbial mat | place... | reverse complement strand
CACCGAGCTGATCGGCGCCTATGGAATCGATGCCCCGTCGTCCAGCGACCTTCACGTGAGCCTTCTGCCGGGCTTCGACTTCCACACCGTCGACAAGGCCTGGGAGATGATGCTGCGCCTGTCGGCCGGAGCGGGACTGACTGAGGAATCGAGCGATTATACGGTGGCGCTCAGCATCGTGATCGCGCAGGCGAAATAGCGGCGGTTCAGCTTTTCGCGAACGCCGGGCTCAGCGCGTCGAGCACCAGCTCGACGCGCCGGGGCAGCTGCCGCCGGCCCGGCAGCACCCACCTGGCCGGGCGCGGTCGGCCTCGCGCTACCCGGCAGCCAGCGCAAGAAACAGCAGCCTGACGATGAAGCCGAGGCCGATCGTGAAGACGATGGTCCGCACTGTCGCCAGGTTGGCCAGATAGAGAATCGGATGGCCAATCCGGGTGGCCAGGTACCCGACCGCCGCCGTCGCCGACGCAGCCGGATCGGCATGCGTCAGGTGCGCCAGGAACACCGCGGTCGCGAACAGCGGCAGCGCCTCCCAGGCGTTCATCTGGGCTGCATAGGCCCGCGCCGCCACGCCCTCGAGCTTGGTCGCCTGCACGCGCGGATGGTTGTTGTCGAGGGCTCCGAGCTGCTGGATGCGAAGATAGCCGCCGGTGCCGGCCAGGATGTACGGCAACAGAGCGACCACGATCAGGCACCAGAATGGCGTCGTCATTGGACCTCCGTGCCCGGCAGGGCGGGATTTTCGCGTGAACAAGCCTGGAACTGACCGCGCCGGGGCGGGCAAGTTGCCGTCGGCGCTGAAGTTGAGTCAACAGCCGGGCCGGCCTATACCCCATGTTTCTGAAGCGCCGAATTCGGGGTCAGACCCCGATTGGCCTGCTCCGAGGACGTCATGAAGGCAGCCATCCATCCCCAGTACCAAGAGATCGAGGTCGTCTGCGCCTGCGGTGCGACCTTCAAGACGCGGTCCACGTCTGCCAAGGTTCACGTCGAAATCTGCGCGGACTGCCATCCGTTCTACACCGGCAACCAGAAGATCCTCGACACCGCCGGCCGCGTCGAGCGATTCCGGCAGAAATACGCCAACGTCAAAGTCGCCGCCCGTCAGTAGTGAGAGCGCGAGCTCGAACGCTGAAATGGCCAAGCGCGAGCTCGGCCATTGAAATGGCCAAGCGCGAGCTCGGCCATTGAAATGGCCAAGCGCGAGCTCGGCCATTGAACTAGCGGCGCCAGGACCGAGGAATTTCGAAGAGGGCCGGAGGAAACTTCGGCCCTCTTCGTGTTTGTGTGACCCATGCTCGACAAGCTTGCGCAGATCGACCGGCGCTTCGCCGAGATCGAATCCCAGGTGGCCGACCCCGAGATCTTCGGGGACCGGGACCGCTTCGCCAAACTCATGCGCGAGCGGGCCGAGCTTTCGCAGATCGTCGAGGTCTACCGCCGCCGCCGCGGCACCCAGGAGCAGCTCGAGCAGGCGCGCGCGATGCGTGAGGACGCCGATCCGGAGATCCGTGAGATGGCTACCGGGGAGGCCCGCAACCTCGAAGCCGCGCTCGAAACGCTCGACGCCGAGCTGCGCGTCCTGCTGATCCCCAAGGACCCCCTCGACCAGCGCAACGCGATCTTCGAGATCCGCGCCGGCACCGGCGGCGACGAAGCGGCGCTGTTCGGCGGCGACCTGCTGCGCATGTACCTGCGCTACGCCCAGGAGCACGAGCTTCGCACCGAGATGATGAGCCTCAGCGAGGGCGCCAAGGGCGGCGCCAAGGAGGCGATCATCCTAGTCTCCGGCAAGGACGCCTACGGGCTGCTCAAGTTCGAAGGCGGCGTGCACCGCGTGCAGCGCGTGCCCGAGACCGAATCGCAGGGCCGCATCCACACCTCGGCCGTCACCGTCGCGGTGCTCCCCGAGGCCGAGGAAGTCGACATCCGCATCGAAGACAAGGACGTGCGCGTCGACGTGTACCGCTCCTCGGGCCCCGGCGGCCAGTCGGTCAACACCACCGACTCGGCGGTGCGCGTCACGCACATCCCCTCGGGCCTGGTCGTGATCTGCCAGGACGAGAAGAGCCAGCACAAGAACAAGGCCAAGGCGCTCAAGGTCCTGCGCTCGCGCCTGTTCGAGATGGAAGAAGCCAGGCGGCGCGCCGAGGTCGACGCCGACCGCCGCGCGATGGTCGGCAGCGGCGACCGCTCCGAGCGCATCCGCACCTACAACTTCCCGCAGAACCGCGTCACCGATCACCGCATCAACCTGACGCTGTACTCGCTGGACAGATTCATGCTCGGCGACATGGACGAGATGCTGAGCGCGCTGCGGGCCCACTACCAGGCCGAAGCGCTGCGCGAGGAGACCGCGTCATGAGCACGGCGACGGGTCCGCGCACGCTGCTGGAATACATCCAGGTCACGACCGGGTTTCTTACGGCAAAGGGAATCGAAGGCGCCAGGCTCGACGCCGAGCTGCTGCTTGCCGAGGCGGTCGGCATGACGCGCACCCAGCTCTACACGAACTTCGAGCAGCCGCTCGGCGCTGCGGAAGTCGCGCGCTACCGCGAATCGGTGCGGCGCCGGGCCGCGCGCGAGCCGGTGGCCTACATTACCGGGCGGCGCGAGTTCTGGTCACTGGACCTGGCAGTGGATCGTCGCGTGCTCGTGCCGCGACCGGAGACGGAACTGCTCGTCGAGATTGCCATCGACGCGCTCAAAGAGCGCGTCGCAACGGAACTGCTGAGGGAGCGCGGCAACGGGACGGATCTGCGCGTGGCCGATATCGGTACCGGCTCCGGAGCAATCGCGATCGCGATCGCGACGGAGATTGCCGCCGCGCGCGTCATCGCCACGGATCGATCGGAAGCGGCTCTCGAGGTCGCGCCAGTCAACGCCAATCGTCACGGCGTGGCCGGCCGCATCGAGTTCCGCAGCGGCAGCGGTTGTGCGCCGCTGGCCGGGGCAGGGCCCTTCGACGTGATCGCGTCGAATCCGCCCTACGTGCGCAGCGCCGAGCTGCGCTCGCTGCCGCCCGAAGTGCGCGAGTGGGAGCCGCGGTCGGCGCTGGAGGCCGGCAGCGACGGCATGAGCGTAACGGCGCCGCTGGTCGAGGATGCCTTCGAACTGCTTGCGCCGGGCGGCTCGCTGATCGTGGAGGTGGGCACGCAGGCCGAGCTGGTGCGCGAAGCGTTCGCGCGTCGCGGCTACGAGCGCATCGGCGTGCGCCGCGACCTTGCGGGCATCGAGCGCGTCGTGACGGGCAGGAGGCCCATCTCATCCGGCCGGAGGCCTGCCTAGTGGACAAGCTCGTCCTCGAAGGCCCGACTCGCCTCGAAGGCGAAGTCGATGCAGGAGGTGCCAAGAACGCGGCGCTGCCGCTGCTGTTCGCGTGCCTGCTGACCGACCAGCCCTGCCGCCTCACCAATGTCCCCGACGTAGTCGACATCCACACGACGGTGCGCCTGCTCGAGACCCTCGGCGCCGAAGTCGAGTGGCCTGCGCCCGGCGAGCTGGTCGTGCGCTGCCGCGAAATCGCCAGCGTCGAAGCGCCCTATGACCTGGTGCGGCGCATGCGCGCGTCGTTCCTGACGCTCGGACCGCTGCTCGCCCGCTGCGGCAGGGCTCACGTCTCGCGGCCGGGCGGCTGCGCGATCGGCTCGCGCCCCGTCGACATCCACCTCGACGGCATGAAGTGCCTGGGCGCCAAAGTTGCGATCAGCGGCGGCTACGCCGACGCGTCGGCCAGGCGCCTGCGCGGCGGCCACGTGATCTTCTGGATGCCGTCGGTCGGCGCCACAGAAAACGTGCTGATGGCGGCTGCGCTGGCCGACGGGACGACGCGCATCGAGAACGCTGCGCGCGAGCCCGAGGTCGTCGATCTTGCCGATGCGCTGACCAAAATGGGCGCGAAGATCCGCGGCGCCGGGTCGTCGGTGATCGAAGTCGACGGCGTGGAAAAGCTCGGCGGCATGACCCACGCGGTGATCCCCGATCGCATCGTGGCCGGTACCTTCCTGGTCGGCGCCGCGATGACCGGCGGCGACGTCTACGTGCGCGGTGCGCGCGCCGATCACCTCGAGAGCCTGCTCGAGGCGCTGATGCGCGCCGGCTGCCAGGTCGATATCGATGCCACGGGCGTGCGCGCGCGGATGACGCAGCGGCCGCGTCCGGTCAGCGTCGTGACCGCACCGTTCCCCGGTTTTCCGACCGACCTGCAGGCGCAGTGGACGGCGCTGCTGTGCCTGGCCGACGGCCGTGCCGAGGTGCACGAGCGCATCTTCGAGAATCGCTTCATGCACGTCGAGGAGCTCGCGCGCATGGGCGGCGACCTGCACGTGCTGCCGGGTGGCCATGCCGTGATAAGCGGCGTAGAGCGGCTGTCGGGTGCGCCGGTGATGGCCACCGACCTGCGCGCCAGCGTCTGCCTGGTGCTGGCCGGCGCCGCTGCCGAAGGCCGCACCGAAGTGTTGCGCATCTACCACCTTGATCGCGGCTACGAGCACATCGACGAGAAGCTGGCCGCACTGGGAGCGAACGTGAAACGCGAGCCGATGGGGACGGAAGTATGAAAGCGGGCGGAATCTCCGCAGGCCGCGGCGCGACGGCGCGGCTGGCGCCGCTTGCCGACGGCAGCAGGGCTGCGGCAGCGCAGCTTGCCCGGCTGGCGGCTCGCGGACGCGGGCCGGCCGGCGTTGAAGCCGTGGTGCGTGGCATCCTGGAGGCGGTTCGCAAGGACGGCGATCGCGCGGTCGCGCGCTTTACGAAGCAGTTCGACGGCGTCGTGCTCGCGCCCGGCAAGTTCGAGGTCCCGGCGAAAGAGATCGCCGGCGCCCGCAAGCGACTGCCGAAAGGGATCCTTGCGGCGCTCGAAGCGGCGCACGATCGCATTCGCGCCTTCCACCAGCTCGAGCGCGAGAAGGGCTTCGAGAAGAAGGAGCGCGGCATCACGACCGGCATGCGCGTGGCGCCGCTGGCTCGCGCCGGCGTCTACGTGCCCGGCGGCAAGGCGGCGTATCCGTCGAGCGTGCTGATGAACATCGCTCCGGCCAGGGCTGCCGGCGTCGGCGAGATCACGGTGGTGACGCCGCCGTCCAAGGACGGCGTCAGCGATGCGGTGCTGGCGGCGGCTTCGATCGCCGGCGCGACGCGGGTGCTGCGCATCGGTGGCGCGCAGGCCGTGGCGGCACTGGCGTACGGCACGAAGTCGATTGCGCGTGTCGACAAGATCGTCGGGCCCGGCAACATCTTCGTCGCCACCGCCAAGCGGCTGGTGTTCGGCGAAGTCGACATCGACATGGTCGCCGGGCCTAGCGAGGTGCTGATCATCGCCGATGCCTCGGCCGATCCGGAGTGGGTCGCGGCGGACATGCTCGCGCAGGCCGAGCACGACGAGCTGGCCGCGTCGATCTGCATCACCACCGATCGTGCGCACGGCGCTGCGGTGGCCAAGGCCGTCGAGCGACAGTGCGCGGAGCTGCCGCGCGCGTCGATCGCCGCGAAGGCGCTGCAGCGCTTCGGCACGATCCTGGTCGCCGGCTCGCTCGAGCGGGCCTGCGAGATCGCCGACCAGATCGCACCCGAGCACCTGGAAGTGTTCACGAAGCGGCCGCGCAGGCTGCTGCCGCGGCTGCACAACGCCGGCGCGATCTTCCTTGGCGGGCTGACCACCGAATCGATCGGCGACTACGCGGCCGGACCCAACCACGTGCTGCCGACCGGTGGCGCTGCGCGCTTTGCCTCGCCGCTCGGCGTCTATGACTTCGTCAAGCGAACCAGTATCATCGAGGTCGATCGCAGCGGGTTCGAGCGTCTGGCGCCCACGGTGATCGAGCTGGCAACCGCCGAGGGTCTCGACGCCCACGCGCTGGCAGTGCTGAGACGAATCCGCAGTTGATCGCGCGGGAGCGCGATCATGAAATAGCGACCCGCGAAGGCGCTACGCAACAGGAGCACAGGTGGCCACCACGAGAAAAGCCGGCGCACGAAAGTCCGGCGCCAGGAAGGCAGGCAAGAAGCGCGCGAGCGTGGCGCTGCGGGAGACGATTCGGGGTCAGACCCCGATCTCGCGCACGCCGCGCTCAGGTCGGAGCCGATCGAAATCGGGGTCAGACCCCGCCGCGCGCCGCGCCGAAGTTCTGCGCGAGACCAGCGAGACGCGCATCTCGGTGCGAGTCGCGATCGAGGAGCCGGGCTACCAGATCGCCACCGGCGTGCCGTTCCTCGATCACATGCTGGAGGCGCTGTCGCGTCACTCGAACATCGGCCTGGTGATCGCGGCCGACGGCGACACCCAGATCGACGATCACCACACGGTCGAAGACGTGGGCCTGGCCATCGGCGAGGCGCTGCGGCGTGCGCTCGGCGACAAGGCCGGCATCTACCGCTTCGGTCACTTCGAAGCTCCGCTGGACGAGGCGCTGGTGGCGGTGACGGTCGACCTGAGCGGCCGGCCCTACCTCGTCTACAACTTGGCGCTGAAGCCGCAGCGGGTGGGTACTTTCGACATCGGCCTGGTGGAGGACTTCTTCCAGGCGCTGATGATGGCGGCGGGCATGAACCTGCACATCAACCTGCGCTACGGCCGCAACCCCCACCACATCATCGAGGCGACCTTCAAGGCCTTCGCCAAGGCGCTGCGCATGGCGTGCGCCCTGGACGCGCAGACCGACGGAGTCCCGAGCACCAAGGGCTCGCTATGAGTGTGTGGGGTCTGACCCCGATCTCGATCGGCCCCGGCCAAAGCGCGGCATCCGCGAGATCGGGGTCTGACCCCGAATTGGATGCATGATCGCGGTCGTTGACTATGGCGTGGGCAACCTGCGCAGCGTGTCCAAGGCGCTCGAACGCGTCGGCGCGGACGTGCGCGTGACTTCCTCGACGAGCGAGATCGACGCGGCCGCTGCCGTCGTGCTGCCGGGCGTAGGCGCCTTCGCGCACTGCATGAACAACCTGCTCGGTGCCGGACTCGAACGCAGCGTCCGCGCCGCCGCCGCCTCGGGCCGGCCCTTTCTCGGCATCTGCGTCGGCATGCAGATCCTTTTCGAGGAAAGCGACGAGTTCGGCCGCGTCGAAGGGCTCGGCATCCTGCCGGGCCGCGTGCGCCGTTTCGAGCCTGACGACGCATCGCTGAAGGTACCGCACATGGGCTGGAACGAGCTGCAGATCCGCTGCCGCGCGCCGCATCTCGAAGGCATCGCCGACGACGCGCGTGTGTACTTCGTGCACTCGTACTATGTCGACACTCCCGATGCGTCAGTGGTCGCGACCACCACGAACTACGCCGTCGACTTCGTCTCCAGCGCCTGGCGCGACAGCATCTTCGCGACGCAGTTCCACCCGGAAAAGAGCCAGGCAACCGGCCTTGCGATCCTGGCCAACTTCGCGCGCCTGGCTGCCGGACGCCGCGCGGCCTGAAGAGCGTCGATGCTGATCCTGCCCGCGATCGATATCCGCGGCGGCCGCTGCGTGCGCCTCGTACAGGGCGACTACGCACGCGAAACCGTGTTCGCCGATGATCCCGGCGCAGTGGCCGCGCGCTGGCTGGCCGAAGGCGCCCAAGCGATCCACATCGTCGACCTCGACGGCGCGCGCGACGGCACCGTCACCAACCGGATTGCCGTCGAAGCCATCGTGCGCGAAGCGCTGCGTGCCGGGCGCCGCGTGGTCACCGAGCTCGGCGGCGGAATCCGCGACCTGGCCGGAATCGAGGCGTGGCTCGAAGCCGGACTGACGCGCGTGATCCTCGGGACCGCAGCCGTGCGCGAGCCGGATCTTGTCAGCGATGCCGCGCGGCGCTGGCCCGGCCGCGTCTGGGTCGGCATCGACACGCGCGGCGGCAAGGTCGCCGTGCAGGGCTGGCTGGAGACCACCGACGTCGATGCGCTCGAACTGGCGCGCGAGATGGAAGCGCGCGGCGCCGGCGGCATCGTCTTCACCGACATCGACCGCGACGGCACCGGACGCGGCGTTGCGGTGGAATCGACCGCGCGGCTCGCCGATGCGCTGTCGATCCCCGTGGTCGCATCCGGCGGAGTGCACTCGGTCTCCGACATCACGCGGCTTCGCAAAGCCGCCGGCAGCGGCATCGAAGGTGTCATCGTCGGCCGCGCGCTGTACGACGGCGCGGTCAGGCTCGACGAGCTGATGCGGGCCGCTGACTAGGAACATGCTCGCCAAACGCATCATCCCCTGTCTCGACGTCAAGGACGGCCGCGTCGTCAAGGGCGTCAACTTCCTCGGCCTTCGCGACGCCGGCGACCCCGTCGAATGCGCGTCGCGCTACGACGCCGAAGGCGCCGACGAGCTGACCTTCCTCGACATCACGGCCAGCCACGAAAAGCGCGGCATTATCCTGGACGTCGTGCGCCGCACCGCCGAGCAGGCCTTCATGCCGCTGACGGTGGGCGGCGGAGTGCGCACGGTTGATGACATACGCGCGCTGCTGCACGCCGGCGCCGACAAGGTCTCGATCAATACCGCCGCCGTTGTCGATCCGGACTTCGTCGCGACCGCGGCGCGGGCGTTCGGTGCGCAGTGCATCGTGGTCGCCGTCGACGCCCGGCTGCGCGCAGGCCGGACGCAGATTGCATCGGCCGACCAGGGCGGCGGCGTGAGCGGCAAGCCGCCGTGGGCGGCGCGCTATCCCGAGCTGCTGGTCGACGACGCCAGCAGCGCGGGCTGGGAGATCTACACGCACGGCGGCCGCAGGCCCACCGGCATCGACGCCGTGAAGTGGGCGCGTCGCATGGAGGAGCTCGGCAGCGGAGAGATCCTGCTGACCAGCATGGACCGCGACGGCACCAAGGCCGGCTACGACGTGGAGCTGACCCGTGCGGTTGCCGAAGCGGTCGGCGTGCCGGTGGTCGCCTCGGGCGGCGTCGGCAGCCCGGAGCACATGTACGAGGGGCTCACCGCCGGCAAGGCCGACGCGGTGCTGGCGGCGTCGATTTTTCACTACGGCGAGCACACGATCGGCGAGGTGAAGAGGTATCTCGACGGCCGCGGCGTCTGCGTGCGGTTCTAGGTCTTTTTGGGGACTGTCCCCGTATTCGAGAAGCGGGGACGTCCCGATTTATCGAATTGAGGGACAGTCCCCTTCGGGGACAGTCCCTGGGAGGAACGCATGGCTGCTCTCGACGGAATCCGCATCGTGGATCTGACGCAGTGGGAAGCCGGCACCTCGTGCACGCAGCTTCTTGCCTGGCTCGGCGCCGACGTCGTCAAGGTCGAGCCTCCCGAAGGCGAGCCGGGCCGCCGGCTGATCAACGAACGGCCCGACGCCGACTCGATCTACTTCCTGCTCTTCAATGCCAACAAGCGCTCGGTCACCATCGACCTCAAGCAGGAGCGCGGCCGCGAGCTGCTGCGCCGCTTGATCGCCGGCGCGGACATCGTCGCCGAGAACTACGCGAGCGGTGTGCTCGAGAGCCTCGGCTTCAGCTACGAGGCGATGAAGGCGATCAAGCCCGACATCATTCACGCATCGGTCAAAGGCTTCGGTTCATGGGGGCCCTGGGCCGACTACAAGAGCTTCGACATGATCGGGCAGGCCACCGGCGGCGTACTGGCGGTGACGGGCACGCCCGAGACGCCGCCCCTCAAGCCCGGCGTCACCTTCGGCGATACCGGCGCCGGTCTCACGCTCGGCATCGCGGTGCTGGCCGCCTACATCGAACGGCTGCGCACCGGGCGCGGCCAGTCGGTGGAAGTCTCGATGCAGGACGCGATGTTCAACTTCATGCGCTCGGCGCTGGTTGCGCACTACCTGACCGGCGGGATGCCGGCGATGCGCTACGGAAACCGCATGGGCCTGCTGTGTCCGACCGACCTCTACCCGACCAGGGGTGGCGGCCCCAACGACCACATCTACATGATGATCTCGACCCTGCGCATGTGGCACGCGCTGCTCGATGTGATCGGCCGCAGCGACCTCAAAGGCCACGACGACTACGAAGACCAGCGCCTGCGCGGTAACCAGTGGGACGAGGTCTCGGCGATGATCTCCGGCTGGACCAGGCAGTACGACAAGTTCGAGGCGATGCGCATCCTCGGCGAGGCGGGCGTGCCGTGCGGCGCGGTCATGGACACTGGCGACCTGTTTCGCTGCGAGCATTTGCGCGCGCGCGGCATGATCGCCGAGATCGACCACCCGGTGCGCGGCCGCATGGAGGTGCCGTCGACGCCGATCAAGATGGGCGGCGTGGCCGAGGTCGCGATGCGCGCGGCGCCGCTGCTCGGCGCGCATACCGACGAAGTGCTCGCCGGGATCGGCTGCAGCCCCGCCGAGATCGCCGACCTGCACGCCGCCGGCGTGGTCTGAAATCGGGGACAGGTACCTTTCGCCTTTGTGCGCGTCACAACCCGGGCGCGACGATCGGAAAGGCGAAAGGTACCTGTCCCCGATTTACGATCAGACCGCTGACCGCTCGTTCTGCACGGAAGAAAGTCGGACGGACACGCCGTTCAGGATGGACTGCCCGACCATGCCCTCGACCTTCGCGTCGTCGGTCCAGTCATTGACCGAGACCCCGGCGTTGGCGCCTGCCACCTTCTGCCAGCGCGCGGCCGAAGCGTGGCCCCAGCCGTGCGGCAGGCTGACGACGCCAGGGCGCATCTCGTCGCTGACATGCACGCGCACCGGCGCGCGGTGCACGCGGCTGGTCAGGATCGCATCGCTGCCGTCGGTGACGCCGGCGCGGGTCGCGTTGTCCGGATGGACGAGCAGCACACAGCGCGCCTTGCCCGAGACCATAGCCGGCAGGTTGTGCATCCACGAGTTGTGGCTGCGCAGGTCGCGGCGGCCGATCAGCAGCAGCTCGCCGGCGTCGGGCTCGACCGCAATCGCTCTCATCAGCGTGTCGAACTCGTCGAGGAACGGCCGCGCACCGGCGTGGATGCGGCCGTCCTTGTGGAAGATCCGCCGCGCAACGCCTTCCTCGAGCGCGCCGAGGTCGATGCCGTGGGTCGCCTCGCGCAGCTTCTTCATCGACAGTCCCTTCGACCACGGCAGGAACTTGTCGCCGTGAGGTCCGAGCCGCAGCAGCAGATCGGCGATCGTGGTTGGGTCGAGCTTCCAGCCCAGCGGTTGGGCAGCGCGGTAGAGCGCATCGAGCGGACCCATGCCGAAGGGGCCGCCGCCGAGCCTTAGCGTCAGCTCGTGCAGGATCTCCCAGTCGGCAAGCTCGCCGTTGCGTTTGGAGACCACCGGCGGCGACCAGCGCGCGACGTTGCGCGTGGCGATCATCGACACCACCGTGTCGATGTGGTCCTCGGCCAGCGACCAGGCCGGCGGCAGGATCACGTCGGCGTGCCGCGTGGTCTCGTTGATGTAGATGTCGATCGACACCATGAAGTCGAGCCGCTCGATCGCGGCCACCACGCGCCGTCCGTTCGGCAGCGACAGCGCAGGGTTGCCGGCATAAGTCACCAGCGCGCGCACCTGTCCGGGCCCTTCGGTCTCGATCTCCTCGGACAGGCAGGCCGCCGGCAGGTCGCCGAGGGTTTCGGGCAGCTTGCGGACGCGGCTGTGCCAGCGCGCATGGCCGTCCATGCCGCCCGCATCGGTCAGCATCGCGGCATCGAGCGCCGGAGTCGGGAACATCGCGCCGCCGGTCGCACCGAGGCGGCCGGTCACGATGTCGAGCAGGTCGCCGGCCCAGGTGGCCAGAGTTCCGAAGCGGTTGTTGCAGACCCCGATGCGCGTGTAGGCGACCGGCCTGGACGCGGCGACGAATTCGCGCGCGATGCGCTCGATCACTTCGATCTCGACGCCGGCATGACGCGCGGCCGCTGCCAGATCGAGGCAGGCAAGGCGTGAGGCAACTTCCTCCCAGCCGTCGAGCATTGATCTTACGGCAGCAGGAATTCCGTGCGCGTCGACGATCCGGCGAACCAGCGCCAGCAGGAACGCCGCATCGCCGCCGGGACGGATGCGGACCAGCTCATCGGCGTCGCGCGCCGTCTCGCTGCGGCGCGGATCGACGACGACGATCTTGCCGCCGCGCTCGCGGATCGCACGCATGCGTGCCTTCACGTCGGGACCGGCCATCGCGCTGCCCTGCGAGATGAAAGGATTGGCGCCGATGCACAGGAAGTAATCGGTGCGGTCGATGTCCGGAACCGGAATGACGAGCGAGTTGCCGTAGAGGTAGTGCGAGGCCGCGAAGCGCGGGCTCGTGTCCTGGCTGCCGGCGCTGTAGGAGTTGCGGCTGCCGAGCGCCTTCTGGAATCCGTTGCGCATCAGCACGGCGCCGTGGTTGTGCGTGATCGGGTTGCCCATGTACGTCGCGATGGCGTCGGCGCCGTACTGCCCCCGGATCGCGGTCAGCCGTTCGGCAACCAGGTCGAAGGCTTCATTCCAGGAGATCGGCTCGAAGTCTCCGTCGGCCCGGCGGCGCATCGGTGTGCGCAGGCGGTCCGGATCGTGATGCACGGCACCCATCGCCATGCCTTTCGGGCACACGTAGCCCTTCGACCAGACGTCGTCGTGATCCGGGCGGATCGATACGATGCGCTCGTCCCCCGGCGTTCCGGCAACTTCGAAGGTCAGTCCGCAGGCGGCCTCGCAGAGCGAGCAGCTGCGGAACACGGTGCGGGTCGGCGTGTCGCTGACGCTCTGGCTGTCGTTGTCGGCTTCGACGTCGGGCGGTAG
>Ga0247727_10015245_pt1 | contig 12641 bp, 8 predicted proteins | sample WisWelCaveWW1625_FD_202498 | JGI IMG/M metagenome (GOLD analysis project Ga0247727, IMG submission 202498) | Biofilm microbial communities from Wishing Well Cave, Virginia, United States - WW16-25 | ecosystem: Environmental > Aquatic > Deep subsurface > Groundwater > Cave microbial mat | place... | reverse complement strand
GGATTTCTTCCAGGTCGTGCCATTGGGTCCGGAGCGCACCCGCATTCGGGCACGATCCTATGGCTTCCCGGATGATCGCCGCGAAATGCGGGCGGCGCGATTCCTGTGCGCGCGCCTGAATACGCGCGTGCAGGCGGAGGACGAAGTGCTCACCCGCTCGGTGCAGCGGGGCCTGTCGTCCGGCGCGTACACGCAGGGGATCCTGTCGGACAAGGAAATCGTGCTGGCGGGATTCCAGGACTGGATCCGCGCGCGGCTGCCGGTCACGAAACTGTTGCAGGCGCCGGCCCGCGGTTCGGTCGCCTCGCAAAACACCGTCCTCGCGTCCTGACACGCGCTCAGACTGCGCGCAGGTACCACTCGTAGTCGCGATCCGTGATCTGTGCATGGAAGCGGTCGCATTCCTCACGGCGGCAGGCGGCGTACAGATCGTGATATCGCTTACCGAGGTATTTCGGCAGGATTGAACCTGCTGCGAAGGCATCGAGCGCCGCTTCCCAGCGCAATGGCAACTCGGCCTTTTCCTCGATGACCGTGCCCTGGGCAACCATCGGACCCGGATCGCAGCGATTCGTGATGCCGTGATGAATCCCCGCGAGGATCGCGGCCATCACCAGGTAGGGATTGCCGTCCGCGCCGCCGGGACGGTGCTCGACACGCGTGTCCTCCGGAGCCGACAACGGGATGCGCAAGGCCACGCCGCGATGATTGCGGCCCCAGTTGGGTGCGAGCGGCACGAACAGCCCCGGCCGGAAGCGCCGGTAGGAGTTTGCGGTCGGCGCGAAGATCGCCATGGATTCGCCCATCGCCGCCGCGAGGCCGCCGATGGCGTGGCGCAAGGTATCCGAGAATGGCTGATCGGGACCCGAACCGGCGAACACATTGCGACCGGAAGCATCGGTCAGGCTGATGTGCACATGCAGGCTGCAGCCGGCCCATTCCGCAAAGGGCTTTGCCATGAAGCTCGCGCCCATTCCGTGCCGCCTGGCAACCGCCTTGACGGCGCGTTTCAGCAGAACGGCGTGGTCGCAGGCGAGCTCGGCGCTTGCGACATGATGCAGATTGACCTCGAACTGGCCGGGTGAGAATTCCTTGAGCGTCGCGCCGGCGGGAATATTCTGCGCTCTGCAGACGGAATAAAGTTCGGCCAGGAACGGGTCGACATCCTCGACGTCCTCCATGCTGCCGTACTGCGGCCCATCCTGCGCATGACGCGTGCCGGGTATGCGCCCGACCTTCGGCGTGGGGCGATCGCTGTCCGAATCGAGCAGATAGAACTCGAGTTCCGTCGCGGCGACGGCGGTCAGGCCCATGTCCTGCAGCGGCCGCGCGGCATGTCGAAGCACCTGGCGCGGATCGGCGAAAAAGGGCTGGCCATTTGAGTCCGCCATCGCGAGCAGCACTTGCGCGGTCGGCACCTGCGCCCAGGGCACCGGGGCGAGTGAGCCCGGCACCGCGGTCGAGATCGCATCGGGATCGCCGTCGCGGCCGCCATTGTCGATGCGCTCGAAGGTCTGGCCCTTGCTGTCGAGCAGGACGGTTGCGCTGCAGAAGTTGACGCCCTCCGCGAATGGCTTCGCGAACTCGTCGCGCACGATCCGCTTGCCACGCAGGATACCCAGCATGTCCGGCTGCAGGAGTTCGAGCAGCTGCGTGTCCGGGTGCCGCTCGAGATACCTCTGCAACTCGTCCGCGACGCGCTTGCCGGTCTTGCTCATGAACTCTTCCCCATGCGCCACGCGACTGCGGCCTTTGCTCCGTCCCGCTTCAGAATTTCGTTGAATTCGCGGGACTCGGCGGTCTCGGATGTCTCGATGATGACATCCAGCTCGAGTGCCTGCAGCAGGGCCTTGCGCATGCCGGCGATGTCGAGACTGCGGTTGATGGCCTGTTTCGTCAGCTTCACCGCCAGCGGGTCGTTGGCCGCAATGCGTCGTGCGAGTTCCAGCGTTTCGTCCATCAGGCGATCCGCCGGGACCACGCGATTGAGCAGACCCATATCGAGTGCGTCGGCAGCGCTGACGCGATCGTCGCCGGAGAGCAGCAGGTATTTGGCGCGTTTCGGCCCGGCAAGCCACGGCAGCAGCATCGTGACGATGCCGCTGCCGAATCGCACTTCGGGTGCGCCAAACCGGCAGTCATCCGACGCGATCGTCAAATCGCAGGCGAGCGCGAGCTCCATGGCGCTGCCGAGACAATAGCCATGCGCCGCAGCGACCGTTACTTTCGGGGAATCCCAGAAGCGCATGATGATGCGGAAATCGTTCTGCAGGGCACGACGGACGGCCGTCGGATCGGGCGGCCCCTCGTTGGCGACGCCCATGTCCAGGTCGAAACCGGCAGAAAACGCGCGGCCGGCGCCGGTGAGCACGATCACGCGAACCGCGGCGTCCGCCTCGGCGTCATCGAGCGCGTGGTCCAGCCCATCGATCATCGCGCCATTGATGGCATTGAGTTTGTCGGGGCGATTGAGTGTCAGAACGGCGAGCCCGTCGCGTCGTTCAGAGCGGATCAGCTCAGCGGTCATCGTGTCAGCTGAGTCTTCACAGCCGGCTGGGTCATGACAGCCGGAACCACGCGGACTTCGTCTGCGTATAGCTCTTGAAGCTGTCGAAGCACTTGTCGCGCGCATGACCGGACTGCTTGTACCCGCCGAACGGCTGGGTCATGTCCCCTTCGTCGAACGAGTTGATCCAGATCACGCCGGCCTCGATCCCGCGCACCAGCTTGAACGCCGTGTCGATGTCGCGGGTCCAGACACCGGCGGAAAGACCGTAGATCGTGTCATTCGCAATGGCGATGGCTTCATCGACGCCGTCAAACGGAATCACCGAGGCGACCGGCCCGAAAATCTCCTGGCGCGCGATTGTCATGTCGTTGCGCACGTCGGTGAAGAGGGTGGGGCAGACATAGGAGCCGGCATCCATGCCCTGCGGTGCGCCGCCGCCGAACTGCAGTCGCGCGCCTTCGCGCCGCCCGGTCTCGATCAGGCCCAGCACCCGTTGCTGCGCTTCGCGGGTTACGAGTGGGCCCATATTGGTCGCGGGATCCAGTGGATCGCCCGGCTGGAAGGCGTCCTTGCCAAGCTCGATGAATCGCTCGACGAATCGCTCGCAGATCGCGCGATCGACCAGCAGCCGCGACCCGGCATTGCAGACCTCGCCCATGTTCGAAAATATTCCACGGTACGCGGCGGTGACCGCGCGATCGAGGTCCGCCACGTCGGCCACGAACACCTGCGGCGACTTTCCCCCGCATTCTAGCGACACCTGCTTCATGTTCGACTGGCCCGCATACTGCAGGATCAGCTTGCCGACGTCGGTCGAACCCGTGAAAGTGATCTTGGCGACATCCGCGTGCAGCGCGAGCGCCCGGCCTGCCACCTCGCCGAGTCCATTCACGACATTGAACACCCCCGGTGGCCCGCCCGCTTCGACGAAGAGTTCCGCAAGCCTGAGGCAGCTCATTGGCGCCTGCTCGGCGGGTTTCAGCACGACCGTGTTGCCGGCCGCGAGCGCGGGCGCGATCTTCCAGGTCGCCATCAGCAACGGGTAGTTCCACGGCGAAATCGCGCCGACAACACCGAGTGGTTCGCGCAGGACCATGTGCATGACGCCGGCTTCCGTGCTCGTGACGGCGCCCTCGATCTTGTCGATGCACTCGGACATGAAGCGGATCGTGTCGATCACGGCCGGGAGGTCGCCCCCGACGACGTCGGCGATCGGCTTGCCCATGTCGAGGGTTTCCAACACGGCCAGGGACTCGGCCTGCTGTTCCACGAGGGCCGCGAAGCGATACAGGATTTCCATGCGTTGCCGCGGTGCCAGCCGCGACCAGTTGCCCGATCTAAACGCGCGCCGGGCAGCCGCTACCGCCCGGTCGATGTCTTCGGCGGTGCCGGCGGACATCTCGGCGAGCGGCTCGCCGGTCGCCGGATTGACGGTCGTGAATCGTCCGCCTTTGACCGCATCGACGAATCGGCCATCGATGAAGAGGCGTGTCTCGATCCGGGCGCGCGCCGTCTTTGCTACCGCCCGCCAGCGACCCTGATCATGCTCGGCCAGTGCTTGGAGATTCATCAGGCTTTCCTCACTTTTGCGACGACGAGTGCATCGACGATGACGCAGCCGTCCGCGTGCACGATCACGGGGTTCAGGTCCATCTCGCCGAGCAGATCGCCAAGATCGGCGACCAGCGCCGAGAATCCCGCGGCGCCGCGACAGAATTCATCCACCGCCAGCCTGCGCTTGTGGCGGTGACTGTGGAGCAGCGGGGCGAGTCTCAGGCAGTCCACCATACGCCGCGCCGTCGCGGCGTCAAATGGCGGCAAGGCATAGACCACGTCAGCCAGTGCCTCGACATGCAGCCCGCCAAATCCGAGCAGCACGACGGGCCCGAACTGGTCGTCGTGGATCATTCCGAGCAGCATCTCCACGCCCTGCGCCTCGATCATCGGCGCCACCAGCACGCGCGGATCGATCCGGCTCGCCAGATCCTGGTAAGCGGCGATCAATGCCGCCTCGTCCTCGATGCCGAGCCGCACGCCATCGCGGTCGGACTTGTGGTCGATCCCGCGCATGGCGGTCTTCAGAACAACGGGGTAGCCGAACTCGCGTGCGGCAGTACGCGCCGCGGACTCGCTCTCGACGATGCGACCCGGATTGGCGGGAAGTCCGAAGTCGCGCAGCAAATTCATCGCGTCGCATTCGTCGATTTTCGTGCCGTCTGCGAGCCGGGCCCGCCATGCGGCGAGTGCGGCCGCCGGCAGTTGCAACATCCGCTCGTGGTCGCGCGCCACATGGTCGCGGTAGTCGAGCAGGCAGCCTGCGCCGCGCAGGAACGAGGAGACGCCGTCGAGAACCGGAAACCCTTCGCGCGTCGCCGTGATCACCTGCGGGTCCGTGCCAGTGCCTTGGGCGTTGGCAACGAGGAATGCGGGCTTGCCGGAGGCTCGGTGCCCCGCGCGCAGGTAATCCAGATAGCTGTGATGAATCCCGCCGCCCGGGGCGCGATCGTGGATCACAGCCCCGAAGGCCGCCCCCGGATCGCACATCAATGCGGCAAAGCACTGCTGCATTCCGACGTGGTAATCCGGCCCGCCCGTGCTCCAGGCATCGAGCGGGTTGATCGGCGGCAAGCCCGGGTCCAGCAGCGACGCGAGCTTCGTCGTCGTGGCGGAAGAAAGTTGCGTGAGCGGGACTCGAGCATCATGCGCGAGATCGATCAGCAGCTGCCGCTCGCCGCCCGAGTCGTGCAGTGACACCAGACCGCCGGCCGCGACCGGATGCGGCTGCGCAAACATGATCATCGCCGTGGCGAGCTGGTCCATGTCGTCGACGCGTTGCACGCCATACCGGTCGAACAGCGCTTGATACACGGCGTCCTCGCCGGCGATGGCGCCCGAGTGCGATACGGCCAGCCTGGCAGCGAGTTCCGTGCGCCCGACCTTCAGTACCACGATCGGTATCCCGCGCTTCTGCGCTTTCTCGAATGCGCGCACGAGTCCCCTTGGATTGCGCGCCGTTTCCATGAACAGGCCGACGACCTTTGTCGTCGGCTGATCGAGCGCAAAATCGAGGTACTCGTCCATCGTGACGGCCAGTTCCTGACCGGTCGAGACCACCAGATTGAAGTCGATGCGCTCCTCGCTGTCGACGATGCCGCACATGCCCGAGCCGGAGTGACTGATGTAGGCGACATTTCCGCCGCGCGCATGCATCCGGGTCTGGAAACCGCAGGCCCAGATGCCATCGGCGAAATTGTAGAAGCCCATGCCATTGGCGCCGCAGACCAGCAGCCCGGATTCGCGAATCTTCGCCAGGACACGATCGCGGAGCCTCGGCTCACGGTCGTCCGTGAGCAGCAGCGAGGACATCACAGTCGCGGCGCGCGCGCCATGGGCGATGACATCGTCGAGCGCCGCCTCGATGCGCGCATCGCTGATAGCAAATATCACGTGCCCGACCGGTTCCGGCAGGGCCGCGAGCGACGGAAAGCACGGCACACCGCAAACCGACGTGTAGCCCGGATTGACCGCGAACAAAGGACCCTCGAATCGTCCCCTGAGGAGATTCTCGACGGTCGTGCGGCCAACGGTACCGACGCGCTCGGTTGCACCGAGCACGGCGATGGAGCGGGGACGGAGCAGTGATTCCAGCCGATGCGGCATGCAGGCTCCGCGCCCCGGCGGCGATCAGAAATCCGCTGCGGGTGTTGCGCGGCGACGCGGCGGATCGAAGAATGCGCCTTCGACCACGCGGCAACGCGCCATCACGCGCGACCACTTGAGTTCGCGCTGGTAGTAGATTTCCGCCCAGAGCTCGTCACCCGGCCTACCCCAGGGCATGTGCATGGACGCGAGGGCGATGTTCGACTTCGCGGACGGCGACCATTCCGCCGACGTGACGGTGCCGACGACATTGCGCTTGCTGTCATAGACGTACGCCGAGCGGGCGGGCTTGTTGCCCTCGACGTCCAGCCGCACCAGTCGGTAGCGCGAGCCACGCCGCTGCTCCTCGAGCAGGGCGCGGCGGCCATTGAAATTGGGCTTGCTGAAATCGACCAGCCGGCCGAGATCGAGTTCGAATGGCGAGCGTGATCGGTCGAGGCGTATCGCCTGGTCGGCCGGCAGGAAGTCGACTTGCGCCTGGATGAAACCGGCCTCGATGCGCGCCACTTCGAGTGCATGAGTCCCCATCGGGCGGATGCCGTGATTCGCACCCTTGGCGAACAGGGCGTCCCAGAGCTCGAGCGCCCGCGCCGGCTCGATCCAGAGCTCGTAGCCGAGATCGCCCGTGTACCCGGTCCGCGAGACCATCAGTTCGCTGCCGGCAAACGGAAAATAAGCGATGCCGAATGGAGCGATGCGCTCGACGCCGCTGCAGCCGATTGCCTTCAGCACGGCGCAACTGGTCGGTCCCTGAAAGGCGAGGGCGGCGACGTCGTGCGTGTCCTCGACGATCGACACGTCGAAGCCGTGAGCCGAGCGTGACAGCCAGTCCAGCTGGCGCTCCTGGGAACACAGGCGGTAATCGCCTTCGCGCAGGTGGAACACCGTCCCGTCGTCGATGACCTGTCCGTTGTCGTCGCACCAGACGCAGTAGCCGACCTTTCCCGGCTTGATCTTGGCGACGTCGCGGCTGATCAGGCGATTCAGGAATGGCAGTGCATCGGGACCCGTGATGCGGTGCTTCGTCATCGGCGTCAGGTCGAACACCGCGCAGGCATTGCGGATCGCCGCGTATTCCAGTGCCTGGTCGAAATACGCATCGGCCGTCGTATAATCCTTCCACCGGTGCCATTCGTTCAGCGTGTTGAGCTGCGACGTGCGCGGATGGAATGGCGTCTGGTAGACCGCCGTCTTGAAATGTTCCTTGTGTCTCATGCCGCGCGCTCCGCGCCGAGGACCGCCCGGGCCGCATTCCTGCCGGCGGATCCCATCACACCGCCGCCCGGGTGGCATCCGGCACCGCACAGGAACAATCCGTTTACCGGCATCGCGTACTGGGCCGCGCCCGGAACCGGCCGCAGCATTAGGAACTGGTCGAGTGCCAGTTCGCCGTGGTGCCAATGACCGCCGGTGATGCGGAATTCGCGCTCGATGTCGGCCGGCAGCAGCATCTCCGACGCGACGATCTGGCCTCGAAGTTTCGGGGCGTAGCGCTCGAGCACGCCGAGCGTCCGCTCGAGAAACCCGGCGCGGGCACTGTCGCTGCTCGCACGAGGATCGAATGGCGCGTATTGCACGATCGCCGACAGCACCTGCCTGCCCGGCGGCGCCAATGTCCGGTCATGGATGCTGGGTATCGTGATCTCGAGCACCGGATCCGGCGAGCACTCGCCGTACTTCGCGTGATCGAATGCGCGTTCGATGTAGCCAGCATCCGGTGCGATCACCAGGCGCTCGCCGGCGCGCAATGCCGAGAGCCGCGTAAAGGTGGGAAGCCCGTCGAGGGCAAGGTGCAGCTTGGCTGCCATGCCCTTGGAACGGAAATGGCGGACCCGGTGCACGAATCCTGTTTCGAGATGTCGGGCGCCCAGCAACTGCAGCAGTGTGCGCGCCGGATCGGCATTCGAAATCACCGTGCCGGCCTTCTGCATCTCGCCACTCTCGAGTTCGACGCCTGAAACCCGGTCGCCTTCCTGCGTGATGCGCGCGACGGGACTGGAGGTCCGAATCGTCGCGCCGCTCTCGCGCGCCGCCGCTGCGAGCGCCTCGCTCACGGCGCCCATGCCGCCTTCCGGCAGCGACAGGCCGCCAACCACGCCCATCGCCCGGCCGCTCAATCGATGCAGCAGTGTCAGGACCGAATTGTTCGAGCGTGGCCCGAGATTCGTGCCGAGCACGGCGTCGAGTGCAAGGGCGCCCTTCAGGAGCGGCGTCTCGAATGTCTCTTCGAGGACGTCGAAGATGTTGATGCCGGCGATCCGCAGGAACTCGCGCATCGCGTCGCGCCCGAGCCGGCGGATATCCAGGCCCAGCATCGCCGCAGCGATGACTTCGGATCGGCCGCCGCCGGCGATCCGCGGAGGGCGCCGGTTGTGCTGCTTTCCGAGTACCCGTGCGAACCGCAGCATGCTGGCGTGATAATCGGCGAGCGCCGCGCGGTCTACATCTGGAAGCAGGCCTGCCTCGAGCAGGCCTCCATTGAGCACGAGATGGTCGCCCTCCGTGGCGAGGGCGACTGTCCGAAGATTGGCGTGCGCCGTCTTCAGGCCGTGCGTCTCGAGCCTGAGTTCACGGCTGATCCGGGCGTCCAATTGATAACAAACATGAGCGCAGGCGGAGACGCGGTATCCCGGCGCGAATTCCCGCGTGATCGCGGCGCCGCCGACCCGGTCCGAGGCCTCGAGCACCAGCACTTCGCGCCCGGCTCTCGCGAGATAGGCGGCGCAGACGAGGCCATTGTGCCCCGCGCCGATGATGATGACCTGGCTGCGATCAATCATCCTGCCAGCCCTCGGGCACGAGTTTCGGCCGCTGCAGATCGAGCAGTATCTCGCGCGCGGCGTTGGCGCCTGGCGCCGCCATGACACCGCCGCCGGGATGGGTGCCCGAGCCGCACATGTAGAAGCCCTTTACCGGGCCGCGGTATTGCGCATAGCCCGGGAATGGCCGGTTGAACAACAGCTGATCCATGGTCAGTTCGCCCTGGAAAATATTGCCCTCGGTCAGGCCGACCTCGTTCTCGAGTTCGCGCGGCGTGCGCACTTCGACGTGACGGATCAGCGACTTGAAATTCGGGCTGTAGCGCGCAATCTGGTCGAGCACGGCGTTCTTGAATCCATCGCGGTCCTGGTCGGTCCAGTCGCGGCCGTGGATCTTCGGCGGCACGTACTGCACGAACACCGACATGAAGTGCTTGCCAGCCGGCGCCATCGTCGGATCGGTCATCGACGGGATCAGCAGGTCGAGATACGGCTCTTTCGACCAGCTGCCATTCTTCCAGTCGTCGTAAGCGCGCTCCATCTTCTCGAGCGAATCGAGGAAATGAATGTCGCCGAAGCGCAGCGGATTGTCGCGGCCGAGCGCCGTAAACTCCGGCAGCCCGTCGAGCGCGATATTCAGCTTGCCGGAAGAACCGCGAATCTTGAAATTGCGCGCGCGCCTGACGAATTCTGGCTTGAGGTCGCCTTCGTCGAACAGCTTGGTGAACGTGCGCTTCGGATCGAGATTCGATACGACGATCTTTGCCCGGTATTCGTTCCCATTCGCGGTGGCAACGCCGGTGACCCGGCCACGCCTGATGATGACGCGCTCGACCGGCGCATCGGTCGCGATCTCGCCGCCGAACGACTTGAACGAGTTCGCGATTGCCTTCGAAACCGCGCCCATGCCGCCACGGGCGAAACCCCAGGAGCCGATCGATCCGTCGACGTCGCCCATATAGTGATGCAGCAGCACGTAGGCCGTGCCCGGCGAGTACACGCCCATGGCCGAGCCGATGATGCCGCTGCCGGACAGGTGCGCCTTGATGAGATCGGACTCGAAATACTCGCCGAGGAAATCGGCGATGCTCATCGTGTAGAAGCGCATCGTGTCATAGATGAATTGCTCGCCGAACTTCGCGAACTCGCGGCCGAGATAGATCAGCTCGCGGATGTCGCGCGGCTTCAGCGAAGTCGGATCGGGCGGAGTGCGGAGCAGCAGCGGGCGGATGAACTTGCACTGGCGCATCACATCGGTCGAGTAGCGATGGTAGGCGTCGGCATCGCGGGGATTGTGCCGAGCGAATTCCCGGCGCTGCACGTCGTGGTCAGTGTAATTTCCGAGGACATCCCCGGTCCTCGTGATCGTCACGCCGCCGCCGTACGGCACGACCTGCAACCCATGGCGCGCCAGCTCCAGGTCACGGAAAAGTTCCGGCCGCAGCAGGCTGCACACGTACGAGCAGTTCGAATAGATCCAGCCCTCGTGGATTTCGCGGCTGACCGCGGCGCCGCCGATCCAGGGGTTGCGCTCCAGCACGAGGACCTTGAGGCCGGCGCGCGCTAGGTACGCGGCGTTGGTCAGGCCGTTGTGACCCGCGCCGACGACGATCGCATCATAATTCGTCACGTTCGATGACCGCCTATCCTGCGCAATGCGCGGGCCCCGGGCTTTGCGCCCTGTTCACGACGCGATCCACCGCGGTCTCGAAGCGCTCGAGCGTTTCCACGAGGCAGCGCTCGTCGTGCGCCTCGCAGACGAACCAGGGTTCGCGTGAGTCCGGTTCGCAGAGCACGCCGAGATCATGCAACTCGGGTGCCAGTGCCTCGTAGAAAGTGTAATCGCTGCTGGCCCAGTCGCGATAGTTGCGCGGCGGCTGCTCGCTGAAGAACAGGCCGCTCATCGACGGATGCCCGCTATAAGAATGCTTGATACCGCGCTGCGAGAGAACCTGACTCATGCCGGCGCGTAGCCGGGTGCCGTACTCCGCGATCGTCTGCAGGGCCGGTGTTTCGCCGATGATCTGCAGGGTCTTCTCGGCCGCGGCCAATGCCACGGAATGGCAGGTGTAGGTGCCGCCGTGCACGACGCCGTCGCCGAAGCGCCGCATGATGTCCGCCCGTCCGGCCAGCGCCGATATGGGATAGCCATTGCCCATCGCCTTGGCGAATGTGCACAGGTCGCTCTTCACGCTGAACAGCTCCTGGACGCCGCCCCGCGCCACGCGGAACCCGGTCTTCACTTCGTCGATGATCATCACGATGCCGTAGCGGTCGCAGAGGGCGCGGGCGTCGCGCAGGTATTCGCGCGTCGCCGAGATCGAACAGCAGTTGCCCATGATCGGCTCGATCATGAATGCCGCGATCTCGTGGCCATAGGCCTTGAAGACACTCTCCAGGCGGTCGGCGTCGTTCATCGGCACGGCATGCAGCAGCGCGCGCAGGATGCCCGGCACGCCGGCGCTGTAGGGGACCAGGTGCGGCTCCCCGGCGGCCGGACGCCAGTCCTCGATCGGCGTGTACCACAGCGCGGCGTCGAAGACGCCGTGATAGCCGCCCTCGACGACGACATACGAGTCCTTGCCGGTGTGCGCGCGCGCGAGCCGGAGCGCCGCCATGACCGCCTCGGTCCCGGAGTTCGAGAATCGCACCAGTTCGGCCGCCGGCACCATCCGCGCAATGCGCTCGGCGACGGCATACTCGCGCTCCGTCGACAGCGCGAAGACACCGCCGATCCCGATGCCGGCGCGGGCCGCTTCGTCGACCCGTGGGTCCGCGTAGCCGAGGATGCAGGGGCCGTACGCCATCCGGTAATCGATGTACTCATTGCCGTCGATGTCGCGGAGGCGAGCGCCCTTGCCGGACGCGGCATAAATGGTCTTGTCTTCGCCCCAGTAACGGAAGTTCGATGAGACGCCAAGCGGCAGTCGGGTGACCGCTTTTTTGAAGTGCGCGTTGGACTTGCTGAGGCTGCGTGTCATGGCCGTTGGCCTCCTGCCGTGCGCGCCGGAAACGCGCCCCACAGGGTCCCACAAACAGGGGGTCCGCGTCCATGCCAAATGAATAACCATTCATTCATTGAATTGTCGCAGGAACGCGCTAAGATGGTGCCCGGACCGCGGCGACAAGACGTACTAAATCCCTGATTTATAGGAAGTTTCTCTGAAGAAGAAACGGTCGCGGAGGGCGGCTGGGCGGCGCCGCACGGCGCCGCCGGCGGAGCGTCGCGAGCAGCTGATCAAGGCGACGATTCGTTGCGTCGCGAATCACGGTCTCGCGGACACCACCATCGCGACGGTCGCGCAGGAGGCGTGCTTAAGCCAGGGGATCATCAACCTGCATTTTCGAAGCAAAGAAGGGCTCCTGACCGAGACCCTGCGCTACCTGGCCGACGAGTACCGCAGTGCCTGCCGCGAGGCGGCAGCCGTGGCAGAAGCCTCGCCCGCGGCAGGCCTGCAGGCGATTGTCGAGCTCGACTTTCGACGCAACATCTGTGCCCGGGACAAACTCGCCGTCTGGTTCGCGTTCTGGGGTGAACGGAAATTCCGTCCCACCTACCGGCGCATCTGCGCAGAGCGGGACAAGTCGTATGACGACATGGTGCGCGTGATGTGCGCGAGGCTTTGTGAGCAGGGTGACTATCCTGACGTGGAGCCGGCGCTGATGGCCGACGGTCTTTCGGCGCTGACGATCGGCCTCTGGCTCGACCTGCT
>Ga0247727_10015244_pt1 | contig 12641 bp, 11 predicted proteins | sample WisWelCaveWW1625_FD_202498 | JGI IMG/M metagenome (GOLD analysis project Ga0247727, IMG submission 202498) | Biofilm microbial communities from Wishing Well Cave, Virginia, United States - WW16-25 | ecosystem: Environmental > Aquatic > Deep subsurface > Groundwater > Cave microbial mat | place... | reverse complement strand
CGGCGCTACTTCGAGGAGTTCGGTGATCCGCTGCGCCAGCCCCTCCCCCGTCGGGAACCGGCTCGCCGGGTCCTTGTGGAGGAGCTGCATGACCAGCTCATCCAGCGCGGCCGGGACGGCGGGATTGATGGTCGAAGGCCGCGCCGGGACGGTCTTGATGATCGCCCGCATCGTCGCAACGTCGTCGCTCTCGCGCGCGACGGGCGCACGTCCCGTGAGCAGCTCGTAGAACATGTAGCCGACCACGTAGAGCTCGGTGGCTGGCGTGGTCTCGAACCGGTCGTTCGATTGCGCGAAGGCCCACAGGCAATACTCGGGGGCGAAGCAGGCGAACGTGCCTACCATCGTTCGAGCGCGCGTGATCGTGTACGTCGAGGCCGGCCGCGCGATGCCCCAGTCGACGATGACCGGCTCGCCATCGGTGCGCACGAGAACGTTCGAGCATTTCAGGTCGCGGTGGAAGATGTCCTGGCGGTGGGCGGCGTGCAGCGCCAGCGCGATCGACCGGAAGACTTCGCAGATGCGGCGCAGCGACGGCCCCGTCTTGATGCGCCACCTGTCGAGCGTGCTGCCCTCGACGAAATCCATGACGATGAAGCCGCGGCCATCTTCGTCCGGCCAGCGATCGAAGGCATGGATCCTGACGATGTTCGGATGGCGGAGGGACTTCAAGGTGGCGATCTCGCGGTCGCCGCGCTCGTCCAGCCACTGCCGTTCCTCGGCAGCTTGGGAGGCGGCGGGCTCGTGCGCGAGCTTGAGCGCGTAGATCTTGTTTCCGCGGGCGACCTTGTAAAGGGCGCCGCACCCGCCATGGCCGACGCAGGTGCGGATCGGCTTGCCTTCGCGATCCACCGCGATCGGCAAGACTTCGTAGAAGCTGATCTTGGTTCCAGCTTCGAGCTCGACGATCTGCGTCCCGCTCATGCCTACCTCGAAGGGGCCGGCCGTAGCACTGGCGGTGAGGGGCGCCTATCGGTCGTTTTCAGGGCTCGAAATCGAGGGTTGCATGACGCGACCCGCCTTTTTCCAGGAGCGTGATCGACATCCGCTGGCCGCTCTGCTGCGCGGGCGTCTCGAACACCACGACAACTTTGGCGATTTCCTCGGGTGGCAGCGCCTTCAGATCCGTATCGAACGTGACGAGCTTCAGGGCCGCGGACTCGCTTCCACCCCGCAACTTCAGTTCAGGCCTGTCGAGTACCCAGACGCGGGATGGGTCGCGATTCTCGACCGTCAGGAGCAGGTACGACTGGCTGAATAGCCGGTAGAGGTGATGGACGCGCACGAGCAGTCGCGACTGCTTGTCCACCGCGTGCACCCGGTGGGACTCGAACGTGCGTGCCGCCGGCGACCCAGGCTCGTTCGTGAGCACGAGCGACGCGATCTTCGAGATGCCCGACGAACCGCCGCTGGCCTGGCACTCGTCGAGCGAACCCTGCAGGCGCGCAATGGTCTGCTTGAGAGCCTGGAGCGACTCGGGCGCGTGCGGCTTGGTCATCTTGAGTTCGACGGTCACCTGGAAGTCTGCCTCCGCGGTCGCGCCACGGAGGATGAAGGAGACCAGCGTTCCGTCCTCGAGACCGACCGACAACGGCACCACGGCGCCGGCGGGAAGCTCGGCCCTCGGCGAGAGAACCACGGTGTTCCGGTAGATCTGCGGCTTGTAGATGAACTTGTTCGGATCGGCGAGCCGCGTCGCGCCCTCATTGATGTTGAGCGGGAAGATGAGCGTCGTCGGCACGCCCGGCGCCAGGAACACCTCGGGGACGGCGGTCGACGTCTCGGGCGAGAACGTGAGCACACGGTTCGTAACCCGTCGTTCGACGTGAGGCTGCGGCCGCTGTGGCTCGGAACGCGCCGCGCCGCTGGCGGCGCCCAGTATGACTGCAAATGCAAGGCTACTTCGCATGTGCCGGTCCCCCGCTGGAGCTGATTCGCATCTCGGCCACCTCCAGCCCGTCGGGCCGGCTGCTGGTGCGCGGCACGATGCGCTGGACCAGCTCGACGGTGAGACGGTCATCCGTCGTAGACGCCTCGGCTGCGACCAGCAGACTTGCCATCCGGCGCGTCACGGTGGCACGCACGTGCAGGAGGGAACTCGTCCGTTGCACCAGGTCGATTGCCTCGATGACCAGCCGGGTCCGCACCTTGGCTGCCCGGTATGCGTCGAGCAGGTTCTTGGCCGCGGCGTCCGCTGCAACCCGCTCGCGCAGGATCGGGCTCATCAGCGCGAGCGCATCGGCCCACGCTCCGTCCACAGTCGACGAGTTCAGCGCGAGCGCGAGCTGCAGGAATTCGCGCGTGAAGTGCACGACGGTCGTGTCCGAAGGAAGCTGCCTCTGCTCGGCGAGAAACCGCACCAGTGCATCGCTGGCGATCTCGCGAGGCAAGTAGGTGCTCTTCCCGTTCGCCGCGACCAGCACGACGTCGGGCTCCCGCCTGGCGACGCGAACGCCCGCAACGATCGTCAGGGCGTTCAAGCAGAGCAGTGCCGCGATGACCCAGTCCTTCCATGCCGCCTGGCGTGCAAAGGCTGTCCAGACGGCAGGGGGCGAGCCCGGCGGCAGGGGCGAGTACTTGCCGAACATCAGTGGACGCCTGGGCTGTTCGAGGGCGAAGCTGAGGGTGCCACCGCCCTGGCGACGCCTGCCGCGGCGGTCGGATCACCACTGGCCGCTCGAACAGCCGCGAGGGCGCGCCTGGAAAGGGCGGTTCCCTTCTGGGCGATCGCCGCTGCGGTCTGCGCTCCGTGAGCCGCCGCGCTCTTGACGCTGCCGCCGACGAGCCTGCTGGCGAGCACCGGCGTAGCGATGGCCGACACGGTCATGAGGAGCGCGCTGGCCACCGTTGCCAGCGGCCCGGCGCCGGTGCCGAAGACGAGATGGCTCCCGAACGAGACGGTGATCTGCAGCAGCAGGCCGCTGATGATCGGCCAGGAGCAGAACGTGACGAACTCGGCGAACCACCTCGTGCCGGTATCGCTGTTCCGCGGCACGGCGCAGACCAGAGCCAGCGGACCGAGGATGTAGAAGAGCGTCACGAGCAGCGCCGCGAAGACGGTGACGACCCAGTTGATCACCAGGCCCAGCGCGGCGATCAGCGTCACGAGGCTGTCGAAGAGAAGGCCGCCCGTCAGCTTCCATGTCAGGTCCGTGCTGGTCTGCACGCGCTCTTGACCCGGGGCGACGGCCGGGGCCGCCGGCTCCTCGGCCTCCTTGCGCACGTAGAGACCCTTCAGGCGCGCGCGCTGATCCGTGACGAGCTTCTCGATCACGCTCGGCGGCGTGACCTGCGCGGCGAGATCGCTCGTGAGGTTGACCACGCTGCCGAAGATGGTCGTGTAGAACGTGAGCAGGAAGAGGAGCACGACCCAGCGCCAGGTGCAGGCGGCGTAGTCGCGAGCGTCGGTGGGCGCCTTCCCGAAGGCCTCCAGCAGGTAGCCGATCATGATGGCGACGACGAAGTACTTGCGCGCCGCGCCGAGGCTCGCCGTGGCCATGGACGCCGCGGCCCCGGATTTCAGATCTACGAACGGTGCCGCTGCGCCGAGCAGATGGGCGAGCATCACGGCCCCTCCGAGAAATGGAACCCCGGCCCCTCGATGCGGACCGGCTGGGACGGAAGCTCGTCCACCGCGTCGAGCAGCAACTTCGACCGTGCGACCGCCTCTCGCTTCTCGCGGGCTACCTCCTGAGCGAGGCGCGTCGCCTGGAGGCGATTCAGATCGCCGACGCGTTCCGTGAGCTCGACGAGTTGGTTGTAGGAACCGACTTGCGCCGCGAGCGCCGCCGCCTCGCATTTGTCGCGGTCCAGGTCATCGCGGCAGAGGCGCGCCATCTGGATGGTCTGCCCCGCGCGCGCGAGGTTGCGCGTCGTCTGCGCGTCGGTTCGCGCGATCGTCTCGGCAGCACGCTGCGCAGGCATGCTGGTCACCGGCGCGCCGAAAGCCTTCTCCAGCGAGCTCGCCACTTCCTGTGCGGTCAGCCTCCGCTCCAGGACCTCGCAGGGGTCCTCGCCGAAGCGTGGCGGCATCATCGGCTGGTTGCGCGCTGCCCAGTCGCCGGCTGTGACAGGGCCAGCTAGCGGCGGCCTCCGGTTCTGCGCCTCGGCCGCGGCGGCTGCTCGCGATTCTCGGTCGCGAAGGCAGAACCCGATCATCAGCTCGAGCTCGCCGGTGCCTTGCCCCCAGCTCTTGTAGCCCCACCGCGCCTCGCGGCCGATGAAGGCGGAGTTCGGGACCGCGGTCTCGACGATCGCCTCCAGCTTGGCCAGGTCGAGCCGCACCAGCGCGGCGAAGGCCTGCCGCGAGTCATCCGCGTAGCTCACGAGCCGCTTGGTCTCGGTGTACGTCTTGCGCATCTCACCGAGCTGCTCGTTCAGCGCTGCGAGGTTCTTCATGCTGTTCGCGACGAGCGTCACGAGCGCCGCGCTGTCGCTGTCCGGGATGAACAGCGTCGCCGCCGTGGCAGCGTAGGCCACCGCGAAGCAGCCCACCGCCAGGGTGACGGTCACCGGGATGCGAGATCGACGCATGAGGACTCCTCCGATCAGGCTACTTGCCGGGTCTGACGTCCGACCGCCCCGTGCGGGAATCGCGCGGCCAGCGCCTCCAGGACCTCGAGCCGTTCGAGGCGCGGGTTCTTCGCGGTCGCTTTCTCGATGAGCTCGCGGTCGGTCGGATCGGTCGTCAGGATCCAGTACGCGAGCGGATGCAGCGCGAGCCGTACCGTCGTCGAGATCCCGCCGTAGATGAGGAAGAAGTCGGAGTAGTGGCCCGCGCGCCGCTCGAGCGACCCGAAGGCCTCGGCGGCGCGACGCGAGAGCTTGAAGTAGCTGACGACGCGGTCCTGGCTCGCGCCCTTCCCGTGCTTGAGCAGGATCTTGATGTGCGCGTTGCCGATGATCGCATCGCCTACGTGCGAGTTGATGAAGTCGCCGAGGTTCTGCGAGATCATCCACATCGCCACGTCGAACTTGCGCATCTTGCGGTAGCAACCGGCGATGAACCTCTCGGCGACGGCGTCGGTCCCGAGGTACTCGTGCGCCTCGTCGATCTCGACGAGCGCGCGGTTGCGCCGCGCGGCAGCACGGTTGCCGATCGCCTGCATCACCGTGGCCATCGCGAGCTTCTTCGCGGTGGGGTTCTGGCTCACCTGCGCCAGGTCGAACGTGAGCAGCCGTGAATCGAAGCGGAGCGCCGATTCGCGATTCAGGAAGTCGCCATAGAGCCCGTCGCAGTAGATGTTCAGGCGCCGCGCGATCGACTGCGCGAGTTCGCGGTCCTGCGCCGTCGAACCGTACGCCGTGAGCGCGTCACGGAAATGCGAGATCAGCGGTCGTTCCAGGGGCCGCGACCGGAACCGACCCTCGTAGACGCCGCGCACGACGCGGGACACGAGGTCTGTCTCGACGATCCCGAAGCCGTCCTTTCCCTGGTCCGTCGAGCAGAGGTCGAGGAAGTGAACGACCTGCTCGATCTCGCGAGGGTCGATCTCGCTTGAGCCCTCCTCGACGATGCCCGAGTAGGCGAGGAACGGCGAGATCGATGTCCGCAGGCTCACCGGAAGGAACACCCCGCCCATCAGCTCGGTCAGCGGCCGCCAGCTTCCACCGTTGTCGACGAGGATCGCGTCGAGCCCGGACGCGAGCGCATCGAGCGTTAACGCGCCGAGCGAGACCGACTTCCCTGACCCGGTGTCGGCCGCGACCAGGCCGTGGTGCGACGCCGCCAGCGACTTGTCGAACAGGTCGAGCTTGAACGCCTCGCCGGTCGGCGTGCTCAGCAAGCTCATCGCGCGGCCGCAGCCACGCCAGGGCGCGAAGACCGGGAGGAAGTCGCCGGCATTCCGCGACGTACAACCCTTCTTGCGCACCTGGTAGCCCGCGCTGCCGGGCAGCATCGACAGGAACGCCGGCACCTGGGTGAGCTCCTCGTCGTACAGCTCCGAGTTGCCCATCGCATTGAACGCGGCCCGCGCTGCCTCGGTCTGAACGTTCAGCTCATCGAGCGACGGGGCCTCGAGCAGGAGGGTGACGGAGAGCTTGACGAGCTTCGACATCATGCTCGTCAGCTCGGCGAACAGCTCCTGGATGCTGTCCTGGTGCGCCTGGTCCGTGGTCTCCTGCTCGACGCTCTGGCCGCCCTGGAGGAACGGCAACGTGTTCTTGAGCGCGTCGACGAGCTTGTGGCGGACGTTGAGGTTCCACTTCGCCGCCGCCTGCGGCACGACCTGCAGGGCGACGGCGAGCGCGAAGCAGATCGGCTCCCGGGCCGCACCGCGCTGCAGCGCCAGCCCGAGCAGCGGCTCGTTCGCGAAGTAGTCTGTCCCGGCCTCGGGCAGGACTTTGAGCGTCAGCGCGCGCCGGAAGACATCGCCGTGCCTGAAGTGCCCGCGCGCATCTTCGATGCCCTCGTGACAGAGTTGCTCGGCCTCGGTGTACTCGCCGGCGCCCAGCCCCTGCTCTGCGCGCGCTCTCTCGTCCCAGAGATCGTCTCGAACTGTCACGCTCGGCGCAGGTAGCCCCTGTCGCGCGCGTGCCGGGTTGAGCAGTTCGTAGTGGAGTTGCCACACGTCGCGCGGCGTGAGTTGTCGCGCCTCGATCCCCAGTTGGCCGAGGCGGCCAGCGATGCGGTCTCGCAGGCCCGCCAGTTCGCGCAGTTGCTCGGCGTGCCGCTCGTCCGACAGCCTCTCGATGTTTGCGAACACGAGACGGCGCCCGAGTCCGCCCCTCGCCATCGACGCAAGGCTGACACCGCCTCGTGCGAAGAATAGGAACAACCGAGTGCGCCGCAGCTGCCGCGTGCGAAGCCAAGCCGCACGGCCCTCGGCATACTTCCGCAGTGCCGCGGGCTCAGCTAAGGCGCAGCCCGAGCCGTACTGATCGATCGCTTCCCCGGCGTCGGGCGTGACCCGGTACAGGAACAACAACGAGGTGCGCTCGTCGAGCCCCGACACGAAGCTGCGCAGCCCCTCACCGAGCGCAGCGATGCTCTCGTCGGGGTCGAAGCGGATGTCCTTCGTCCCGAGTTCCAGTGCGCCGACGTAGTCCAGCGCCGGCGTGATCACGGCCGTGACTCTGCCCTGGTCGACCGTGCGCCAGAGGGGGATCAAGTCGGCAAGCGGCAGCTCCCTCATTCCGGCCCTCGGCGAGGGACATCGCGGAACTGGAGGGGGGCATGCGGGAACCGCGGCGCACTGGCTCGGGCTGCAGGAGACAGATGGCCGCCGGCCAGCAGCCGCCGCGTCTGCCACGCCACCCATTGCTGGACGAAGTTGTCGGCCCGCCCTCGTCCAACCAGGCGCAGTGCGACGTATGCGCCGAGGACCACGCCGGCCGCGCCGAGCGGAGGCAGGCCGAGCATCGCCGGCCAGGCCACCGTCAGCAACGCAAGCGCCTCGCCGAGCGCAAGCCCGAACAGGGCGTTCCTCGCGTCGAGGTAGCGGTAGACCGGGGCGCGCGCCATCGACTACCCCGTCTGGAGCAGGTTCACCAGCGTGTCGGCTGAGCGGATGACGAAGAAGAGGAGCGCGCAGATGATCACCGCGTAGATCGCCCGCTGGACGAACTCGGGACGGAAGAAGGCCGCGGCGAGAGCGACCACCAAGGCCAGGATGCCCAGCGGCGCGATGATGTTGCGCGCCGACCACTCGAGCAACGACTTGCCCGCGTAGTCCGCGAGGGCGGGCTGAAGGAGCGCGAGTCCGACGAACACGGAGACGAACGCGATCTGGCTGAGGACGGCGGTTCGTGCCCGAACGACGGGACGATGGGACATGGCGGAAGCTCCTTGACCGGTGCCACTGGTCGCGTAGGACCACATGGCTGCGATCTAGCAGCTATCCGTATTCTGTGTCAACACCGTTTCAGGTGCTACTTGCGCTTGCCGCCTGTCGGCGTGTGATGACCGGCAGCTTCCTTCGCCAGCAGGCCACGATAGCGAGAGTCGAGCAGCGAGTGGAAGTACTGCTGGCGACTCAGATCGAGGTGCTTGCGGTCCGCTTCGAGGAGTTCGATCATCGGAGGCGGCAGCCCGACCAGGTACTGCGTCTCGATCGCTACGCGGACCTCGTGCGCCAGGGCCATGTGGTTCTCCTCGGCCTCGCCGCGCACCTTCTTCAGGAGGGTGGCGGGGAAGCGCATGGAGACGAGTTCGAGGTCTTCAGAGGGAGTTTTTGGCATGTTCTGTCCGTGTGCTGTTAGCCGTGCGAATAGCATGGCCAGCGCGAAAGATCGAGTCTCGATCAGCCCGGAATCGAGGGACGGAGCGATCAGCGAATGGCGGCGCCGAAGCCTGAGTCGCTTGTCGGGCAACGCCTATGGAAGATGCCGCCAGCCGCTCGGGTCAGCGCGGGGCTCCCAGCGCATCATGACCGTCTGTTCGTCCACGCGTTCCCCGGCGATGAACCGGGGGATCGGAGCGAATTCGTCGAACGTTGATGGTGGCTCGCTGGCAGGATTGGCCATCACGCGAGCGAGTTCGTCGAAGCCGACCGCCCCGCTCGAACCGCCCAAGGTTAGGCCCCAGGAGAAAGGGAGCAGGGCGATCAGGCGCTCGCGCGCCCTCGACGCGTTGCGATCCCGGCCGACGAGCATCCCATCCTGCAAGGGGCCGAGCCTCGCCTCTCCGGGCGGCTTGTCGCCTCCCATGTGCACCGGCACGATGATCTTCTGTTCGCCATAGAAGGCTTCAACTACGTCGTCGAATGCGTAGACCACGCCATCGAGATCCAAGGCGACGACGATCGGCTGCTTGTACGCCCGCAGTTTTTCATTGATCGCCGCCTCTACTCGATCGGCATCGTTGCCGAGGATCACTCGGCTCGGCCAGCCGAAGACCGCTGGGAAGATCGGGGCATCGCCTCCCGGATCAGCAATCTCGTAAGCGACGAAGACGCCGCGCGACTTGAATTGCTGCGGTCCTTTCGGGCGGGTTGCGAGAACCGTCCTGACGTGCTCGACCAGAGGCTTCAACGACGCAGACCCCTCCACCTCCAGTGCGTTGATATGGAGCGGCGTGGCCGTCCGAATGCCCTTGAGGGCTCGCTGGACCAACAGCCGAGGACGGTTGCCCTCATCGGCGCGGCCGACCACCCGTCGCACCTCGACAACGTATTCGACCGCCGCCTTGCGGATGAAGAGATCCGGCGTTTGCGTGCCGATGATCGGCTCGAATTCGATCGACCAGCCCTGATCGGAAAGCATCTTGGCCAAGAGCAGCCCTCCGACCGCCGCTTTGACCTGGTCGTCGCCAACCCTCTCGGAAATGGGGCCGAGCACGCGCGAACGCTTCGCCTCAGGGACAAGGGCAGCCGCACGTTCGATCTGGTCTCGGACACGCTCGCCCTGGTCGCCTTCGGCGCCCGCCCAACGCAAGAGTTGAGGCCTCAAGGCGTCTAGCTCTCCCTTCGCCTTGTCGCGAAGCGCTGTGGTGAAGATCAGAGGCGACATGGTGCGAGCGTAACAGGGTGGGCATCGCCGGCACGCTGTACCTGCACCGCTACAAGGTCCGCATCGGCGACGGCCGGCACGAAGCCGTGCATCCGCGGCTTTCGCGCCTGGCGTCAGGTCGACGCCGCCCGAGCACCCCGCGCAGCACGTGGCCGCGGTGTCTGGAAAGCGGGCCAAGCGCTACCTCCATCGCGTGCACCTCCTGTCGCTGGGCGCGCGGCGCTCGAGTGTCTCACCGAGCTGGCGCACCGCGGCCGCAGGTGCGGATCCGCGCCGTGTCGACCGCTTGCACGAGCTGCTGCAGCGCGACGGCGAGGCCGCCCTGAGCACTGCCTTCGAGCGCGGGTGGGCTCGCCGAGGGTGTCTTCGGCGCCGAATACGTCGCGCACCACCTCCGGGGCGCGGCTGCCCAGCAGCAGGAGGAGCTCGCGCCGTGACGCTTCTCCGACCTCGAGCTCGACGGGCAGCTCAAGCGCCTGCACCTCGCCAACGCGCGCCGCCTCTGGCGCGACCTGGTCCTGCGCGCCGAGAAGGAGCAGTGGGGCTTCCGCGACTTCCTCGCCGTGCTCGTCGCCGAGGACGCATGTTCGAGGGGCGTCCACCACCGGAGGCGCCGGCTTCTGTTCTGCCGTTCGGCGCTTGGTACCCAACGCTACGCCGATGGGGGGTCACCGTTCCCGCTTCCTGTTCCCTCACGGCCAGACTGTCGCCCGAGTACCTGCTCAATGGCGCTTTTCTCTTTGGCGTATCGTTCCCTGTCCTCGAGAGGGACTTGCTTGCCTGGCTTGGCGAGTTCCTCATCCAACCAAGCGAGCTTGAGTTCGAGGTCCTCCTGGGAGGGCCAAGCAAGGTCCTCCCGAGGGTTTCGCCCGAAGATGAGGCCAATCTGCCACTGCAAGTGAACCACCGCGTCCGGACTAAGCGAACAGACTCGTTGAGTCCCGCCGAGAGCAATAAATTTGCTAAGCAGTTTCGGCGTGACCGGGTACATCTGGCCTAGTTGGGCCTCGGACCGCGGGAGCCCCACCTCCTTGGCAGCGGGCAGGTAGAAGTACTTTGGCGCGGCCGTGCTCGTCGCTGCATTCGACACGCGCACCCACTTCTTCCCGGGCGTGTCGTCTCGGGGGTTGAAGGTGAAGGGAAGAACTGGCGCCAGCATGATCGGGCTTATCCCCAAAGCGTTGTCGCAGGAGTTGCTAATGACAAGCGCGAAGTCGACCCGCTCGACAGCCTGCATGACCCTAAGCGCGCCGGAAAACGCCGTGACCTCAGCGGGGGGTACTGGCCAATTGAAGTTCTTCCTGCCCGCCATCGTGCACAGGTTCTCGTCAGTCCCCTGCTTTAGCAGAGGAGCGCTTGCGAGGACATCGCCCTGATTGAGTTCGGTCGTGCCCTTCAGAGGCGTCGCTGGTACGAATACTCCGCCAGGGCGCGGCAGAATTCTAGTCGCGCGTGTAGTCCCAGGACTCTCGCTCTTGCTCTCGTCGACGGGCTTGTGCCGCCTCACCAGCTGCTTCAGCCAGTCCCATGGCGACGAGGGCTTCGACGGGTCCATAGATTACCGGTGGCTCCGCTTGGCTCAGGACGAAGCTGACTTCGACGTACGTGGGTGGCTCACTGCCGCCCTTCACAGCTAGCACAGCCGAGTTGAAGTCGTGTGAGAATGGAACTGAGTAGAGGATCGCTCCTACGTAGGCCCTGTCGCGCCTTGTCATGATCGCGTCCATTGGTGCCTCACAGGAGTTGCGAGTAAGTCGATGCTCCGAGCGAGGCTCGGAACGCTTGATAGATGACGTCGTGAGCTTCCTTTGCCCAAGCCAAGATTTGCGCAACCGTCATCTCACCAGGATTTGTCGAGAAGAAATCGAAGTCCAATAAACAGCCGGTCCTGCCGTCGGCTAGCGCATGAGGTCGTGCGGCGGCGATCGCGAGTTCACCGTGCGCGTCGCCAAACGGGAAGACCGCGCGCATCCCGAAGGCCTTCTTTTCCGGCAGGACCGTTCCTGGGAAGCTCGCATCGATGTGCAACGGGTCCCGACCTGACAGGAACCGCTCCTCGACGAGGTTGATGTATCGGATGCCGAGTCGCCTTGGAGGCCCAGGCCGCGCGATCTCGTAGAAGGCATCGAGCGCGTCACGCATCGCAGCCTGGAACGTCTCGTACTGCCCGTAGTCGCCAACCATGTTGACGGTGAGCACTTCAGGTCCGATTTGGACGAGGCGTTTTCCGTCGGGACTTTTCAGTCGGATCGTGGCCACGGTCGGCGGCATCTGAAGCTGGATGTCGCCTACTGCGAATGTGTGCACCTGTTCGGCGTGTGGGTAGGTCTTTGACAACCGTTGGTTGAGCGCGCCTGGCACGAGCGGGTAAGGGACGGTGGGCGAGGCTTGGACCTCAAGCAACGCCTCAACGAGCGGCGGCCGCCGCAGTTGCTCGCGCGTGAACGGCATGCGGGGATCAGCCAAGGGCGGCGGGACCCTGCCCCAAAGGGGGCTTGACTTGCAGAGTAGCACGTAACTTGGGGGGGCCCTGCGCGCATCCTTCTAACCCTGCGACATTCGATCCTTCTGAGATCACACCGGGACTTGACGGCGCCGCCCGCGAGCCTGTTGCGGGCAGGTCGAGTGACCGCTCATCTGCGGCATGCTCTCGTGTCAGAAGCGCTCGCTCGTCTCGCTCTTCTACGGGAGCGGCGCACTCGAGCAGGCGGCAGAAGGCTGCGAAAGGAGATCGAGACGGCCGAGCGGCGGATGGAAGAAGTGCCCGGTGGACGAGCCGAGGCCCACGCCGCATTCGGCCAGGGCCGCGAGGAGCAACGTGTCGTGTCGCTCGTCAAGCGGGCTGAGGTTGCCAAGGAACGTCGCGTCCGCGACGCCGAGTTCGCCGAAGTGTTCGACAAGCTGCAACTCGCGGGGCAGATGAGGAAGCTGCGCGAGCAGGCGGCCTCAGCCAAGCCTAGCTCGCCGCACCCGTCGGCAAGCAGGCTCCCGGTGTCGCGCGGCCAGAGAGCGGCGCTTCGCGCCAAGGCTCGACGTTCTGCACCGTGGCGGCGGCGCTGGGGAAGAGGGTGGATCCAGTTCGATACGGCCGGCGGCAGGCGCGGCGCAGGGGCGGGGCATCGCGTAGATTGGCCCCAAGACTCGCTGCCCCTTTGCACTGGTCAGCCTGGGAGGTAGAGGGCCGACATGAC